>JACCDX011466296.1_pt1 | contig 70116 bp, 79 predicted proteins | sample 7449681 | NCBI WGS metagenome assembly JACCDX01 (sample SAMN15323450, study PRJNA562643) | freshwater metagenome | isolation source: river surface water | place: USA:Blue River Watershed | collected 2017-08-18 | reverse complement strand
TGTACTCCCCCCCCCCCTTCATACTCAAAATCCAGCAGATATTAAAAAATTAAAGGTATTAATTTTATTAATATCTGGTATTTTGAGTATAAACTCAAATACGCATTTATTTTCCTATTGCACAAAATTTAAAATATCGTTAAAAGGGGTTATGGTTGATTATTACATTATCCCCTGCCCCAACGACACCATATCCGCCATGGGTGATGGGCCATTTACCAAATTGCAAAAACTTATTGACGATATAACCCCAAATACCCCCTTTGGCGGGGTGGTTAACCTGCATTTGGGCGAACCTGACGGCCAAATACCCGAATTTGCCCAAAAAATATTGCAAAAACCGCATATTGGTTGGTCTAAATACCCGGTTACTAATGGTTCAGATGCTTTTAGGGCGGTTGTGGCCGAATGGGCGAATAATCGGTATGAATTGGGCGGTTGGGTTAAACCCGATAATATATTGCCGCTAAGTGGCACGCGTGAGGGTTTATTTTCGCTGGGTGCTTACCATGTTATGTTAAAAAAACGGCAATTGCCGGCCGGGCATACCCCCATAACCATTTTTAACAACCCATTTTACCATGTTTACAAGGGTTGCGCCTACTTAACCAACAGCGATATATGTATAATTAATGGCAAATTAAGCGATATTTTACCAACCCTGCCGGTTGATATTTTGCAACGCACCGCACAGGTAATAATATGTGCGCCCGATAACCCCACCGGTGCCATACCCACCGATGACGAATTTACAAAAATATTGCAATTGGCCCAACAATATAAATTTATGGTCTTGGCCGATGAATGTTATTCGGAATTATATTATGGGCAAAACGCACCGCGCCTGTCATTACCCATTGCCCAACAATTGGGCTGTTTAGAAAATTTGGCAATGGTCAACAGCCTGTCCAAACGTTCCGGTGCACCGGGCCTGCGTTCGGGCATTGTTATTACCCACAGCACCCATATTAAAAATATTACCCAATTGCGTTCACATTTGGCCTGTATACCCCCCGCCCCCATTATTGATGTGTCAACCGCCCTGTGGGCCGATAATGACCATGTTGTAATAAACCGCACCAAATATAATGAACGGGTTAATATTGCCTGTGACGTTTTTGGTAATAAATTACTACGGCCCGATGGCGGTTTGTTTTTATACCTTAATGTTAACGGGGGCGAAGCAATGTGCCGTAAAATTTACCAACATTTGGGGGTAAAAACCCTGCCCGGGCGGTATATGGCTATACCAAACCCGGCCGATAACACCACCAATGCCGATAATTATTTGCGCATTGCCATGTTAAAACATGGCGATGAATGGCGCAATATTTTAACCCAAATCAACCAATTATGGAGCCAAACATGAGCGATATTTTCAAGGGCGTATTACCAGCCGTAACCACCAAATTTACCCCCGATAATGGTTTGGATTTTGCCGAGATGGAGCGATGCTTTGCCCTGCAATTATCTGCCGGGGTGCATGGCTTAATTATTGGCGGTTCACTGGGCGAGGGGCCAATGTTAACCCCAAACGAAAGATTAGAGATAGCCAAATTTGCCCGCACATTATGCGGTAAAAAACCAGTTATTCTTACGATTAACGAGGCCGATACCATAACCGCCACCACCCGCGCCAAGGAGGCGGCCAAAGCCGGGGTAGACGGCTTAATGGTGGTGCCAAGTTTGGTATATAAAACCAACCATGTTGAAACCGTGGCCAATTTGCGGGCCATTGCACAGGCGGCCGACTTACCGGTAATGATTTATTCAAACCGCGTGGCATACCGCGTTGATGTTACCCCCGAAATTATGATGGATTTGGCCGATGACAAAAGATTTCAGGCGATTAAAGAATCGTCCGATGAAATACGGCGCACCACCGAAATAATCAATATCTGTGGTTCGCGTTATAATATTTTAACCGGTGTTGATAATTTGGCGGCCGAGGCCCTGATGATGGGGGCCGTGGGTTGGGTGGCGGGTTTGGTTGTGGCTTTTCCGCGTGAAACCATGGCAGTTTATAATTATATTATGAACGGCCAATATGACCGCGCCCTGCAAATTTACCGCTGGTTTCGCCCGTTGTTGGATTTGGATGTTAGTTCTTACTTGGTGCAAAATATAAAATTGGTGGAGGCCATGGCGATAGATTCCAACGAACGGGTGCGCCTGCCCCGTATGCCCTTAATGGGGGGCGAACGTGAACGGGCGGTCAATATTATCAAAAGGGCATTGGAAACCCGCCCAACATTATGACACCCCAAATTGCATTGGCGGTAATGGTTGAAAGCACCCAAATTTTTTGGGCCCTGCGCCATGGCAACAACATAATAACCCAATGCGATATGGTGCAAAAATCACTCAGCGATGAGATTTTTCCGCTTTTACAGGGTTTTTTGCAAAAAAACACAACCAATATTGCCGATATAACCGCCATTTATGGGGCGGTGGGGCCACAGGCATTTACCGCATTGCGGATTGGTTATAATATGTTGCAGGGGCTGGCATACAGCCGTTCCATTCCATTTTATGGCATGGCCAATGATATGGTTTATGCACTGGGTTTTGCGGATATTCAGCAAAAAACCATAATTATAGACATGCGCATTGCCCGCGGTTTGGCGCGTGATTATAGGGGGTTAAACCCCGTGGGTGATTATTACCCGTTGGAAAGGCCTGATACAATACCCGACTATTATATTGGCCTGTGGGGTAAAAAACTAAACGATATTGGCTTTATGTTGCATGATGATTCCTTGCCTTTATACACCCCGAACCCCACCATTATTTACGGGTTGCAACCATCGGTAACCCCGCCAAAAAATGGGTAATAATATGCCATTGGGGCAGTATTTTACCCCGCCGGCGGTGGTGGAATTGATGTTGGGCTTAATACAAAATAATGGCCATATTCTGGAACCCAGCGTGGGTGAAGGGGCATTTTATGATGCATTGCGCCGGCGATATAACCCACAATTTATCCATGGTTGCGAGATTGACCCCCATATTTGCCCACCAACCGCCCATAATGGCGATTTTTTTGATTATAACCCCAACATACAATTTACCACCATTATTGGCAACCCGCCCTATATAAGGTTTCAGGATATTCCCCCGACAACCCAAACCAAATTGGATATGCAGTTTTTTGATATGCGCAGTAATTTGTATTTATTTTTCATAAAACGCGCGGTGGATATGTTGGCCGATGGCGGGGAATTGATTTTTATTACCCCGCGCGATTTTATTAAATTAACCTCGGCCCGCCATTTGAACCAATTTTTATACGAAAACGGCACCATAACCCATTATATTGAATGTGGCGATAATAAAATTTTTACGGGTGCCACCCCCAATTGTGCAATATGGCGGTTTGAACGCGGTAATTTTGCCCGCCAAACCCAATATAGGCGGTATGAAAATAATGCATGGACAACCAAAATTTTCACCCTAAACCACGGGCAATTGATGTTTTTGGGCGGTGAATACACAAAAAAAATATCCGATTTTTTTATGGTCAAGGTGGGGGCGGTTAGCGGTGATGATGAAATTTTTACCCATAAAACATTGGGTAATATGGAATTTGTATGCAGTAGCACCATAAACGATGGCCAAACCCGCACCATGATATATAACCAAAATATACCGCACCTGCACCAATATAAAAACCGCTTGATAAACCGCCAAATAAAAAAATTTGATGAAAGCAATTGGTGGGCATGGGGGCGCGGGTTTTACCAATCAACCGCCCCGCGCATTTATGTTAATGGGCGCACCCGCCGGCCCCAACCATTTTTTGTGCACCCGTGCCCCAATTATGACGGCTCGGTCTTGGCCCTGTTCCCCCATAATAAAAATTGCGATATTAACCATTTATGCGCCCAATTAAACCAATTACCATTTGACGATTTGGGTTTTTATTGCGATGGCCGTTATATTTTCAACCAACGCGGCTTACAAAACTGCCCCCTGCCCGCTGGGTTTGTTTAATAAATAAATTATTTGCATTAATATTATACCAGTAATAATATACTGGTATCACTAAATACGTTTAAAAATAATACCATTACAAACCTATTTGGTATTTTTACTATATTTTATTTTTGTAAAAAATAATGCATAAATTGTTGGGCATTCATTTGGTTTTTGCCCGGGGGTTGCAATTGGTTGGTATATATGGTGCCCATGCTGGTGCCAATATAAATTTTTTCCTTGTCACCCTTGACCATACCAATTGGGCATAAAATTTCGGGGGCCGGGCCGGCCGATTGTATTTTATAATATATTTCATTAATTTTAATGCTGACCCCCCAACCCTGAAACGCCCGTATTTTGGCCAATATATCACCCGAATCGGCGGGGTTTAACCTACATTCGTCCTTGGTAATTTTATGGGCATAATTGGCCTGTGTTTCGTCCTGTGCCACGGGTTGCAAATGGCCAATATGGGCCATGGTTTTTGCCAATAATTCGGCCGATTTCTGACTTAAAATATGACGCAAGCTTTGGGAATTCTCATTGCCAATTTCCATACTATGGTGGGCCAAAATATCGCCGGCATCCAATTTTTGTATCATTTGTTGAATGGTCAGGCCAGTATGCGTATCACCGGCCTCTATTGCCCGTTCAATCGGGGCGGCACCACGCCAACGCGGTAACAGGCTTGCATGGATATTCCAACAACCCCAGCGCGGGGCGGTTAAAATGGCGCGGGGCAATAATAAACCATAACCCACCACCACCGCCAAATCGGCCTTATATTCAGTAAATATTTCAATTTGTTCTGGTGTAAAATGGGTGGGTGTATGCAGGGTTATATTATCATTTATTGCCTGTTCGGCCACCGGTGTGTTGCGCAATTGCATTCCACGCCCGCTGGGCCGGGGGGGTTGTGAATAGACCGCCAGTATGTGGTGGTTATGCCGGCAATAATGATAGGCCGGCAGGGCAAATTCGGGGCTGGCCATATAGAGTATTTTATATTGGGGCATGGTTTATTCCTCGGACTGAATAATAATAAATGCAATAATATAAACCGATAAATAATGAAACGACCAAACCGAAAAACTGGAAAACAGGGCATATATTCCATAAACACCCATGCCGGTTGTTATAAGCGGGCGGTGCCATAAACCACCATTCATCTGGTATTGGCGTATATGGCGTATAATGCCATAATGCAGGCCAATATATAATAAAATTGTCGCCAATAAACCGGTTTCGGTTAATAATTCCAACCATGAAAAATGGCTAAATGTTAAATTAAAGGTAAATTTCAAATCGTTCTGGGCGGCAATATTTAACCCGGGAATAACCACATCGGCCCCGGGTTGCAGGCGCAATTGGTTAATACCCACCCCAAATACCGGGTTTTGTTTGGCAATTTCCCAACCATAACCCCAGCTTTGGGTGCGATTCACCACCTCTAACGGGGCAATGCCGGCCCATTGTTTCATCATTTCAATCGATTTATTAGTGAATTCGGGGTTGTCATATTCGGGTTTGGGGCTGACATAGATTAAAAATACGGCAAATGCCAATAATGCACCAAAAAATGCCTTGGCAAATGCCAGCATAAATACCGGTTTGTATTTTTTTAAAAACAGCAGACCGCCCATAAAACCAAATGCCAATACCAAGGCAATTTCGGCCGAACGCGAAGCCAAGCCACCATTATATAAACCGAGTATTTTTAATGGCGGGTAAAAGGTCAAACCAGCCAAAAACACGGTAAAAATGGCCATTTTGCGGTTATAGGAAAAACCCGCCACGGCCAACATAATAATTGCCCCAGCCAACATATTGCGCATTTTGTTAGAATTGCCCCAAAATTCAACCAATTGCAGGGTGCTGATAAAATGCCAATAAAACAATACAACAATAGATATTATAAAAAACCACCGCCATAATTTGGTATAAACATGGTTATGGGCCCGCAAAAAGGCCGCAACCACCACCCCCAAACCCAGCAAAGCCATGGTGCGCAATAAAATACTACCCGACATTAACCAATTTGGGGTGGTAATAAAGCCGGGTATGGCCATAAACAGGCCCAATAAAATCAAGATTAAAGCCCCGTTATATTCCCATTTGAATATGGTGCGGTTTTGGTAATAATAAATGGCCAGCATGATGGCCAACAAGCCAGCATTGATACTGGTCAGGCTTTTGCCCAGAATTGATAATGGGGCAAAGGAGGCAATTAAAAGGGTAATTATTTGTATCATATTGGTATTTTGCCCATATTGCTTAGAAAAAGTCAATATTTTTTGTGGTTTTTTATGAAATTTGCCAGAATAATATTAAAAATCAATAATAAAATTAAAAATCAATACAACGGCCGGCCTTTTCCCAATCGTTATAACGGGTGGGTTCCAAACCGGCTGGGCCACCAATTTCGTTAATGGGTTTACCCTGATTTTGTTGTTGGGCGACCCGATGGGCCATATTTTCGGCACGGGTGCGGGCATCCAATTGCAATAAATCCTTGGCAATAATTGGGGCCTGTGGCTGGGCGGGTTTGGTGTTTGGGGCGAAAAACCCGTGAAATATATTATTGGCTTTACCCATAAATAACCACCAATAAATTTATTGGCCCGTGCGCCCCCAGTTCTAATTTTTGGGCAATATCACCGGTGCGTGAAGGCCCGGTAATAAGATTCACCGCGCGGGGCAGTTTTTTCATATCAACCCTTTGCCAGGCCTGTTCGTAAGTGGAGTAAATGGTACTGCGTTCCAATAATACTATATGGCATTCGGGCAGGAAATTGCCGGTTGTCCAGTCATTTTCGTTAGATTGCAATAAAATAGTGCCGGTTTCGGCAATACCGGCCAATGCGCGGGTGATATAAGATTTTTTACCGGTTAAATCCTGTGATGCGGTTAATTCGCATTCATAATCTTTGAAATGTAATTGGTTGATGGTTTTATCGCCCCCATACCATAATTCCAATGGGTAATCCTTGTCATTCAAATAGGCGCAAATGGGGGCCAAGGCATCGTTTAATTGGGCAACTTCAACTATATCGGTTTGCACCATTTTGGCCCGTTCTATAAAAATATGGCTTAAATCGTTAATGTTTTTGTCATTAACCCAGCTGGGAATAATATGCACCGGGTTTTGGGCAATACGTGCCTTGGCAATCTTGCGCCGTTCATCGTGCGAATCCTCGTCAATATTAAGGGCGCGGCGTATAGTGTCAAAATGAATATCGCGCCTGACCGACATATATTACCCCCGGTGCCTTTCCACAAATATGGAATCCTCGGTATTCACCACCACCTTGTCGCCGGCCACCACATATGGGGGAACCATAATTTTGACCCCATTGCTTAAAACGGCTGGCTTGTATGAAGCGGCGGCGGTTTGTCCCTTTATCACGGCATCGGCCTCCACCACCTCTAAAATGACACTGCTGGGAATGGTGACCCCAATCGGTTTGCCCTCGTAAGATTCAATCATCACCACCATACCCTCTTGCAGATATTGAATTTGATAATCCTCCAAATCGTCATTATTCAGGGTAATTTGTTCAAAATTGGTTTGTTCCATGAATGTAAAATTTTCGCCATCGCCATATAAAAATTGAAAATCCTGTTGGTCAAGGCGCACCCGTTCAACCATTTCGCTGGAACGGAAACGTTCATTCATTTTGGTGCCATTAATAATATCCTTTAATTCCACCTGCATAAATGCCCCGCCCTTGCCGGGTTTAACATGTTGGGTTTTTACCACGCGCCATAATTTGCCCAAATGTTCTATCACATTCCCGGGTTTTATGCTATTGCCGTCAACTTTCATTATTATTCCTTGATTATTTAGGGTCAAAAAATGGTGGGGCAGGAAGGAATTGAACCCTCGGCCAATCCGTTATGAGCGGACCGCTCTAACCCCTGAGCTACTGCCCCACTTGGAGTTATGATTGCGTCATTAGCAAAATAATTTGCATTTTGCAATATTTTTATTGCTTGATTGATATTTATTTAATCAGTTAATAGGTTTATTTTTTATTGAAAAGTTTTTTACCAACATATTTGTATATGATATAAATAACCATGGCAAGCATAACGGCAATACCGCCCACCAACGAATATGTTTGGCCGGCATATAATAATAACAGGCTGGCCATTATCATTATACCATAATAAATATGGGCCATGGAAAATTTGGCCGGCATGGCCGGGGTATCGCCCCAACCATAATCTTTATCGCGCCATGCTTGGTTGCCACCGCGTAAAAAATATATGGGTAATGGGGCGTATTCCTTGGCTATTTTGTCCATAATATTCGGGTTATATTGGTTGTTTCCTGCGGTTAATATAAGTATTTTATCGGCCAATTCGTCCTTGGTTGGGGCATATTCGTAATGATACGCCCCCAAAATGCGTCCCTTGCTATATTCGGCCAACGGGCGACAATCAATAATAACCGCCCGTCCGGTTAATAAAAATTGATGGCATAAAGCCGGTGCGACAAACATTATTTTCATGGGGGCAATATAGATAGTGATTTGCTATATTACAAGCTTTTTTTGTTTCTATTTATAAAGATAAGTTTGTTTCAAAAAGTTTTTTCTTTGAACTAATCGGTTAAAAATGAACTCAAAATCCTCATTTATTTATAATAAACTCCGGTTTTTCGTTCATTTTTGCCCTCTATTTCTTTGAAAAACTCTTATTGAAACAAACTTAAAGATATGATTATTTTATTGGCCGTATCTTTTGCGCCATTCTCTTTCCAAATACCCCACCAAAGTTGGGTGGGGTTCAGAAATAACCCGGGTTAAATCCTCATCATTCAATTGCCCCTTGGCCTTGGGAATGGCCTGAAAAAGGGCCAATTCGTCCTTTTGCAGGGTTTTCATATCCAAAATGCTGGGTTCGCCCCAAAATTCGGGGTTTTGTTTGCGCGCCTGTGCCACGGGTGAAAGCAAAAAATTAATAAAGGCCATGGCCCCCTCCTTGGATTTGGCATTAAAGGGAATAACCAAATAATGATAATTACCAATGGTGCCGGTTTTAAAAATATAGGCCAAGGAGTTATCGGGAATAATTTTTTGGGCTATCGCATTGCTGGCGACGCTGACATTAAACGAGAAGGTGAAATCCAATTCAGAATCGGCAAATAATTTTAATAATGCCGCCTCGTTCTGCACAAATGCTTTGCCCCTTTGCCACATAAACGGGTGCAATTGATCCAAATATTGCCATAAACCGGCGGTTTCTTGGTCTATATTGGCTATTTTATCCACCGGTTGTTTGAAAATTTCGGGGTTGGGTGAGTTTTCTAATAAAACCTGTTTCAAAAATGTCATGCCGGTAAAGTCAGGAATGGCCGGGTAAGTGAAACGCCCGGGGTTTTTTTTGACATATTGCAATAATTCCTGTGTATTTTCGGGTTTGGTGGACACACGTTTGGGGTTGGCAACAAAGACAAATTGGGCCTTGCCCCACGGGGCCGAGAACCCATCGGTTGGTGTGCCAAAATCAAATTGAATGGCCGGGTTTTTGGCGGCATTAACCAATTGGTAATTGGGTAAATTTTTGGTAATCGGCCCATATAATAGCGATTTTTCCTTTAATTTGCGAAAATTATCACCATTTATCCATATAATATCTATCGCCCCATTTTCGGTTTGGTTTTGTTTGTCCAGTATTATTTTGTTTACTGCATCGGCCGTATCGTTCAATTTTGTATGCACCACCTTGATACTGCTATTTTTTTGAAATTCATCAATCGCCCATTGAATATATTTATTATAAAGTGGCGAGCCACCCCACGCATTAAAATAGACCGTTTGCCCCTTGGCCTTTTTTAAAATATCGGCAAAATCATCGGCTTGGGCCATGGTAAAGCTTAGTAGTAGTAATAATATCAGTTTTTTCATTGTTTTATCCAATCACAATTAAATAATGCGGTATTCGCCATGGTTATTGGGGAAATGGCCGTTAATTATGCGCCAAACAACCGCAAAGGAATGATAATTCTCCATCGCCAGTTGCAAATTATTTTGTCGGGCTTCGGCCGTTTTTTCATATATTTTGTTATTGATGGCCGTGGCAATTGTTTGAATGGCCTGTTGGTGGTTTTTAATATCTATGGGTATAATGGGGGCGGTATCAAAATATTCAACAATATTGGGTGCCCCATAATAAAATACAACATTTTGGCATAAAATACCATCTAGCAATTTTTCGGTAAAATAATCGTTATAAATTTCATTTTCGGTAGCAATAATATATTTATACGGGGCGCAGGCATCGTATTTTTCCTCTATGGGTTTAATTTCACGGCAAAAAATATCTATATGCCCCTGTAAAGATTGAGCAATCGCACTCAAAAACTTAACGCGGTTTATATGTTCAGGCACCATTATTTTTATGGAACTAACAAAGCTGATTAATTTGCTCTTGACAATGGGTTGAATAAAATCATTATAATCCACCCGCCTTTGCAAAATTTGGCTTACCCCCCAATGTTTGCCAAAATGGGTTATAGTTAATGGGCTGTTTATCCATATACCTTTATAACCATTGGGGCGGTTGTTGGGACCAACAACATAGCCATATTGATTATAAAAATTATCATCAAAATGTTGAAATGACCGCGGTTCGCTAATAAAAAATATACGCCTTTCAATGGGAATGTTATTAAAATTTCTATTTGGGCCCAAACCTTCGCATAATGCCCATTCGGCAGAATCGGGGGCATCGCAATCTATGAAACGCACCCCCTTAAATATACCCGATTGATTGGGGGTAAAAATAAAATGGTTTGAAAATTCAAAACTTTTTGTGCCATTATAGGGGTATACTTTAACATTTATCATATTTTATTCGCCCTTGTTTCACCGGCCAATTGTTGCAAATATTTGCCGTAATCGTTTTTATATTTGGCCCCCAATTTATGGCATTGTTCAGGGGTTATGAAACCCATGCGCAGGGCCACTTCCTCGGGGCTGGCGATTAATAATCCGGTGCGTTTTTCCAATGTGGCAATAAATTGGCTGGCCTCGAGCAATGAATCATGGGTGCCGGCATCAAACCACGCAAAACCCCGGCGCATGGTTTGCACCGATAAGGCGTTTTGTTGCAAATAAAGCTTATTTAAATCAGTAATTTCCAATTCACCGCGCTGTGAGGGCTTTAACGATTTGGCGTAATCCACCACCATTTCATCATAATAATACAAACCCACCACCGCAAAGTTTGATTTGGGTTGTTGGGGTTTTTCCTCTAATGATATAACCTGCCCGTTTTTGTCAAATTCGGCCACGCCATAACGTTCGGGGTCATGCACGTGGTATGCAAACACACAGGCACCACCCGATTCTTCGGCATTTTTGCATAATTGTTGCAGGCCCGAACCATAAAAAATATTATCCCCCAATATCAAGGTTGACGGGTTATTGCCAATAAATTGCTCACCCAAAATAAAGGCCTGTGCCAATCCATCGGGCGAGGGTTGCACTTTATAACTTATATTGATTCCAAATTGCGAACCATCGCCCAATAATTGTTCAAATTTGGGGATGTCGTGCGGGGTGGATATAAGCAAAATATCGCGCATCCCCCCCAACATTAGGGTGGTTAGCGAGTAATAAATCATCGGTTTATTAAAAACTGGCAATAATTGTTTGGAAATGGGCAGGGTAATGGGGTAAAGGCGGGTGCCCGCCCCGCCGGCCAAAATTATACCTTTTCGGATTTCTGGGCGATTTTTTGTCATATTTGTTCCTTATTATATTATTAAGTTTGTTTCAATAAGAATTTTTCAAAGAAATAGAGGGCAAAAATGAATGAAAAACCGGAGTTTATATGTAATAAATGAGGATTTTGAGTTCATTTTTAACCGATTAGTTCACAGAAAAAACTTATTGAAACAAACTTAATTTTTCAATTTTGGTTTTACCACCCATATAACCCTGTAATACACTGGGTATCGCAATGGATCCATCGGGGTTTTGGTAATTTTCTAAAATAGCCACCAAACACCGCCCCACCGCCAGGCCCGAACCATTAAGCGTATGAACAAATTTGGTGCCCTTTTCATTGGCAAATTTGTAACGGCCATTTAACCGGCGGGCCTGAAATTCGCGCACATTGGAACAACTTGAAATCTCGCGGTATTTGCCCTCGCCGGGTAACCATACCTCAATATCGTAGGTTTTGGTTGCGCCAAAGCCCATATCGCCCCCGCATAATAACATGGTGCGGTATGGCAATTCCAATAATTGCAATATTTTTTCGGCCGAATTGGTCATAAATTCATGTTCAAATTCTGATTGGTCGGCCCGGCAGATAGTTACCAATTCCACCTTTTGAAATTGATGTTGACGTATCATGCCCCGCGTGTCACGGCCGGCCGCCCCGGCCTCGGACCTATAACAACTGGTCAGGCTGGTGAAGCGCAGGGGCAATTTTTCGCCATCGTAAATTTTGCCCATACATTGGGCGGTTAATGGCACCTCGGCCGTGGGTATTAACCAATAATCATTGGTGGTTTTGAACAAATCCTCAGAAAATTTGGGCAATTGGCCGGTGCCGTATACGGTATCGGTTTTTACCAAATTGGGGCAGGTGGTTTCCTGATACCCATGCAATCTTGTGTGTGTATCCAACATAAAACTGGCAATGGCCCGTTCCATCTGGGCCAAATCGGCCCGCAAAAAGACAAAGCGCGCCCCCGAAACCTCAGCCGCAGTTTCAAAATCCATCATCTGCAATTGTTCGCCCAATTCAAAATGCCGTTTGGCGGTGAATGGCAATATATTGGGTTCACCCATGGTGCGTATAAGCTTATTATCATTTTCATCTTGGCCGGCCGGCACTTCATCGGCCGGAATATTGGGCAGAGATTCCAATATAAGCTTAATTTTCAGGGCTATTTCCTGTTCATTTTGTTGAAATTTTTCTATATTTTCCTTTATGTGGTTTACCTCGGCCATAATATGGTCGGCCGGTAATTTTTGGGCCTTTAACTTGCCCACCTCCTGCGATAATTGGTTGCGCCGGGCCAATAATTTTTCGCCATCTGTTTGCAGGGCGCGCCGTTGTTCGTCCAATAATAATATCTCACCGGCCATTCCGGGCAGGTTGCGCTTTTGCATAGCCAAATCAAAACCCGTTGGGTTGTCGCGTATATATTTTATATCGTGCATGTTTAACCTTTCTTTGCCCCCCATTACACCCACTATATTAATATTTGCCCAAAATTCAAGCGAATATTATGAATTATAAGTTTGTTTCAATAAGTTTTTTCTGTGAACTAATCGGTTAAAAAAGCCCTCAAAATGCTCAAATACTTCAAGTATTATCCGCTTTTTCGGGCTTTTTTGCCCTCTATTTCTTTGAAAAACTCTTATTGAAACAAACTTAATTATGATATTTGCATAGATTCAAGTATTGACATGTATTGTAAATTAATATATTATGGTATTAATAAGTAAATTAATATATTGAGTGGAGAGCATCAATGACACAAAAATTCATAATAGCAATATTATGGGTAATTATAATTGCCCATAATGGCATGGCCGGTGGGGTGTGGGACCGCATCAACCGCGACAAAACAATTCGTATAGCCATATTAAAGGACAAGCCCCTGTTTTCGTTCAAAAATGGGGCGCAATACGAGGGGTATGATGCCGAATACGCCCGCAATTTGGTCAATTTTATCAATGTTAATGCCACCTTAATACCGGTGGATGAAAGCGAAATATTAAAGGGCAATTGGGGCCCAAAATTTGATATTGCCATTGCGTCAACCTTGTCGTCCAAGGATATTGAACAAAAATTTGAAATAATAGATTATTATTATTTGCGCCATATGATGATAGTTTCGCAAGGTTTAAACCCCAAAAACAAATTATCTGATTTGGCCCGTGGGGCCATGGGGGCATTAAAGGGTTCATATTCTGAAAAATATATGTTTAAAAAACTTGATAGTGCCGAAGTGCCGAAAATGCCCCGATTCGCCTATCGCATTACCCCATCAGGTAACCGCACCTTTGATACAATAGAAGAGGGTATAAGGGAAATTGCCAAACCCAACAACCGTGATTTGGAAACCATTATTTTACCATCGTTTGAGGCCCGTCAAGCATTATATAAAAATATTCCGGTGCGCATATTCCCCGAACCCATGTATTATGAACCGGTGGTGGCGATTGCCGAAAAGGGTGATGTGGAATTAACCAAAAAAATCAAGGAAGCGATAGGCAGAATGCGTGAGAGTGGCACAGCCAAACGTATTTCACAAAAATATTTGAACGAAGATATTTCGCAACCCGTGCCATGAGTGGGCTTTATCCGTATCGGGTGGAACAGCGCGGGCAATTGGCCCTGCCCCTGCAATATGGGGTTCGCATTCACCCGCAACATGAAAATGACAACCGCACCTGTTATGCGCGTGACAGGGACCGGATTATCCATTCCAATGTTTTCAGGCGTTTAAAACATAAAACCCAAGTGTTTGTGGCCCCCAAGGGTGACCATTTTCGCACCCGCATGACCCATTCGTTAGAGGTGGCCCAGATAGCCCGCGCCATTGCCCGCAATTTGGGGGCCGACGAGGATTTGACCGAGGCGATAGCCCTGGCCCATGATATTGGCCACCCGCCATTTGGCCATGTTGGTGAATTTGCCCTGAATAAATCGTTAGAACAATATGGTGGGTTTGACCATAACCATCAAACATTGCGTAATTTGATGGTGGTGGAGGATAGGTATCACGATTGCCGTGGGCTTAATTTGACAATACCCACCCTGTTGGGTTTGGTGCAACACCATGGCAAATTGCAACCGGACGAAAAAATTGCCCCCTGTGCCGTGGGTATTTTTGACCTGCCACAATTTAAACGCACCCATTCGCCCAGTTTAGAGGCGCAAATAGCGGCTGAAGCCGATGATATAGCCTATAATGCCCATGATATTGACGATGGTTTGCGCGCCAATATTTTAACATTGGAATTATTATACAGCCAAGATTGGTGTAGAGACGAATTGCAAAATATTCATGCCCAATACCCAAATATCGCTGAACGATATATTATTACCATGTTGGTGCGTAATTTGATAACCGCCATGATAAGCGATTTATACCAAACCACCATTGGCAATATAGAATACCATAAAATTCAAAACGCCATGGATATTATAGAATGCGGGCAAAATATAGTGGCATATAGCCCGCAAATGCGTGAAAAAATACAAAAATTAAAGAAATTTTTGTATGATAATTTGTATTTTTCGCAAATTTTGGCGGATGAACGTAAAATTGCCTTTGATTGTGTTAGTTTTTTATGCGGATATTATTTAAACGACCAAAAAACCTTCCCCACCAATGGCAAAAAAATGGGCGAACCAGAACGTATTAACAAAATCAGCGATTATATTGCCGGCATGACCGACCATTATGCCCTGAATTTGGCTAATGAATTCCAAAAAAATAAATGAATTGCGCAATGAATGGAAATTTTAACAAAAAGTTAAAAAAAAACTTTATTTTTATTAATTTTATGATAAAGTTAAATTAAATATGTTTAGAATGTTATTTGGGTGGTAGAATGTATTAAGAAAATTTCATAATGCAAACCCCCTTAATTATCTTAACGCGGGAAAAATTTGCAACCGGAAAAAATTTATGAATGAAGAAAGCTTTATAGATTCGCTGACTAATGTTATATATTATAACATTAATAATTCGGTGCATTTGCAAGATTCTTTCAAATCCGAATTAATTGATTCAATTAGGAAAATAAAAGAAGAAGATTCGGACGAAAATCATAAAATAAAGAAAATTAATGATTATTGGGAAGAAATTAAAAAAAATGATAAATTGATAGAAGAAAAAAAGGTTATTATTGATGAATTAACATTAAGTGAAAAAATTTGTTCATTGTTCAATTTTACCAAATGGAAAATTATTAATAATAAAAATTCTGAATCTGTAAGATTAAGAGTAGCTGAAGTTATTGATAATATCAATAAAGAAAGTTTAGCCAAAGAAGTAGAAACTATTTACAACAAATATGGATGTTGGTGTTTTAATTATACTAATGAATTAAAAAAAATTGAATGCTGTTTGCCCTATATACTTGGGTTGCCTGCGTCCGAGCAACAATCAGATAAAGTTTATAGTGATATAAAAAAAACGCCAGCATTACCAAACAAAGATGAATTTTATGTGGTTGTATTAAATAACCAGTTAAATGTAAGAAGACCCCATGTGTTAGATTTGGATATTAGATCGTGTTACCATTTGTGGCAACCAAACGGAGTTACCAAGCCAAGAGTTAATAATTCTGAAAATTGTAAAAATAGTGATGGCGTTAAGGAATTTATACTTCAACGGAATCAAAGTTTGATTGTTAATAGATTAGAAAATTTAATTAAAGCCTGTTAGAAAGAATAAATATGATAGAGTCACCTACCAATAATCCCATATACGATGATATTTTTAAGAAATTAGAAATATTAGCGGATTCTGAATATATTGAAAGCATAGTTTGGGAAATAGATGAATTATTAGAAAAGCATGATAATAAAGATAAAGTTTTTGAATATTTATTGGTTAAAATTTATAATCTCCCAGAAAATAACTTTAAAATAATATACTATGATTACATTTTGCGTTTTATTGAAACTCATAAAATTAATGTGGAGCAAATTATAAAATTGGTATTACCCCAATTTAATGAATTGAATAATAAAAATGAATTAAATTTTTTAAATTGTGAAAAATGGTCATCGCTTTTTTTTCTTATTCAAAATTTGGATAAAAATTGTATTAATAAAAATAATATTAATACAAAACATCTTTTGGTCTTGAGGGATAGCTGTTCTTCTGTTGCTATTTCAGACTGGTTTCAAATTATGGTAATTTGTGAATTTAAGCCTGATAAAAATGATTATGACGTATATAAAAAAAATATTAAACCCATGATGGCAAATGAAAATACTTCAACAGAGTATCTTAAAGGCTTAATATCGCAATATCGGAGCCCATTTGCTAAATACGATAATTGTTTAGTTATTTTATTCCCTAAACCATTTTCAGGGTATGGTAGGGAATTGCCAAATGAATATGGGGAACTTGCCGCATGACAAACAGTAATAATACAGAATATCCCTTTCAAAGAATTATTCCTAAGTTAATTTTGTCAATTTATAAATCTTTATACGATGTAGGATTTCCGGAAAAGATAGAAGATACGATTGATAATCATAATAAAATTTCTGATAATTTTAAATGGGTTAAGAAAGAATTTTCCCAATATGAATATTTATGGAGATCAAAAGGAGGTTTAAAGTCGCTAGATTTTGAATCTCAAAGCGAAAAAATAGGAAATTCAGCGCATAATAGTAATACATTATTTGAAATAGAAAATGTAAGAAAAAATCCGATATTTAAAACCCGCATTTCAAGTTTAATAATGCAAGAAATTTTAAGAGTGCAAGCGCAAGAGAAAAGAGCTATCTTACCATACCCATTAAAAATAATTTTGGACTTTTTAACAATTCCAGAATATACTCCCAGCAAATATATTGCTTTGTATGGGATTAAATACTTTCTTTTTTCTCAATTTAATGTAATTCCTGATTCAATGGAATTAATTTTAGATGTAGAAACACGTAAAAAATTTAGTTTTATTAAAACCAAAGATATAGAAGATTTGATGCATAAAATAGATCAATTTACTATACTTGGAAGCAGAAAATCACCAAGAAATTTAAACAATCCAACCAATAATAATGTTGAGAAATTTCTGGTGCATTATTTTGCCACCACAAATAATTTAGAAATGAGATTTAAAAAAACACATACTCCCGATGAAAATAATACAAATGATAGTGATGTTAGAAAATTTTTAAATAATAAAGAAAATGTTTTTTTTCCAAACGAAAATGTTGTTGATTGGTATTTACCTGAAGACATTGAAAAAATTCAAAATTTGAATAATTTTGAAAATGAAATAATGGGCTTACAATTGCCATTTCGTGGTTTAAACTCTATATTAAGGGGTGGGTTGCATTTTTCTTTTAATAATTCATTATCAATGGCAATACATGGTGGTCCCGGAACCGGTAAAACATCAATCGCCATTGCATTGGCGGGTGTCTTGGCTATTTTGGGAATTAGAACTTATTTTATTACCGTAGAAGAATCTGAAGAAGATTTAAAAAATAAACTATTAAAACTAATTCCATATGAATTTAAATTTAACAAAATTTTTGAAGATAAACATATTGAAAATGTCAGTTTTAAGTCCTTTTCAAAAGATATAATGAATGGCTTATTTGATGGAACGGATTTGAATGATAATATTAATATAATAAGTGAATTTATTCATTCTGAAATTAAGAATAAATTAAGCGAGATGAAGGACGGTCAAATTACAAGCGCAGATACAATACCAATGATATGCAATAAAATATTTATATTTGATGGCATCCATGATTATTATAATAAAAATCAAACCGACAACAGAAATGAAATATTACATAAATTTGAAGAAATGATTCGGTTAAGTAAAACACCAAATACATTATTGTTACTAACTATGGCAGATACCGAAACGGCTCTTAAAAGATTGGACTATTTGGTGGATTTTGTCATGGAGTTGAAAGTGGAAAATTTTGATAAACCAGATTTTTTTGTTAATAAAATAATAAATTTTAGAAAGGCCAGATTTCAAGCGGCTGAATATGGGGCTTTTCATTATAGTATCTCACCGAATAATGGCTTTTATTTAGTCAATCATTTTAATAAATATATTAATAAACAAACAATCATGCAACAGAAATTAAGTGATACTTCAGAAGTTAGTTTAGGTTTTGCATTTCAGAGTAGGCATGAAATTGAAAAAAAATCTCAGAAATTAGATATATATAATAAAAATTCACTTTCTGTAAAATTAGCTAATAGTGATATTGGAGAAAGTAATATAAATTCTGGTAAATTTGATTTTGAAAAACGAAATTTAACATATAATAAACCTCATAATTTAATAAGGATTTACAAAAATTCATCATTTATTATTCATGGGGTGGGTTCCGGAGGTAAAGCAGGCTTTGCTTTGCATTTGGCATTATCGCCATTTGTTAAAACAGAAGAATTTGATAATTTGCAACAAAAAAATTTAACCAGTATAAACATAGAAAATAAAAATGTTTTAATTGTATCGTTTTTATACCCACAGGATTATTACGATGCAATATGCGATAGAATTACAAGCTATCAAAAAGAATGTTTTCCAAAAGTGCAAAATATAAATCATTATGTAGAAGTCAAAAATTTTTATGCTGGGTTATTGGATCCACACGCTTTTTTAACAAAAATTTTAGAACGAATTGAAAGGGCTAAATTATACGGTAGACCGTTTGATTCTATCATTATAGACGGACTTCACAACGTTTTCGTTCAATTTCCATATATTGAAAACTCACCTTTGGTTTGGTCTACTTTAATTCGTGTATTAAAAACATATAATATGTCAATAATATTTACCCATACAACACTTGAAATTGAACAAACAAATAAAAATTTAAAATCAATTGATGTTGATACACATAAATCAGAACCATTAAGAAATGCGATTATTGATAAAACGGATTATCAGATTGAAATGGATAGAATGACAACCAAATCAATATATGAAAATAAAGACTGGGAAATTCACAATACAATTATAAATTCCATGAATTCATCTAATATTTCTGAAATCAGATTTTTATCCAGTGTTGGGATTCAGAAGGATTTAGATAAAACATATTATTGGTCAAGACAAGGTTCACATCTTATTAATTTAGACATTAGTTAAAAATTAGTTTAATATTTACCAAAAAAAATAAACTGATAAATTCATGCATAATGCCCAAATATCGGCATGGCCGGCCGTGATTTTTTTCTTGCATTATGGTATGATAAAAGTTATTTATTGGGTATGTTATTACAATGTCAGGACATTACCAAACATTTTGGTTCGCTGGTGGCGAATGACCGGGTTAATTTTGCCATTAACCGCGGTGAAATTCATGCATTATTGGGTGAAAATGGGGCCGGCAAGTCAACTTTGGTCAAAATTATATATGGCATTTACAAGCGCGATGGCGGGCTTATTCAATTTAATAACCAACCGGTGCAATTTGCCAACCCGGTAATGGCACGCAAGGCCGGTATATGCATGGTATTTCAACATTTTTCGTTAATACCGGCCCTGAGCATTTTTGAAAATATCCGTCTGGCATTTGATGAGGAACCCGATAATTTGCGCGAAAAAATAATCGCCAAATGCGCTGAATTTAATTTCTCGTTCAATTTGGATTTAACCATTAACCAATTATCGGTGGGTGAACGCCAACGGGTGGAAATTTTGCGTTGTTTAATGCAAAACCCGAAATTGTTAATTATGGACGAACCAACATCTGTTTTAACCCCGCAGGAGGCCGACCATTTATTTGGCATTTTGCGCCAATTGGCCGAAAATGGCGTGGCAATTTTGTATATTTCGCACCGTTTAGAGGAAATACGCGCCCTGTGCCACAAGGCAACCATAATGCGCGCGGGCAAGGTGGTGGCAGAAATTACCCCCAAGAACGAATCGGTGCAGGCGATTGCATCATTAATGATGGGCAATGAATTTGTGGCATTAAACAAGGAATATAAGGAACGCACGGGCGAAATTTTGTTACAGGTGCATAATTTATCGCAACCATGCGCCGATGAGTTGGGCAAACCATTAAAAAATATCAATTTTGCGGTTGGCGCAGGGCAAATATTGGGTATTGCCGGCCTGGCCGGTAATGGGCAAAATGAATTATTTGCGGTTTTATGTGGCGAGGATTTATGCCATGATGCCATGATTACCTATAAAAATTCCCCCATCGGCCAAAAACCAATTATGAGCCGGCGCAAATTGGGCTTTGGTTTTGCCCCCGAGGAACGCAACGGCCATGCCGCCGTGCCCCAATTGCCATTATGGCTGAATGGTTTATTATCGTTATATGCCAACCCGGTAACCACCAAAATGGGTTTTATTAACCGGCCATTTGTGCGCCAATATGCCAGCGATATTATTGCCAAATTCAAGGTCAAAACCAAGGGTATAGACCAAGAGGCATCGGCACTGTCGGGGGGGAATTTGCAAAAATTTATTGTAGGGCGCGAAATTTCATCAAACCCATCGGTAATTATTATCAACCAACCCACCTGGGGGGTTGATGCTGGTGCGGCCTTAATTATTCATCAGGCAATTAAAGATTTGGCGCAAAATGGGGCGGCCGTGGTTATTTTCTCACAGGATTTGGACGAATTATACACTCTGGCCGATGAGATAGCCGTATTATGCGAGGGGGAATTATCGCCCGCTGAATCGGCCCAACATATTACCCGCGAACAGGTGGGTTTGTTAATGACACGGGGTGGGCAATAATGGTAAAATTTGAAAAACGGCGCGAACATTCGCAATTAATGGTTTTTTTGGCCCCGTTCTGGGCTTTGGTGGCCATGGTATTGACGACTATTGTGGTTTTTTGGGGTTATGATATTGACCCAACGCAGGGAATGTATGTGTTTTTTATTGAACCATTAACCATCAAACGCACCCTGTTTGAAATTGCGGTCAAGGCCACCCCGATGATGTTAATTGCCGTGGGTTTGGCCATGGGGTACCGCGCCAATATTTGGAATATAGGGGCCGAGGGGCAATTGATAATGGGGGCTTTATTATCGGGCACCATAGCGGTTAATTGTGTCAATATTAATGAACCATGGGTTTTGCCGTTAATGTTATTGGGTGGGGCGGTTGGCGGTTTTTTATATGCCATGATTCCGGCCATTTTAAAATATAAATTCCGTTGTAATGAAATTTTAACCAGCCTGATGTTGGTTTATATTGCCACACAGGCCTTGCATTATCTTATTTTGGGGCCATTAAAAAACCCGGCCGCCTATAATTTTCCGGAATCAGTTATATTTAATGATTCAGCGGTTTTTGACAAATTAATTGCCGGCACGCGCCTACATTTTGGTTTTATTATTGCCATAATTATTGCCATTTGCGCATATATTTTTATGACCCGCCATATTATTGGCTTTCAATTAGAAATTGTCGGCCTGGCCCCACGGGCGGGGAATTTTATGGGGGTGCATCCGGCCCTGACCATTTTTACCACTTTGGGGGTTACTGGGGCCTTGGCCGGTTTGGCCGGGGCCATTGAATTGGCCGGCCCGTTAAAACAAATAACCCCGCATATTTCGCCCGGTTATGGGTTTAGTGCCATTATTGTTGCCTTTTTGGGGCGGTTGCACCCGTTGGGCATTATATTTGCCAGCTTTGCCATGGCCATGACCTATATTGGTGGCGAAAATGCGCAAATAGTATTAAAAACCCCACAGGCAATTTCCAGCATTTTTCAATCGGTTATATTATTTTATTTGCTTGCGTTTGATTTTTTGGTATATTACAAAATTAAAATAGGAAAATAATGAAAAAATACATCATTTTAACCATGTTGTTGGCCCTGACGGCCTGTGGCATTAAACCCATTTATGGCGAACGCGAAATTAACGACAAAAGCCCGGTTTTTGTGGCCCATATTCCCGAACGTTTGGGCCAAATAATGATGAATGCATTAAAGGCCAAATTTGGTTACCACGACCCTAATTATAATAAAATTGTTAAGGTGAATTTGAAAACATATACGGCCGGTTTGGGTTTGGAAACTGATGCGACCTATTCGGTCAGTGAGGTCACGGTGGTGGCCAATTTTATGGTTACCGAACGCGGCACCGGCAAGGTGCTTGATGAATTTTCATTATCGCGTTCATCTACTTTTTCTACCTCTATCAGCTCCTCCTTTGCCACCGAAACCGCCCAAAAAAAGGCAGAAACCGATGCGATTTTGGGCATAGCCGAGATAGCATATAGCCGGATATTGGCCAAATTAATCCAATGAAATTAAGCCCAATTGACCAAGAAAAATTTTTTCAAAAACCCCATAATCAATATAGGGTGATATTAGTATATGGGCAAGATGACGGGGCAATTAACGAATATAAACGCATTTTAAGCAATTTTTTTGTGCCCGACAAGGACCCGTTTTCGTTGGTGGAAATACATAATGACAAAATTGTCAGCGAACCCGAATTATTTTATGACGAGGTTTGCGCCATTTCTTTCAGCGGGGGCAAGCGATTAATTATTATTAATAATGTGGGTGATGCCATTGCCAAATTGGTCAAGGATTTTTTAACCAACCCGGTGGGCGATGGTTACGTATTAATGATAGGTGAAAATTTAATGCCGGCTAAGTCAGCATTGGTGCAGGCGGTTGAAAAATCGCCAATGGCGTTGGCGGTGCGCTTATTTGCCGATAACGAACGCAAAATTAGCCAAATTTTGGACGAGGAATTACACAAATTTGGTATAAAAATAGATTCTGATGCGCGCGGGTATTTATTGGCCCAATTGGGGGGAGACCGCGCCATTACCCGCAACGAAATTGAAAAATGTTGCCTTTATGCCCTTGATTCCAAACGATTAATTTACAAGGATGTAGTGGCCCTTATGGGTGGGCGCGAGGCCCAGATAGATTCGTTGATGGAGGCGGTATTAACCGGTGATATTGCCAACACCGAACAGGCCCTGTTTTATTTGCATCAGGCCCGCACCGAACCCATAATATTAATGCGTTCCATGGTCAACCAATTAAAAAAATGCGAAAAATTGCGCGAATTATTGGATAATGGGGTTGATTTTGCCAGCGCGTGCAAAAGCCTGCAAATTTTTTGGAAAAGCGAAGCAATGATGCGCAAAGCAACCCAAAGATTCAACCGCATTCAATTAAAGCAATATCAATGGCAATTTTTATTATGCGAAAAATACTCCAAGGAAAGCGCAACACCGGTGCAAATAATGCTGGAACGCGAATTTTACCGCCTTGCCCGTATATAAAATGAAATATTTTATTGTTTATGCCCATTACGAACCGCAATCTTTTTGTGGGGCATTATTGCATCATTCAGTCAAAGTTTTGCAGGAATTAGGCCACGAGGTAAAAGTTTCAAATTTATATGAAATGCATTTTAACCCGGTGGCCAGCCAGGCCGATTTTGCCAACCCCAAGCCATATTGCCAATATGCCATTGAACAACGCCATGGATATGAAGGCCACACTTTGGCGGGCGATATAATGGACGAACTGGAAAAATTATTATGGGCCGATGTCTTAATATTGCATTTCCCGCTTTTTTGGTTTTCCATGCCGGCCATTTTAAAGGGGTGGATTGATAGGGTTTTTATATCCGGTTTATGTTATGGTGGAAAACGATTTTATAATCGTGGCGGGTTAGGCGGCAAACGTGCCAGCCTGACCATAACATTGGGGGCGCGCGAAACCATGTTTGGCGAAAATGGACTGCATGGGCCATTGCACGATATGTTGGCACCAATAATGCGCGGAAGCCTGTATTATGTGGGAATGCAGGTTATACCCCCATTTTGTGCCTATCATGTTCCCTATATTACCAACCAACAACGCGGTGCAATTATAGGCCAATATGATGAATATTTAAAAAATTACGACCGGCTTGAACCGCTGAAATTTCCAACCATAGACGATAATAGCACCTTTTAATAAGGGGTTGTGGATTGGTATTATTCAACCACCCACGTGCCACCCGGATATTTGCATGCCACCTGTTCAGTCTCGGTGCGGCCGGCTTCGCTGTTTACAATTTCGGTATAGGTGCGACAGACCTGGCCCAAATCATTCATATATTGGTTGGTTGGCACAATGGTGCCATTGGTTTGTTTGTTATTTTTAGAATGCCAATCAGTTGGTCTATTCAGGGGTTTTTCATTTAATGCCATAAAAAGCGAGGCCTTGCGGGTGCGTTGGTCCTCGGGCCCCAAATTATAATTGGCGACCTCTTGACCAATGGCATAGCCGGTGGCCCCACCCACGGCCATACCGGCCAATTTGCCGGCCATGCCAGCATTTGGTGAAAAATGCCCCACCACCCCGGCCCCGGCCAAAACCCCCAAAGTGGCACTGGTCATAATAGTTTTGGCCTTTTTATCGGCAGGGGTATCGCTATTATTGGGAAAGCAAGCGGTTAAAAATAAGGGAATGATGAAAAATATTATGCGCATAATAGTAATGATTCATATTTTATGCCATTTTACACAGTTAGTGCGAATAAAAGGCATATTTGATTTGAATATAAATGCAAATTGGATTTGGAAAAAACCTTTAATACATAGATTATATTGTCACTTGAAAAACATAATATTTGCATTATATTAATTGAGAACCATAAATGATTTTGGTTATTAATTCACAAACAAAGGGGTTTTCATGCGTAAATTAGCCGTAATTGCCGCCATTGGCTTGGCCGGTGCCATATATTATTATAATAACCATAATGCAGTTAAAAACCCGGAACCGGAAAAACCCCAAATTGTGGCAATAAACGCACTGCCGGCCATTGACCCGCCCAATAATTGCCCCAAATATAACCGGTTGGAACAATATGGCCAATGGGTAGATGCAGATGGTGATTGTATGGAAACCCGGGCCGAGGTTTTACAGGCATATAATGATGGCGAATTGGTGGTCAGCAAAAATTGCAAGGTTTTAACCGGCCATTGGTTAGACCCATATAGCAACCAAAATTTTAACGATGCCAAGGATTTGCAAATTGACCATCTGGTGCCATTAAAACATGCCCACCAAATGGGTGCATGCCTGTGGGAACATAAAAAACAGGTGGCCTTTGCCAATGATATAGAAAATTTATTGCCGGTATATGGCAAATTAAACCAAGAAAAATCAGACAAACCCATTGATATTTGGTTGCCACCCAACCCAAATTATACCTGTGATTACACGAAAAAATGGGTGCATATAAAGGAAAAATACCAATTGGCCAGCACCGAAAGCGAACGCAGTAAGGTCAATAGCTTGCTGGGTGAATGTCAAAAATAAATTTTCTTGACAGGAATTTTTAATCTTAATATAAAATATATTTAACTATAATTAGCATTTAAGCAAATTTCTTTATTTGCCTTGAACATAATATTATGGTTATAAATAAATTTTATATTTTAAGGGATTAAAATGAATTCAAAATATCAAGGTATTATTAATATTCTGGATAATCTTGCAACATCCGCTATATTGACATTAGGTGGTGGCGCATATATTGGCACAACTACAATATTTGACAATATATTATTATTCTTAATTATTTTATGGTGTATTTTGGGTGGAATATTTTTAAGAAGTTAATTAATGTTTTTTTAACATGTAAATGAATTTTAAATTCATTTATTATAATTTATTTTTTTCATGTTTCTTTAAGTAATAAGCATAGCCTGTTAAGGACATAACAGCACCCAATAAACCCAACAAAAACCAAGTGAAATTTGTCATTTTAGATTTCCTTTTCCTTAATATTTGGTTATTTGAATATGTAAGTAATCAAAATTACTCCCCCCCCAACTTGAATAATCAAATTGGGGGGCTCGTAATTTTTATTTACCGATTTTATTCAAACCACACATCGTGGAAACGGAATTCATTGGCAAAATGGTATTTGAAACCTTTCAGTTTCTTGGATTGGAAATTGTAATTTTTTTGCCAGAAAGGTTGCAATATAACTGCATCATCCTGCATAATTTTTTCCAATTTGCCCATTAAAGCCGAACGTTTTTTCGCATCGGGGGTTTGGTTGGCTTCGTCCAGCAATTTGTCCAATTCAGGGTTGCTGTATGCGGCTTCGTTCCAAACGGCACCGGTGCGGTATGCCAAATTATAAATTTGAATACCGAACGGACGGCCATTCCATGCGGTAATGGACAGTGGCCAATTATCCCACTTATCCCAATATGCACCACCGGGCAACACCTTAACATTAATTTTAATGCCGGCATCTTTGGCTTGGTCGGCTATGGCTAAACCCATATCCGATTCAAATTTTGGTGCATCAATGGTTATCATTTCCAATTCAACACCATTGGGGAAACCGGCTTCGGCCAGTAATTTTTTCGCCCCAGCAACATCGCGTTTTTGTTCCGGCAATTTTGCATATTCGGGGTGAATGGTGCTAACATGGTGATTTTCAGCACGGGCGGCACGGCCTGCGTAGGCAATTTCCAACACTTTTTGGTTGTCAACGGCCATATTCAGGGCGGCGCGCAATTTTTTATTATCACCGGGTTTGGTTTTGGAATTGAAACGGCAAACCAAAGTTCCAGCGGTTTCCTTTTCATTCTTTTGAATGGTGGAAACGCCCTCCAATTTGCTGACTTGGTCGGGTGCAGATTTATAGTTAATGTCAATTTGCCCAGCCGAGAAAGCCGCAAATTCCTTGGCCGCATCTTCGGCCAAATCAACATAAACCACTTGGTCTACAAACGGGCCTTTGCCGCTCCAATGACCTTCCTTGCGGGCATCATAAACAGCGCGTTCGCCAACTTTATATTCCTTAATCATGAATGCACCGGTGCCAATGGGTTTTGCCCAAAAATCGGCCCCGTCTTTTTCAAAACTGCGGTGGGTAATTAACGAAGGATAATCCGACAAGCCACCAATAACCGAAATATCGGGTTTTTGGAAATGTAATTCCACGGTGTAATTGTCAACCTTTTTCACTGCGCCGGCGACACCGCGTTTTGCCTTAACGGCATTGCCTTTGTCGTCTTTCTTGCCCGTGTCAAATTCCTCTAACATGCCATCAAATTTTGATTGCATAGAGGTTTTGGGTTGTTTGTTCAACCAGCGGTCAAAATTGGCCACTACGTCATCGGCGTTGAATTCGTCACCATTGGTCCATTTTACGCCACGGCGCAAATGCAGGGTGAATTTTTTCAAATCGGCCGAGAATTCCCATTTTTCGGCCAACCAAGGTTGGAACGAACCATCGGTATCCCACAATATCAAACAATCCAACATGGGGCGGAAAGCATTACCATGTTGTGACCATTCAGCATATGCCGGGTCATTAATTTTTTGCACAGTTTGCGAAAAACGCAAAACCCCACCCTTTTTGGGGGTTTGGGCTTCGGCGGCCTTTGGGGTTATACCGGCAATCGCCATAGCAGAAGCAGCTGTCACGCCCAAAGCGGTCGCACCAGCCAAAAATTCACGGCGGTCAATCAATCCAGCTTTGAAATCGCTGATATATTGTTTGGCCCATTTATGGACTGGCTTGCCAGTCATTGTTTCTATTTTCATGTAGTCCTCCTATATATTATAAGTAATAGAATAACACCATAATAGCAGAGATTACATAACATGCAAGATTTTTTTTAATTATTGATTATGTTATTTTCAATATGTTTGTGGCGGTTTTTCACCTTGGCAATGGTCCAAAACGACATAACCGCCAATATAATAATACCCCCATAAATTGTGCCAATTGATGGCACCTGCCCAACCCCCCAAAATACTATCAATGGGCCAACAATATTTTCAATCATTAACAACATTATACTTTCCTCGGGCCTTATATGCTTGCCGGCCTTGCCCATAAAATAAAAACATAAACCCACCACCACCACGCCATTGGTTAACATTATCCACCAATCGCTGGTTGGGGTATTTTTATAATCAGCAAATGGCATGGTTACAATGGCCAAAAATATAAAACATAAACCCAAAAACAAACATGGGTTAATATGTTGGTATTTTTTTACCATAACAAATAATAATGCAAAATGCATGGCCACAAATATGGTGGTCAAGATTGCCAATGGTTTTTCCAATGGGTTTTCATTAAATGCGACAATAAATATGCCAATAAACATAATACCCATCGCCCAAACATTAAGGCGGTTTAGTTTTTGTTTTATAATAAAAACCGCAAAAAAACTGGCTAATAATGGGCTACTGGCCCCTATCGCCAAAACCGATGCGGCCGAAATATGTTTATATGAATATATCAAGGCAAAGGGGCCCAAGGCATATAATACACAATAATAACCCATTTGTTTGATGGCCATTTTGCTTTGATTCATAAAATCATGCCCCAATTCCCAACGGGCGGCCAATAATAACATCAAGCCGGCCCCCATGGCCCGCAAATTAACCATGGTAACCACATCGGACTTGCCCAAAATTAACATCAGGGCATCGGGTGTGCCAATAAAAGCCCCCAAAAAACCATAAAATAACGCCCAACCATGCGCTGTTTTGGGCCATATATTAAACATTTTCATAAATTAATCCATTGTATTAGAGAGATTTCAAAATTGATTTTTCTTCATTTGGCATATAATTTTACCCCGCCATTTCCTTTTGGCCCTTTTCACGCAGAGATTCATAAAGGTTGATGTGATATAAAAGAATATTTTTTATTCCCATTTGCACTTTTTGGGAATCTAGGGCTTGACGGCTCATGCTTGTATGGGCAGACAGGGCATCAATAATCGCATTTAATATGCTTTTGGCCAGGTCAGGGGAATTGGAAAATTGTTCCTTGCTATTATTCATGGCTTGATGCTGTAATATATCTGATTCTAATAATTTTTTTAATATAATATAAGGATAGCCTAACTTATCATCATCGGTTAAATCGCCATGAAACAGGTCATTTAATTGTTCCAAAATTGCACTTAACAGAATTTTATTTTTATCGTGCACCTGCCCATCACCAACATCGTTGATGGGGTTTAATTTGGCATTAATATCCGTGGTTAGGGCCAAATTTTCATGCCCGCGGTTAATTAATTTATGGTGGGTTAATTGAATTTTTGATAAATCAACCCCATCGCGTGTTCGCCCAAATTCTAACAGGGGTAACAGGCGTTTAAAGAACATGGCGCGTTTTTCAATATCAGTATTGCCGTAATCATAAATTTGACACAAAAAGGCATAAATGCGGATAAAACTTCCCATATCCTTTTTAAACATTATCAGGGCATCCATACCCTGTTGCGCTTGTGATGTTAATGTTTTTTCATTCATAAATTCCTTGTATTTGGCCAATAACCGCGCGGCAATTGGTTCAATCGCCCGCACCAAATCAGATTGCTTAGATTTAGGGTTACATTCCACCGCCACCAGCCGTTCAATTTCAAATTCATCATAATAACCGCGGGCATCCAATTTTGCTTTTAAATCAAAAATATGGTTGGGGTCGGTAATATCCGATAATTCTGCGGTTTGGTAATACACTTGAAATGCTTGCAAAATTTCTGCGGGGTCATTCACAAAATCCAGAATATATGTTGTATCCTTGCCATCATGGGCGCGGTTAAGGCGTGATAATGTTTGCACCGCTTGAATACCCGCCAGCCGTTTATCAACATACATACCGCATAACAGGGGTTGGTCAAAACCGGTTTGAAATTTATTGGCAACCAGCAAAATTTGATATTCTGGGGTGGCAAAGGCGGTGCGAATATCGCGCCCGCGCAAGTTGGGGTTTAATTGCTTGCTGTTTTCGTTGACGGGTTCGGGCAGTTTGTCTGGGTCATGCACCTCCCCCGAAAATGCCACCAGTGTTCCTAGGTTATAATTTTGACTGGCAATATATTTATCTATGGCTAATTTCCAGCGTACCGCCTCTAACCTGCTACCAACCACAACCATGGCTTTGGCTTGCCCATTTAACAGGGGGCGCACAATTTTAATAAAATGTTCCACCACTATTTCCACGCGTTGGCTAATATTATAATCATGCAGGCGCACCCATTTGAATAAAAGCTTTTTGGCTTGTTTTTTGTCTACCTGTTGGTTATCAATTTCTGTTCCATTAAAAATTAATTTAAACGCCATGCCATAACTGGTATAATTTTTTAATACATCTACAATAAATCCCTCCTCAATCGCTTGACGCATGGAATAAATATGAAATGGTGCGGGCAAATTGGTTTTTGATGCTGGTTGATTGGGGTTAGGCACTCGCCCAAATAATTCAAGGGTTTTACCCTTGGGCGTGGCGGTAAAGGCAATATAGGAAATATCAGAATCATTAACCCGCGCCGCCATTTGGGCGGCCAAAATATCCTCGGCAGATATTTCACCCCCATCCTCTAGTTGCTGTATTTCCTCGGGGCTTAGTAATTGTTTTAATTTGGTTGCCGCCGCCCCTGATTGCGAACTATGGGCCTCATCGGCTATCACAGCAAATTTTTTGCCATGGGTGGCGGCCAATTCGCGAACTTGTTTCAGGGCAAATGGAAAAGTTTGGATAGTGCATACCACAATTTTACTGCCCCCGGACAGGGCTTTGGCCAATTCCTTGCTTTTACTGGCACCATCACCCCTTATAGTCGTCACCACACCATGAACCCGCTGAAAATCAAATATGGCTTCTTGCAATTGTTTATCCAGTATATTGCGGTCGCTAACCACCAAAATACTGGAAAATAATTTTTCATTGTCTGGGTTATGTAATTCCGACAAAAAATGCGCGCTCCATGCAATGGAATTGGTTTTGCCCGAACCGGCAGAATGTTGAATAAGATATTTTTTGCCAACCCCATCGGCCAAAATAGCAGTTATTAATTGCCGGGTGGCATCCAATTGATGATAACGGGGGAATATAATATCGGTAATTTGTTTTTTATTATCGCGCTTGGTAACCATATAACGGCCAATAATTTCTAACCAGCTGTCATATTGCCAAATATCTTGCCATAAATATTGGGTGCGTATACCATCAGCGGGCGGGTTGCCCGCCCCACCATCATGCCCGCGGTTAAATGGTAAAAAACGGCTACGTTCGCCCTGTAATTTGGTGCACATCATAACCTCTGATTGGCTTATGGCAAAATGCACCAAGGCCCCGCATGGAAATTCTAATAATGGTTCTGATAATTTTTGTCCCTTGGGTTTGGGGTTTCGTTCAAAACGATATTGGTCAACCGCCTCGTGAATATTTTGAGTGAAATTTGACTTAATTTCTGCGGTGGCAACGGGTATTCCGTTTAAAAATAATACCAAATCAATAATATCGTCATGGTTGGTGCGCAATTGGCGCACAACCCGCAGGCGATTGGCATGGTATTTGGCCATTAATTGCGGGTTCATGGCCATGGCGGGTTTAAATTGCGCACATTTAATGGGCGATTTTAAACCCACCAAATCAATACCCGTGCGCAACACATCCAACGTGCCGCGCTGGTTTAATTGCGCCCTTAACCTATCTAACAAAATATTTTGCGCCAAGGTGCCATGATTTTTTACCATAACCTGCCATTCATTGGGCTGGGTTTCACAAACCCAATCAATAAAATCGGTGGGGTAAAGGGCGCGGGGTGTATCGTAATTCTTGGCATCATCATTGGCATATAGCCAGCCATTTTGCGCCATATTTTCGCAAATTTCATTTTCAAATTCTTTTTCTAAATGCAAATTCATCATAAATCCCTCGGTTTATAATTGCGAACATCAATTTGCCCGCTCACCACGGCCGATATCAACGCCGCCCGTCTTTCGTTTATTAAATTTATTGCCCTTTCGCATTCTTGAATCAAAAGATCAATCCTTGTGGTTTCATGGTCAAGAAAATCGGCAATGGCGGTTTGTTCAGATGGTGGGGGTAATGTAATTATTACCTCATTTACTTTTTCAGCAGTAAAATGGGTAATTGTTGATTTATTACAAATAATATCAATTAAGCCATTTTCTTTGATGGTTTTAATAAAATAATAGAGAAATGTATTAGAATTTCTATATTTTGGCCTAATTCTGTTAATTGAATTTTGAAAATAACATTTATTTAATTCAAAAAAATATAAGCAAGAACGTCCAGCATCTCCACCTTCGCTTACTAATAAATCACCCTGCTTTAATTCTAATATTTTTTTTTCGTAATCAGAAAACCACATTTCCTTAATATCGGTTGCGTCTACTCCTTCCCATTTAATATTGGCTGCCCTTAAATATGGTAATAATTCATTGCATTCTCTATTTGCTTCTTGTTGAAGCATTTTTCCTAATTTTACTTCATATCCTTGTTTTAATTTAATAACCCCCCAATGTTCGGGCACCATGCCCAACCATGCAATGCCCGAATCTTTCATGGGGGCGGTGGGGTCTAAACCACGGGTTACCGCATGGGAAATCAGGGCTTGGCGTTTTTCGGTTAACAATAACATTAATTTTTTCTGTTCTGCCACCAACGCATCCATTCTGGCGGTTTCATGGTCAAGAAAATCGGCAATGGCGGTTTGTTCTTCTACATTTATTGGTAAAGAAATTTTAAATTTTCCCAATTCTTCACCAGATAATTCTAAAAAAGTTGTTCCTTTACCCATAATGTTTAACTGGCTCGTTGATATACTTAAAAAATATGCTAAATATTTTGATGAGCTTTTATTTTTAGAAACTAATGATTTACATCCTTGATTGGTGCATAGTTTATTAGAGGAAATACCTATTGAACCAATTGGTGCGCGCGTTGATAATATTACAGAATCTTTAGGGATTAAATTCAATCCACAAGAATTTAAACCTAATTCGGTTATTTTCCGATTAGTATTTGAAATTGAAAAATCTATTGAATTTGATAAATCTGAAGGTGTTACCCATTCAATATCGCCATCCCAATATTCTGGAACATCGGATTTTGGGGTTGTCCCCCCAACAATATTGAATAAAACTTTAATTGAGAAAACCCCCCAATGTTCGGGCACCATGCCCAACCATGCAATGCCTGAATCTTTATATGCGGGGTATGGGTTAAAACTCATGCTGGTTATGCCTGGCCATTGCCACCATCAACGGACATTGCCACTTTATCGCGCTCTATGGCCAATAAAAACTCTGGGTTGGTTGCCTTAATATCTATACAATCAACCCTATATGGCAGGGGGGAATCTTCAAAGGCAAAATATAAATTATTACTTTCGTCCTTGGTCATTTTTCGTCCATAATCCAACGCAATATCAAGGTCAGATGAAGGTTTGGTGGTGCCATTGGCGCGGCTGCCAAAGACCCAAATTTTGGCATCTGCGGGCGTATATTTGCGTAAAATTGCACGAACAATTTCCAAGTCTTGGGGGTTAATATTAATGGACTTATTCATTATATTTTATGTATTCTATGGCCCAAAATATCTAAAATAAACTCAGCCTCGGTTAAAAATGCGGGTATGGCTTCAAATACTTCTTGGGCTTTATCTGGGTTATATGTATGGCTTGTGATGCCACGATTCTTGCGAAATTCTTGCCATTGGCGTAAATCTGCTTTAATAATTCCTACCTCAAACCCCTTGCGTATGGTTTCATTAAAGCTCATGGTATCAATTTCAGATGGGTTTAATTCGGTTAATTCTAAATATCTTTTTACAAATTTATAGGATAATTCAAATGTAAATTCAAATGCCTGAATAGCGGCTGAACGATATATTTCAGCCAATTCGCTATCGTTTTTGGCAGAATCGGATGCGCAATAATGCAATGCCCGTTGTAATTGAACGATGGCTTTTTTCAATGATGATAAATCCAATGTTTTCATGTTTATTGTCATATTATTTCTTAACCTGTTTTTCAATGTTTTTTTTGGTGGCCCATTGCAAAAATCGCGTGGCCTGTATAGATTTAACCCTATACCCAAACGAAATTATAACATCCATCTTGGCTTCACCCTGTTCATTTTGGTAAATTATTATGTGGGAATTATTGGTTTTATCATTCATGCCGTAACCCGCGAATCATGGTAATAATATTATCTGTGGTGGCTTTTAATTCGGCATCAATCACCTTTAACGGGCGCGGTGGGGTAAAAACATAAAAATGGCGGTTAAATGGAATTTCATAACCAACCCGTGTTTTTTCATGGTCTATCCATGCATCGGGGGCATGGGGTAAAACCTCGCGCCTGAAATATTCATTAATATCTTGGTTTAATGGCACATTTTCACTATCGCGCAACGAAGTATCGGGCTGGGGTTGCCCCTTGGCTTTCCCCTTGGTCGCCAATATAATATTGCCCGATTCATCGCGCAGGGGCCGTTCAATAATAATGGTGTTATAACCAAATGCGCTGTTTTTAAATATTTTGGAAATGGGCCTGCCATTATCGTTTATTTCTTGAAATTCGCCAAAAATACGGGTGATGGTGGCAATATTTTCATCGCTTAATTCCTTGCGCTTGCTGCCCAGACTTTTTCGCATTTTTTGAAACATTGTGGATGCATCAATTAATTGCACCAAACCCTTGCGGTTTTGGGGTTTGCGGTTGCTCAATATCCAAATATAGGTGCTGATACCGGTATTATAAAACATATCACTGGGCAGGGCAATAATCGCCTCTATTAGGTCATTTTCAAATACATAACGGCGTATTTCGCTTTCACCACTGCCCGCACCACCGGTGAATAAGGGCGAACCATTCAGAACAATGCCAAAACGACTGCCGCCATGGGTGCTAAGACGCATTTTTGATAATAAATGTAATAAAAATAACATGGAACCATCAGAAACCCGGGGCAGGCCCGGGCCAAACCGCCCATTATACCCCATTTCTTCATGTTCGTTTTTTATGTCCTTTTCAATTTTTTTCCATTCAACACCAAATGGTGGGTTGGATAACATATAATCAAATTTTTGGTGGCGATGCCCATCCTGACTAAGCGTATTTCCAAAGATTATTTGTTTAATATCTTGCCCCTTTATCAGCATATCTGCCTTGCATATTGCATATGATTCGGCATTTAATTCCTGTCCAAACATGGTCAAGCGGGCATCGGGGTTATGTTCAGCCAAATATTCTTCGGCCACCGATAACATGCCACCAGTGCCAGCGGTTGGGTCATATATCGTGCGCACCACCCCTTTTTTGCTTAAAATATCATCATCTTCAATAAATATTACATTAACCATCAGGTTAATGGCATCACGGGGGGTAAAATGTTCACCGGCGGTTTCATTGCTTACCTCGGCAAATTTTCTAATAAGCTCCTCGAACACCATCCCCATTTGCGAATTGTTTACTTGGTTGGGGTGCAGGGGGGTATTGGCAAATTTTTCGGTTATTATATATAATAAACCCGCCCGGTGTAGCCGTTCAATTTGCCCATAAAATTCAAATTTTTCAAAAATATCGCGCACATCGCCCGAAAAGCCCTGAATATAATTATGTAAATTTTCGCTAATATTATCGGCATCGCCCATCAATTTTTGCATATCCATTTTTGCAATATTAAAAAATTCTAAATTGGCAATGCGTTTTATAAAGGGTTCGGGGTTTATGCCCTCGGCCGTTCTTTTGGCGTATTCTGCCAAAACCGCATCTTTAGTTGGTTGCAATACACAATCAAGCCGTCTTAACACCGTAAAGGGCAGGATAACCCTGCCATATTCATGCGCCTTGAAATCGCCCCGTAATATATCAGCCACTGACCAAATTAATTTAGATAATTCCATTTACTTGTAACCTTCATGGTAATATTATCGTAAATACTTGGTTTATGCAAATGAAATAAATTCATCGGCTATTTTTTCGCGTATTATGGCCAAATTATCGCCATATACTCAAAATACCCAATATATTCAAAATTAATACACATTAATTTTGAATATATAAAAAATTTTTCATGCCAATAATTTAAAACAGATTCACCGGCCTGTCACATTATATTCTGAACGTTACCGCCTTTAATGATGTATAGGCCCCAATCGCTTCCAAGCCCTTTTCGCGCCCATAGCCCGAATATTTTACCCCACCAAAGGGAATGGCAATGCCACCGGCCCAATATTCGTTAATGGTAACTTGGCCGGATTCAATATCGCGGGCAAAACGCAGGGCGCGGTGGATATTGCTGGTATAAATACCGCACATTAAACCAAAATTGGTGCCATTGGCCAATTCTATCACCTCTTCGTCTGTATCAAATGCCTGCACCGATAATACCGGGCCAAATATTTCCTCGCACACGCAAGGGTCGCTGGCCGGCACATTATCAATAATGGTGGGGCGGTAAAAATACCCGCTATCGGCCGTATCATCTGCCCCGGCCTTGCCACCCAAAATAACTGACAGGCCCCGTTTTTTGGCCAATTCAACAAATTCGCTAATTTTTTTCAATTGCACTGAATTATTTATGGCCCCAACATCGCGGTGTTTCAAACCATGCCCCACCGATAATGTTTCGGCCCGTTTTATCAATTTGCCCAAAAATTCGTCCTTGACCCGTTTGTTAATTATTAAACGCGAACCGGCCGAACAAATTTGCCCGGCATTTTCAAAAATTGCCCAAATGCAATCCTCCACCGCCTTGTCTATGTTGGCATCATCACAGACAATAAAGGGTGATTTTCCCCCCAGTTCCAAGGTTAAGCGCGTAACATTTTGTGCGGCCGATTGGCTGACCATAACACCGGTTGCCACCGAACCGGTAAAGGTAATATGGCGAATTTTTTTATGGGCCACCAATGGGGCCCCGGCCGACACACCGGTGCCGGCAATAACATTTAACACCCCGGCTGGCAAACCCGCATCAACCAATAATTGACCCAACAACAGGGCGGTAAATGGTGTGGTTTCGGCCGGTTTGGCCACTATGGTGCAACCGGCGGCCAATGCCGGGGCAATGCCCCGCACCATGGTATTTAATGGGTAATTCCACGGAATAATTTGCGCCACAACCCCCACCGGTTCCTTGACCATCATATTGCAATAATCCTGGCCCAGCGGTATGGCATCGGCCTGAATAGTATCGGCAACCGATGCATAATATTCAAAAATACGGGCCGATGATGTCACATCGCCCACCGCTTGGTTATAGGTTTTACCGGCATCCAATGCCTCAATAAAGGCGTATAATTCAACATTTTGCCGTAATAATTCACCGGCGCGGTTTAATATGGTACGCCGTTCGGCCAAGGATGTTTTGCGCCATGTTTGCAGGGCCCGTTCGGCCGAATGCACCGCCATATCAACATCTTCGCTGGTGCTGTTAGCGAATTGGGCAAATACCACCCCTAAACCCGGGTCATAACTATCAAAACGCCCCCCCTTGATGGGTTGCACATAACGACCACCAATGAAATTGCCGGTTGGCAATTCGGGTAATTTTTTATGGTTTAAATAATCGGCTATATATTTCATGGTTTCCCCCTATAATAAATATTCACTACATGTTTGGCCTCGGCAAAAAATAACCAACGGGCCAAAAACACCCCGGCCATAAATGCCACAAATGCCACCAAATTCCCATTAAATTTTTGAAAATATACCGCAATGGCCGCCCATAACCACAGGCCAATAATAATTAATTTGATGGTTTGGGCGTGCGTGCGGGCCAATTGAAAACCCATTTCCTTGTTTAAATAATTTTCGGCATCGTGCGGTTTGTCATATACCGCAATATTACTGCCCAGCCGGTTTAAACCAGTGGCGGTGCCCAAATTGCTAAGCGATGGTATTTTTTCAATAACAAACCAATAACCAATATGCACCAATAAAACCAACAATATTGCCCAGCCCATGAAATAATTATCACTGCCGGTTAAAAATTGCACCGCCAATAAACCGCTAACAAACGAACAAATTTGAAAAACAACCGGCACCATTGGGTTGTTCCATGCGGCAATGGGTTTCAAACTGGCGTAAATCATAGAAGTCGCCCAAACAACCAAAATATTCACCACCAACCCCCATAATGCAAAATAACCATTCCAATCGTCCAATGGTAAAATTATAATGGCAAAGGGGGCAATAAATGATAATATCGCCAACACCCCCTCACGCGAGAGCCAACTGGTGCGCCATTGGCTTAATGCCCGCCACGCCCGCCGCCAATGACCCAAATGGAATAATGATGCCACCAAACCCAATGCCACCGCAACATAACCCATAAATAGTAATATAAAAATATAGGGTGGTGTATCGCCACTGAGGATAATTTTTATAAAACTGACATTGGCAAGCCCATAACCCAAACCGGTTAGGGTGCTGAAAATAATAACGCTAAGGGCTGGGTGCATTATATGACCCCTTTCATGGTTTTTATAACCCGTTCCACAAAATGGTCCGGCATTTCGGGGTAAATCGGTAAAGATAAAATCTGTGCCGATATGGCCTCGGTATTCACCATGTTATCACGCGTAAAACCCCGAAACGGGGGCATAACATGCACCGGATCCGGGTAATGAATACCATATGCAATATTATTATCATTCAGGGCCTGTATGACTTTGTCGCGGTTTTTAACCCGCACGCAATAAACATGGTATACCGCCTGTTTATGGTTGGCAATTTGCATTAGGCCAATGCGGTCATCACCGGCAAAGGCGCGGTCATATTGACCGGCAATTGCCTGACGGGCGGTTGTCCATGCCGTTAAATGCGGTAATTTTATATTCAAAATACCGGCCTGCATCGCATCCATACGTTCGTTATAGCCATTAATTTCATGGTCATATTTGGCCAAACGTCCATGGTCAATTAATCGTTTTAATGTTTCATGGTGTGTGGCATCCTTTACCAATACAAAACCGGCATCGCCGTAAGCGCCCAAATTTTTACCCGGGTAAAAACTAAACGATGCGCCATGGCCAAAATTACCGACAATTTTGCCCCTATATTGGGCCAAATGCGCCTGTGCGGTATCCTCAAATAATAACAAATTATGGGCCTGACAAATATCGGTAATTTCGTCCATATCGCATGGGGTGCCATAAATATGCACGGCAATGATGGCGCGGGTTTTATGGGTTATCATGCGCTTTATTGATTCGGGGCAAATAGTATAATCGGTCATTTTGCAATCAGCAAAAACCGGTATGGCCCCAACATGGCGCACTGCCTCGGCCGTGGCAACAAAGGTATGGCTGGGCAATATTACCTCATCACCGGCCCCTACCCCGTAGACCTCTAATGCCAGTTTTAATGCCGAAGTGCCATTGGAACAACCCGCCCCATAGTCAGCACCCATACATTTTAAGTAATTTTGTTCAAATAACTGCACATATTTGCCCTTAATAAAGGCCGATTCACTGCAAATTTTGTCAAAAAACTGCATCATTTCGTTCCGCAAATGGGCATATTGGCCGGTTAAATCGCATAATGGTATTTTTTGGGTCATGCTACATATTCCTGATAAAATGGTTCGCGTTTCACGCTTTGGCCTGAACGAATATAAACACCCTGTTTTATATAAGTGAATAATAGGCTTCGGCGCGTGCTATTGCGTGTAATATTTTTATTTGATGAATGAAAAACATTGCCATGTATAAATAACACATCGCCACCCTTAATGCTGACATCAACCTTGGGCAATTGTGAAAAATCGTAATCCACCTGAATGGCGCGGGCGGTGTGTATTTGGGTGTTGTCAATTTCGTATCCAGTATCCACCACTGGCAGGGTGGGCATTTTATGCGTGCCGGGGTAGGCATAGACACACCCATTTTCAGGGCAGGCATTATCAATGGCCAGCCAAGCCGATGCATAACAACCAAAGGGTGATTGGGCATAAAAATTGTCCTGATGCACATTAAAACCCTTTATTTGAGGTTGGCCAAAAAAATATTGGGCATCAACCCCTAATGCCTTGCCCCCCACCAACATACACATAAATTGGTACAATTTGGGGGTAAACATTAAATTTTTACATTGTGGCACGTCATTTTGTAAACCATTGGTGGTGCGCAAAGGTTTTTTTAATTGGTTTAAAATAATATTGTCAATAGTTTGCAAATATGCCAAATGTTCGGCCATTAATTGGGGTATAATAACAAATCCATTATCGTGATATTGTTCGTAATATTCTTTAAATTCTTGCTTTATTATATCCATTTTTAAACTCCTGTAAAAATTCGTCAAAAAATCCTAATAACATATTCAAATTAATGGGTATCCTGCTGGGAAAGGATGTCCGATATTGTTCAATAGTGCGGCGAAATGACTGGTTAATTAGGGTAAAATGTTCGTCCTTGATGGGAAAATTTTTATGCTTATAGGCCAAATCGTGAATCATTTTACGCCAATTTTGTTGTTGTTGCACAACATTCAAAATGGCCACAACCGAATGCAAAAAAACATAACCCAAATTGGTGCGGTGCACATTTTCAAACATTCCCTGTAATTCGGGGTTGTTTTTTACCAATTGATTGTAAAAATTTTCACCAAAATTATAGGGGCTGGTTAAAATTTTGTTAAAAAAAGCAATCAAAATATCCAAATCACGCGGGTCAATTGAATCAATATTGTCAAATTTGCTCTCATTATTATTATTTGGTTTCATTGTGATTACCCATTACCCCCATTATTTTAAAATCAAAACTTCTTCGAGTTCGGATTTATAACCCTTAACAAATTCGGTCATTAAGCCCCCCAAAATAATTTCTAATTTATTCATGGTCAGGCTTGGGCTGGCCGGAAATAAATGTTTGTAACCATTTAATGTTTGAATTAATGTGCGGGCAACAACATCATAATGGCTGTCCTTAATGTCATATTGTTTATGGCGCACACCCACCTGAAACAGCATTGCTTGCCAATCGCCACCCTTTTGTATGGTGCTGATAACCGCAATAACCGATTGCAAAAATATATAACCCACGTTGGAACGGTGGGTGTTGCTGAACATTTTTTCCAAATCCCTATCGCTACGTATAAGGTTTGTATAAAAGGTTTCACCAAAATTTTGTTTTGATGATTGTATTTCGTTAAAAAATTTTATTAAACCATTCAAATCCTCTTGGCTTAATTTTGGCAATTCACTCATCATAACCCTCCTTGGTTATTGTTAAAATATTTCGGAAAAAACGCAGAAATAGTTAAAATACATACCTTCACCGCATGGTCGCGGTTAAAATTATTGTAATTCAAATGATAATCGCTCCACATTCCTTCCAACAGGCAAATTAACGCATTAGCGATATATCTTATATCATTATTATTATATTTTCCATCTTTATTTAAATCATCGCAAATTTTAATGAAATTTTTGCGAATTATCAAATCGCGTGAATTAACAAAGGGCAAGAAATCGGGGTGGGCGTGGGCTTCTGCCCTTAGGGCAAACCATAATTTTACATTGGCTTCGTTCATAATGCGTGGGTCAAATTCCATGGCAAAAATAGCCCGTATTTTGTCGGCAATATTGTCATATTCTCCGTCATATATGGGGGTAAAAAAACCAACATATTCGGCATGAAAATCCTTCACAACCTCTAATAACAATGCATCTTTTGAATGAAAATGCAGGTTTATCATACCCCGGCTTAATGTGGTGCGCTCAATAATATTAGAAATGGTGGTATTTGCAAAGCCACATTCAATAATTGCCCTTCGCGCCCCCAGCAAAATTTCTTTTCGGTTTGTGTTTTTTGAAATCTCACGACTGACGGGTTGATTATTATTAGGCATATCAGCTTTTGGGTTTATCCTTGTCGGCTATCCGCAATTCGCGGGCGCGTTCCAATACTGCGGCCTCTAATTTGGCAATAACATTGGGGTTCACCGTGGCCTCGTCCCAATTTTGGCCATTTTTAACCTGTTTAAACACATTAATACGAATGGCATCGCCACTTAATTGTTTTTTCAAAATATAAATTTGCACCTTAAAACGTTCATTGGGGGTTGTTTGGTTGGCATACCATTCGGTTAAAATAACCCCACCAAAAGGGTCAACCTGTGTTAATGGCATAAAGCTGATGGTATCCAACGATGCCCGCCATAAATAGGCATTAACATCCAAACCGCCACCACCAGACGAAAAGTCGCGCTTGGTTGTGCCAAAACTTAAAACATCCTGCCCAAAAAATTTTGAACCTCCGGTCACTTGGTCGTGCACGCGGTTTTTCGGGTCAACGTCTTCCTTTGGGGCTTCCACCTCTATCGGGCCCCCGCAGGCCGTTAAAATTGCCGATACGAATAATAAAGAATATAATATATTTTTGTTCATAAATCATGCTATATAACATTCACTTTTTATGTGCAAGTATTTTTTTATGGCCGGCTTGACAAAATAGCAAAAATAATATACAATCGTTCATATACGGGTGGCATTGAATAGGTTTGAAAAATAATGCTTTTGCATACCAATTCAGGTAAAAGGGGGGTGAAATACGCATCGTAGCACGGCCCAACCGCTATTTCACCATAACCACTGGTGCATGGCTTTGCTCTTTTTAATGAAAAAGAAGCAATCATGCTTGTTTTTATCCGTTTTCATAAATGAAAACGGCATTAAAAAGCCCGACATACTCAAAATCCAGCAGATAATGAAAAATTAAAGGTATTAATTTTCTCATTATCTGGTATTTTGAGTATAATTGATAATAGGGAACAAGCCAATAAATGTCATTAAATATTTATTATTTCAACCAATATATTGCCCAAAAGTCGGCCAGTTTTTTGGCCGACATGGGTGTGCATAATTGGGGCAAGCGAAGCTTTAACAAGGGTGATTGCATTTCAACCGATATTTTTATGTAGTTTTTTATATTTTTTATTTTAATCTTAAACTTTTTTACCACTTCATTCATAAAGGTATAAAACCATGACAGACGCATATTATTACCAACCCCAAGACTATACATATTTTAATAACCGCCCGCGCACTGGCCTGCCGGCATGGGCATATAATTCAGAGAAATATTTTCAATATGAAATTGACAATTTATTTATGACCCATTGGCAATTGGTTTGCCATGAATCGTCTTTGCGCAACCCGGGCGATTATATGTCATTTGCCTTGGCCAACGAACGGGCTTTTGTGGTGCGGGGTAATGATGGCAAATTGCGTGCATTTTATAATATTTGTCGGCATCGTTCATCGCGTTTGGTTAATGAAAAACAGGGCAATTGTGGCAAAATCATTACTTGCCCCTTTCATGGGTGGAGTTATAATTTGGACGGGTCGTTGCGCGGTATTGCCCTGCCACAATTTTATGATAATATTGCCAAGGAAACGCTTTCATTGGTGCCAATAGAGTTGGATATGTGGCATGGGTTAATATTTATTCGTTTCAAACCCGGCCCCCAACCCAAAATAGCCGATATATTAGCACCCATAGAGAATGAAATAGCCCAATACCCGATGGATAAATTGATACCCCAAAACCAAACCGGTGAAGCATTTCAGGTATTACCGGTTGAGGCCAATTGGAAGTCGGCCCTAGATGTGGATAATGAGGGGTATCATGTTTATAAATTGCACCCATATTTGAACGATTTATATGGCGAAAATTATTATGATATACCATTAAAAAATGGCTTGGCTGTTTCTCGCGGTGAATTTAGCCAAAAACCCAAAAAATATTGGACCGTTGATATGTATATAAAATTATGCGAAAAACACGCCACCATGGTCAAAGGCCGGGCCCGCAACCAATTTTTATATGTGGGTATTTTCCCGAATAATATTTTGCAATTCACCCCGGATTCGGTGAATTTCTATCAACATATTCCGCTTAGTTCTTCAAAATTGGTGCAACCTTATTGCTATTATTTATTCAAGGAACCGCAATCAAAGGGTGAAAGAGTTATGAGCCAGCTGAATAACCGCATAGACAAATATACTTCGCGGGAGGATATGGATGCAACCAGTTGGAGTTATGAAGCGACAAAGTCAAATGGTTACCGCGGTATTTGTTTGTCCAATTTAGAGGCCGGGGTGCACGCATATCACGAAGAAATGCGCAAATTATTGCCCATATTGCATAGCCCAACCGAGCCAACCGAATATTAAGCTGTAATTATACTCAAAATACTAACCGGTTAGCGATTGGTGGGCATGGCAAATTGTGCGCCTTCCTTCACCCCTGATGGCCAACGGGCCGAAATGGTTTTCATTTTGGTAAAAAATGTTATCGATTCGGGGCCATACATTTGGGTATCGCCAAATTTTGACCGCTTGGAACCGCCAAAATGGTGAAAGGCAGTTGGCACCGGAATGGGCACATTAACCCCAACCATACCCACGTCAACCCGTTCATAATAGGCACGGGCGGCATCACCATCGCGGGTAAAAATGGCGGTGCCATTGCCATATTCGTGGGCATTAACCATGGCTATCGCATCGTCAAAGCTGACCGGTTTCATGACCGATAATACCGGTGCAAAAATTTCGGTTTGGTAGCATTCCATTGGTGTATCCACTGCGGTTAATAATGTGCCCCCCAACCAAAAACCATTTTCATAACCCTGTAATTTTTTGCCACGCCCATCAACCAAACATTGGGCCCCTTGGTCAATGCCACTTTGAATCAGCCGTTCGGCCCGTTCCTTGGCGGCGCGGGTAATTAATGGGTTTATTTCGGTATTGGTTGAATCGAATGGGCCTATGCGCAATTCCTCCACCCTTGGTTTTAATCTTTTGGCCAATTCCACGGCCGTGGCATCGCCCACCGGCACCGCCACCGAAATGGCCATGCAACGTTGACCGGCCGAACCGTAGGCCGAACCCATAAGGGCGTCGACCACTTGGTTCATATCGGCATCGGGCATCACCACCAAGTGGTTTTTCGCCCCGCAAAATGCCTGCACCCGTTTGTTATTTTTGCAACCGGTTTGGTAAACATATTCACCAACCCCGGTTGAACCCACAAATGTAATGGCCGGAACATCCGGGTGGTTTAACAATGAATCAACCGCCACCTTGTCGCCCACCACCACATTCCAAATATTATCGGGCAGGCCCGCCTGTGTTAGGATTTCGGCAATTTTTAACGAAGCCGATGGGTCACGTTCAGAACATTTATTAATAAAGGCATTGCCACAGGCAATGGCGGTTATGCCCATCCATATTGGCACCATAAAGGGAAAATTAAAGGGCGAAATACCCCCCACCACCCCAACCGGTTCGCGTATATTAAAAATATCTATATTGCCACCAATATTTTGTGAAAAGGCCCCCTTTAAAATATGGGGTATGCCACAGGCAAATTCCACCACATCCAACCCACGTTGAATTTCGCCCAGCGCATCGGGAATATTTTTGCCATGTTCTAAGCCAATAATTTTGGCTATTTCCTCGCGTTGTTGCATGATTAATTCGCGAAATTTGAACAAGACACCGGCCCGTTTAACCACCGAAACCGCCGCCCATTCGCGTTGGGCCTTTAACGATAATTGGACAATTTTATCCACCTCCCCGGCCGATGCATAACCGGCCCGTGCGCATATTTCACCGGTGGCGGGGTTATAAACATCACCATAAATTTTTGATTGGCCCTCTTGCAATTTGCCATTGTAATAATGTCCAATATTTTTCATTTTTGTCTCCTTAACATATATTTGGGGGGTATATTGGTTTATCCAATATTGCGCTTAATATATCGCCATAACCGATATAAATCAAGTTAATTTACTTATAAAGCTTAAACAGCCTGTAAAAATTAATTTTCAGGTTCAAGGAAATTTTTGGGCAGGGGGATTATATCAATTCCCTCCTCGTGCAGTTCCACCGCCTCGTCAAGTTGAATGGTGCCGTATAAACCTTGGTGCAGGGCGGTGCCATCGTTCTGCCATTGTTGGTGGTATTGGCGGGCCATATCGGCAAAATTATCACCGGCATTCAAAAATTCATTCAGTATTTTTTGGCGCATCTGTTTGGCATATTCACGGGCATTTTTGGCGGTTGTGTCGTTTAAATTGGGGGCGATATTCGGGCAATTAAGCCCGCGCACAATCTGCTTGGAATCGCATATTGGGCAGGCAATTAATTGGTTGGCCTGTAATGTTTCAAACGCCTGTGAATGTTGAAACCATGAATCAAATTCATGGCCATTATGGCAACGCAAATTGTAATTTATCATTATATACTCCGTCCACTAAATAAATTTAAGATTATCGTGATTAATAATTCTAAAAATTATCGGTGATAGAGGAGCTGAAATCCGTCCATTTTTCGTGGATAGTTTTGCGTAGAAATGAACTATGGCTTTTGAGTAGTATTTAAATTTTTCATAAACTCGTTTGTGACTAACATTTTTATGCATTACCACCCCCTTAATCTCATTTCCACTATCATCGCCCTCGTTAAATAATCTTATCCATTGATATATCGTCTGCTCGCTCGCAAATAAAACCTGCGCTGTCTGTCTTATACTCGGGTAATTTGGCGAATTAATATCCAAATTTAACAACGCCAATATCCGCAAACCCGTCAAATATTCTAACGTCCTCTTGGCTTTCAACGCCAAAAGTTCCCTTCTTTGCCATGCTGTTAATTCTATCATTATTCCATTATATCATGCTTTTAAAATTTATAAAAGTTTTTTATTCTTTTTCAATTACTTTTTTTAAATCTAAAAGCTAATTTGGCTTAAAGCTAATTTGGAATCAGAGTATCCTGCTTTTGATTAATACATAATTAATCAAAAGCCGTAATTTTATGCTTGAATAAACCAAGAAAATAGTATATATAATGCCCCGAGAAAGAGAATTGTTAGAGAGATGAGCAATTATTTAAACATAAACGCCCAAAATTATCGGGTTACCTTTGCGGCCCTGAAGGCCAATCTGCAAACCGACCGCCAGTCGGCCGAGGCATTTATTCGTACCGTCAGCAAAACTATACCTAATCTGTTACAAGAATATGCACCGGCAACTTCCATTGCCGCCGCCCAAAATTTGGCCAGCAAGGCCATAAAAATTACACCGAATCGCGTTGATTTAAGGGCATAAAAAAATTGTAGATTTTTGCTTAATATTGGTTTATGAAACAACAAAAATATGGTGGATTGGACATTATAATGGAAAAGAAAAACCAAAAAATTGGCCTGTTTGTAACCTGTTTGGTGAATGACATTCACCCGAAAATTGGGTTTGACAGCCTTGCACTGCTCCAACGGGCGGGGTATGACGTGGTGGTGCCGATGGCACAGGTATGTTGCGGGCAACCGGCATTTAATAATGGCGATACCAAAAATGCGCGGGCATTGGCGGTTAAATTTATTAATGAATTTATGGAATTTGACTATATTGTTATTCCATCGGGTTCTTGTGCCGGCATGGTGGTAAAACATTATGGTGAATTATTTGAAATAAATGACCCATATTTGGCCAAATACCAAAAAATAATGGGCAAAACCTTTGAAATTACTGACTTTTTGGTGAATATTGCCAAAATACCCTTATCCAATAATAACAAAAACCTATCGGTTACTTACCATGATTCTTGTTCCGGCCTGCGCGAATTGGGCATAAAGGGGCAACCACGGGCATTATTACAGGATTGCGGTTATGAAATAAAGGAAATGCAGGGGGCCGAGGAATGTTGCGGTTTTGGGGGTACATTTTGCGTTAAATTCCCCGAAATTTCGGCCCAAATTTGCCAAAAAAAGGCCGATAATATCAATAAAAGTGGGGCCGATATTGTCGCCTGTGGTGATTTGGGGTGTTTAATGAACATGGCCGGCAAATTACACCGCATGGGGGCACCGGTGAAATGTTTCCATGTTGTTGAATTATTGAATGATTCGCTGGATAAACAATTGGGTGACCGCTAATGTTTAATTTCCATACCGCCAGCCATAATGCCATTCGCAACGAAAATTTGCAATCGGCATTGAATATTATGAAAACCAACCACAAGAAAAAACGCGACCATGCGGTGGAGGAATTCCCCGAATTTGAACAATGCCGCGACAAGGCCGTGGAAATAAAAAACCATTCATTGGAATATTTGCCCGAATATATGGAAATTTTTATTGAAAATTGCGAAAAAAATGGTGGAAATGTCCATTTATGCCAATTCCCACACGAAGCCAGACGGATAATTTTGGATATTTGCAAAAAAAACCGCGCCAAGAAGGTTATTAAGGGTAAGTCTATGGTTAGCGAAGAAATTCACCTGAATTCGGCATTGGAAATGGCCGGCATGAAGGTGGTGGAAAGCGATTTGGGCGAATATATTGTGCAATTGCGCAACGAACGGCCCAGCCATATTATTGGCCCGGCCCTACATGTATTAAAGGAGGAGGTGCGTGATTTATTTTTAAAAACCCATAAAAAATTACGCCCCGGCCGCCGGTTAGACACCGGGGCCGACTTGGTGGCCGAGGCCCGCAAAATTTTAAGGTCAGAATATTTATCAGCCGATGTGGGCATTACCGGTGCCAATTTTTTAATCGCCAGCACCGGTGGCGGGGTCATAGTAACCAACGAAGGCAATGGTGATTTAAGCCAAAACCTGCCCCGCGTGCATATTGTTATCACCACCATTGAAAAAATTATACCCACCATGAATGATGCCTTTACCCTTCTGCGCTTATTGGCAAGGTCGGGCACCGGGCAGGATATTTCCACCTATACCTCATTTTTTCATGGGGCCAAACGCGACCATGAACGCGATGGCCCGCGTGAATTCCACGTGGTAATACTTGATAACGGACGTAGCGATATTTTAAAATCACCGGCCCGCGACATGTTGCGTTGTTTGAAATGCGGGGCCTGTATGAATAATTGCCCGGTATATCAAACCATTGGTGGCCATGCCTACGGCACCACCTATATGGGGCCAATTGGTTCCATTTTAAGCCCCTATTTGGACGGAATTAAAAAAACCCATAACCTGCCCTTTGCTTCCAGCTTTTGTGGCCGGTGCGAGGAAGTATGCCCAGTGCGCATACCCATACCACGCATTTTGCGCCTGAACCGCGAATGGATTTTTCAGGAAAACCAAGGCACATTGCCCAATATTGGTTTAAAAATATGGGCATTTTTGGCCCTGCGCCCAACCCTTTACCGCTGGTTTACCACGTGGATGCGCCGTTATATGCGCATTATGGCCCATTCTGACCAACGTGCAAATGGGCGGGCCGACCGGCGGGCCGATGATGGCGGGCAAAGCCTGTGGATTTATCGCCTGCCCATGGTGGCATGGACCGATGAACGCGATTTCCCCGCCCCATCGCGCAAAAGTTTTTTGGAAAAATACAAAAACATGCAACATGACCAATAAGCCAACCAAAAGAATAAGCGAATTAAAGGCATTATTGCACCAATATGATGCGCAATATTATAATGATAATCAATCAAGCATTTCCGATGCCGAATATGATGCATTAAAAAATGAATATAAAAAATTGGTCGCCCAATTCCCCCAATTGGCCCAGCAGGTGGATTTATTGGCCGGTTTGGGTTTTGTTGCCCCGCAAAAGGGTTTTTCAAAGGTCAAGCACCTGAATTTAATGGGTTCGCTGGATAATATTTACGAAGACCACGAGATTGGCGAATGGCAAGAATCAATGCAAAGGTTTTTAAAACATGACCAATTTATGGCGGTGATGGCCGAACCCAAAATTGACGGGCTTTCGCTATCCTTGCGTTATGAAGCCCATATTTTGCGTTATGCGGTAACCCGGGGCGATGGCGAATATGGCGAAATGGTTCTGGCCAATATTCAACATATTGCCGAAATACCGCAAAAATTGCCACCAAATGCCCCGGCCAATTGCGAAATACGCGGTGAAATTTTTATGAACCGCACCGATTTTGACGAATTAAACAAACAACAGGAAAAAACGGGGGGTAAAGTTTTTGCCAACCCACGCAATGCCGCCTCGGGCTCGCTTCGGCAGTTAGACAGCACCATTTCACAGGGGCGGGCCCTGCATTTTTTTGCCTACGGCTTGGGCGATTATGCTGACTTCCCCAATTGCACCACCCAAAGCGATTTCAGGGAATTATTGGGCGAATGGGGCTTTTTGGTCAATGCACCGGCCCAATTATGCACCAATGAAGACGAAATAATACATTATTACCGCCATATAATAGAAATTCGCCCGCAATTGGAATATGACATTGATGGTGTGGTGTATAAGGTGAACGATTGGCACCACCAAAGGCGGTTGGGTTATAGCGGGCGCGTGCCACGATTTGCCGTGGCCCATAAATTGCCGGCCGAAATTGCCCAAACCGATTTATTAGCCGTGGAATTTCAGGTCGGGCGCACTGGGGTTATAACCCCAGTGGCCATTTTGCAACCAGTCAATATTGGCGGGGTGATGGTGGGGCGCGCCACCCTGCATAATGCCGATGAATTGCAACGGCTCGGCCTTTGCCATAATGATAGGGTGGAGGTCAAGCGCGCCGGCGATGTTATACCGCAAATTATTGGGGTGGTGGCGGGGTTGCGCCAAAGCAACCAACCGATAGAATATGCCACCCATTGCCCGTCATGCCAAACTCCATTACAAAGGGTGGAAAACCAATCGGCCATCAAATGCCCCAATGCCCAACAATGCCCGGCCCAAATACGCGAACGAATCATCTATGCCATTTCTAAACCGGCCCTGAATATTGATGGTTTGGGCGAAAAATCAATTGGGGAATTGATGGGTTTGGGTTTCATAACCACCATGGCCGATATTTTTGCCCTGCCCAACCATAAAAATGCCATTATGCAATTAAATGGGTGGGGCGAACAATCGGTTGATAATTTGCTTCTGTCGTTAAAAAATGCGCGTGAATGCCCATTTTGGCGTTATTTGATTGCGTTGGGCATTAACCAAGTGGGGCGCGAAACTGCCCGCGTTTTGGCCGATTTTTTTGGTAATGTGGACAATTTTATGGCCAAAATTGCCCCAAACCAGCTTGATAATACCATACAGGAATTGTTAAATATTGACTCCATTGGCCAATCCATCGCCAATGATTTTGCCCAATTTTGGCACGACCCAGCACAGGCCAAACCGGCATTAGATTTATTGGCGGTGCTGAATGTGCAATTTACCGCCCGCACCAATGGCAAATTAAGCGGGCAAACCATTGTTTTCACCGGTGGCATGGCCCAATTAAGCCGTGACGAGGCCAAGGCCCGCGCCGAGGGTTTGGGTGCGAAAATAGCATCATCAGTTTCCAGCAAAACCAATTTGGTGGTGGCCGGCAGTGATGCCGGAAGCAAATTAAAAAAGGCCCAAGAATTGGGCATAACCATTATTGACGAAACCGAATTTATGCGCATGATAAGTGAATGATTTTATTTCATTTAATGTATTAAAATATGACATTTTTTTAACAATTTTTTACTTGACATGTGATGTATTTTAGCATATATTGTTATTAATATATAGATAGCAATGGGCTATTTAGAAAAATTGTAGATTTTTTTAAATTGCTATTTGTATACCGAAAAAAAATTGTGTGTGTGAATCTAGCCGTGTATAATATACAGGTAAAACTGGACGGCTGGATAGCTCTAACTTTTTCTTAATGAGGTATATAAATGAACAACTTTGAACTTATTGCTAAAATCAAGGAATGCGCCAAGATGGGGAATGTTTTTGCATCGCGGGAATTTTTACGGCAGGTTGATGGCGGGCCCATTACCCCGATTATTCGCTGGCCGGCCGATGGCCAAACCGATATTGCCATATCAACCCCGGTTACATATAATGACCAAGCCATTGATGGTGGTCCGGGTTATTTTTGTGGCATTATTGCCAAAAATGGTAATCGGAATGAACAATTCCAAATTACCATTAACCAACAAAAGAACCGAATTACCATAAAATGACCCGTCATATTACCCTGCTTGAAAACAACTTTATCACCATTCGGGGCATTGATTCCTATATTGATACCGATGGTGAGGTTATTTTCAAAATACCCAATATTTATACCATGGAGGGATTTGTCGCCCGTGCCCTGTGTGGCGATAGCCATGAATTATTGGGTTGCGCCATTAAATATTTGCGCCTATTAATTGGTTTAGACCAAGAGGAATTGGCCAATTTATTACAAACGTCGCGCCAAACAATCATACGTTGGGAAAAAAATGGATTTAACAACCTGCCGACCGAGGTATTATTTAGACGGATAATTGCCGAAAAATTATCCATCAAGGAATTATACAACACCAGCACCATTGGCCTGTTAAATAATATACGCCCGGTGGATGCCAACCACCGCATTATTATTGATTACAACCCAACCACTGATGCCTATACCATTCAACCCGAACCAAATGCCCCGCGTTTTGACCATATTTCATTTGGGCGGGCCGGCAAAAAACAAAAAAAGTTTCAGGTCAAATTGGCCGGTTGATGTTTCTTTAAATACGGAAAAAACAAATGGCTTACCATGTATTATATAGTAAAAATACCAAATAACTTTAAAATTAATACCATTAATTTCAAAGTTATTTGCTGGATTTTTACTATCTCGGGGGGATTACAAGGGGGGTGAAAATAGCGGTTGCGTTAGCAGAGCAAATTTTCACCACCCTTTTACTTAATAGGTTTGTAATGGTAAGATTTTTAAACTTATTTAGTGTTCCCAGTATATTATGGTTATTCATTTTCGGCTATAATAATGCCATGACAAATGCCGGTAATAGGTAATAAATTTTCTTGATTTTTATGTAAAAATATTTAATATGGCTTTATACATAAATAGGTAAAACATGAAAAAATTATTAATATTCCTGCCCATATTGGCTTTGGTGGCGTGTGATGCCAAAACCGGCAAAATTGACGCATTCGCCAAATACCCGCCCGATGAATTTGCGGTTTCCACCAAACGGCCATTGGTAATACCACCCGAATTTACCCTGCGCCCACCCAGCAATGAACCATTGCCCAGCGAAAACCAAACCGAGGTCGCACGGCAAACTATATTTGGGGCCGGTGCCAACGCCAGCACCGATAAAGTGAAACAACAGCTGAGCAAGCAGGGATTATCGGCCGGTGATACCAAATTTTTAGAATTAACATCGGCCCTGAACCCCAATATGAATATAAAGGATATTTTGGTAACCGATAACGAAAAATTGGACAATACCAAAAGCCTGGCCGATAGAATATTTTTCTGGCGGTCAGAAAGCCGTAGCGAATATTTGGACCCAGCGGCCGAACAAAAACGCATTGAACGTAATGTAACCATTGGTGATTCGTTAAAAAATGGCAAGGTGATAAAGGTTGAAGACAAAAACCGCAATACATTATTTGACCAAATATTCTTTTAAAATATGCGCTATTTAAGCCATTTGACCGGCATTTTTTTATTTTTTGCCTGTATTAACCCCATTTATGCCAATGGCATATTTGACAATATTATGGTGCACCAATTACCCAATGGCTTAACCATTATAATTGCCCCCAATAATTTGGCACCGGTGGCCAAACAAACCATTATATACAAGGTGGGGGCAATCGACGAGCCGGCCGGTCAATCGGGCATTGCCCATTTGTTAGAGCATTTGATGTTCAAGGGTACAAAAAAATACCCCAAGGGCGAATTTTCACAATTTGTTTCATATATTGGGGGCAATGAAAATGCGTCAACCACGCGCGACAATACCCGTTATTTTCAAATTGTGCCTAATCAATATGTGCGCGATATCATGCAACGCGAGGCCGACCGGATGCAGGGCCTGTTATTATTAGATAAAGAAATAGAGGTGGAAAAACAGGTGGTGATTTCAGAACGTTTACAGCGGGTGGATAACGAACCTACATCCAAATTGGTGGAAAAAATGCAATTAAGCCTGTTTGCCAACCACCCGTATCGCCTGCCATTAATTGGTTTTGAACATGAAATTGCCAATATTACCCCGGCCCAATTGCGCCAATTTTACCGCCAATATTACCACCCGAATAATGCCATATTGGTTATTACCGGTGCGGTTGAACCCAAACAAATTTTACAATGGGCCCGCGAAATTTATGGGGTTATACCGGCCAAGCCCCTGCCCAAAACCCATATTTTAACCGAACCACCGGTTTATGGTTCAAATTTGGTGGAATATAAGGACAAAAACCAAGCAAGCCATATTTTAATAAAACAATATATTGCCCCCAATATAAAGGATAATTTACACATTGCCCTGTCGGGTGATATTATAGAGGATTATTTAAACGACCGCCGTGGCAAATTGCAAAAAATATTGGTGGAACAATTAAAAATATTGGACGGGGTAGAAATTGAATATAATAATAAAAACCGCGGTTTGGGTTCGGTATTAATTTATGGATACGCCAAAAATATAGAAAACCCCAGCATGGTTATGGAAAAAATTAACGAAACCCTGCAACAAATTGCCAACGAACCCATCAATGAAAAGGAAATAAACGCGATAAAAAGCAAAATTCAGGATAGGTTTTTATTATCGTTAGACGAATTTGATGGTTTGGCCAATTTTGTAAGTAATTATATGGCACTGGGATATGCATTGGACGACATTAAAAACATACCCACCACCATTGACCAATTAACCCCGGCCCAAATTCAATCGGCCTTGGTGCGCATTATTATAACCGATAATAATGGCGTTGTATGGGGTTATACCCACCCATAATTTAAGTTGTGGTTTAATGGTCGGAGTGGCGGGATTCGAACTCGCGGCCCCTGCCTCCCGAAGGCAGTGCTCTACCAGACTGAGCTACACTCCGATAGTTAAGCCGTTAGCATTACTATCACCATTTGTCAAGGTTGCATTTAACCTAAATGCTATAAACATTGTGGGAATATTTTTAAGTATAATTCATAAAGAATTTTATGCTGAAAATAAGCTAAACAATACTTTAAAAAAATTTATTTTTCAACAAATACAAACTACTATTCAAATATATATTGATTTTCGGACTTTGCAATATATGCGTTTGCACTGCCATCATTTTTTAAATTTCTTGTATCAATACCCATATAGGCAAAAAATCCTTGATTAATTACAAAAAGTGTATGAAGCTTTAATAAATCTATGCTTTTAGAATTCAATAAACCATCTTCAAAAATTACCAGTTTATATAAAATTGCTGTTAAAATTTTAAAATAATGCTTGTGAGTTATATATCTTTTGGCTTTACCTAAATCCAAATTATATTGTTTTGATAAATTTATTAGTAAATACATATAAAACAAACCAAAAAACATAGGTAAAAATTTATTTTCAATATAACTTATCGTATCTATATCCCCATCTATATGTTCAATTGTAATAAAATTTTTCTCGCCTTTAAATTGGCACAAGAATAAATACATCATTAAACCCAAAGATCTAACGACATTAATTAAATCTTTATCTTGATGGCTTGAATCAAAGTCATTTTTTATATTACGAAACTTTTTATAATCAGCTGCCATAATTGTATAATCATTTACATATTCATATAAGGCTTTCTTATTAATCGTAATTTGTAATTTGTATTTAAAACAACGTTCTTTAATTGCATGTAAAGACATTATAGATGAATAACTTTCTTCAATGACTTTTATCCTATCTTCAACTGAATATACCATTTTTTAAAAATCCATCTTAGATAAATCTTTTTCAAGCGACTTATTAAGCTTAGCTTTTTTCTTTATCCATTCCATCTCATCAATAAAATGTCCATCATTTAAGACATCGCTTTCATTCTGAGCTGCTTCTAAATCCAGTCTGCGACTGGTTGCTATTGTATTTGTATTTCGTGTTAGAAAAAACTTAACCATTTTTGTTTCGTTTTTTGAAGTAGAATCAGTCATACAACCCACCTTTCTGGAACTTTGCTAAAATCTCCTGTGATTCTGACCTCTCGTCAAGGATAAAATAACAAAATTCATTCCAAAAGTCAAGATTCTTGTGGATAAGCTTTATACAACTAGCAGAAATAATATTCATACTATCTGACACGCGTTTTATTAAATCTTACTCGCCTTCAGCGTTTTCGCCTGTATCCACCATCGGCTTTTTGCTCAAATTGCCCATAATATCAGCAACACGTTTGGAACGTCGGCTGGCAACGGCACGCGGTGATTGGCTATCCATTAAACCGGCAATGGTGGCCTTCACCAAATTATGCGGGTTAGATGAACCAACTGACTTGGCCACCACATCGGCAACACCCAAGGCTTCAAACACGGCACGCGCCGGGCCACCGGCAATAATACCAGTCCCGGGTTCGGCTGTGCGCATATGGACACGGCCCGAACCATAATGGCCGGTAATGTCATGGTGCAGGGTGCGGCCTTCCTTTAATGGAATTTTTATCAGGCTTTTGCGTGCCTGGTCATTGGCTTTTTTAACGGCTTCGGGCACTTCACGGGCTTTACCGGTGCCATATCCAACCCGACCTTTACCATCGCCCACCACTATCAAAGCGGCAAAGCCAAAACGGCGACCACCTTTAACAACTTTGGCTACGCGATTGACGGAAACCAACTTTTCAATTAAATCAACTTGTTCGGATTCTACTTTTTTGGGTTGTCTTGCCATAATATTATTCCCTTATTAAATTTCTAAGCCATTTTCACGGGCGGATTCACACACAGCCTTCACCCGGCCATGGTAACGGTAACCCCCGCGGTCAAATACAGCGGTGGAGACCTTTAATTTTTTGGCCCGTTCAGCCAATGTTTTACCAATCAATTGGGCGGCCGCCACATTGGCGGTGCTTTTCAATTGGGCTTTTATGTCTTTTTCCAATGTGCTGGCCGAAACAACGGTATGACCCTTTGTATCGTCAATTAATTGGGCATGAATATTCATATTGGAACGAAACACCGATAAACGGAGCTTTCCATTCGCGGCCTTCTTTAATGAAAAACGGGTACGTTTTTCGCGCCGGGCAAATAATTCTTTTGTTTGTGCCATTTTCAAAAACTCCTATTTTTTCTTGCCTTCTTTACGCAATACGGTTTCGGTGGAATATTTAATACCCTTGCCCTTATATGGCTCGGGTTTTTTCATTTCGCGGATATTACTGGCAACCTGACCCACGCGTTGTTTGCTTGCGCCCTCGATTACCAATATATTATTTTTATCGCCCTCAATTTTCATTTTAACATCGGCAGGTATGGGAAACACCACCGGATGTGAAAAACCAAGCGACAAATTCAAATTTGAACCCTGCACGGCCATACGCAGGCCCACGCCATTAATTTCCAATTTTTTGGTGAAACCCTTGGTAACCCCAATAACTGCGTTATTAATTAATTGGCGGGTTGTGCCCCATGCCATTTTGGACGATTTTTTGGAATCGTTTGGAATAACCACAATTTTATTATCATTCATTTCAACGGTAACACCGGCCAAAATACCAACCGAAAGATTGCCATTTGCCCCCTTTACCGATAGGGTTTTTCCATCAAGATTGACAACAACCCCGGCTGGAACTTCCACTGCTAATTTACCAACGCGTGACATAATTCATACCCCTATTAAAATACCGTGAATAAAACTTCGCCACCAATGTTTTCCGAACGGGCCTGATGGTCGGTCATTAACCCCTTAGAGGTTGATAACACCGCAACGCCCAATCCGTTATAAACACGGGGCATCTCGTCCTTGGACGAATAAATTCGCCGTCCGGGTTTTGAAACGCGCTTAATTTCCTTAATACCGGGTTGGCCTTCAAAATATTTTAAGTTGATTTCCAACATTTTGACACCTTTGCGCACTTCCTTTTCAGCAACCCCGTTCAAATAACCCTCTTTGATTAACAAATCAACGATAGATTTTCTTAAACGTGATGCTGGAACTTCTACAATAGAATTACCCGCCTGCAAACCATTACGAATGCGGGTAATCATATCTCCTAATGGATCAGATAATGACATAATTAACTCCTTTACCAACTTGCCTTTGAGACACCGGGTATCAACCCTTGCGAGGCTAATTCACGAAACTTGTTACGGGCAATACGAAATTTACGATAATTGCCCCGCGCCCGACCGGTGATTTCGCACCGCAAACGAAAGCGAATAGGACAGGCATTGCGGGGGATCTTTTGCAAGTCCAGCTGTGCCTGAAATTTTTCTTCAATAGTTGCCTTTGTGCTATGCACGATTGCCTTTAATTTGGCGCGGCGATTGCGGTATTGAACCGCCATTTTGGCGCGCTTTTCATTACGAATAATTTGGCTTGTTTTGCTCATACTCTATCCTTAATTTTTTGAAAATGGCAGGCGGAAACCCTCTAACAGGGCTTTTGCCTCGCTATCGGTTTTGGCGGTGGTGCATATCACAATATCCATACCACGAATGGAATCGATTTTGTCATAATTAATTTCTGGAAACACAATTTGTTCCTTAATGCCCAAGGCATAATTGCCACGGCCATCAAAAGCCTTGGGTTTTAAGCCACGAAAGTCGCGAACCCGGGGCAACGCCTGCATAATCAAGCGGTCCAAAAATTCATACATTCTGTCGCCACGCAATGTAACCTTCACCCCCAGACCCATACCTTCACGGACCTTAAAGTTGGCCAAAGATTTACGGGCCTTGGTAATGACGGGTTTTTGACCGGCAATTAATGTTAAATCGTCCTCGGCACCCTTTAAAAATTTGCGGTCGGCAGTTGCCTCGCCAACACCCATATTAATCACAATTTTGGTCAATTTGGGTATCATCATTTCATTGGTATATTGAAACTGCTCACGCAATTGGGCGCGCAATGTTTCATTATAAATTTGTTTCATGCGGGGAATGTATTTTTCACTCATTTTTGCACCTTACTAACGGCATTTAACCGCTCCTTAGATTTTTTGGCAATGCGATATTTCACACCATCAACCGTAATAAAACCAACGCGTGTGGGCTTACCGGTTACCCCGTCCTTTAATGCAACCTTGCTTTGGTGCATGGGCATGGGTTTGGAAACAACACCACCATTGGGGTTGGCTTGGCTGGGTTTTAAATTGTCACGCACCATATTGATACCGGCAACCAAAACCTTTTTTTCCTCGGGAAATACCTTAGAAACCACGCCTTCTTTATTTTTATCTTTACCGCTTAAAACTATAACGGTATCGCCTTTTTTAATTTTTTGTGCCATTTTATAACACCTCCGGGGCTAATGAAATAATTTTCATAAATTGTTTGGCCCGCAATTCACGCACCACTGGGCCGAAAATCCGTGAACCAATGGGTTCGTTTTGTTTGTTAATTAAAACAGCGGCATTGGTGTCAAACGCAATACATGAACCATCTGGGCGGCGAATTTGTTGGGTTGTGCGCACAATAACTGCACGATGCACATCGCCCTTTTTCACCCGGCCACGCGGAATAGCATCCTTAATGGAAACCACGATAATATCGCCAACCGATGCATAACGGCGTTTGGACCCGCCCAACACCTTAATGCATTGGACCGAACGGGCACCCGAGTTATCCGCTACATCCAAATTTGATTCTACTTGTATCATTTTAAACTCCTTAACCTTGTATCAATTCCCAAGATTTGCGCTTAGAAATAGGTCTACATTCTTGAATGCGCACTTGGTCACCAATTTTGGCCACATTATTTTCATCATGGGCCATATATTTTTTGGAACGGCGCACAACTTTTTTCATAACGGGGTGCGTAAAACGGCGTTCAACAGTAACAACAATTGATTTGTCGCCCTTGTCGGAAACCACAACACCTTGTAATATTCTTTTTGGCATGTTTTACCCCTTCTTATTTTTCAATGCGTGTAATTGGGTTTTTACCCGTGCAACGGCCCGACGAGTTTTCTTAATTTCCGAGGGTTGTTCTAAATTACCCTGTTTTTTACGAAATCGTAGGTTTAATTGCCCGCGGCGCAATTCTAACAAAGCTGATTTGCATTCAGCCTCGTTTTTGTTTTTGTATGTTTCATGTTTCATGGTTTTACCTTAAAAATAAATATTAATCGTGGTGGTCACCAAAACGGCGGACCATTTTGGTTCTGATAGGCAATTTGGCAGCGGCCAATTCAAATGCTTCCTTGGCAATTTCGGGGCTAACCCCGTCCAATTCAAACATTATCCGGCCGGGTTTGACCCGCACCACCCATAATTCAGGGGTGCCTTTGCCTTTACCCATGCGAACTTCGGCAGGTTTTTTAGAAACCGGCACATCGGGGAAAATACGAATCCATATTTTCCCTTGGCGTTTCATCGCCCGCACCATAGCCTTACGGGCCGACTCAATTTGCCGGGCTGTAATGCGTTCGGGTTCCATGGCTTTTAGGCCATAACCGCCAAAATTTAACAGAGTCCCACCCTTGGCTGTGCCATGAATGCGCCCTTTAAATCCTTTACGAAATTTTGTTCTTTTGGGACTTAACATAATACCACCTATTAATTTTTCACAATGCCTTCCATCATGCGTTTTTCAACCGCATATGGATCATGTTCCATAATTTCGCCCTTCATTATCCAAACCTTAATCCCGCACACCCCGTAAGTTGTATGGGCCTCTGATGTTGCATAATCAATATCGGCACGAAAAGTATGTAAAGGAACGCGTCCTTCACGATACCATTCAACCCGCGCAATTTCGGCACCGCCTAAACGGCCACCGCAATTAACCCGAATCCCCTCGGCACCGGCACGAATTGCATTTTGCACTGCCCGTTTCATGGCACGGCGGAAAGAAACCCGCCGTTCCAATTGACCGGCAATGCCGTCTGCGACTAATTTTGCGTCAATATCCGGTTTTCTGACCTCATGGATATTTAATGTAACTTCTTGCTTACAAAACTTATTAATGTCTTGGCGCAATTTTTCAATATCTGAACCCTTTTTGCCAATAACCACGCCGGGGCGGGCGGCAAATATATTCACACGGATTTTACCGGCCGGGCGTTCAATGAAAATTTTAGACAAAGATGCCTGTTTTAAGCGCACCTCTAAAAACTTACGCATCTTCAAATCCTGATGGAAATGATTACCATAGTTTTTTTCGGCATACCAACGCGAATCCCAAGTTCTGTTGATACCTATACGAAGACCAGTTGGATTAACTTTTTGACCCATGTTACTTCCTTTAAGCTAAATTTTCATGTAAAATGATGGTTAAGGAAGAAAAGAATTTTTCCACCCGTGCCGAACGACCACGTGCCCGTGTATGCATTCTTTTCATCACCATGCGTTTGCCAACAAATGCCTCACCAACCACCAAATTATCAACATCCAAAGAATGGTTGTTTTCGGCATTAGCAATAGCGGATTCCAGCGTTTTTTTGACCTCACCTGCGATACGTTTTTCACAAAATTCTAATAAATCACGGGCTTCACCCACTGATTTACCCCGAATCATGCCGGCCACCAAGTTTAATTTGCGGGTGCTGACCCGAATTATACTATTAACCGCTCTCGCTGTTTGCAAAACTTCATCAGTCATTATTTCTTACCTTTCTTATCGGCCCCATGCCCATAATAAGTGCGGGTTGGCGCAAATTCACCGAATTTATGCCCCACCATTTCCTCGGTAACCAAAACTGGTATATGTTTCTTGCCATTATGCACACCAAATGTTAACCCAACAAATTGGGGTAATATGGTTGAACGGCGTGACCATGATTTAATAACTTCACGGCGACCTGATTGTTTAACAGCATCTGCCTTTTTTAACAGATAACCATCAACAAAGGGTCCTTTCCAAACTGATCTTGACATGTTAGCCTCTAATCCTTTGCTTATTTCGTTGCATGGCGAGAACGAATAATATACTTATTCGTTGATTTATTTGATCTGGTCTTGCCACCCTTGGTTGGTTTGCCCCATGGTGTCACCGATGGGCGACCCCCTGAAGTTTTACCCTCACCACCACCATGGGGGTGATCCACTGGGTTCATGGCCACACCACGCACCGATGGGTTTACACCCATCCAGCGGGCACGACCGGCTTTACCTAATTTTGTATTTTGCCAATCGGCATTGGAAACCGGCCCAATACTGGCCCGGCATTCAACCTTTACCATACGCAATTCTCCGCTATTCAGCTTTATTTGCGCATAATCGCCATCACGGCCTGCCAATTGGGCATATGAACCGGCCGAACGGGCAATTTGCCCACCCTTACCGGGTTTCATTTCCACATTATGTATAATAGTGCCAACCGGCATATTTTTTAATGGCAGGCAGTTACCGGGTTTAATATCGGCACTGGAACTGGATTCAACCGAATCACCCACCGCCAAACGTTGGGGAGCAATAATATAGCTTAATTCGCCATCTTCATATCTGATTAAGGCAATAAAAGCAGTGCGGTTGGGGTCATATTCAATGCGTTCCACCACGGCCACACCGGGGCGGTTGCGTTTGAAATCAACCAAACGATAACGTTGTTTATGGCCACCACCAATCCAACGGGCGGTTACCCGACCATTATTATTACGGCCACCGCTTTTGGTTTTACCCACGGTTAAGGATTTAACCGGACGGCCCTTAAATAATTCTGACCTATCTATCGCAACTAAGTGGCGACGACCGGCCGAGGTGGGATTATATTTTTTTAAACCCATTTTATACTCCTACTCCAACATCCAATGCATCACCTTGTTTTAAGGTAACGATGGCTTTTTTCACATCCTTTTGCACACCCATGGTGCCACGGAATCTTTTTGATTTGCCTTTTAAGTTGCTAACATTCACCTTAACAACCGAAACCTTAAACAACGATTCAACAGCTTGTTTAATCTCGTGCTTATTGGCATCGGGGGCAACTTCAAACGCATATTGGTTATATTGCGATGCCTTGGTGGTTTTTTCGGTAATTATCGGAGAACGCAGAACATTATATTTGCGTTCATCTGATATTTTGGACTTATCTAAATATTTCCAACTCATGGCATTATTCCTTGTTAAATCGGTTTTGCAGGGATTCAATAGCATCCTTGCTCAAAATTAATTTTTCACGGCGTAAAATGTCATAAACATTAATCCCCTGCACTGGCAATAAATCAACATTCATAATATTTGAAACGGCTTTTACGGCATTGGCATTTAATTCTGCCCCGACAATTATTAAACCATTCATAACACCCAAGCCTTTTAAAACCTTGGTCATTTCTGAGGTTTTGGCCTTGGCCGATTCCACCGATTCCACCACAATCAAGTTACCTGATTGCAATTTTGCCGACAAAGCCATTTTAAGGGCCAAGGCGCGGAATTTTTTGGTTAAGTTATGTTCGTGCGAACGAACCAACGGCCCAAAAGCCCGGCCACCGCCACGAAACTGGCCAACGCGACCCGAACCATGCCGTGCCACACCACCGCCCTTTTGCCGACCAATTTTTTTGCTGGTTCGGTTAATTTCAGCGCGGTTTTTTACCTTATGTGTGCCGGCACGGCGTTTAGCCAATTGCCAATTCACCATGCGGTTTAAAATATCCTCGCGGGCTTCTAAACCAAATATGGCATCCTGCAATTCCACTTCGCCAGCGGGCTTGTTTTCTAATGTAATGACTGATATTTTCATAATCTTATCCTTATGCCTTTACCGGTTTCTTGACCGAATCTTTGATATAAACCAAAGAATCTTTGCTACCGGGCACTGAACCATGCACAAAAATCAAATTGCGTTCAACATCAACGGCCACAACCTTTATATTTTGGTTGGTAACCCGTCTGTCGCCCATATGGCCAGCCATTTTTTTGTTTTTGAACACGCGCCCTGGATCCTGACGATTACCGGTAGAACCATGTGAACGATGCGATACGCTATTACCATGGGTTGCCCGGCCACCACCAAAATGGTGACGCTTAATAACACCCTGAAAGCCCTTACCAACCGAAACACCAGCAATATCAACAAATTGACCAATTGCGAAATGATCGGCCTTTAATGCGGTGCCAACCGCCAATGAATCAACTTCACTGGTGCGAAATTCACGTAAAGCCCGGCGGGGTTCAACCCCAGCCTTTTCAAACGATGTCATCATCGCCCGGGTGCTGTGTTTGCCCTTTAATGAACCGATACCCAATTGCACCGCGGTGTAGCCGTGCTTTTCGGGGGTGCGGTGGCCGGTAACTATACAATCACCAACCGATAATACGGTAACGGCCAAATGCACACCCGTTTCCGAGTATATATGGGTCATACCGACTTTCTTTGCTAATAAACCTGAACGCATTTCAACCACCTTACAACTTTATTTCAACATTTACGCCAGCCGCCAAATCCAACTTCATCAATGCTTCCATTGTTTGGGGGGTTGGATCGACAATATCCAATACGCGCTTATGGGTGCGAATTTCAAATTGTTCACGACTCTTCTTGTCCACGTGTGGTGAACGAAGCACTGTGTATCGTTCAATATTCGTGGGCAATGGAATGGGACCACGCACCTGCGCACCCGTACGCTTGGCGGTATTGACAATCTCCTTGGTTGATTGGTCAAGGATCCGATGGTCATATGCCTTTAAGCGGATTCTGATATTTTGTTGTCTTTCCATAGTTAATCTCTTTATTTCAATTTTGTTGCCACCATAAAGATAGCATTTTAACCGGGTTATTAACCGAAATGATTAACAACCCAATTAAATGATTCATTCAAACGATTAGCCCAAAATTTTGGACACAACGCCTGAACCCACAGTACGACCACCTTCACGAATTGCGAAACGCAACCCTTGTTCCATGGCGATTGGGGTAATTAATTCAACGATCATTTTCACATTATCACCGGGCATAACCATTTCAACACCTTCGTCCAATTTGACTGAACCAGTCACATCGGTGGTGCGGAAATAAAATTGTGGGCGATAATTATCAAAAAACGCTGTATGACGGCCACCTTCTTCTTTGGTAAGAATATAGGATTCGCATTCAAATTTTTTGTATGGCTTAATGGAACCGGGGGCGGCCAAAACTTGACCACGTTCCACATCTTCACGGCCTACGCCACGAAGTAAGGCACCAATATTGTCGCCGGCTTCACCTTGATCCAGCAATTTGCGGAACATTTCAACACCGGTAACAGTTGATTTGGTGGTATTACGAATACCAACAATTTCAATTTCTTCGCCAACCTTAACAATACCGCGTTCAACACGGCCGGTAACCACGGTACCACGGCCAGAAATGGAGAACACATCTTCAATTGGCATCAAAAATGGTTTGTCCTTTGGACGGGCCGGTTGTGGTATATGATTATCAACGGCTTCCATTAAGGCATGAATTTGTTTCTTGCCAATTTCGTCATTGGAACCATTTAAGGCGGCCAAAGCCGAACCCTTTACGATGGGAATAGTATCGCCGGGGAATTCGTATTTTGATAATAATTCGCGGACTTCCAATTCAACCAATTCCAATAGTTCGGCATCGTCAACTTGGTCAACCTTGTTCATAAACACCACCAAAGCCGGCACACCGACCTGACGGGCCAACAAAATATGTTCGCGGGTTTGTGGCATGGGGCCGTCAGCGGCCGAAACCACCAATATTGCGCCGTCCATTTGGGCGGCACCAGTAATCATGTTTTTCACATAGTCAGCGTGCCCGGGGCAATCCACGTGGGCATAGTGACGATTAACGGTTTCATATTCAACGTGGGCGGTGTTAATAGTAATACCACGTTCGCGCTCTTCGGGGGCTTTGTCAATATTGTCGTAAGCCATGAATGTAGCACCACCGGTTTCGGCCAAAACTTTGGTAATGGCGGCGGTTAATGTTGTTTTACCATGGTCCACGTGCCCAATCGTGCCGATATTGCAGTGGGGTTTATTGCGTTCAAATTTAGATTTTGCCATAACAGACTCCTTTGTTTGTTTGCTTGTTAATGTTTATTTGTTAAATTTTTTGACTATTTCATCAGCGACATGCTGTGGAACTTGTTCATAATGACCGAAAATCATGGTATATTGGGCCCGCCCCTGCGACATTGAACGCAGAGTATTAACATAGCCAAACATTGATGACAGGGGCACCGTTGCCTCCACCACCCGGGCATTCCCGCGTGAGTCCATGTTATTGACTTGACCCCGACGGGAATTCAAGTCGCCAATAATATCGCCCATGTAATCCTCAGGCGTTACAACTTCCACTTTCATAATGGGTTCCAACAGACGGGCATCACCCTGACGCATTGCCTCACGGAATGCGGCGCGCGATGCAATTTCAAAGGCCAAAGCCGATGAGTCAACATCATGGTAAGCCCCATCAACCAATTCCACCCGGAAATCAACCACGGGGAAACCAGCTAATACACCGGTTGTTTGTTGCCCCAATAAACCCTTTTCAACACCGGGTATATATTCGCGGGGCACCGAACCACCAACAATTTTGCTTTCAAATGAATAACCAGAACCGCGTTCTCCGGGGTAAAATTCAAATATAACCCGGGCAAATTGACCCGCACCACCCGATTGTTTTTTATGCGTATAATCAATACGGGTTTTCTTGGTCAATGTTTCACGATACGCCACCTGTGGTGCGCCAACATTGGCCTCCACCTTGAATTCGCGTTTCATGCGGTCAACAATAATTTCCAAATGCAGTTCGCCCATACCCGACAAAATAGTTTGGCCAGTTTCATGGTCAGTGCGCACCCGTAATGACGGGTCCTCGGCCGCTAAACGCGACAGGGCAATCCCCATCTTTTCTTGGTCAGCCTTTGACTTGGGTTCAACCGCTATGTCAATAACTGGGTCGGGGAATATCATGCGCTCCAAGATAATTGGTTTTGCCGGGTCGCACAAAGTATCACCAGTGGTGGTATTCTTCAAACCGGCAATGGCTATAATATCGCCTGCGTAAGCTTCTTTAATATCCTCGCGGTTATTGGCATGCATTAATAACATACGGCCAACCCGTTCTTTTTCTTCCTTCACGGTGTTTAACACACTGCTACCACCGGTTAACATGCCCGAATAAATACGGCAGAATGTTAAGGAACCAACGAAAGGATCATTCATAATTTTGAATGCCAACATTGATAAGGGTTCGCTATCCAAGGCCTTGCGTTCATCTTCGCCCTCGCCATTATATTTATGGCCAGCCACTTTACCAATATCGGTGGGTGATGGCAGAAAATCAACAACGGCATCCAACAAAGGTTGCACGCCCTTGTTTTTGAATGCCGAACCATTGACAATTGGCACTAACTTGCCGGCAATGGTGCCCTTGCGGATACAGGCGATTAATTGCTCTTTGCTTGGCTCTTTGCCTTCTAAGTAGGCTTCCATCACCGCATCATCAAATTCCACCACGGCATCCACCAATTTATGGCGATATTCATTGGCAATTTCCTTCATGCTTTCGGGAATGTCTATATAATCGTAAGCGGCACCCAATTCCTCGGTGCTCCATTTAATATGCTTCATGGTTAATAAGCAAATAACCCCATCATATTGTTGTTCGGCACCCACAGGTAAGTTAATAACTGCCGAATTGGCACCCAAGCGGTCCTTTATCATTTTTAAACAACGATAAAAATCAGCACCAGTGCGGTCCATTTTATTAACAAAACACATACGGGGCACGCCATATTTATCGGCCTGCCTCCACACGGTTTCGGTTTGTGGTTCAACACCGGCCACGGCATCAAATACCGCCACGGCACCATCCAACACACGCAATGAACGTTCCACCTCAATGGTGAAGTCAACGTGACCCGGGGTGTCAATAATATTAATGCGGTTGTCGCGCCAAAAACAGGTTGTGGCGGCCGAAGTAATGGTTATGCCACGTTCTTGTTCTTGTTCCATCCAATCCATGGTGGCGGCACCATCGTGCACTTCACCAATTTTATACGATTTACCGGTATAATAAAGAATACGTTCTGTTGTGGTGGTTTTACCGGCATCAATATGGGCCATAATGCCAATATTGCGATATTTGTCCATAGTAACTTGTCTGGGCATAATATTCAATCCTTACCAACGATAATGCGCAAAAGCGCGGTTAGCTTCGGCCATGCGGTGGGTGTCATCGCGTTTTTTAATTGCGGTGCCACGTGTATTGACGGCTTCTAATAATTCACCGGCCAAACGTTCCATCATGGTATTTTCATTACGGCCACGGGCGGCTTCAATTATCCAACGAAATGCAAGGGCCTGTGCGCGTTCTGAACGAACTTCCATCGGCACCTGATAAGTCGCACCGCCAACCCGGCGTGAACGAACCTCTAAATGGGGCTTTACTTTATCAATGGCTTCCTTGAAAATTTCAAGGGCGGGGCGAGATAATTTTTTCTCAACCGCCTCCAATGCGCCGTAAACAATCTTTTCGGCTATGGATTTTTTGCCCTCTAACATGACGGCATTGATAAATTTTGAAACCACCAAATCGCCAAATTTGGCATCGGGTAGTATTTCACGTTTTTCTGCGCGGTGTCTTCTTGACATATCAACCTCTTATTATTTGGGGCGTTTCGCGCCGTATTTGGAACGGCGTTGACGGCGTTTTTGCACACCTTGAGTATCCAAGGTGCCACGAATTGTATGATAACGAACCCCCGGTAAGTCCTTAACCCGGCCACCACGAATCAAAACGACCGAGTGTTCTTGCAGGTTATGGCCTTCGCCAGGAATATATGAAGTTACCTCAAACCCATTTGTTAAACGAACCCGACACACTTTACGCAATGCCGAGTTCGGTTTTTTGGGGGTTGTGGTATAAACACGGGTGCAAACGCCACGGCGTTGTGGGCAGGCTTGCAATGCAGGAACTTTATTGCGCTTTGGCTTGTCCTGTCTGGGCTTTCTAATCAATTGATTAATTGTGGGCATTCCATTATCCTAATGTATGTTTAAATTTGTTTATGTAACAAAATAAAATTATGCCCAAACGCAATTGCTTGCGTTAAGTTGATGCGTCTTTTATGGACTCATCGTTTAAATCCTATCCATTTTCCGTTGAACGTATTCGCTTGGAAATGTTATTACATAATGTAATTTAAGGCTTTACAGCATGAATCTTATTTTGATGTAATGCCCTTATTACTAAAATCAATCCAAATGTCAAGCGGTTTTTTTTACTATTTTGTAATAATATACCACGTCCGCTAAATAAGTTTAAAATTTATATCATTACATACCCATAAAAGTGAATGGGTGGTGAAAATTTGCTCTGCTAACGCAACATCTATTATATATTGTCTAACGCAACATCTATTATATATTGTCTAACGCAACATCTATTATATATTGTATTGTGCATGGCTTCGCCCCCAAAAATTGGAAGTGCAATGAAAAACAAGCAATCATACTTGTTTTTATCCAATTTCAATAAATTGAAATTGGCAATTGAAAGCCCAACATGGTAAAAATCCAGCTAATTTCCTTAAATTTAATGATATTATACTGGTATCACTAAATACGTTTAAAATTTATACCATTACAAACCAATTTAAGGAAAAGGGGGGTGAAAATTTGCTCTGCTAACGCAACCGCCATTTTCACCCCCCTTGAAATCCCCCCAACATAATTTGAAAGGAAAAATTCAATTCATTGAATTTTTATCAAAACATGAACAATTTCATGTTTTTCCTTTCAAATCCGAAGCGTAAGCGCAGGTAATCCAGCAAATAT
>JACCDX010945221.1_pt1 | contig 70383 bp, 65 predicted proteins | sample 7449681 | NCBI WGS metagenome assembly JACCDX01 (sample SAMN15323450, study PRJNA562643) | freshwater metagenome | isolation source: river surface water | place: USA:Blue River Watershed | collected 2017-08-18 | reverse complement strand
TTTGCACTAATAAGTCGTCAGTCGCTAGTCGATAGTCGCTAGTCCGGAGGGAATTAGTCCGAAGGGGAGTCGTCAGTCACTAGTCGCTAGTCCAAAGGGAGCTCTTAGTTCTTAGCTCTTAACTCTTGACTCTTCACTCTTAACTCTTAGTTCTTCACTCACACCTCCAAATTCTGTCACAATTTATAAGGTCTTAATCGAGTTCCCATGGAACCTCTGACTAGCGACTAGTGACTCTTTTTACTATATTTGCTCCATGACAATTATCTACATCATTCTCGCAGTTTTAGTCGGAGCAGGGGCCTCCTACCTCCTATTTCAAGGAAAAATAAACCTTCTACAGAGCCAATTAGCCCAATTAATGGGCATTCAAACCAAAGTAGAAGCACTTGAACTAGAAAATAAAACGATGTTCGGGCAGTTATCCCAACTCGAAGGTCAAAACGAAACACTGAAATCTACGGTTGAAAATCAAAAGGCCGACGAAGAAAAGTTGCGCAAAATGCTTACCGATATTAGCAATGAGTCCGTGCTAAGACAAGGTCGAATGCTCAGTGACCAGCAACAAGTTAAATTAAACGACGTTTTAAACCCGCTGAAGGAAAAACTATTGGCATTTGAAACACAGGTCAATGAAGGTCAAAAAAACTCCTTACATCAAAACACAGTGCTTTTGGAGCAAATCAAAAACCTAACGAGCCTCAATCAAACTGTCACCCAAAAAACGGAAGATCTAACTAACGCACTCAAAGGATCCAATAAGTCCCAAGGAAACTGGGGCGAGATGATTTTGGAACGCGTTTTGGAAAGCTCAGGCCTTAAAAAAGGCATGGAATATGAAACTCAATTTGTCACTAAAAATCAAATCAACGAAACGATTAAACCCGATGCGGTTATTTTCTTGCCCGATAACAAGAACCTGATCATTGACTCCAAAGTGTCTTTGACAGCCTACGAACGTTATACTAGTGCAGAAGAAGGCACGATCGAAAAAGAACAAGCACTTAAAGAACACATCGAGTCCCTGAAATCACATATCAAATTATTGTCGGCAAAAGACTACCACACAGGCCTCGACTTAAATAGCCCCGATTTCACCCTCCTATTCATTCCCATTGAATCTGGTTTCGTGGCAACCATCAGCCAAGATACGACCTTATTTAACTACGCATGGGAACGTAAAATCGTTTTGGTCTCCCCTTCTACCCTATTGGCAACCTTACGTACCATCGCGTCCGTTTGGAAAACCGAATACCAAACAAGAAATGCACTTGAAATTGCACGTCAGGCGGGTGATTTATACGACAAATTCGTTTCCTTCACACAAGACATGGAAGACGTAGGCAAACACATAAAACGCGCTGAAGACGCCCATTCAGGAGCCCTCAATAAACTTAGCACGGGAAAAGGTAACCTCGTAAGCCGTGCTGAAAAACTACATAAACTCGGCATTAAATCAACCAAAAAGTTGAACCAAGGACTTATCCAGGATGAAGAACCGGAGGTTGAGGAGGAATAGCTCAAAGAGTTAAGAACTAAGAGGTAAGAGGTAAGAGGTAAGAGGTAAGAGCTAGTCCGGAGAGATATAGTCCGAAGTCCGAAGGTGTATTCCTGTTCGGCTTCGGATTTTTCATTTGAATAACTAAACATCAATTCGAAGTACCTTTTACCTCTTAGTTCTTACCTCTTAACTCCTGACCACTGATTACCATATCCTCCAGACTAGCGACTAGTGACTAGCGACTAGTGACTAGCTACTGAACTATGCCTTCTTCAAAAACTCCGTTCTCAACACCATCATCGACTTCTCCACCTTTCCTTCTACCTCATCCGCATCATCCGTCAAACGAATATTCTTTACCATCGTACCGCGTTTGATCACACTCGATGATCCACGTACTTTTAAATCTTTAATTACCGTTACCGAATCGCCATCTTTCAATACAGCTCCATTGCTATCGCGAACGATTAATTCTTCATTCTCATCCATTGTTTGATTGTTTTTTGGTTAATAATTAAGTCGGAATTATTTCTTCCAACCCGTTTTGTTGTTTCTAAATCCTAATAAGCGCTGAGCCAAATCCGGTCGCTTCAAATGTGTCAAGCGATTCCGAATCCAATCTTTATATTCCGCCTTATACCAGAAGAAATACTTATTCTGATTCTGCTTCTCCTCCCGCGTCTTTGCCGTTTTAATCGGCTGTAATGTATACGGATGAACACCCGAATAATAAATCACCTCTGCCACCGTCATCGGGGTTGGGGTGAAATCTTGTACTTGCTCCAACTGGAACCCTAAATCCTTCGTTTCGGCCGCTAAATTCGCCATGTCTTCTTCCTCACAGCCCGGATGGGATGAAATGAAATACGGAATCAAAGGTTGTTTCAAGCCAAATTTGGCAGAAATCTCATCGTATTTCTTCTTGAAAGCATGAAAATATTTAAACGATGGCTTACGCATCACCCGCAATGTCGCATCTGATGTATGCTCGGGAGCTACTTTTAATCGGCCCGAAACATGGCGCGTAATCAATTGCTCCATGTATTCATCGTGATTGCCGTCTTGATTGTTTTTATTGAAATCATCCACCAATAAATCATAACGGACGCCAGAACCCACAAAAGCTTTTTTAATACCCGGATGAGCATCTACCTTGCGGTAAATCTCCGTCAATGGCGTATGATTCGTATCCAAATTGTTGCATATCACCGGATGAATACACGATGGACTAACACATTTGGCACAGATAGACTCATCCTTGCCTTTCATGCGATACATATTCGCCGATGGGCCTCCTAAATCCGATATATAGCCCTTGAAATCAGGCTGTTTCGTGATTTGATCAACCTCTTTCATAATCGACTTCTCACTCCGCGAGGCAATAAACTTTCCTTGATGCGCCGAAATCGTACAAAAACTACACCCACCAAAACATCCTCGGTGCATATTGACCGAAAACTTAATCATCTCAAAAGCTGGAATAGGCCCACGCTTCTTGTATTTTGGATGAGGTAACCGCGTATAAGGTAAATCAAATGATTTGTCCATCTCCGCCTCTTCCATCGTTTTGAAGGGAGGATTAATGACTAGGACCTCATCTCCCACCAATTGGGTAATCCGATTTGCTTGCCATTTATTTGATTCTACTTCTACAATCTTAAAGTTAGAAGCATATTTAATCTTGTCTTGTAAACACACCTCATGACTCGCCAGCTCCACCGTTTCCCAGTCACCTACAACAGGCAAGGGCTCCGACTGCTTTTGCAAAAATGCCACTTGATTTATATCGGTCAATTCAGCCAATTGCTTCCCAGATTTAACCCCACGAATAATCTCCCGCAAAGGTTGCTCTCCCATGCCATACACCAACATGTCCGCTTGGGAATCCACTAAAATGGATGGGAATAATTTATCTGCCCAATAATCATAATGCGTAACTCGACGCAAGGAGGCTTCAATTCCTCCAATTAAAACGGGAACATCTGGATAAATCTCCTTTAATATTTTGGAATAAACCGTCGTAGCATAATCCGGACGAAAGCCCGCTTCACCACCGGGTGTATAAGAATCATTGGAACGTAAACGCTTGTTTGCTGTATAATGATTCACCATGGAATCCATACAACCTGCCGTTACCCCAAAAAAGTACTTAGGCTTTCCTAATTTCTTGAAATCACGTAAATCATCTTGCCAATTTGGCTGCGCCACAATCCCCACTTTCAAGCCTTCACTTTCCATGATCCGACCAATGACTGCCGTACCAAAAGCTGGATGATCCACGTAGGCATCCCCGGAAATCAGGATCACATCGAGCTCATCCCAGCCTCGCTTTTCCACTTCCTTTTTAGTCAACGGAAGCCAGTCGGTTATAGGTCTTTCTTGCATGCTGCAAAATTAGCTAAAAACGTGGGTTTAACCTATTTCGACAATTGTGCTTTTAAGTAATCAGCCGTTGCTTGAAATACCTTGACGGCATTGGAAAATTTCATCCAATGATGCGTATCATCTACAACAACTAAGGTTTCTACCGGTACCTTTTTCTTTTGTAAGCGATTGATCAAATCAATGCTTTGGCTAAACGGTACATTACGATCGTCATCCGCATGAATAAACAACACAGGAGACTTCCATGTATCAACGGAAGAAATTGGGGAAGAACGATAGGATAAACTCGTTGCCCAGTCGGCATCAGGTGCCTTATGCGGACCCGATAATAATTCCAATGGAATCTTTTTTTGGTATGCCCAATCATGTACTCCATGAATATCAACACCCGCCACGAATAATTTAGAATCACGCGCTAAGGCTAAAGCTGTTAAATATCCCCCGTAAGATCCTCCATACAATGCAATTTTCTTGGGATCCACAAAAGACTGTTGGGCCAACCACTCGCCTGCCGCCTTAATGTCCAAATATTCAGAAGCTCCCCATTGACCCGCAGATTTAGGATTATGAAAGTCATAACCATAGCCAATGCCCAATCGGTAATTGACCGATAAAACCACATAGCCCAAATTCGCCAAATACTGATTCAATGCGTAGGCATTTGAATAATAATCCGAATAATGCCAGCCCAAAAGCATTTGGCGTGGAGGACCCCCATGCACAAAGATGATTGCTGGTTTTTTCTGCGTACCATTTGAGTTATCAAAAATTTGGCCATGAATTGTCAAACCATCCAATGACTTAAAAATAACTTGTTTTGGCTCAACTAAAGCACTCGTAGGGAATTCCGCGGGAATTAATCCTTCCGTTAATGAGCGTGCAGCAGATGAAGTCGAAAGCATTAATTGGGGTGATTTTTGTGCACCAGCCCCAATGTACGCATATCCACCCAAGACTGAGACAGCCGTCCATTCTATCCCTTTACCAGGTGTTAATACCTTCATATCTGTTTTATCAACGGACACTTGACAAATATGCCGCCGATCCTTATCCGTCACATCAGAGCCTGTATTCGCATCAAAATAAATAGAGTTGCCATCAGCACTGACACTTAGGTGCTCAACCATAAAATCACCAGGACTTAACAATAATGCGGCTCCACCAGCTGCGGCAACAGAATAGGCATGTGGCCAGCCATCATGATAAGATGTAAATACGATACGGTCCTGCTTAGGCCAATGTAAATTTGTGCCCCCATGGGTTGTCGGAAGTGAACCTCGATAGGTATTGGGTGCCTCCCAAACCAAACTTGACTTTTCTCCTTGCGCTAATCCTACTTTACGGATCGACCAAGGGATACGTTTACGTTGTGTTAGTGAATCCGCAGAACCTCCTTCCGCAGGAGTGCGCACAAAGGCTATTTGCGTACCATCCGGTGACCAACGAGGGCTAAAGTCATTCGCAAAAACGGGGTCAAGCCAACTTACGTTCGTCTTGCCCATCTCCAAATATCCAACAAAAGAATGATCTCCACGATCGGCTACAAAAGCAAGCTTCTTTCCACCGGGTGCCCAAGTTAATGAATGAACTGTCCCGCGTGTTTTTAACAAGCGAACGGGGGCTTCTAGAAAATCTTCATTCTCATTGGTATCTAATTTACAAACCCAAGGCTGGCCCTCTTTGATGTAGGCAACGACTTTATTATCGGGCGAAATAACAGGAAAATCCCCTTCTGAAATAACACGAATAGGTCCCCCAGTGAAGGCAATTTGCATGACGCGAACCGTTTGTGGTTCCGTATTACCCGCCGGATTGACCGGTTTTTCATCATCAAAATTTGCACCATGATCACCCCCTCGAACGAATAATACCCATTTACCATCATCTGAAATGGATATTGAACTCAATTCTTGCCCGTCGTCATCCTTGAAATTTGTCAATTTACGCGCTTCAAAATTCGGAGCTTCCGCGACATAAACATTGCGTATGCCTTTTTCATCCAAGGCCCAGGCAATTTTATCACCTTTGGTCGACCGAACCAATTCTGTGGGGAAAGCATAGGATTTCACCGCTTCGAAGGTGAATTTTTGACCCAATAATGTTAGGTGAAAGGTGATTAGAACAAAGGAGTAAATTAATTTACGCATAGATTTATTTTGTGACACGAAATATAGGGAATGTCCGACGGAATCGAAAAGAAAAACCACGAGACCTGTTTAAATAAAATAAATTCAAACTAATTTTGAGGTTCATGGATGTATCAATCGTATTGGTTAATTACAAAACTGAAGCACTCTTATTAGAATGCTTGAGGAGTATTTATGCACATACGAATGGGTTGAGTTTTGAATGCATTATCGTAGATAATCATTACATACCCGGCCAAAACCAATCAATTTTAGACGAATTTCCCACAACGAATTGGATCGACTCTGGCGGAAATATTGGTTTTTCCAAAGCCAATAACATCGGCCTTCAAGCGGCACAAGGACAATATATCCTATTCCTTAATGCGGATACATTACTCGTAGACAATTCGATCTATCTTGCTTATGAGCATTTATTAAATGATGCAAATTTAGTGGCCGTAGGAGGAATTCAATTAGATGAAAATCGTCAGGCCATCCCCTATTACCGAACACTCAATGATGTTCGTCGGGATTTTTACATTGTCCCCAATAAACCCTTTTTCCATGCACTGATTGACCGTTTATTACCTGAACAGACCTTCAGGAGACCTGAAGAAACGAATAATTTAGTCGGTGCATTTCTGATGGCTTCCCGGGAAAATCTACTCAAAATTAAGGGCTGGGACGAGGACTTTTTCATGTATGCAGAAGACGCAGAATTGAGTTTTAGATTAAGTAAATTAGGCAATTTAGCCTACTTTGATGATGTGAAATTCATTCACCTCATACAAGAAAATCCATTTCGGCGAACCAACTTTTCATGGGTCAATCGCTTTGCCATGCAGATTCAGGTTTCCAATTTACTTTGGATTCGAAAAAGCTATGGTGTTTTAGCTGTATTAATCATTTACGCCAACTACACGCTATTGGCCCCTTTATTCTGGCTTTGGAAAATAGGAATCAATTTGACCAAAGGAGAAAATTGGCTAAATGACACCAATAATCAGCGCATATTCAGTCAAAAACTGCGCGTACTTTATCACTATTTTTTCGCTATTTTATTCCTTAAAAAAGGTCCTTACCGCATAAAACCGGAAGAGAATATTGATCAAGTTAATAAATCATAAAAATCCTCGTTTTTTTTAGTATTTTCGTTGAAAGGAACCTAATTAGCCGTGAAAACGAATATACAAATTGCTGAAACCATCGCAAGCTTTGCGAATGAATCAGAATCCACTTGGATCGCCGAGCAAAATGCCTTATCAGGTAAAGCATTGGCATTAGCTTTTGTAAAAGCACCTCGATTTATTTCCAAAAAATATATTGATAGTGGCGTGTTCTCGGGATGGACTTTGGACCAAGTTATTCGTTTGGCTATACTTACGCAATTGGACGAAGCAAATATCGATTTACTCTTTGAAACAGCTGAAATGCAAGAAGCGGTCGCATTGACGCGCGCTTTGCCTTATTTAGAAAATCCCTCCTCGTTTTTATTGCGTGCAACAGATGCGGTACGTTCGAACGTGGGTCCTGTTTTCGATGCCATCGCTTTTGGCAATACCTATCCAAAAGATTACTTCGCTGAGGCGGCTTGGAACCAATTAGTGTTAAAATGTATTTTCAATGATAAGGCTATTCATCAAATCATCGGTTTAGATGAACGTGCAAATCAAGCCTTGGCGGCTACCCTTTCAGATTTCGCACATGAAAGATGGGCAGCAGGCCGCAGAGTTCCCTCGCAGGTTTGGCGACTCGTTCCACGATTTATGAATGAGACCTTGCAAACAGATATTGAAAAATTATTGCAATCTGAAAATCCAAGAGATGTTCTTGCAGCAACTTTGGTCAAACAAGAAGTCCAAACGCCTGGCAACACGCAGGGACTTTGGCAAGAATTAGAATTACCTGAACCGATTTATATAGCCTAATATGTGTCAAGAACATAAACCCATCGGAAATCCTTCCCATTTTGAAGGAACTGAACAAGAAAAAACAACCGCACATGCCGTTGATGGCACCTTTGCGCAATACACGCAAGGCATGAAATTCTTTGATCCGCATGTTCACATGACATCGCGAACAACGGACGACTACCAAGCATTAGCGGATGCGGGCGTTGTTGCCTTGATTGAGCCTGCTTTTTGGTTGGGCCAACCACGCACAGGCTTAGCCTCGTTTAAAGACTACTTTGCGAGTTTAGTAGGCTGGGAGCGTTTTCGTTCTTCGCAATTTGGCATTAAACATTATTGCACAATTGGGCTAAATTCTCGTGAAGCAAATCACGAAGCTTTAGCAGAACAAGTGATGGAAATCTTGCCGCTGTTTTTGCAGAAAGAAGGAGTTGTAGGCGTAGGAGAAATCGGTTTCGATGACCAAACAGCAGCAGAGGAAAAGTATTACCGCGCGCAATTAGAGCTTGCCAAAGAAATGAATTTACCGGTTCAGGTTCATACCCCACACCGCGACAAGAAAAAAGGTACCGAACGCAGCATGGCCATTGCCCTTGAACATGGCATTGCGCCGAACATGGTGATCATTGACCACAACAATGAAGAAACGGTTAAATCCGTTTTGGATCAAGGGTTTTATGCTGCTTTTACAATTTACCCCTTTACCAAAATGGGCAATGAGCGCATGGTGGAAATCGTGAAACAATACGGACCCGAACGAATCATGGTCAATTCCGCTGCCGACTGGGGCATTTCGGATCCCTTAGCGATTCCCAAAACGGCTGCCTTGATGAAAATCAAAGAGGTTCCCGATGAGCACATTCGATTAGTAACCTATCAAAATGCCTTGGATGCGTTTGCACAAAGTGGACAGATTCAAGAATCGGATTTCATCAACGGATTAGAAATCGATCAAACCCAAAAATTCAACGGAAACACCGTTTTACGTGGTGGTCAAGCACCGCGTGTCAACAAAGATTCCCTAATCATTCGCTAATGCGCATCAAAATCAGAGCCTTTCTTGAACTTATGCGTCCCGCGAATGTCATCACGGCATTAACAGATGTGTTGGCAGGTATGGCCATCGTAGGATTTTCTTTCGGAACTTTGGACTATCAATTTTGGCCGGTGGTTTTTCTCGGAATTTCAACCATGTGTTTGTATGCCGGCGGCGTCGTGTTTAATGATATTTTCGATCATGAGCTGGATATCATCGAAAGACCTGAACGAGCTTTACCTAGTGGTCGCATCCAACGTGCTGAAGCCGTGTTTGGTGGAATCGTCTTGCTTGCATTGGGAATTTTCTTAGCCTTCTGGCAAAGTCGTTTGAGTGGAATTGTAGCTGTAATCATCACGATTCTCGCATTATTTTATGATTACAAAGGCAAGCATATGCGTATTTTTGGCCCTATCAATATGGGCTTATGCCGAGCGTATAACTTAATGCTAGGCATGAGCGTTTATGAATTGGGTGTATTGGAGCACTTTTACTTAATCTTAATTCCCTTGATTTATATCGCAGCCATCACATTGGTTAGTCGCGGAGAGGTTCATGGTAGCCAGTCGGCGCCCTTATGGTTCGCGGCATTTTTATTCATTAGTGTACATGCAAGCCAACTAGCCGTCGGATATCAAGTCGGCAAATGGTTGTATATGCTCCCATTTGTATTAGTACACGCCTACTTGATATTTTCTAAGCTAAGCATAGCCATCCAAAAGCCAATCGGACCTAATATAGGCCAAACCGTTAAAACCGGGGTATTAACGCTGATTTTAATGAATGCTGCCTGGGTCGCGGTGAGTGAACAATATTATATGGCATTTGTTACCTTAGCTTTATTACCGCTCTCCATGTGGGTGGGCAAAAAATTCGCCGTTTCTTAAATTAAATTTCATGCAAGTTTTACAACAGCAATTTCAAGTACCCTTCAGTTATCAAGTGATTTTCACGAAACACTTGTTCGACGCGAGCAATAAAACCTTGTGTGATTTTATATCGAATTTCGGCCAAAGTAATTTTCGTAAACGCATCCTTTTTGTCATTGATAAGGGCGTTGCAGATGCACATCCTTCATTAACTGCCTCCATCATTGCCTATTTCGAATCAAACGCCGTGGCTGATTTAGCACCTGAAATCTTGGTGCTACCTGGCGGAGAAGTTTGTAAAAATGATCCTCGTTTTTACGAAGAAGTTGTTCGGGCAATTGATGAACATCGCATCGACCGCCATTCTTTTGTCGCGGCAATCGGCGGTGGCGCATTTTTGGATATGTCGGGCTACGCAGCAGCCATTTCCCACCGTGGGGTGAAATTAATTCGCATCCCTACAACTGTTCTTTCCCAAAACGATTCAGGTGTAGGTGTCAAAAACGGCGTGAATTATTTAGGGAAGAAAAACTTCTTGGGAACCTTCGCTCCTGCCGTGGCTGTATTTAACGATGTGGCATTTTTAGCCACCTTGGAAGATCGCGACTGGCGTTCAGGTATTGCGGAAGCAATCAAAGTAGCTCTGATTAAAGATTTAGCCTTTTTTGAATGGCTAGAGCACAACGTATCAGCGATGAATGCCCGCGATGAAGCGGCGATGGTTGAACAAATATATCGATGTGCCGACTTACACATGAAGCATATTTCCGGTGGTGACCCCTTTGAGCTTGGTTCTGCACGGCCATTGGATTTTGGGCATTGGGCGGCGCACAAATTGGAATACCTGACCGACTTTAAGATTCGGCATGGAGAAGCAGTTGCCATTGGCATTGCTTTGGATTGCGTGTATTCGCATTTGATTGGGGCTATATCTTTGTCCGATTGTGAACGCATTTTGACAGTCATCAAAGGCTTGGGCTTTGATTTATATCATCCCGCTTTGGCAGCAAATGAATGCCAAAATCTTCACAAAGGCTTACAAGAATTCCAAGAACATTTAGGTGGACATTTGACCATCACCTTGTTAAAAGCCCTAGGAAAAGGGGAAGAAGTACATGAAATGGACTTCCCTACTATTCAAGCTTCCGTTGCATTTTTAGCCAAATACGCCTAACATGAAAACAGCCTACGGACATCTGAGCTATTGCAGCAATATTCATCCAGGAGAAATTTGGGAGGAGCATTTTGCCAATTTACAAGCAACTGTCCCGAAGGTTAAACAAGAAGTGTGTCCTGACCAAGCGATGGGATTGGGTTTACGGATCGCGAATCAAGCTAGTATCGATTTAACCGAAGACGCAAATAAGTTAGCAGCCCTGAAAACATGGCTGGCTGAAGAAGAACTCTACATATTTACACTGAATGGGTTTCCATACGGTGGATTCCATAATACGATCGTCAAAGATCAGGTGCATGCCCCCGACTGGATGACGAAGGATCGCGTCAATTACACCCGACGCCTAATCGACTTATTAGTAGAATTGTTGCCATCCGACCAACACGAAGGTGGAATTTCAACTTCACCCCTGTCGTATAAATATTGGTGGGATCAGCGCGGCGCGGCGATCGGTCAAGCCACGATGGAATTGTTGAAACTTGTCCCTTATTTGGCGCAAACAGAACAGAAAACAGGCAAATGGATTCACATAGACATTGAACCCGAACCCGATGGACTTTTGGAAAATCACCGAGAATTCGTTGATTGGTACACAGACACCTTGATTCCCTTTGCGATTACTGCCGGAATTCCGGAAGATTGGGTGCGCCGACACATTCATATCTGTTTCGACGTGTGTCATTATGGTGTTTCATTTGATAAGCCGTCGGAATGTTTAATGGAATTACAGGAGAAAAACATTTCCATTGGAAAGATTCAAATCAGCTCCGCCTTGCGCGTGGACTTGCGAAACAATGCGTCAGCACGCATCGAAGCACTTAAACAATACGAAGAGCCAACTTATTTGCATCAAGTCAAAGCCTTGAAAAAAGATGGAGGTTTTGTTCAATTTAAGGATTTAGATGAAGCGCTAGCGCAATATACTGATGGCGTTTACGACGAATGGCGCGTACATTTCCATGTGCCCTTGTTCTTAGACTCCTATGGATTACTGAATTCGACTCAATCCGAAATCGCAGAATCCCTGGCTTACCACAAGCAATATCAGGTAACAAACATGATGGAAATAGAGACGTACACTTGGGGCGTTCTGCCTACCGAATACCAAGAGTCAATCGAAACATCTATCGCACGTGAAGTCACGTTTATTCAAGACTTATTATGCAAAAAACTGTAGTTATAGATATCGTAGGCCTCAGTGAGCGTTTGCTAGGTCAATACACACCCTTTTTAGACGGCTATATCTCAGGCAAAAAGAAATCGAAAATCAAGCCTCCATTCCCGGCGGTGACGACGACTTCCCAAAGTGTTTATCTGACAGGTAAATACCCGAGTTCCCATGGAATCGTAGGTAACGGTTGGTACGACAAAGTCGACTCCGAAGTGAAGTTTTGGAAGCAATCCAACAAGTTGGTGGGTGATGAAAAAATCTGGGATGCTGCACGTAGAAAAGATCCCAATTTCACCTGTGCAAATATGTTTTGGTGGTATAATATGTATTCTACGGCGGATTATTCAGTAACTCCACGTCCTCAATACCATTCAGATGGGGTTAAAATGCCCGATTGCTATAGCCATCCGGCCGACTTGCGGGATGAATTGCAAGAGGCGTTTGGGACATTTCCCTTGTTTAATTTCTGGGGACCTAATGCGAATATCAAATCGACAAATTGGATTGCGGATGCGTCTATTTATGTCGACAAGAAATATGATGCAACGTTGACTTTCATCTATTTACCTCATTTGGATTATTGCTTGCAGAAATTCGGGGTAGATTTTGAGAAAATCAAAGGTGATTTACAAGAGATCGATCAGGTCGTCGAACGACTCATTACACATTTCGAAAGCAAAGGCGCGAAGGTTATTATCTTGTCGGAGTATGGGATTAATGATGTATCTAAACCCATTCATTTGAATCGAATCTTACGCGAAGCCGGTTATATCGCATTACGGGAAGAACAAGGATTGGAATTATTGGATCCGGGCGCATCACGTGCATTTGCCGTTTCCGATCATCAAATCGCACATGTCTATTGCCCGGACGCTTCCGTAATCGATAAGGTCAAGCTCCTTTTGATGCAAACCCATGGAGTGAAAAAAGTATTATCTGGAGAAGAATTAGCGAATTATCACATCGACCATCCACGTGCGGGTGATTTGGTGTTGATTGCCGACAATGATGCCTGGTTTACCTATTATTACTGGTTGGACAACAAAAAAGCTCCCGACTTTGCCCGCTGTGTAGACATCTTCAAGAAGCCAGGATATGATCCCGTGGAAATGTTCATGGACCCTAAAAATCCTTTCATCAAATTACGGGCTGCCTATAAATTAGCACGTAAGCTGACAGGATTCCGCTACCGCATGGACGTAATACCTTTGGATGCGACCTTAGTCAAAGGCTCCCATGGAAGTCCGTTTTGCGACGAAGCCTATTATCCATTGTATATTGCTGATAATCAATCAACTGATAAAATGGAGCCAACGGAAGTTTATTCGTTGATCTGGAATACGGTGTTTGAATAAAATGTTTAACTTGAAATTCTAAACTTATACAAATGAAAAAAATCTTAACAAGCATCGCCATGGTTATAGCCCTCATGGGAGCCGGCGAAGCAGCTTACGCACAAATGCCAAGTCCACAAGAAATGGCCATGAATCAATTGAACCGCATGAGTTCAGAGTTGAAATTGACCAAAGAACAAGAGGATAAAATCGAACCATTAATTGTTGCGCGCATTGAAAAGATGATGGAATTCCGCCAGGCAGGAATGGATCGCGAAGAGATGATGGGAGAAATGAAGAAGATTAATGAGGGTCAACAAGAAGCCTTGAAAGCGATCTTAACCCCAGAACAATTAGAAAAATACAAGACCATGCAATCGCAAATGCGTCCAGGCGGCGGTCCTCCACGAAACTAATTCAAATGAAATACCTCAGTGTTTTCTTACTTTTCATTGGGCTTTCTCCAGTTATGGGGCAAGCCCAATTTGAAAAAGCGCTTCAGACTCAATTAATCCTTGCCTCAGATGGGGATGTTATTGAATTGGAAGCAGGTAATTTTCATATCTCAGGTAGTCTTTCCTTGGAAGGCAAAAAGAAAATCACCATCCGCGGCAAGGGGATGGATAAAACCGTATTGAGCTTTAAAGATCAAAAAACGGGGGCTGAGGGGATAAAAATCACAAACTGTGAAAATATCGTTTTGGAAGATTTGACCGTTCAGGATTCCAAAGGTGATTTAATCAAAACCATGCATGTGAAGGATATCATTTTCCGACGCATCAAAGCCGAATGGACAGGAGGTCCCAAAGCTGAAAATGGCTCTTATGCGCTATACCCTGTGCTTTGTTCGAATATATTAATCGATAGTTGCATCGCCATCGGTGCATCTGACGCGGGAATTTATGTGGGACAATCCCAACACATCGAAGTGAAAAATTGTATAGCCTTTCAAAATGTAGCTGGCATTGAGATTGAAAATTCGCTTTATGCGGAAGTTCATCATAATCACGCTTATGGAAATACAGGAGGAATTCTTGTATTCGATTTACCTGATTTGATTCAAAAAAAGGGAGGATTCGTCAAGGTGCACGATAACCTCATCGAAGAAAACAATCAGTCTAATTTTGCACCTAAAGGCAATATCGTAGGTAAAGTTCCGAAAGGGACAGGCATGTTAATCTTAGCAACAAGTCATGTAGATATTTACGACAACAAAATCTTAAATCATCAAACCGTAGGTGTGGGCATCATCTCCTATTTCATGGCAGAAATAGCCATAAAAGATAAAGAATACGACCCCTACCCGACCGCTATTTCAGTATTTAACAACACATTCGAACGTCATTTAGGCCGCGTACCATTGGAGGGAAGATTTGCGCAAATTTACCGATTCAAATTACGCTTCGGTCGGGATGTGCCGCACGTTGTATATGATGGTGTATTGGATCCGACTCGTTGTGGCGCAGATGGGAATTATTTACCCCAACATAAAATTTGTGTGCACCATAATGTGAACCAGTCGGTGGCCAACATGGACGCTGAGCATGATTTCAAAAACGTGCAACGCAATCCGGCAGCTTTAGATTGTGTACAAGAGTATGTCAAATCGAATCAATTTTAGCGATGCGATACTTGGGATTCATCTTATTATTGGGACTTTTTTCTTACCAACCCGCTCCTAAATTTCCAAGCAAATTATCCGATTATGGATTGTTTCAAGGGGAGCTAAAAAATCAAGTACCCAGTACAGGCGTAACACCCTATGCATTGATATCCCCCTTATTTTCCGATTACGCGCACAAATTACGTTTCATTCAGTTGCCTACGGGTCAATCTGTCGCATATAACCCTGATTCCGTTTTCCAATTTCCGGTAGGAACTCGCATAGCAAAAACCTTTTATTATCCGATGGATGAACGCAATCCCAAAGCGGGTAGGCGCATCATGGAAACACGTATCCTCAGCCATGAACCTACGGGCTGGGTGGCATTGCCTTACATTTGGAATGAGGAGCAGACAGAAGCCTATTTAGAGGTGGCAGGAGGTACGAGTTTGGTCGAATTCAAGAACGAGCAGGGTAAGAAACAGCAAGTGAATTACGTAGTGCCGAATATGAATCAATGTAAAGGCTGTCATGAGCGAGATGGAATTATGACGCCTATTGGTCCATCCGCCCGACAAATGAATGCATCCATGCAGTATGCACATGGAGAAGAAAACCAGTTGGACTATTGGAGTAGGAGCAATCAAATGAGCGGAGTACCCTCAACACGACCAAAATTCGTATCGTATATAGATGAAAGTGCAGCTATCCACGAGCGCGTCAAAGCTTACTTAGACATCAATTGTGCCCATTGCCATAATCCCAAGGGTCCGGCGAAGAGTTCGGGATTATTTCTCGATTATCGCTACTATGGAACGACGGCCTATGGAATGATGAAATCACCCGTAGCAGCTGGTCGGGGATCAGGCGGTTTATTGTATGATATTGTTGCAGGAAAACCCAACGAGAGTATTCTTCATTACCGCATGAACTCGCATGATCCGGGCGTTATGATGCCGGAACTCGGCCGGACTCTCATTCACCAAGAAGGTGTTGCACTCATCCGCGAATGGATTAAATCAATTCATTGATAATCATTCAATTAGTCATTTTTTGAATAGGAAAAGGTATTTCTCCGGGCGAAATTTGTATCATCAAACCTAGCCCAGAAAATGAAAAAGAATATCAGCATTGAGAACCAGTTACTTGAAATGATTCAGCCACGCATTCAGCTGATTGAAAATAAATTTTCAAATGGAGAAGAGTTGTCAGATCAAGATGTCAATACACTTTTATTGAAATCAGCATTCAATCACATCAATCATTTCGAAATGCGATTGGATGAGTTGGCCGCGGATGTGGCACAGCTACGATTAGACTTTTCTGGACTCGAGGGGAAATTTCATGAGCTAGAAGGTAGATTTCATGAGCTAGAAGGCAGATTTCACGCACTTGAAGCGAAATTTCAAGCCTTAGAGGCACGTTTTGAAACTTTAGAAGCTCGTTTTGTTTCTTTTGAGTCGAGAATTGAAGCAACGATTGAGAAAACGATGAAATCCAATATCCGCTGGACACTTGGATTAATTACTTTCACGCTTACGATTTTTAAAATCGTAGACATGATCGTCCACAATTAAAAAGGGCCGATTCCTCGGCCCTTTCAATCTACTTTCCTAGTACAATATTGACAATCCGTTTCGGAACCACAATCACCTTAGAAGGTGCCTTGCCATCCAAATGCTTCTGTACTTGCTCGTTGGCCAGCACACCCGCCTCTACTTCCGCAGGACTTGCCGTAGCCGAAAAGGCTAAAGTCAATTTCACCTTTCCATTAAAGGAAATCGGGTAATTAAATTCATTCTCAACCAAGAATTCCGGATTGAATACCGGGAATTTGGCATGGAAAATACTGCCAGGTTCCTCTCCTAATGCGGCCCATAACTCTTCAGCCATGTGTGGTGCATACGGGGAAAGCAATAAAACTAGTTCGCGAAGAACTGATTTCTTATGGCATTTCAATTGGCCCAAATCATTGACACAAATCATCAAGGTGGAAACGACCGTATTAAACGAATAACGCTCCAAATCGTCTTGAACCTTACGAATCGCGGTGTGCAATACCTTTAATTCTTCAGGCGTTACTGGCGAATCGACAAAAACTGATTTTTGTGCTTGCTCATCAAAGAACAATCGCCAAACCTTCCGCAAGAAATTATGTGAACCCGAAATCGAGTTCGTATTCCAAGGCTTGAATTGCTCCAATGGACCTAAGAACATCTCATAAACACGCAAAGTATCTGCTCCGTATTTGGCAATTAAATCATCCGGATTAACGACGTTGAACTTGGATTTGGACATTTTCTCCACTTCCCAACCGCAAATGTATTTGCCATCTTCTAAAATGAATTGTGCATCCGCAGGTACATCGTTACGAGAACGCTTGAATTCTTCTACGTCCAAGATGTCATTTTCTACAATGTTCACGTCTACATGTAGCGCAGCTACATCATATTGATCTTTCAAACCATGTGATACAAATGTCACTTGATCCGTACTTTTCACGCGGTATACGAAGTTCGACCGACCTTGGATCATACCTTGGTTGATCAATTTCTTCGCAAATTCTTCCTCCGCCACATAACCTAAATCCTTCAAGAATTTATTCCAGAAACGTGAGTACAACAAGTGACCTGTTGCGTGCTCGGAACCACCAATGTATAAATCGACTGCTTTCCAATAATTAACCGCCTCCGCAGAAGCAAAAGCCGCATCATTTTGAGCATCCATGTAGCGATACCAATACCAAGATGATCCAGCCCAACCCGGCATGGTCGACCACTCATAATCATATTGTTCTTGATATTTCCAAGAATCCGCAGCACGTCCTAAAGGAGGCTCGCCTGTTTCCGTAGGTAAATACTTGTCAATTTTGGGCAATTCCAAAGGCAATTCAGATTCCTGAATTAAATAAGGTAATAATTGACCTGAAGCTGTTGGCTTGAAATATACCGGTACCGGCTCTCCCCAATAGCGTTGACGCGAGAAAACAGCATTCCGCATACGGTACTGTACTTTTCCTTTCCCTATTCCCTTTTCCTCTAACCACTGAATTAAGGTATCCGTGGCTTCCTTATATCCCATGCCATTGATCATACCCGAGTTGATGTATTTCCCCTCTTTGGTATTATCAGCCTGTTTTTCTATATCTTTTTGTGCATCCAAAATGGCCGGAATTGGCAAATCAAAATGCTTCGCAAAATTCCAATCTCGTTGGTCACCCGATGGTACACCCATCACGGCACCCGTTCCATAACCCGCCAATACATAATCTGCTAAGAACAAAGGTACGCGCTCATTATTCAAAGGATTAATCACATAAGATCCCGTAAATACGCCTGATACTGTTTTTACTTCAGAAACACGATCCAACTCAGAACGTGACTTTGTCCAGGTAATATAAGCATCCACATCGGCTTGTTGGGCTGGCTTCGTTAATTCCGCCACCCATTCGTGCTCAGGTGCTAAAACCATGAAAGACACCCCATAAATGGTATCCACGCGGGTTGTAAATACTTTAATTTTCTTATCCGAAATCCCTTCGATCGCAAATTCCACATCCGTACCGATGGATTTCCCAATCCAATTCCGTTGTTGTTCTTTCAAGGAATCCGACCAATCAACCTCTTCTAACCCACGCAATAAGCGGTCTGCATAAGCGGTAATGCGCATCGACCATTGGCGCATTTTTTTCTGCTCCACGGGATAGCCACCTCGCTCAGATAAACCATCTTTTACTTCATCATTCGCTAATACCGTTCCAAGTTGCGGACACCAGTTGACAACCGAATCATCTAAATAAGCTAAACGGAAATTCAATAAATAAGCATATTGTTCCTCCTCTCCCATCGCATTCCATGCTTCCGCTGAAATACGCTCCACATCATCTTCACAGACGGCTTTCAAACCAATAGAACCTTTGGTTGCTAATATTTGCTTTAATGTATCGATCGACTCCGCTTGATCTGATTCTTGGTTGTACCAAGAATTGAACAATTGCATAAAAATCCATTGCGTCCATTTATAATACGATGGATCCGATGTGCGTACCTCACGCGACCAATCAAACGAAAAACCCATGTTTTTCAATTGCTCAATGTAACGTGTAATGTTTTGTTCCGTTGTGATCGCGGGATGTTGGCCCGTTTGAATCGCATATTGCTCTGCAGGTAAACCAAAAGAATCGAATCCCATTGGATGTAATACCTCAAATCCTTGCAAACGCTTGTAACGCGCCATGATATCAGATGCAATATAACCCAGCGGATGTCCCACATGTAAGCCTGCTCCCGATGGATATGGAAACATGTCCAACACATAATATTTGGGTTTATTGGGATTAACCTGTGCCTTGAATGTTTGGTTTTGTTCCCAAAATCCTTGCCACGCTTTTTCGATGTCACGAAATTGATACTCTGAACGCATATAATTGTTTGTTTTTCAAAAGGGGATGCAATTTACACGAATTTTGCGAAAAAATATTTACTCTACTTTATTGGTAGATTAAGTGAAGTCTATTAGTTTTGTAGGATAATAATTTACCCTATGTCTACACAGCCCGATTCGTCACCGAATAAATCCAAGTTTCCAAGCCTTTTGAAAGCAATCAATATTATTTGGAAGCGCGAACGTAGTCTAACGGAGGTGATTATTCACATCAGCAATGCCCTAGCATTAATGATTGTAGGACATCTTGTGTTTTCATACCTAACAGCAGAAAACATCATTGCCGTATTCAATACAGTCAATTCCGATATCCTCTATTATGTATTAGGTGGTTTCATCGCGCAAATGATCGATGGGGCGCTTGGGATGGCATATGGTGTTACTGCGACAACCTTTTTGATGGCTGTGGGAATCACGCCCGCTGCCGCATCAGCCAGTGTGCATGCATCCGAAGTATTTACCTCTGGCGTTTCCGGCTACATGCACTTAAAATTTGGCAATGTGAATTCCAAATTATTTAAAACCTTAGTCATACCTGGTATCATAGGGGCTATTTTAGGAGCCTATGTATTGTCATCTCTAGAAGATTATGCAGGCTATATCAAACCGATCGTTTCAATCTACACCTTATTCTTGGGGGCCATCATTATCCGCAAGGCATTGATCAAACGCCAAGAAAAACGACAATTAAAGAAAGTAGGCTGGCTAGCATTGTTTGGCGGATACCTTGACTCCATTGGAGGTGGCGGCTGGGGACCAATTGTTTCTTCTACCTTAATCGCCTCAGGTCGTCATCCCAAATACACCATTGGAAGTGTTAACCTAACCGAATTTTTCGTATCACTTGCCTCATCGCTAACCTTCTTTACGGTCATCGGATTAGGTTATTGGCAAGTGATTGCTGGCTTAATTTTAGGGGGTGTTGTAGCGGCACCGATTGCCGCACGATTGGCCAATAAACTTCCTGTCAAGAGCATGATGATTTTGGTTGGCATCGTAATTATCGTTGTCAGTTTACGCCAAATCGTTTTAGGTGCAGGAAAATTCTTTTAATTGTGTTGAATTTTCCAGGTGCTTAGCTTCCCTGTAGGATCCACAAAACGGATGAATGACATGTCGGAGTGCGTCATTTCGTAAGTCTTACCTGCTTGCACAGACCTAATGGATATAACTTGTCCTACTTGATTAAATACCTGCAATTCGCCTGACTGATTCGTCATGACATAAACAGTACCTGCACTTGGGTTCGGCCAGACTTGTAAGGTCTGAGAATCCAAGGCATCCCAAACCGGGGAGCTGCTTTTGTTTTCTACTAGATAAACACCACCTGCACCGGTTCCAACAAGCAAGTCTACTCGCCCATCGGCATTGAAATCGGCCACACTTAATCGTGTATTTCGTCCCACAGTAAATCCTTGAAAATCCGCTGTACGCCAGATGAACGAATTTGTCGTCGATACATAATTTCCAACATGCCACATGCCTTCTAAGTCGATCCCAACAAACTCAGCAGTTCCATCCCCATCGATATCCGCAAACTGACAGGTACGCAATTGCCATAATTCTTTACTCAATTGCCCCCAGTCGGCATTCGATTCCCAGACCAATCGGCCCGTTTTTGAAAGCACCATATTCCCCCAAGGGCTCATCACCGGGGTTTCCCCAAACGCTAAATCTAAGTTGGCAACTTGCAATTGCTGCCCAATGATTTTAAACACCTTGGGTCCAAACGAACTTTGCCCAAGCACTAAGACCTGGTTAGCTAGATTTTGTAAGACAATATCGGTCAGGGATTCTCGGGAAGCTAAGCCTAAATAATCGGCCGTTTTCAATATGTATTCTCCCGCTTGATTTTCATATAAATAGATGCCGGCACGTACATCATTTGAATTTCGATAGCCCGCGTGTCCAATAAGTAAATCCAAATCGCCATCTGAATCAATGTCGGCAAAACAGGGACTCGCCTTCTCTCCTACATCAATCATCTGATCCTGCAAAAAAGGTTTGATTTGCCCCTGGCTAATCCGAAAGGAAGAATGTTGGAATTCCTGCAAAAACCCGGCATTATCTGATGTATTCACCGAAACAAATATATCTTCCCGATTTCCCGTTAATTGAAGTGGCATGGCAGCCATGAACATGCCAGCAACGGTGGGGTAAGCACGAAGAAAATCAAAATCAAAATTCGAATACTTGACTTGCTCATTCGTCCCAGCATTTTTCAAGTAGGTCAAATTCGGGCAAGAAACATGCCCCATGAATAAATCGTTGTTTGAAGTCCGGCCCAGCGTATTTCCCACATGATTCACACGATTAAGTTGGCCTACGGCTTGTGTGCGGATATCTGAATTTACGATCAGTGCATCCCGACAATCATTGTGGACAATATTCCCCCAGTTTTGCGAAGATTTCTCAAATACCAATTCTGCTTTTCCAGATTTCTGCATCGATACATTTTCATGGAATTCGATGTAATGTCCTGCCGGCTCAAAGGCCAAAACATCCACATCTCCATCTCCATCGACATCAGCAATCACAGGGATATCGGGAGCTGCTACATATAGATTTACACGACCTGCAAAGCCCAAAGTATAAATTGGATCCTGAACTTTTTCAAAATTAAACTGACCAGATGAATTTTTATTTTGATAGACCTTAATGCCCGCACCCGTCGCACAAAACAAATCCATATTACCGTCTTGATTAAAATCGACCAAGACAAACCAATTCTCAATGCGAGGAAATTGACTAATATACCTCGGCGCAAACGTAAAGGCACCTGCTGAATCTTGTACGAATGTTGAAATTTGTTGGCTCGTCCGATCAAATGTCACCAAATCCATGCGACCATCCCCATTCAAATCCATGCGTTGATATTGCATAGCATTCATTCCGCCGGCCCAGGCATTTGAAAGCGAAAGTCCATTTTGTTTGACCGAAGGCCCTTGAAAAACATCAAATCGCAAGGACTGCCCTTGGATTTGCATACTTATCAAGCCCAATAAAAGGATTAAACAATTTTTCATTCGATATTTGCACCTGCAAGAAAACAAAGGCTCACTAAAATTAACATGAAGATTTTAAATTCAGCTCTTTTAGAATTTTTTCTATCCTCCACGGGTGTTTGTACGGATACGCGCAAGATTCAAGTAGGGAATCTATTTTTCGCGTTGAAGGGACCAAATTTCAATGCGAATGCATTAGCGAAAGAGGCCCTCGAAAAAGGAGCGTTTGCAGCTGTTATCGATGATGCCGCGTATGAAACAGGTGATAAAACCCTGTTGGTCGAAGACGGACTACAAGCACTTCAAGATTTGGCGCGCGATTTCCGAAACACCCTATCCATTCCGGTGATCGGATTAACAGGTTCAAACGGAAAAACGACTACGAAAGAATTACTATTTTCTGTTTTATCCCAAAAATTTCATTGCTATGCTACAGCTGGCAATTTGAACAATCACATCGGGGTTCCACTTTCCATCTTGCAAATTAAACCGAATCATGAGGTCGCTGTGATTGAAATGGGGGCCAACAAGCAGGGTGATATTAAAGAATTAGTGGAAATAGCCCAGCCCACGCATAGTTTAATTACGAACATTGGAAAGGCACATTTAGAAGGATTTGGCGGAGAAGCCGGGGTTCGAAAAGGCAAAGGTGAATTGTTCGATTTTGTAGCGCAGCATGGTGGGACCGTTTTTTTACCGAAAGACAAAAACGTCGTACATGAAATGAGTGAAGAACGCGGAATCAACACGTTTGTTCTTGCAGACGCGGCAATGCCTACAAAATTAATTGAAGCAAAACCTACGGTTACCTTTTCATGCGCAGATGGAAGTATTGTCAAATCTCACCTACCTGGCATATATAATTTTGAAAATATACAAATGGCGATTGCCGTAGGCAAAAGCTTTGGTCTGAGTGATGAGGAATGTAATAGGGGCATTTCATCCTACTTACCGACCAACCATCGGTCTCAATTCATCAAAATTGGATCCAACCAAGTCTTGATGGATGCCTACAATGCGAATCCATCCTCCATGGAAGCAGCCATCAGTCATTTTGCTGAGACTGAAAACAATCCAAAGATTGTCATTTTAGGCGACATGTTTGAATTGGGCGATTTATCTGCCCAAGAACATGCATCACTTGGCAAACTCATCGCAGGATTCCCCTTTTCAAAGGTGCTGCTTGTGGGTGAACACATGCAACATGCGCTTAGCAACTTACCCCAAGCCTATTATTTCCCAGACAAATTTGGTTTACACAATTGGTTACAAGATAATCCCATTACGAATAGCTTTTTGTTGGTGAAAGGTTCACGGGGGATCCAACTAGAAAGTGTTTTACCTTTCTTGGAATCTTAGTTAATCGTTTATCAAAACAAAATTTTGTTGCTCAGCAATAAAGGGCTAAATTTGCACTTTCTTAAGAAATCGAAATAAAAAACAATACACAATGGCATCACAATCAGGCACTTACGTACCTTACAAAGTTAAAGACATTGCATTGGCCGACTGGGGTCGCAAGGAAATTCAATTAGCAGAAGCTGAAATGCCGGGTTTAATGGCATTGCGTGCGGAATTTGGCGCAGCGCAACCATTGAAAGGTGCTCGCATCGCTGGTTGTTTGCACATGACGATTCAAACAGCGGTTTTAATCGAAACATTAACAGCTTTAGGAGCGGATGTAACTTGGTCTTCATGTAACATTTTCTCTACGCAAGATCATGCAGCAGCAGCTATCGCAGCAGCAGGTATTCCTGTTTACGCGTGGAAAGGCATGAACGAAGAAGAATTCAACTGGTGCATCGAGCAAACATTATTCTTCGGCGAAGAGCGTCAACCCTTGAATATGATCTTGGATGATGGCGGCGATTTGACAAACATGGTTTTTGATGACTATCCAGAATTAATCGAAGGAATCAAAGGTCTTTCAGAAGAGACGACAACGGGTGTTCACCGTCTATATGAGCGTATGAAGAACGGCACATTATTCTTGCCAGCGATCAACGTAAATGACTCGGTTACTAAATCAAAATTTGATAATAAATACGGCTGTAAAGAGTCATTGGTTGATGCGATTCGTCGTGCGACCGACTTAATGTTAGCAGGTAAAGTTGCTGTTGTAGCCGGTTACGGTGACGTAGGAAAAGGTTCAGCAGATTCATTGCGTGGTGCAGGATGTCGTGTATTGGTTACTGAAATCGATCCAATCTGTGCGCTTCAAGCTGCCATGGATGGATACGAAGTTGTTCCTATGGATGAAGCTGCGACACGTGCTAACATCTTTGTAACAGCGACGGGTAACGTGAAGATCATCCGTGATCGTCACTTCAAAGCGATGAAAGATAAAGCGATCGTTTGTAACATCGGTCACTTCGATAACGAAATCGATATGGAATGGTTGAACAACAATTACGGTTCAACAAAAGACCAAATCAAACCACAGGTAGATATGTACACAATCGAAGGCAAAAACGTAATCGTTTTGGCAGAAGGTCGTTTGGTGAATTTAGGCTGCGCGATGGGTCACCCATCTTTCGTAATGTCGAACTCATTCTGTAATCAAACATTAGCTCAATTAGAATTATGGGCGAACGCAGCGAACTACGAAAACAAAGTTTATATCCTTCCTAAACACTTAGATGAGAAAGTTGCATTCTTGCACTTAGCACACATCGGAGCGAAGTTGGAGAAATTAGAAAAAGAACAAGCAGAATACATCGGCGTACCTCAAGCAGGTCCTTTCAAGCCGGAGCATTACCGCTACTAGGATTTTCCTACGAGATATCAAAAGCTGCACTCACAAGGTGCAGCTTTTTTTTATATCTTTAATTTCAATTTCGATATCAATGCCCAAGAAACTACTTCTCATCCTCTTATTACCATTCGGATTATTTGGTCAAAAATTCAGCCATGCAGATAGCCTCAGAGGCACATTAAGCCCAGCACGCGCAAGTTTTGACGTATTGCATTACGACCTACATGTGGCCATTAACCCGGCCGAAAAAAGCATAGCAGGAACGAATAACATTCGTTTCATCACAACCCAAAAAACCTCTGAGATCCAATTGGACCTTTTTGCAAACCTCATCATCGATGAAATTCGTTGGGCAAATAAAAAAGTTAATTTCCGTCGGGATGGAAATGCCATTTTCATTCAAGCAGGCAAAGAGATACCGGCCAAACAAGTTCAAACCGTTTGGGTAAAATACCATGGCCTGCCCCGCCCTGCCGTTAAACCACCCTGGGATGGCGGTTTCTCCTGGACAAAAGACCCAAAAGGGAATCCATGGGTGACCGTTTCTTGTGAGGGATTAGGAGCCTCCGTGTGGTGGCCCTGCAAGGATCATCCGTCCGACGAACCTGCTTCGATGGACATTCGCATCGAAGGACCTAAAGGCCTTGTTTCGGTATCTAATGGGAATCTTATCGAGAAGATAAGCAAGAAAAGCACGGATGAATACCACTGGAAAGTGAGCTATCCGATTAACTTGTATAATGTCAGCATCAATATGGCCGACTACGCCCATTGGTCAAAAACAATGAGACAACTCAATGGAAAGGATTTGAATTTGGACTACTATGTACTGAAAGAGAATGAAAATGTTGCCAAAACACACTTTGAACAAAGCGAAGAGATGTTACGCATTTTCGAAAAGTATTTTGGCCCCTACCCTTTTCCAAAGGATGGATATGCCTTAGTCGAAACGGATTATTGGGGCATGGAACACCAAAGCGCTGTGGCCTATGGCAATCACTACAAAAACAATAAATTCGGTTTTGACTTCATCATTGTACACGAGTCGGCCCATGAATGGTTTGGCAACTCAATCTCCTGTTCAGACCATGCTGATCTTTGGATTCATGAAGCCCTCGGCACCTATGCGGAAGCCATTTACGTGGAAGAGAAATTGGGAAAAGCAAAGGCCCAAGAATACTTAAATGGGCAAAAACGTAACATTCGCTATGCATTTCCGATTGCTGGCCCTTATCAAGTAAACTACCAACATCCCGATTCCGACATGTATTTCAAAGGGACATGGATGTTTCATACCTTACGGAATATCATACAAGATGATGCGCTTTGGTTTAAAACGATGCGGGAATTCTGTTTGGCATTCTACCATAAGAATACCAACACCAAAGAGGTCGTTGAATTCTGGAGCAAGCATCTAAACAAACCGATTAAGGAATTGATGCTGAATTATTTGTATCAAGTTAAGAATCCCAACTTACAGTACAGTGTTCAACAATCAGATAAAAATTGGACTTTTCGATTTCGCTGGAGCAACCTATCAGATGCCATAAACTTCCCACTTACCTTGAAAACGGGTGAAAAAATCAAACCGAATTCTACCTGGCAAGAAATCAAATTAGATCATGCACCCGAGTTGGACGAAGAAAGCTATTTATTTGACAAAGAATTGCTAAAATAAATCACTGAAATCCCGTATTTTTGCACAAAATTAAGACAAAAAAGAAATGAAATTTGGCGTAATCGTATTCCCTGGTTCCAATTGTGATGATGACACCGTTGGCGTAATTCAAAGCTTAGGCCATGAGGCCATTAAATTGTGGCACAAGGATACCGATTTACAAGGCTGTGATTTCATCATCGTTCCGGGCGGCTTCTCTTATGGAGACTACCTACGTTCAGGCGCGATTGCACGCTTTTCTCCGATCATGGACCATGTCATTGAATTCGCGAAAAACGGTGGTTATTTGATGGGAATCTGCAACGGATTTCAGGTTTTAGTTGAAGCGCATTTATTACCTGGCGTACTATTGCGTAACAGCTCTCAAAAATTCATTTCGAAAAACATCTACCTAAAAGCCGCAACAAACAATGCGTTGTTGACCCAAGAATTAGATCTTAACAAAGCTTACAAAATACCTATCGCACATGCGGAGGGTCGTTACTTTGCTGATCAAGCTACATTAACTTCTTTGCAAGCGAACGATCAGATCTTATTTTACTACTGTGATGAAGCAGGAAATGTCAATGATGCGGCAAATCCAAACGGAAGTTTATTGAATATTGCAGGTATCTGCAATGAAGGACGCAATGTGTTCGGTTTGATGCCACATCCAGAACGTGCTGCAGATCCGGATTTAAATAATACGGATGGATTAGAAATCATGAAGCAGTTAATACTTGAATTAGCTTAAAATGAAAAGGCGCGAAATTCGCGCCTTTTTTATTCCTTAAGTAGATGCGACACCTCGCATCTAATCCCCAGACTAAAGTCTGGAGTAATAAAAAAACCTAGCCTTTAGCCTAGGGAATCGACATAAAAACGCCGCAAACTTTTACAATCCTGCAAGCTTTAGCAAAGAAATAGACGCGAAGTGTCGCGCGCTACCGTTATCTTAAATCATTAACCTCTACCCCTGGAAATGCTTTCTTATTAAAAGTAAAGAAGGCATCATCAGCTCCTGCTTTCGGATTCAATTTTGTCACACTAAACACCTGTTTCTTACCCGATTTATTTACGATCGTCCAAGACTTTACTGTAAAATCGGCAGTACTGATTTTAAGACTAATATGCTTCACCTGAGCAGCCTTTGCACCAGGAACCATTTCAATGGTTGCAATACCACCAGATTCGCTTACCAACGTAAACTTATAGCCTTTTTTATCAAAGGTATAAATCTTCGCAGGATTGAGATCTCCATCAGCAGGATCGAAAGCTGATATATTCACTTCATTGATTTCTTTGATATAAGTCGCTACCTCTTTCCCATTATTGAAAATTTCTTGACCCGCCGTCTTTAAACGAAACTTGGTCCCTTTGACGGTTATCGATCCATTCATCGGATTTCCTCCGTCAGTTTGATAGCTAAAATTCGCAGAAAACGAACCCATACTTTTATATTTTTTTTGCATCCCATCAATGAAACGGATGGCCTTATTCGCCTGTCCCCAAACAGGTAAAGACAACAATACAAATACGATTAGCTTTTTCATTACTTTAAATTTTTCAAAATTTCTTCTAACTCCGTTTCAGACTTCACTAATACTTCACGTGCTTTTGATCCACCAAACGAACCCACAATTCCAGCAGCCTCCAACTGATCAATTAAACGGCCCGCACGGTTATAGCCTAATTTTAACTTACGCTGAATTAAAGAAGTACTCCCTTGCTGGTGCATGACAACTAAACGTGCAGCTTCATCGAAAAACGAATCCCGATCTCCTAAATCGACATCGCCACGATCTTGCCCACCCATTTCATCCGCATCAGGCTCAGGCAACAAGTATGCTGACGAATAACCTTGTTGGTTCCCAATAAAATCACAAATCTCTTCTACCTCCGGCGTATCCACAAAAGCACATTGTAATCGAATCACCTCAGAACCCATGGACAAAAGCATATCTCCCATACCGACCAATTGGTCTGCACCACCCGCATCCAAAATCGTACGTGAGTCAATTTTCGACATTACCTTGAAAGATAAACGTGCTGGGAAGTTAGCCTTAATGGTACCCGTAATTACGTTCACTGAAGGGCGTTGCGTAGCAACAACTAAGTGAATACCGATCGCACGTGCTAATTGAGCCAAACGCGCAATTGGATGTTCAACTTCCTTACCGGCTGTCAACATCAAATCGGCTAATTCGTCAATCACCAATACAATGTAAGGCATAAAATCATGCTCATTCGGATTTAATCGACGATTGATAAACTTCGTATTGTATTCTTTGATGTTACGACAACCCGCTTCCTTCAACTTATCATAACGCATATCCATCTCCTTACAAAGCGAGTTCAAGGTCGCAACGACTTTCTTCGTATCGGTAATAATCGCCTCCGCTGAATCTGGTAAGCAAGCTAAGAAATGACGTTCCAACTTGTTGAACAACGAAAGCTCAACCTTTTTCGGATCTACCAATACAAACTTCAGGGTCGATGGGTGCTTTTTGTAAATCAACGAAGTCAATAACATATTTAACCCAACCGACTTCCCTTGACCCGTCGCACCGGCCATCAATAAGTGAGGCATTTTCGCCAAGTCGGCAACAAAAATCTCATTCGAAATCGTTTTACCTAAGGTAATAGGCAAATCATACGTAGACTTTTGGAATTTCTCAGAACCGATCACGGCACGCACTGGAACCATTTCACGGTTCTTATTCGCAACCTCGATACCAATGGTACCTTTACCCGGCATTTGACCGATGATACGAACACCCATCGCAGCCAAAGAAAGCGACAAGTCATCCTCCAGCGAAGTGATTTTACTTACACGAACACCCGCTTTAGGAACAATCTCATACAAAGTTACTGTTGGCCCAATCGTCGCCTCAATCTTCTGAATTCCGATCCCATAGTTCAACAAGGTCTCTACAATTTTCTCCTTGTTTTCCTTCAGCTCGTCCATCGTCACCTGCGTCGTCTGATTTTTCTGATCGTATTCTTTCAACAAATCAAGCGTAGGATAGACATATTTAGGCAAATCTGCCGTAGGATCATACAAGCCAAATTGAGCCACTAAATCATTCGCCTGAACCGCCGTTGTAGGCGTCGTTTCTTCAACCTCTACGGGCGCATCATCTTCATCAGCGACCTTGAATGTAAACGGCGTTTCATCGACTTCTTCCAAAGCCGCCTCCGCAATTTGCTCTTCTACGACAGGTAAATCTGCAGGCAATACATCCTCCTCGTCTTCCACCTTCACAGGCGGAACATGTGGTCGGTAAGTTTCTAAATCCTCATTATCCACATGGAAAGATGGGTCATCATCATCATTGAACAACGCTTCCTCATCTCCATCTACTTCGTCTTTCGCTAAGACTCCACCTGAAGCAGCTGCTTGAACGTTAATTTTAGCCGGATTCCATTGATAGAACAAAATCAAAAATACTAAGCCCGCAAAGCCTAGGGCAAAAACGGCTAAATAACCAATCAACTGAATCAATTTCTCACTCACAAAATACCCGACACCTCCGCCGATGGAATGTGGCAAATCCAATTGATAAACAAAAAAACCGGCTAATAAACTTCCCCAAATGATGTAAAAAATCACCTGCCAAGTCAAGCGATCCAGTGGATAGATTTCCTTTTTGAAGATGAGTTTAATGGCTGACAAAAAGAATAATGGAATCAGCAATAAAGAGGACCAACCAAAAGTTCTAAATAAGAAAAAATGTGCGATTTTAGCACCGAGTAATCCTGCCCAGTTTTTAACGGGAATATCAGAACCTGCGATGACATCCAAAGCACCCTCTGATACTTCACTTTGGTCAGCCACGCCTACGAAGAAACTAGACACAAAAGCGAAAAGCAAAAGAAAACCTACAAGAAACAAAAAGCATCCGAAAATCAATCGAACGCGGTAGGCAATCTCAGCAGGAGTCTTGGGTTTCCTGTTTTCTGAATCAAAATTAATTTGAAGGGTACTCGTAGGATTTACTATCTTCTTGGCCATCTAAGAAACGATCATTTTTAACGTATAAATTTCGACTTTTTGATTCGATTTACAAAATCAAATTTACAGACCCGCCTGAACGATTCCTTGATTAATTTCCTTGATCAAACCCGGACCTTCATAAATGAATCCCGTATAAATTTGCACCAAACTTGCTCCAGCCCTTAATTTCTCCAAGGCATCAGCTGCAGCATGAATTCCTCCTACACCGATGATCGGTACTTGCCCATTTGACTTTTGATGTATGTAGGCAATAACTTCTGTCGAACGCGCACGGATCGGCTTACCGCTCAATCCGCCTTGCTGGGACTTCAATGTCTCTTCCGAAAGCAACCCTTCCCTCGACAAAGTCGTATTGGTTGCAATTAAACCCGCAATCTTGGTCGATAATACAATCTCAATCACATCGTCTAATTGCTCGTCCGTCAAATCAGGTGCAATTTTGAGCAAAATGGGCTTTTGTTTTGGTTTCGCTGCATTCAGGGACTGAAGCCGCAATAACAAATTTTGCAAGGGCTCCTTCTCCTGCAAAGCACGTAAATTGGGGGTATTGGGTGAACTTACATTAACCACAAAATAATCCACCACATCATACAAGGCCTCAAATCCTTTGCAATAATCCTCGTCAGCCTCCTCGTTTGGGGTAACTTTATTCTTTCCCAAATTTCCACCGATAATCACCTGCGATTTGCGGTTTTGCAAGCGCAATTTCATCGCATCCAGGCCTTCATTATTGAAACCCATCCGATTGATAATACCACCGTCCGCCGGTAAACGAAATAAACGCGGCTTATCATTACCCGCTTGCGCCTTTGGCGTAACCGTTCCGACCTCAATAAACCCAAAGCCTAAATGAGAAAATTCATCCACCAACAAGGCATTCTTATCAAAACCAGCCGCCAACCCTACCGGATTCGGAAATTTTATCCCAAAAACCGTACGAGGCAAACTGGGATGCTCATAGCCATAAACCCAGCGAAATAAGGCAGGAACACCGGGAATCTTCATGGAAAACTTGATGATATCTGCAAGCAAATAATGCGCGCGTTCAGGATCAAACAGAAAAAAGAATGGCTTGATTAGGTACTGATAAAACATAAAAAGGGATTCAAAAAGCTATTTAACAAAAATACAAAATGCCCGTAAGATTATGGGAATAAATCAAGGATAATCTGAAGTTTCTCGGGACTTTTTAAAATAACCCTCACAAGCGTATGGCCAACTCGAAAAAAAGGCTAATTTTAAAAATACCTTAGCGGGTAATCAAGCATTTAAAATTTATAAAGCCTATGTTAAGTCGTGTTGCAAACTCCATCTATTGGATGAATCGGTACATTGAACGTGCAGACAATTACGCGCGTTTCATTTCAGTCAATTTCAATCTTGCCCTAGATTTACCACCCAATGTTCCTGAACAATGGGAACCCTTAATTGTCGCTACGGCCGACCATTATAATTTCTTTGAACATTATCCGGTTGCCAACAGAGAAAATGTGCTCTACTTCATGACCTTTGATGAAAGCAACCCAAACTCCATCTTATCGTGCTTATACAGCGCACGGGAAAATGCTCGCACCATTCGAGAAAGCATATCGCGGGAAATGTGGGAATATGTCAACCAAATTTATTGGAAAGTAAAAGACCGTGTAGAAGGCAGCAGAGAATGGGAAATTTCCCGCTACCAAGGATTTTTGGAAGAAATCAAATCCGGTAGTCAATTATTTTATGGCATCGTGGACTCAACAATCACGCGAGGTGAAGGTTGGCATTTTGGTCAATTAGGTAAATTGTTGGAGCGCGCCGACAAAACAACTCGTTTCTTGGACGTCAAATACTTCACGCTATTACCTGATATCGATGCGATTGGGTCTCCGTTAGACCTATTATTGTGGTCGGCAGTACTAAAATCCAATTCCGCGTACAACATGTTCCGTCAGCAATACAAAGTCATCAACCCCAAAAACATCGTGGAGTTTTTGATTTTGGACAAAAGCTTTCCACGTTCCGTGGTGCATTGTTTGCAAGAGGCCGAAGCTTCCTTGTACGCCATCTCGGGAACATCTTCCGACCATGGTTATTCCAACCCTGCGGAAAAAAAAGTATCCAAATTGCTCTCTGAAGTTCAATTCACCGAGATAGATGACATCTTAACAACGGGATTACATCAGTTTCTTGACAATTTCCAAAGCACCAACAATGAAATAGGGCAAACCATTTTCAATACCTATTTCGATTTGAAGCCGGTCAGCTAATCCGGCTTCTCAATTTTAATTTGTAATATTGCGCTCCCATTTGCCACCCATCACGTATGACATACTGTTTAGGAATCACCGTTAAAGAAGGTCTTATTGCCATTGCAGATACCCGAATCACCGCGGGGAATGAAATGTATTCCAATAAGAAAATTTCGATTCATGAAATCAACAAACATAGTTTGTTCATCATGACTGCGGGCTTACGTTCCGTACGCGACAAGGCTGTCACCTATTTTAACCAGAAAATAGATGAGGAAGAATCAAGCTACGATTTCATGTTCCAGGCTGCAACGGCATTTGGACAAATGTTGAAAAAAGTGGCCCAAGAAGACCGTGAGGCGCTGGAAAAAGAAGGCTACCATTTCAATCTACATGCCATTGTAGGTGGGCAAATGCCCAAAGATGCTGAACACAAACTGTTTCTCATCTTTCCTGAAGGCAACTGGATTGAGATCAATGATGGCTTGAAATACCAAATCATCGGTAATTCCAATTACGGGAAACCGCTTTTGAATCGGAACCTAAGCTTTGAGACACCGCTCAAAGATGCACTCAAAATGGGCTTCTTATCGTTTGATGCCACGCAAGTGAGTACCAATGATGTTGACTACCCCATCGACGTAGTCGTTTATGAAAAGAATAGTTTCAAAGCCAAAGAAATTCGATTATACAAAGAGGATATGCAAAAAATTTCGGACGAATGGAATTTAGCTTTGCGTAATTCCCTGGAAACAATCGATGAACACTGGATGAAAAGCCTGCTTACTTTAGCATCCAAATGATCGCCAAAATACACCACAGCCTTCAATATCAATACAGTGAACCCGTCACACTGGATCCCCATGTCTTGTATTTACACCCAAGAAAAAGTTCTTTATTGACCGTTCAAGCCTTTGAACTAAGCATCGAGCCAACGCCGGTTCAAATTTCCAAAAATTTAGACCCGGAAGGCAATATTCAAAACATCTTGTTTTTCAAAGAGCCAACGAATAACCTAAACATTCGCGTGCAAGCGCAAGTTGAAACAACAGAGTTTAATCCATTCGACTTCGTTTACTTCCCTTTTGAAAGCAAACGTTTGCCCATGCGCTATTCAGATTCCTATCTGAAAACACTCAGCCCCTACCTCGGATTGGAAGGCGTCACATCGGTGGTGGAACAAACAGCCCGCCAACTTGCTTCCCAAGTTCAATATGAAACATCGGCATTTTTAATGCAGATCAATGAATTCATCTACAAAAACTTTGCTTACGAAATTCGAGAGGAAGGTGCTCCCAATACCCCAGAATACACGCTTCTAAACAGAAAAGGTTCTTGCCGGGATTATGCCGTCTTATTTTCTGCCTTATGCCGAACGATGGGATTAGCTACCCGATTTGTATCCGGCTATTATACGGGTGCTGCTCCGGTGGATGTCCCGAACCAAACACATCATTTACATGCATGGGTTGAAGTGTATTTACCAGGTGGTGGCTGGAGAGGATATGATCCAACGCAACATGAAGTCGTATCCGGGAACCATATTCCGTTAGCTGCTTCATGCCTACCGGAAGAAATCACGCCCGTTTATGGCACATACCGCGGCATGGCTATTTCAACGTTAACAACAGAAGTTTTTATTGAGCGAATTTAGCCTACCAATAATTGGGCTAATAGGTAATCGGCAATCAAAATCGCGATACATGAATTTGTAACGGCAGCCGTACTCGCTTTACCTACTTCGTAGGCTCCTCCTTTGGTGTAAAATCCTTGAAACGCCGCAATGGATGCGACCAAGAAACCAAAAACGACCGATTTAATGATTGCAAAAATCACATAACTCGGTTTGAACGCAAATTGCAAGCCATATATATATTCTTGTTGGGTCACAGAACCCGTCAACCAACCTGCCAAATAGCCCCCATAAATACCAAGAAAACAGGCAAGCGTTACCAGCATTGGAAATGTTACCATCGAGGCAATCATTTTAGGCAAAATCAAATAAGAAGAAGAGTTTATCCCCATAACCTCCAGCGCATCGATTTGCTCCGAAATGCGCATCGTACCTAATTGACTTGCGATGTTAGACCCAATTTTACCTGCCAAAACTACGCAGGTGATGGTAGGACCTAATTCCAAAATTGTTGAATCCCGTACAATTAAGCTGATGATATATTTGGGTACAAAGGGATTATCCATGTTGGCAGCTGTTTGCACACAAGTAACAGCTCCTAAAAAAGACGCGACAATCGTCACAATGAGCATGGAATTAATCCCAATATCCTTGCATTCTTGCATAGTCAATGCCCAATACACCCGAAATTTCTCAGGATTTGTAAAAAGCTTACTCAGGAAGATTAAATATTTGCCTAATTTTGACATGCGTTTGAATTTAAGAACGCGCTAAGTCCCAAAGATAATGAACAAATCTGTAGTTATAAGTGGTGGAAGCCAAGGAATTGGTAAGGCACTCGTAAAAAAGTTTTTAGCCGAACAATTTACGGTATTCACCTGCTCACGTAATCAAGCAAAATTAGATGCGCTCGTTGCTGAATTGGGCTCTGATCGTCTACATACCTTCGCGGCAGACTTAAGTCAAAAAAATCAAGTGCTGGATTTTGCCAATTGGATTTTAAAGCAAGCGAATCAGATAGACGTGCTCGTTAATAATACTGGCGTGTTCATCCCAGGACAAATCCAAAACGAAGCGGAAGACCTACTTGAAAAGACGATTGAAACGAATTTATACAGCGCATATCATTTGACACGCGCTTTATTACCTACTTTCCAAGCCAAACAAGCCGGTCATATTTTCAGCATCTGTTCAACAGCTTCCATTACGGCTTATACACTCGGCGGATCTTATTGCATCAGCAAATTTGCATTGCTTGGATTCACCAAAGTCCTTCGGGAGGAATTGAAGACACAAGGCATTAAAGTAACTGCGATACTTCCTGGCGCAACACTTACTCCTTCTTGGGATGGTGTTGAACTACCCGAATCGCGTTTCATTCCCGCTGATGATGTAGCCCAAACGATATGGTCGGCGTATCAAATGAGCCCATCAACGGTATTGGAGGAAATCTTAATTCGGCCACAATTAGGCGATATTGATTTATGAGAACCTGGGAATCCTATACATTAGTTGACTTACCTGTCGTTGCCAAAGAAATGATTGAATTCTTGCAGGATGCGCCGCGCGTTTGGTTATTTCGTGGGCAGATGGGTGCGGGAAAAACAACCCTTAGCAAGGAACTGTTACAGCAATTAGGAGTTGACCAAGCTGTCCAAAGTCCCACATTTTCCCTGGTAAATGAGTATCAAACCCAAGCGGGCGAAATAATCTACCACTTTGATTTATACCGATTAAAAAATACCCAAGAAGCACTAGCCATTGGAATCGAAGAATATTTAGATTCAGGAAATTACTGTTTAATCGAATGGCCTGAACAAGCTGAAGAACTTTGGGATTTTCCACATGTGAATGTGGAAATTGAGGCAATCAACGAAGTTCAACGAAAATTAACTCTATCTTGCTAAGATGCGTATGACAAATTCATTTCACGAGTTATTATCCCAACAAGGCATTATGCCGATGGAGGCGATGAGTTGGACCAAACAAAATGCCAAAAGCATTCAAATCGCGCTTCCAAAAGAAACGGCAAGCTACGAAAACCGCATTGGCTTAACTCCACAAGCCGTTCAATTACTCGTTGCCAATGGCCACGAAGTAATCGTTGAACGAAGTGCAGGTGAGCGTGCAGGATTTTCAGATGCCGACTACCTTTTAGCTGGGGCGAGTGTCACGGAAGATTTGCAACAAGTTTGGCAAGGCGGATTAATCCTAAAAATCAATGCCCCTACCATGGAAGAAGTAGGACGCATGATGCCAGGACAATCGTTCGTATCCTGCGCCTCAAAAAATCAACTGTCAGGTGAGTTGCTTGATGAAATCAATAAAAAACAATTGATCGCCATCGGTCTAGAATACGCCGAGGACAACGCTGGAGGCTATCCCTTTGTGAAGATTATGGCAGAAATCGCAGGCCAACTCGTACTGCCGATTGCAAGCGGAATTCTGAGCAATCACAAAGGGCCAGGTTTATTAATGGGCAATGTAACAGGAGTTCCTCCCTGTAAACTTGTATTGTTGGGCTCAGGTCATGTCGTTGAACAGGTAGCAAGAGCCGCTTGGCATGCAGGCATCCAAATGCAAGTCTTCGATAAAGACATTTATAAACTTCAACGCCTCAAACACACCTTGGGATTCCCTTTGGTAACCCAAGTAATCGATTCAGAAAATCTACCACAGGCCTTGCAAGGTGCAACCGTAATCGTGGGTGCTTTGCGGTCTGATTCCGGTGTGACACCGTGCGTGGTAACCGAAGAAATGGTCAGTAAATTAAAACCCGGCACGCTAATTATTGATGTTTGCATCGATCAAGGAGGCTGTTTTGAAACATCTGAAATCACCAGTTTAGGAAAACCCGTATTCAAGAAATTTGGCGTAAGTCATTACTGTGTCCCCAATATTCCTTCGCTCGTATCACATACCGCCAGCATCGCGATGAGTAATTTATTAACCTCCTTCGTGTTAAAAGCAGGAAAAACAGGGGGCGTAGAAGAAATGCTTTGGCAAGGAAAATCCTTCATGAAAGGAACTTTCTGCTACAAAGGCCATGTTACCTTGGCAAGCATCGCGAAACTCTACAAAAAACCCTTAAAAGACATTCAACTCTTATTATTAGCCCGATGATTGAAGATTATACCGCCATATCCAACGCACCTAATTCACCCGACTTGAATGGAAAATACCTGGGACTTATCTCCAGTGATTTTGTTTTAGTTGCTGATGCGCTGAAAGAAGCTGCCTACCAAATCAAGAAACGTGGTTTTTCAGACTACCCCGTATTTGTCTGTTCCCAGCGTCCCATTGAAATAGGTCAAATGCTCATCGGGGTAGCTGAATTAAATGGCAATAAATGGAATTACCACGCTTCCATGATGGAAGAGTTTGTGCAACGCAAACTAATCGCGGAAGAAAATGTCGAATTGTTCGTTCAGAACTTTAAGGATGTCGAAGAATATGCGTGTTTATTTGTGGTGGATGGGCAGTTTACCAATTTCGTTTTCATACCCTATCCTGACGAAATCTAAGTATCAGCACGCCGATTCAAGGGGTGAAAATCGTGTACCATTTGGCTTAAATATGCTCGATCCAAATGGGTGTAAATCTCTGTTGTCAAAATGGATTCATGCCCTAGCATCTCTTGAACCGCCCGTAAATCAGCCCCACCCTCAATCAGGTGTGTCGCAAAGGAATGTCGGAAAGTATGCGGACTAATCACTTTTTCTATCCCCGCCTTGGTAGCTAAATCCTTGCATATCAAAAACACCATCACGCGACTCAAGGCAGCACCCCTGCGATTCAAAAACACGGTATTTTGTGCTTCTTTTTTCACATCAATGTGTGCGCGGACTTCCGCTTGATAGAGCTGCAAATAATGAAAAGCATCACGCCCAGCAGGAACTAATCGTTCTTTATCTCCTTTTCCCCGGACTTTAATCAAACCCAAATCTGGGTAGACATCAGTTAATTTAAGGCTTACTAATTCTGAAACTCGCAAACCGGCTCCGTATAAAAACTCCAGCATGGCGCGATTCCGTATGCCTTGTGGATTTGACATGTCATTCGATTCCAAAATCTTCTCAATTTCATCAAATGAAAGCGTATCAGGTAAATGACGTCCTTTTTGTGGCGATTTAATGTGAATGCTAGGATCTCGAAAATCGGGATTTTCTAGGCATAAAAACTGGAAATAACTACGAAGACCCGATAAACAACGGGCCTGACTACTTGCTTCAATCCCGAGATCGTGCAAAATTTTAAAAAAATCAAGAATGTGATTTTCTTCAACTTCCCATGGAGACAAGGATTGATGCGGAGAATCTGCCATAAACTGAGCAAATTTCTGCACATCGCGCACGTAAGCATCCAATGAGTGAGCTGAGAGTCCCCGCTCAATCTTCAAATAATTACCAAATGCTTGGATTTCCGTTGACCACATGAATGCAATATTGCTAGATTCCTGTAAATTTAGGCTAAATTTGAAATATAGCACAGGCATTGAACATGGTACATAAAAAGATATTAATCCTGAATGGTCCCAATTTAAATTTATTAGGCACAAGAGAGCCTGAAATTTATGGACATCAGACCTTTGAACAATTTCTAGAAATTTTGACTGAAAAATTCAAAGACAGCCTAGACATCTCCTACTTCCAATCAAACGAAGAGGGCGCCTTGATTAATAAACTTCATGAAGTAGGCTTTAGCTATGATGGCATTATCTTCAATGCTGGCGGATATACGCATACTTCGATTGCTTTAGGAGATGCCGTTGCCGCCATTAAAACGCCGGTGATTGAAGTTCACATATCCAATGTACATGCCCGCGAAGCCTTTCGTGGACATAGTTATTTAAGTCCCAACTGCAAAGGAATCATCGTGGGATTTGGCTTAAGAGGTTATGAATTGGCATTAAATTCATTCCAATAAACTATGCTATCGTTCTACCCCGGTCCTTCTAAGGTACATCCGGAGGCCTTGGAATTTATCCAAGAAGCCTTTGACCAGGGTATTGTCAGCATAAATCACCGAAGTGCCCGTTTTGAGGAATTACTCAAAGACACACTTGAAATTTTACATACCCAATGGAATATCCCTTTGGATTATACCATTTACTTTGTTTCCTCAGCCACTGAGGCATGGGAAATTGTGGCCCAATCTTTAATTGAAAAACACCCTCTGCATATATACAATGGCGCTTTTGGAAAAAAATGGGCACATTATACCCAAAAAATTTACCCAAATGCTCAATCCATTGCATTTGATTCGCAGGTAGGATTAGCTGACATTTATCTCCCTAATCTCGAACAAGTCGATACAATTTGTTTAGTACAAAGTGAAACCTCGAATGGTACAGGGCAAACGATTTCGCGCACAATGTTTAGCGATGCATTGATTGCTGTAGATGCCACTTCATCCATGGGAGGCATCGAATTACCTTGGGAAGAAGCCGACGTATGGTTGGCCTCCGTCCAAAAATGCATCGGTATCCCTGCCGGATTAGGCATCATGATTTGTTCCCCAAAGGCATTAGCCCGGGCCGAAAAACTGGGTCGAAAATCGCATTACAACGACATCTTATTAATGGAGGAAAATCGCCAACGGTTTCAAACCCATTATACACCGAATGTATTAAGCATATTTGTACTAAATAGATTAACTCATATACTTCCCAACTTAAGCCTCATCGATACTCAGACGAGAAAAAAGATGAAAATCTGGGAAGACTTTTGGGAATCAGATACCAACTGGGGGCTAAAATGTTTAATAGAAAAGCCCGCACTCAGACTGCCTACGGTATTAGCCTTGCAAGGAGACCCTTCGCAAATCCGATTAATTCAGCAGATATGTTTAGCGGCAGGCATTGAATTAGGAAAAGGATATGGCGATTGGCAGGCGAATACAGTACGAATTGCCAACTTCCCTAGCCACACAGAAAAGGACATACAAACACTCATCCAACTATTATCGCATGAACTTTAATTTCAAAGAAATCTTATCATCCTCGCTGATTTTGTTTTCGGTCATTGATATTTTAGGCTCAATCCCCATCATCATTGATTTGCGAAAAAAGAATGGCAATATCCATGCCGAACAGGCAACCTTGGTATCAGGCTTGATCATGATTGGCTTTTTCTTTGCTGGAAAACTAATCTTGCGGTTTTTTGGCGTAGACACGAACTCCTTCGCCATGGCGGGGGCATTGATCATCTTTCTAATCGGTTTAGAGATGACCTTAGGACGCAATATCTTTAAATCGGAGGAGGTACAGGAAGGCTCTGCGCATAGCATTGTCCCCTTGGCGTTTCCGATTATTGCTGGTGCGGGAACCATGACGACCTTAATTTCCTTGAAATCTCAATTTGAAGAAGAAAACATCATGATCAGTATCTTGATAAACCTCATCTTCATCTACATCGTTTTGCGTTCGAGCGTCTGGATAGAAAACAAATTAGGGAATGCAGGTACACAGGTTTTACGTAAGGTTTTTGGGGTAATTCTGATCGCGATTGCCATCAAAATCGTCAAATCACGTTTAGGATAATGGCCAAAAAGCAGAAATACTATGTGATTTGGGAAGGCCACAAAAAAGGAATCTTCGACTCTTGGTCGGAAACCGAGAAAAATATCAAAGGTTTCCCAAATGCACAATACAAATCCTTCGAATCAAGACAGGAAGCCGAAGCAGCCTCAAAGAAAAATTACTGGGCAAGTATTAATCCCAAAGCTGCTAAAACGTTAAAAACTACAGGTAGTGCAGGAAATTTTATCATTCCCAGTATATCGGTTGATGCAGCTTGCGCGGGCAATCCGGGCGTACTGGAATACCAAGGGGTTAACACAGCTACCAAAGAAGTGCTTTTTAAACGTGGCCCATTTCCCGTGGGCACGGTAAATTTAGGCGAATTCTTGGCTATCGTACACGGCCTCTCCTACCTGAAAAAATTAGATTGCCCTTTTCCCTTATATTCCGATTCTCGCACGGCGATTGCTTGGGTCAGGAATAAGGCAATCAAGACCAATCTAGAGCGAAACTCAAAGACCGAGGACTTGTTTGAACTCGTTGATCGCGCCATCGAATGGTTGAAAAACAATAGTTACACAACCAAAATCTTGAAGTGGGAAACCGAAGATTGGGGTGAAAACCCGGCGGATTATGGCCGAAAGTAGATCTATTTTTCAGTTCAAGCAATTTTCCCTTGCGCATGGAAATCCGGGATTAAAAATTACGACGGAAGCCTGCCTCTTCGGGGCATGGTCAGCACAGTTCCCCCAACAAAACACCTTGGACATTGGAACGGGATGCGGTTTGCTCATCGGGATGTTGGCCCAAGCCCACCCAAATACCCATTTTACCGGCATTGAAATCCAAACAGAGGTGGCCGAACTAGCTGTGGAAAATATAAGCACATTACCAAATCCACACATTCAGATTCATGCGAATGCGCTGGCAGATTATCGTGGTAAACATGATTTCATCATCTGCAATCCACCATTCTTCATCAATCACCTAAAAAATTCGGACGCATCGAAGAACCAGGCGATGCACAGTGATACCTTAAGTCCAGCGGATTTGGCAGCTGGCATTTCACGTTTATTAAGTCCTGAAGGGAAATTCACCGTTCTATATCCACCCGTTGGACTGAAGCAATTCGAAGCAGCAGCGAAGAAAATGGGGCTATTTTTGAACCAAATTTGTGAAGTAAAACATCAAAGTAACCATGAGACGCTACGCATCATGGCACAGGGTTCGTTTCATTCAAGTCCCGAAACGAAGCAAATCATTTGTATCAAAGAAGCAGATGGAAGCTATTCAGCTGAATTCATCGCACGATTAAAACCGTACTATTTGATATTCGACTAAATTATCCACTGAAATTTGTATTTTTGTTTGTTTGAAGCCCAACTATGTTGCAAATATCCATTGTAGTACCTCTGTATAACGAAGCTGAATCGCTCCCTGAATTATGTTCATGGATCGATCGTGTGATGCAAGAAAATCAATTCAGCTATGAAATGATTTTTGTAAATGATGGCAGTAAAGATGATTCTTGGCAAGTTTTACAAAATTTATCAAAGCAGTATGCTACGATAAAAGGAATTTCTTTTACGCGCAATTACGGTAAATCAGCAGCACTACATGAGGGTTTTCAAAAGGCAAGTGGACAGGTTGTAATCACGATGGATGCCGACTTACAGGATTCTCCCGATGAAATCCCTGAATTGTATCGCATGATTTCAGCAGATGGCTATGATTTGGTTTCGGGTTGGAAACAAAAACGTTTCGACCCTATCTCCAAAACAATACCAACGAAACTGTACAATGCAGCCACTCGCGCATTGTCAGGAGTCCATTTAAATGATTTCAATTGCGGATTAAAGGCATATAAATTAGCGGTTGTCAAAACCATCAAATTGTACGGCGAAATGCACCGCTACATTCCGGTTCAGGCCAAATGGAACGGATTTACAAAAATTGGCGAGAAAGTCGTTCAACACCAAGCGCGCAAATATGGCGTGACGAAATTTGGTTTAGAGCGTTTTCTATATGGTTTCTTGGATTTATTATCCATCACATTCGTACAGACTTTTGGTAAAAGACCCATGCACCTTTTCGGTAGTCTAGGGATATTATCTTTCTTTTCGGGATCATTGATCACCCTTTGGTTGATCGGCGAAAAGCTTTACAACATAGCGAATAATTTAAAGTACCGGAATGTCACCGACAATCCTTTGTTCTTTTTGGCCTTAGTTGCCATCATTTTAGGGGTACAATTATTCGTCGCTGGATTTTTAGGTGAACTTCTCATCACAAATTCCGACAAGACAACTCAATACCAAATCAAGGAAGAAATTGCCTAATGTTACAAGAAAATGACCTTAGCTGGCTCAGTCGGTCCGAACTATTAATCGGCGCCGAGGGGATCCAAAAATTACAAAAAGCCCATGTGCTGATCGTTGGCCTTGGTGGTGTAGGATCGTTCGCTGCAGAATTCATCGCCCGTGCAGGCGTAGGAACGATGACCATTGTGGATGGTGATGTAGTAGACCCGACCAACCGGAATCGGCAATTACCGGCACTCGCGACCAATCACGGGGTATCAAAGGCGAAAATCATGGCTGAACGCTTATTAGCGATCAATCCAGCCTTGAAATTAACCAGCATTGAAACTTTTTTAAGTCCTGAAGCTGCCAAAGAATTATTGGAGCAAACGCGTTTCGATTATGTCATGGATTGCATCGATTCCGTTACGCCCAAAATCACTTTGTTGAAAACAGCCTATGATTTAGGCTATCGGATTGCGAGTTCCATGGGAGCTGGCGGAAAATTAGATCCTACCAAATTACGTACCGCAGATTTATTGGATACTCGGGAGTGTTATTTGGCCTCGTTGGTACGAAAACGAATCCGAAAAATGGGCGTAGGGAAAGGCATTAAAGCTGTTTTTTCCCTCGAGAAAGTTAAGGATGAGTCCTTGATTTTAACGGATGGCTCCAACTTCAAGAAATCGGCCTATGGAACGATTTCGTATTTACCTGCAGCCTTTGGCGGGGCAGTTGCGTCCATCGTCATTCGTGACTTATTAGATGAACCCATCCACATGGAAAAACGAATAAAAGCCTATAAGAAATGATCAAAATTGGCGTCATCAATGTGTCGGACCGAGCAAGCGCTGGAATCTATGAAGATATTCCGGGCAAGGCGGTGGTGGAATTATTGCATGAATACCTAACCTCGCCATTCGAGGTGGTTTATGCCGTCATTCCCGACGAACAGGCATTTTTGGAGGCCAAAATGATTGAGATGTGTGAAGAAGTATGCCTCCTTGTCACCACAGGAGGAACCGGCCCTGCTTTACGCGATGTAACACCAGAAGCAACCGAGGCGGTATGCCAAAAGATGATGCCAGGATTTGGCGAACTCATGCGTTCAGTAAGTTTGCAGTATGTCCCTACGGCAATTTTAAGTAGACAAACAGCTGGCATCCGGAATCAAACCCTAATCTTAAATTTACCTGGAAAACCAAAGGCAATCCGACAATGTTTGGAAGCCGTTTTTCCGGCAATCCCCTATTGCATTGACTTGATTGGCGGACCATTCTTGGAATGCAATGAGGCGAATATGAAGGCGTTTAGGCCGAAGGCGAGTTAAGAGTTAAGAGTTAAGAGATAAGAGATAAGAGTTTTGGATGAGTTTGTAGAGACGCGACACCTCGCGTCTTTTTTTTATGCCCTAGTAATTTAGTCTTTGAGTAGTTACGTCAGAAATAGAAAAGATAAGGGATAAAAACAGAACTTCTTCACTCTTCACTCTTCACTTTTCACTCTTCACTCTAATTTCACCAACTCCTCATACAAATCCCTCGCCACCGGCCCTCTTTCCCCTGAACCTATCCGCTTCCCATCAATCGACAGAATCGGAACTACCCGCTTCGTGCTGCCTGTTGTGAACACTTCATCGGCCGATAAAAAATCTTCCAACGTACAGTGTTGAACATGCACAGGATAATTTACGCGAGCTATTTCCAACACCTTCATCCGAGTAATACCCTCCAAAATATGAGCATCCGGCGTATAAATCTCTCCATTTTTGACATAAAACAAATTACTGCGAGTGGATTCTGAGACACCATGCTTTTCCGTGTAATAAATCAAGTCATCTGCTCCGGCGGCCTTCATTTCAGATATGTGTCGAATTCCAAAAGCATAATTCAAAGACTTGATATCCGCCATCTCCCGCACAAATTCCTTGCTCAATAAATGCATCCCCTTTTCGGGATCTGTGAACTGAAAAACACCGGGTAGAATCCATAAATTGGGCGTCCCTGGCACGTAACCGTTTAAACTTTCTCCTCCCGTCAAAACCATTTTGACACCTAAACAGGCATCCGTCGACATCGCTGCTAATTCATCGATACAAGCAGCCAATTGCTCCGTTGAATAGGGTAATTCAATGCCCATTTTTGCCGCAGAACGTTCAAAACGCGCCAAATGATCGGCTAAGAAAATCGGCTTCCCATCCATGATTCGAAAAAAATCAAATATGCCATAACCGCGCAAAAAACCGACATCTTTCACCGAAACAAGGGCTTCACTCGCAGGCTTCCAAGCCCCATTAATCCAAATTGGGTAATCCATTCGATTGTAATTTAGCAACTAAGGTAATCACTTCTTTGGCCTCAGCCACGTCGTGCACGCGTAAGATATTAGCACCTTGTTGGAGCGCAATCGTATGCAACACCGACGTCCCATTCAAAGATTCCGCAGCTGTAATCCCCAAGGTTTTATAAATCATTGACTTCCGAGAAACACCCAGCAAGATGGGTGCTCCTAAGGTTTTAAAGGCCGACAAATGTGCCAACAACGTGTAATTATGCTCCATGGATTTAGAGAATCCTAAACCTGGATCAATAATAACATCTTTAGCTCCCAAAGCACGCAATTGTTGGAGTTTCTGAGCCAAGTCCGACCACACATCTGAAACAACCTCTTGGTATTCGGGAACTTCATGTACTTGATTGAAGGCTCCCCGACTGTGCGACAAAACATAAGGAACTTGATTTTGGGCGACCCACTCGAAGATTCCCATATCCATTTGACCTGCACCAATGTCATTTAAAATATCAGCACCGGCGGAGATTGCAGCCTTTGCTACATCCAAGCGATACGTATCAATCGAAATGACAAGACTAGGAAATTGCTTACGCAAAAGGGAAATTACAGGTACGACCCGTGCAATTTCTTCTTCAATGGAAACAGGGTCAGCACCCGGACGTGTGGAATGTCCTCCAATGTCAATCATATCGGCGCCCAATGCAATCATTCCCGCCACGCGTTCCAAACAAATAGAAACATCCAAGGCCCGACTTCCCGCATAAAAAGAATCAGGCGTTGTATTTAAAATACCCATGATAAGGGGCTTATCAAGGCTTAGGATTCGACCCTGCACGCGAATTGTTTGAATTGATGGAAAAAGAGCGTTCAAATCAACGAAATTTAGGATAATTTAAATATTTTTGTAGGCTATAATTAAAAATACAGACCCGTATGAATAAGGACTCCGCGCCTTCCCAAACTGAAATCGAATATCGCCAAGTAATTTCATACTGCAAAGCCTTGTTTGATAAAAAAAACAAAGATTACGGTACCTCTTGGAGAATTTTGCGATTACCTAGTTTGACAGACCAAATCTTCATCAAAGCGCAACGCATCCGAAGCATTCAAGACAAAGGAGCGCAACGCATCGAGGATGGGATTGAAGGAGAATTCATCGGAATCATCAATTATTGCATCATCGCCTTGATTCAAAAATCACTTGAATCCTCCGATCAAATGGAATTTAGCCCAGAAGAATTAAGTGGGTTTTACGACCAACAAGTCGAAGCGACCCTTGAACTTTTACGCAACAAAAACCACGATTACGGCGAAGCTTGGCGGGATATGCGCATCAGCAGCATGACGGACCTCATCCTCATGAAAATTTTCCGCACCAAACAAATTGAAAACAATCAAGGTGTTACACTCGTTTCTGAGGGTGTGGAGGCCAACTACCAAGATATGCTTAATTATGCGGTCTTTTGTTTGATTAAATTCAAAGAGGAGAAGCAGATGCAAATGGCCCAACAGCAATAATTCGGATGAAGCAATACCGCAACATAGCCACGTTTGTATTGGTCGGGATATTTTTATTCTCCGGACTCATCAAACTCAATGACCCCATTGGAACGCAATTGAAACTCGAAGAATACTTCGAGGTGTTTTCTGTCGACTTCCCTTGGATGGCTGGTTTCTGGAAATTACTCATCCCGCAAGCCCTTCTTTTTTCGATCGGATTAAGCAGCGCTGAAATTGTGTTAGCCGTGGCTTTAGCACTGAATTTCAAAACAAAAAAAACGCTCTATAGCTTTGTTGGAATTTTGATTTTCTTCAGCTTTCTGACTTTCTATTCGGCCTATTTCAATAAGGTTACCGACTGTGGTTGTTTCGGTGAGGCGATCAAATTAACTCCCTGGACATCCTTTGGCAAAGACATTTTCTTGCTATTAATCACCTTGAGTTTATTTCTAACCGACAAGGTCAAACAAAGTAAAACGACAGGAAAATGGGTTATCGCCTCTGCCCTATTAAGTGTTGGACTAGGGACCTATTGCTATTTCTATTTACCGCTCCAAGATGGATTACCTTATGCAGTAGGCCAACATATTCCTTCGAATATGAAGAACCGGGAAGATTTAAAATTCAGCTATATCTACAAGATAAATGGCAAGGATGTTGAATTAACCGAAATGCCCACAGATCCTAAGGCGGAATTTGTTTCCATGCAGGCGATCAACGAAAAAGAAGCCCGGCCATTAATTACCGACTACCGCTTATGGATTGATGGCGACACGACGGATTATACCCAAAAAATATTTACCGGTGATCATTTATTAGTCATTGTACCCAATATTCACCATACTCGATTGGCTGCGTTTGAAACCATTAGCCAGTTGGCAAAAACCGTCAAGATTCCTGTCTGGTTGGTAAGTGCCTCATCCGATGCGGATGTGAATGCCTTGCGTCATGAGTACCAATTAGCATTTCCAGCCCTATCAGCTGACAGCAAAGTATTAAAAACCATCATTCGTTCAAGTCCTGGACTTTGGCTTATTAGCCAAGGAACCGTCAAAGGAAAATGGTCGGCCTATCGACTTCCCAATGCGGATGAAATTCAACAACATATAAAACAATAAGTGCAAGAATGAAGAATATCTATTTAGTTGGAATGCCCTCATCTGGAAAGAGTACATTAGGGAAAGAATTAGCAAGAAATTTGGGGTATAGCTTTACAGATATGGATAAATTGATCGAAACACGTGAACAAAAAACGGTTTCGGAGATTTTTTCCAATTATGGAGAAGCACATTTTCGCGAACTAGAAAAGAAGACATTGCGTGGTTTCCAACCGAATCAATCGATGGTGATCGCAACGGGCGGCGGCATTCCATGTTTTAACGATAACATGGATTTCATCAAAGAAAATGGAGTTAGTGTCTTCCTAAATGTTGATGTGAACGATTTGGCCAAACGACTTTACAAAGCGCAAGGAAATAACCGTCCTTTGTTAGACAAAAGCCAAAGCGAAGAAGTTGTCATTGCCTCCATCAAAAAAACGTTTGAAGAGCGCTTATCTTTTTACCAACAAGCCGACATCCAGGTTGATGGTGAAATCACAGTAAGCCAATTATTGTGGCTATTAGACCAATACCTTCCGGTTTAGAAGAATATTCCACCTCCTATGGTGAACTGCGTATTTGTTAATGTCAATGCGGCTGATGCATAATCGGCCGCATTTTTTAATGTATAGGGTGTATAGGCATCCTTCCCTGTACGTTGCACGACAGCGAAATCCACATAATAGGCCGAACTCCGATAGCCTAAACCTCCTGATACCTGAAATTGATTTCGATCGATGGAATCATAGGTGCTTGAAAATCCACTACCATAGATTGCTGCGCCACCACGAAGCGTCCACGCACTCGAAACACGAAACTCGGCACCCACTTTCATGTTTAGCACAGTTTGATAATTTTTCGAAATCTGGTTGTTGTATTTGTCTTTGAATTGCTGATTTGCATAAGGTCCTAACTCAGCAGAAGCTACCGACATCCCTGAATAATTTAACATGTCCACATCGGCACTTATCAAACCTCGCTTACCAAAGAAATAAGCCATACCACCCGAAATTCGGAACGGCGTAGTTAATTGGTACGTAAATTCATTGGGCGTCAATTTAACTGGCTTTACATTCGTTATATACCCTCCTGTGACAGGAATCTCCGAAATTTGCGGAGACATCGAACCAGTCAGTTGTTCCTTTATATTATCATAATAAGTTGGCGATTGTACATTGAACGCCACGCGTAAATTGGGCTTCAACTTATAAATAACACCCAATGATGCGGAAATTCCCGACCCCGTCGTAATTAATTGTTCCTCATAGGTAAAACCCTCCACAAAATTATTCCCGGCAAAACGCTCTTCCCACAATTGAGATTGTGATGTATTCAACTTTGAAAAATGGAGACCAAGACCTATATATAATTGCTCCTGATAGGCTGCGCCGTAACTAATATCCCATTGCGAAACCGAACCCGAATTGACAGCATAGCCAAATTGCTGCGTGGGTAAATTTGGTAAATATCGTTCAAATGGAGCTCCTCCAGTTTTTGCATTTGGATTAATTAAATAGGCTTGATACGCTGCTGCTTCCGGACTATCCGCCGTATTGTAGGCAGGATCAAATTCATCATCTAAACTTGCTCCTGTGGCACCCTTATCCCCTGCCTTTTGTATTAAATGATCCAAATAAGAACTCCGGTTATTAGTTCCTTCCATATTCAAGGGCTGCGTTAGAATAACCTGACGTGAATAACCAATTCCAAAGGCTCCTCTCCAGGAAGAACTCGATAAATAATCACCTGAAATCACGATGCCAAAATTAGGCATGTGAAATAGACTATTGGTACCGCTTGTCGATTGGCTTAAATAATCTGCTTTCGTTGAGGAGGAATTCACTGCAAAATTTAAGCCAATTTCAGCACGTGTATAAAAACCTAAACCGGCGGCATTTCCTGCAATCGAACTTAAATCGGCACCTAAAACAGATTGACTCCCGCCCAATCCTTGCATGCGGGCAGAACCCGTCACATAAGAAGTTGAAAATTGTTTTGCCAACATCGGGTAGGTATAAACCTGTGCATGAGCAATATTGCTTACCAAAATAAGCAAGAAGATCTGAAATATACGTTTCATAAAATTATCTTGGACCACGTGAAGAACCACCATTTGAACCACCACCACTGGTAGAACTTCCTCCCCCACTATTATAAGAACCTCCCGAATAATTGGATGAAGGAGAACTGTAGGATTCCGTTCGATTTTGACCATAATTCTGCTGCGGAGCAGCAGGTCTGTATTCTACATTTGAATTTCTTCGAGGAGCTGCTTGAACGGGAGCATTTGAACTACCCACGGATGAGGAGTTCACACGGGGTTGATTTGTGCCTTGCGTATTATACGAATTGTTCCCTCCACGTGGCGTATTTGAATAGTTCTCTCCACCATAACGATTCGAAGCTCCTCCATCACGCGGCCCACGATTGTAACGTGGAGCAGGCTCTTGTTGAGAGTTACCTACATTGGATTGAAAAAAATTACCCCCATAATAATTTTGACCAAAGCCATGGTAATAATTATAAGCAGGCCCATAACCAAACATCATACCAGGACCTACATACCCATAGAATGGATCGTAATATCCATAAGGACTCGAAAACCCAAAAGAATTATAGGCCGAATAGCCCATGCCACCATAAAAGCCAAAATTCGTCCCCATGGCAAACCCAGAATAAAATGGATCATTGAGACGCCAAGCTTGCAATGGGGAATACCAGCGATTGGAAAAGCCCATTCCAAAATTGATGTATGGATTTGAATACCAATTATTCCAAGGATTTGAAGTAAACAATCCCTGATTAAATCCTGTATTATAACCCTTTTGGTATAATGCCCGCGAATTTAAATAATTCACATCCGCTTCCTCTTGAATGACTGTTGCCTCCTCTTCTTGTATGACTTGCGCATCTTCCTCAAAATTTAAATAGGATGCTTTTTTTTGTTTGGCTACAACTGCCGCAGGTTTTTGATAACTATCGTATAGATCATCAGAAACAAAAGCAGTTTGCGAAACAGAACATGCGTTCAAGCCCGCAATCATGGCAATCAATACCGAGGCAATCCCTATATTTTTCATAAATTCATTGGATTAGAATCTGTGATTCATTTGAATTTTTAAGTTCATGGTTTAATTCGTAAATTCAACCTTTGAAGCAAAGAAAAAGTTTCAATTCAATAACATACAAATTAACGAAATAAAAACCCACCTAGTACGATTCCCCAAAAATATATGAGTAAAACCTTACCGTCACGTGCCGACAACTATTCTGAATGGTATAATGAGTTAGTCAAAAGAGCTGATTTAGCTGAAAATTCAGCTGTAAGAGGCTGTATGATTATCAAGCCCTATGGTTATTCCATTTGGGAAAAAATGCAACGTGCATTGGATGATATGTTCAAGGAAACAGGCCATACGAATGCTTATTTCCCATTATTTATTCCAAAATCATTTCTTTCCAAAGAGGCTTCACACGTAGAAGGGTTTGCCAAAGAATGTGCCGTTGTTACGCATTACAGACTCAAAAATGACCCGAATGGTGGGGGTGTCATTGTTGATCCAGATGCAAAATTAGAAGAAGAATTAATTGTTCGACCTACCTCTGAGACGGTGATCTGGTCAACGTATAAAAACTGGATTCAATCGTACCGCGATTTACCCTTATTGATCAATCAATGGGCCAACGTGGTTCGTTGGGAAATGCGTACTCGACTTTTCCTACGTACCGCAGAATTCCTGTGGCAAGAAGGCCACACGGCGCATGCAACGAAAAAGGAGGCAATCGAGGAAACGGAGCAAATGCTCGAAGTATACGCGGATTTCGCGGAGAACTTCATGGCAATGCCTGTGGTAAAAGGTATCAAAACGGCGAATGAGCGTTTTGCTGGAGCTGATGAAACCTATTGCATCGAAGCATTGATGCAAGATGGAAAAGCATTGCAGGCAGGTACATCACACTTTTTAGGCCAGAATTTTGCCAAAGCGTTTGATGTTAAATTTTTAAGCAAGGAAAACCAATTGGATTATGTTTGGGGAACCTCATGGGGTGTTTCTACGCGTTTGATGGGAGCCTTAATCATGGCCCACTCGGATGACCAAGGTTTGGTATTGCCTCCGAAATTGGCTCCAATCCAAGTGGTGATTGTCCCAATTTACAAGGGTGAAGATCAATTAAATGCGATCATCGAGAAAGTGAATCCTTTGGTAAAATCACTTCGCAAAAGTGGTGTTTCTGTAAAATTCGACACATCTGATAACCAAAGCCCTGGTTTCAAATTTGCCGAATATGAATTAAAAGGAGTTCCCGTTCGTTTGGCGATTGGAAATCGTGACATGGAAAATGGCACGATCGAATTAGCTCGCCGCGACACACGCGAAAAAACAAGCATGGCTTTCGAAGGAATTGAGCAGATTGTATTAGATACACTGGAAGACATTCAAACGAAAATCTATGCAAAAGCCTTGGCTTTCCGTACCGAAAAAACACATGTGGTGAATACTTGGGACGAATTCAATGCCAAATTAGAAGAAGGTGGATTCATCTCAGCACACTGGGATGGCAATTCGGAAACCGAAGAAAAAATCAAGGAATTAACCAAAGCTACGATTCGTTGTATTCCTTTGGATGCCAAAGAAGAGGCAGGAAAATGTATTTTGACAGGCAACCCGTCGAATAAGCGCGTTTTGTTTGCGAGAGCATACTAATGTAGAGACGCGATACTTCGCGTCTAATTCGGAACAAGACGCAAAGTATTGCGTCTCTACAAATCAAAAAAGACGCGAAACCCGCGTCTTTTTTGATGATTTTCATTATTTCACCACTCGTTCCAATACCTCCAGCACCCGATCAATCTCCTCCTTCGTATTATTCTTTGAAAAAGAAAAACGAATGGCAGCCCCAGTCGCCGTCGGATTCAATGCCGAAAGTACATGGGATCCTACCGAAGTTCCACTCGAACAGGCACTTCCACCCGAAGCGGAAATCTTCTCGATGTCCAATTGGAACAAAAGCATATCGCCATCAACCACACTCGGAAAACGCACATTCAAAACGGTATAAAGGCTGTTATCTACTTCGCCCGAGCGGCCATTAAATTGAATACCCGGAAAGCGCTGTTGTAAACCTTCAATGAAATACGATTTAATCGACTTAATGTGCAGCATGTGCGCATCCATATGCTCATAAGCCATCGTTAATGCTTTGGCCAAACCAACCATCCCATATACATTTTCAGTTCCACCGCGTTGGTTACGCTCCTGGGCACCCCCATGCATTAGCGGATGAAACTTAGCACCCGCACGAGCATACAAGAAACCAATGCCTTTAGGACCATGAAACTTATGCGCAGCACCTACCAAAAAATCGACTGGCAATGCTTGTACATCATGCGTAAAATGCCCCATGGTTTGAACCGTATCCGAATGGAAGATTGCACCGTACTGTTGGCATAATTCACCCACAGCCTTCAAATCCAATAAATTTCCAATTTCATTATTGCCATGCATCAAGGATACGAGTGCATGGGCATTTTCAGCCAATAGACTCTCCAAATGCCCCAAATCAATATCACCAGATGCATTGATTTGAACCATTTGCACCTTAACCATCCCCAGTTTTTCCCAAGCCTCCGCCGTATGTAATACCGCATGATGCTCCAAAGGTGAGGTGATGATGGTTTTCACGCCTCCATACAAAACGGCCGACTGAATCACGGTATTATCCGCCTCCGTTCCACCGGAAGTAAAGAAAATTTCTGCGGGTGATGCATTCAATAATGTAGCCACAGATTTACGCGCTTTCTCAACGATCACCTTGGCTTGTCGGCCATGCGAGTGAATCGACGAAGGATTCGCTGTAAATTGCTCAAATAAGGGTTGCATTTCCTGCCAAACAGCCGGATCCACCGGGGTGGTTGCCGCGTTATCGAGGTAAATAGGTGTTTTAGTTGTTGATGTCATCTTATGCTTATTTGCTGGCAATCGCTTCGATCACCTGGATGATTTGTTGGGCTAGGCCACTCGCCTCCACCTCTGTAGGAGCCTCAGAATAAATTCGTATAATGGGCTCCGTATTCGATTTACGTAAATGTACCCAGCGATCAGCGAAATCAATTTTCACTCCATCAATGGTATTTACACGTTCATCTTTATATTGTTCAGCGACCGTCGCCAAGATTAAATCGACATTTAAATCCGCCGACAATTCAATCTTATTTTTCGACATGATGTACGAAGGATATTCCGCGCGCAAGGCGCTCACCGACTTATTTTTATAGGCCAAATGCGTTAAAAACAATCCGATACCGACCAGCGCATCCCGACCGTAATGTGACTCTGGGAAAATAACGCCCCCATTACCCTCACCACCAATGATGGCTTTTTCAGCTTTCATTTTTGTAACGACATTCACCTCTCCTACCGCTGCAGCAAAATAAGTTCCACCATGTTGATTTGTTACATCAGCAAGCGCTCTTGTTGAGGATAGATTTGAAACGGTATTCCCTTTTTCTTTGGCCAAAATATAATCAGCTACAGCAACCAATGTATATTCCTCCCCAAATGGTGTACCATCTTCTGAGATGAAGCACAATCGGTCAACATCCGGATCCACGACAATTCCCAAATCGTATTTCCCTGTTTTCATTTCCGCAATCATGGCTGTCAGATTCTCAGGAAGAGGTTCTGGATTATGCCCAAAGTGACCATTGGGTTCACCAAAAATCACATCCACATGTTGAACACCTAAGGCATTCAATAATTGAGGAACAACTATCCCACCTGTTGAATTAACAGCATCAACCAGCACTTTAAAATTTTTCGCCTGAATAGCCGCTTTGTCAACCCAGCGTAAACCCAAAACATGATCGATGTGTTGTTGCAAAAAGCTCGCGTCTTCTGTAATATTTCCTAATTCCGTAACCTCAACAAAATTAAAATCAAGGTTTTCGGCTAATGAAAGTAAAGCCTTTCCGTCCTCATCAGAGATAAATTCACCTTCCGAATTCAAAAGTTTTAAGGCGTTCCATTGGGCAGGATTATGACTTGCCGTGATGATGATTCCCCCGGCAGATTTTGTCCAGGGCACAGCTAACTCAACAGTAGGCGTCGTAGAAAGACCGATATCCAAAACATTCCAACCTAGACCGATTAAGGTATTTGCAACCAATGAGGATACCATTGAACCTGAAATCCGCGCATCTCTTCCTAAAACGATTTGTTTCGAAGTCGGATTCGTACTTTTCAACCAACTACCATAAGCAGCAGCGAAAGTTACCACATCGATTGGACTAAGCCCGTCACCCGGTTTTCCACCGATGGTTCCACGGATACCTGAAATAGATTTAATTAATGCCAAAACGGAAAATTTTAGGGTAAATAGAAGAATAAAATTAAGGAGAAATTATCAGTTTCTCAAGTCAAATTTTCATCTAAACGAGCTAGCTTTGGCAATCCTTGAAGGTTTGCCAAAGCTAAAGGGGAGCATCCCCGCCTATTTGCCTCCACACATTTTTTTTGTACATTTCAGCAATTAAACCTATCAACATGAATTCCCAGCGATTAGAAGCCCTACTGGCTAAAATCAGCGCATTACGCATCGCGGTCATCGGTGACTTCGCACTGGATTTCTATTTTGATTTCAACGCCAACACAACCGATTTTTCCATTGAAACAGGAAAACAAGTTCAACATGCTGCGAAAGCTAAAACCTATTTAGGTGGTGCGGGCAATGTTGCAAAAAACTTAGCAAGCTTAGGTGTTCAAGTTGACGCATACGGGCTGCGCGGAGATGATGTTTTCGGCCGAGAAATGGAATTCCTCGCACAATCGTTGCAGATCAACACGCAGCAGTTAAAACCTAAAGAACAATTAGATACCCCCACGTATAGCAAACCGATGCAAGCTGGTATTGAACAAAACCGTTTAGATTTCGGAACTCAAAATCACCTATTTCAACAATTCACACCGGAGATCATTCATGAATTGGCTATTCATGCTTCACGTTACGATTGGATTGTTATCAACGAACAGTTTCAAATTCCACTGCTAAATCAAGCTACTCTTGAGTATTTGCAAAAGTTTGTTGGCCATCGTTCCATTGCCGACTTGCGCAGTTTAGGGGCTCATGCAACACAAACCTTACTTAAAGTAAATCATGCCGAATTAAAAACAATCATCGGCGACACCTCCGACTTAGAAGTAACAATCAAAAATTGGGTGAGTTCGCGACGCATGCCGGTGCTGGTTACGCTTGGTGAAAAAGGCATGATTTATGCCTCTTTGGAAGAATTCCACTGGGAAAAATCACTTCCGCTACATGGAACCATTGATACTGTAGGCGCCGGAGATATGGTCGTAGCAGCCTTTAGCGCGGCAAGGGCCGCAGAAGCAAGCATTCAAGAAGCTTGCCAATTCGCTAGCTTAGCTGTCCATGTTAGCATTCACAAAATAGGTGAAACGGGCAGCGCAAATCCTCAAGAAATAATCGAAGCATACCATGCAACAAGAAATTAAAGATTATACCGAAAACGAGTTGCTTCCTTTTTGGACCCAACGAACCATAGATCAGATAAATGGGGGATTCATCACCCATTTTGACGAATACGGAGTTGACACAGGTGAGGACGAAAAATCGCTCATTGCACAAACACGCTCAATATTTACTTATTCGCAGGCTTACCGACATGGCTTTGGAGGACCCATCATGCTCGAGATGGCGAAGAACGGCGTCAAATTCCTCCTGGAAAAGATGTGGGATAAAGAGCATGGCGGTTTCTACTGGATGACAGATCGAGCGGGAAATCCTACAAATAAACAAAAGATAGGATACGGGCATAGTTTCGTGATATATAGTTTAAGTGAATATTTCATAGCCTCGGGTGACCCGAAAGGATTGGAATATGCGGAAAAGGTATTCGACCTTTTACAAAAGCATGCGGTAGATACAAATTACGGCGGATATTGGGAATTTTTTGCTGAGGATTGGACCTTGATGGGACCTGGTGCACCCGGGGGTGATCGCAAAACCTTGGATGTGCATATGCACCTCATGGAAGCTTTTACCACATTGTTTGAAGCGAGTGGAAAGTCTTTGCATCGTCGAAAACTTGAGGAAGTCATTGAAATTCTCATTCATAAAATCATGCATCCGGTCACAGGAACAGGCATTCCACAATTTTGGGCAGACTGGTCGGTCGCCCCACAAATCAAATTCGATGTCGTTTGGGGTTGGGATCGATTTGCGGATGGGGGGCAGAAAGCCTCCTCGACCGACAATACATCTTATGGACATAACGCAGAATTCGGTTGGCTCCTCATGCATGCCATTAAAATCGGCGGATTTGACCTCGAAAAATATCGCCCAAATTTAGAAAAGGTATTTTACCATGCCTTGGACCATGGCATCGACTGGGAATACGGCGGCGTTTATGTAGAAGGATCTCATACAGGAGAAGCATCGGACTATGAGAAAGAGTTTTGGCAACAAGCCGAAATGCTGATTGGTATGCTTGACGCTTACCAATTAACGCAAGATGAGCGTTTTTTAGAAGCCCATAAACAGGTACATCGCTTTGTGTTCGATAAGATGATTAATCGAAATACGGGTGAATGGTGGCCCTTGATGACACGAGAAGGAGAACCTATCTGGCGGCACATGGCACATAATTGGAAAATCAACTACCATAACGTTCGATCGATGATTCTCTCCTATGAGAAGCTAGGCGAGATCAGCAAATGAAAAAGCTATGCCTCTTACTCCTGTTAAGTTTACCTGCTTGGGCTCAAAAAGCTTCGCCTTCTGATTTATTGATTCGGTATTTTTCCAACCTTAATCAGCGCATTGAAATCAAAGGAGATACGCTTTGGGTGTATTGGTATGAGTCGGCAAACAATCATAATTTATCTGAATTTAGAGACACGAGTGCAATTGATTTGAAACAAATCGCAGCGGTGAAAATTATCAAAGGAAGAAATGCAGCAGGCAAAAGAGGCATGGGCATTCAAATTTATCCGATGAAAGATCCATTAGACAAAACGATTAATAAAGCCAATCAAATCGATGCGCAGCAATTAAGGCAAACAAATACGGCATCGCTTGCACAAAAACTACAGGGACAAGTTGCCGGTGTGCAGATAGGCAATGATAATTCGCCCGGTGGAGGGGCAATGGTGCGCATTCATGGGATTGGTTCAATCAATGCCAACGGCCCCTTATATGTGATTGATGGGGTACCTTTGCAAGGAAATATAATTACAATTAACCCCAATGATGTATCGCGAGTGCAGGTATTAAAAGATCCTTCGCAAACAGCTATATATGGAGTTAGAGGAGCCAACGGGGTAATTCTTATCAGCACAATAAAAGGACAAGATAATCCTGATGTGACTCCAGGAGTGACTTTATTGCCTTTGACAATTTGGAGCTGGGGAGCATTGTACAAAGAAATGCATCATGAGCGCGCTGAAAATAAGATAAAAGATTGGTTGGAGGGAAAATAAAAAAGCTCACCGTTCGATGAGCTTTTTCTGTGTTGACCTACCAGGATTCGAACCTAGAAAACCAGAACCAAAAACTGGTGTGTTACCATTACACCATAGGTCAATACCAATTGTGATGCAAAAGTAAGGCCTTGCTCCCAAAAAATCAAACATCGCCTAAAAAAAAACGAATTATTTATTAGCCGAGAAACCTAACTCCTCATTATCAACACATTAAACTAACTCCATAGACGCTACAATTGCCTCTCCGTTAATCTTCTTAACCAAACCTTGTAATACTTTTCCTGGTCCACATTCAATGAATTCTGTTGCTCCCATGGCCACCATGGTTTCCACCGATTGCGTCCAACGAACCGCTCCGGTCAATTGAGCAATTAGGTTAGCCTTGATTTCAGCCGGGTCTTGAGAAGCTTTGGCATTCACATTCTGAACAATCGGGCAAATTGGTTTTAATACCTCCGTTGCCTCAATCGCTGCTGCTAATTCAACGCGCGCTGGCTCCATGAACGGGGAGTGAAATGCTCCGCCAACAGGTAAAGTTAATACACGCTTAGCTCCAGCCTCTTTCAATTGAATGCCTACTGCTTCGATTCCTTCAACGGATCCTGAAATCACGACTTGACCCGGGCAATTATAATTAGCTGCCACAACAGATGGGCCGTAAGCAGCACAAATTTCTTCAATGGTGGCATCGGGTAATCCCAACACAGCGGCCATCGTGCTTGGCTGAATTTCGCATGCCTTTTGCATCGCTAAAGCACGCTTATAAACTAATTGCAAGCCATCTTGCCAAGCAAGACCACCCGCAGCGACCAAAGCAGAGAATTCACCTAATGAATGACCCGCCACAACTGCAGGAGCAAAATCTTTTCCTAATTTCGCCACTAATACAGAATGCAAATAAATAGCAGGTTGAGTCACGCGCGTTTGTTTCAACTCCTCATCAGTGCCCTCAAACATAATTTGAGCGAGCGAAAAGCCTAATATTGCATCCGCCTCATCGACAATGGATTTCGCCGCAGCGTAATTTTCGTAAAGATCCTTCGCCATTCCTGGAAATTGAGAACCCTGACCCGGGAAAACATATGCTTTCATTTGTTATTTTTTTTATAATTTTGACTTTAATTCGAGAGACAAATATAATCAAAGTGGTTTGACATCCCATTTTGAAACCCATTTATACAAATGAATAAATTCACTCAGCTTTTTTTCATTACGATACCATGCTTCATTTTCCTACTGGCATGTGAAACACAAAACATCGTACCAGAAGCCGCTGACACCGGAACAAAAGTTACATTTGACATCGCAAATTGTCGGAAATTTGTCCAGAGAAACAACAACAATGAAGGTGAAATATTCATTACAGGAAGTACAAATGCTTCATTTACCTCAGCTAAAATCAAATTTAAAAACTTCTTAGGCGGCCAAGAAACGGGCTGGCTTCCCTTAACAAATGACGGAGGCAACAAATTCAGCGGCAGCTTTGTCTTAAAAGGTGGTGGTTACTATCCGCAAGTGATCATTGAAAACGCTAATCAAGTTATCGAAGACACTTTGATGCTTTGGAACTTCAAGGTTGGCGAAGCATTCGCTGTCGTTGGTCATTCCTTGGCTGAAGGTCAAGACCCCTATAACATCGATAATTACGACAAACAATGGTGCGAAGTAATTACCTGGGAATCTGGACGAAATGCCTTTTGGGGAAGATTGGGAGACATATTAAAGACACGACTAAATGTGCCTATCCGAATTTACAACACGGGAATTGGGGGCTCAACTTCCTTGCAATGGGGTAACTCTGCCATGGGACTCCCGTTCGAAAGCCCCATTTTTGATTGGAAACTTCGATACCCTTATCAGTTTTTTGAAAACAGGATCTTAACGGATTTTCCAAAATCGGGTCTTCGTGGCATTTTGGTCATGCATGGCGAAAATGACATTAACCTGACCGAAGATGAAATCGTAGAAGGTACTAAACTCTACATGAAAAAAACGCGAGATTTGTTAAACATGCCCGACCTAACTTTCTTCGTCGCTAAATGTAATCGCGGATCCAATAATGAAAAAGAAGTTAAAGTACGTGCTGCTCAAAAAAGAATTTTAGCCGAAATCCCATATACCATCGTAGGTGCAGATTTAGAGTCCCTCACAGAACCTACATTTCGTCATGATGGAACCCATTTTAATTTCAAAGGAATTGAATTTGCCGCCAATAAATGGGGCGAGGCTTTATTGGATTCCTATTTCACAACGGTAAAACCCTTGGTTAGAAGTAAATAACCTGACCAAATCGAAAATAACAAACCTTTATTGAGGTAATTCGCATGCCTGCGATTTACGATTTCGCGCTACCCAGTCATACCCTCGATCCAAGCACGCATCAGGCAATAAAAAAAGCAATCGCATGGGCTGAGCAAACCAGCGTGCGGTTCGCATCACCTCAGCAATGGCTTGGGATTTAATATACAATTTCTCTTGCGAGACAACCTTGATGCTATCTACGCTCCATGTTGCTTCAGATGACCATGTATTGAATACCTCTTGCGAAACATCAGCCAAAGGAATAATTTCCAAGCCCGGCCGACATAATTTTCGTAATAATTTAGATGCCCAAAGACAAAAGGAACATTCTCCATCGATTATGACCAGCATCCTATTTAACTAGCTCAAGCCAGCCTTTTAATTGTTTTTTCGCACGTGTCGCATCCGCTACATCAAACTCGACGTCAACCGTGTAGAAATAAGTACCCGCAGCCATGGCTTGTCCGCTAGTCGACCGACCATTCCAGCCAAATCCACCCAGCGCACCTGAATACTCATAAACCAAGGCGCCGTAGCGATCCACAATTTTGGCATTGATTTGTTTGACAAATCGAGGACAATACATCGCTTGAAAAACATCATTCTTCCCATCTCCATTCGGACTAAATAAATTAGGGAGATCAAAAGATGGACAATTATCTACACAAACTACATTGCTCTTTGGACTTTCGACACCCAAAGAATTAACCGCCACCACATAATAACAGGCAATGTGCGAAACAAGATTCTTGTCGATGTATGTGAGTGTTTCGGTTTCAGCTAATTTGAGATAAGGTCCAGCTGCTACCTTAGCACCATAAACGCGGTATTTTTCGATGTTGGGGTCACACGTACCCGAAACGACAGGCTTCCAAGTCAATATATTTTGAACTGCAATCGATTCACAATTCGAAGTTTGAATACCACAGTCGGGCACCGTTACGGCCAAAATAGGTGCACAAGGAGGATACAAGACTGCCAAGGGTTTCACACAAATCTTTTGAGAAGCATTTTCAATACGCATGGCTGGCAGTCCTTCTCCATACCTACCCACTGTTTGAACATAATAACAATACGTCGAATCCGGAGAAAGTGAAACATCTAATTTCCCATCTGCTGAAATAAAATCGGTTCCGTTATCTGTAAACTGATAACTACTTGGCCCCGCGACGGAAACATCCGAAATCTGGTTGAACTTCCCTGAACCCTGATAAGTTTCCCGGTAAATGCGGTGCACCAGAAAATCATTCGACCAGGGCACAAGTGCTGTCCATGCTAATTTCACCGACTTAACCGCTGTTTGCGCTTGCAAACGAACAGAACTCGCCGGCGTAGGGCTCTCCAAGAATTTAAAAGCTCCATTTGCCGTGTAGTAAAAATCCACTTGATACCGATAGGCCTTATCTAAAGTATTTAACCCTTTATCGGTCCAAACGGTATCTGATAGCACGCCTACTTCAACAAATTGTATACCCGTTTGCCCCTCGGCACGCTTCACTCGGTATTGATAAGGAGCTTTGAAAACAGTTGTATCCAATTTTAAAGGCTTCGTCCAACGAACTTGAATTTCACCCGCTATGGTATCTGTTTTCAACACACTTACTTGTGTCATTAGCGGAGCCGAAGAAGGAATAAACGCACAAACAGATTCAGACATCGGGCTGTAATTGACGAGCCCTTTCGAATTCTGAAACTCGACGACAAGCACATAGGAATAATTCGTGTTTTTCAACAAGCCCTCTCCCCCATTTTTATCGGTAAAAGATGTCTCATCGATTCCTACTTCTCCAATTTTAACAAAACCCGTTGCGGTCATACCTGTAGCACACTTGGAATTAACGACAGGACTACAAGCTCCTGTCCGACGATAAATAATCGTTTTAGCTCCTGGCAAGGCACAAGTAAATGCACTCCACGTTAAAACCGCATTACTTGCTTGTAAGACAACTTTCAAGCCTTTCGGAGCTGGAGCAACTACCTGAATCTTCCAAAGTTTCGAATCCACTAATTTCAAGCCATTACCTATCGAAAATGGCGGATTATCTTCCACTTTAAAGAGCACGTCATAGGACTCCTTTCGGATGTGTTGGCAGGCGGTCTGCCAACGAAACGTTGCCTTTGCCGGCGAGTTCTGTTTGGCAATTGAGATGAAAGTTGCATAAGGTTGTTTTACAGCATAAACGGTATCCATCGCATACACATTACCAAAACTGTAAATCGTCAATGGATCCACGCGTCCCGTCTTAGACGGTACATCGATGGCCGTAATACTTTCGTTGATCAAAGCACCTGCTTGTACGCAAACATCCGGCGGGACCGTCAATTTAGGAGCCTTATTGTCCACATCTTTCACCTCAATCTGCATATCACGCACGGTTTCCGAAATCTTCACCCCGTTACGCCATTCCTCAATAATGAAGGCACAATTGTATAAACCCAATTCCTGCGGGGCATCCCATAACAAATCCCCCGTTAACGGATTAATCGTGAAACTTGAAGGAATTGCTGACACCTCGTTCGGTTGTCTAAAATTCGGAGCCGTGATTCCGCGATTTGTCGGATTGCATGTCTCTGAATCTCCTGTTCTCGAAACAGCCAAACGATAAGCCAAACTATCCCCTTCCGCATCCACGGCATTGGGATTGTGAATAAATGGCTGTCCTACGACTGCTGTTAAATCTACAGCAGGATTCAATAATAAGGGCGTTGAATTTTGACCTAAACCTGAGTTGATGGAAAATATGGTTTCTACATAAAAGGGAACCTCTACCGAACGCGTCATGTTGCGAACACCATCATTTCGATTCGGAATGGCAACGGAAACCTTGTAAAATAAAGCTGGGGCGGGATAGGTATATTCTACTTTGTAGAGATTTTTCATTGTCCCATTGCCTATATCGACTGGAGTTCCACAACAACGTTTGGCTTTCACAATTGCTGACCCGTCACCAAAACAAAAATTCACTTCCACTTGATCTTGATTCGCCCGATTATTCTCCGTGTAAGTAGTTAAGGTGAATTCATAGGTCAAGGTTTTATCTGAAATACGTCTTACCGTAATCTCACCTCCCTTTAAGTGCGTCGCGAATGCTGCACTTACCGAAAAAACAAGCATGAAGATGATTAAAATATATTTCCGCATAAAACAATCGAGTATGTTAGCAAGTTACTAAGGCAAAATTAAAATCGTAAAAAAAAGCATTTTTTTAAGCGATTAATTTGATTGACAAGCGATTGGATTGTAGTTTTGAAGGCTAAAATTCAGTAGCATAGTTGACTTGATTAATTCGCTCTGAATATTTTTACTTAAATCTAATAACCTAATTTATGGCTTGGCTAGCAAAATCACTTAATTCATCCCTTGGAAAAAAGCTTCTCATGGCAATTACAGGCCTATTTTTGATTAGCTTCCTATTAATTCACTGCGGTTTGAATGCAACCATCTTCTTAAATGATGGTGGTGTTGCGTTTAACGAAGGTGCTGAATTCATGGCACACAACCCAATCATTCGTACGATGGAAATCGTTTTGTTTGGGGGCTTATTGTTGCACATTTTTGATGGTCTTCGCCTTTGGTTAGACAACAAAAAGAAGCGTCCAGTAGCCTACGCCGTGGTAGACGGTGCAGCAAACAGCAAATGGTACTCGCGTTCGATGGGACTTTTGGGAACCTTATTGTTATTGTTCTTAATTATTCACTTGAAACATTTCTGGTATTTCTCTCGATTGACGAACAACTTGACTGAAACGCATACCTTGTACAATGAAATGCAAGTTGTGTTCACAAGCCCAATTGTTGTAGCTATTTATGTATTAGGATGTATTTCCCTAGGATACCACTTATTACATGGTTTCCAAAGTGCCTTCCAAACCATTGGTTGGAATCACCCTAAATACACACCGACCATCAAAGCAATTGGTGCGATTTACTCGATTATTATTGCAGCAGCATTTGCGGCAATGCCAATCGCCTTCTATTTTAATTTGATTCAATAATTCCTCAGCCGATACGATTATGACAAAATTAGACGCTAAAATTCCAGAAGGTTCGCTGGCCGAAAAATGGACCAAGTACCAATCAAGCGTACCTTTAGTAAATCCTGCAAACAAACGTTCGTTGGAAATTGTGATTGTAGGTTCAGGTTTGGCTGGAGCATCCGCTGCAGCATCGTTAGCTGAATTAGGATATAAAGTAAAAGTATTTTGTTTCCAAGATTCTCCACGTCGTGCGCACTCGATTGCGGCACAGGGAGGTATCAATGCAGCAAAGAACTACCAAAATGACGGTGACTCGGTTTACCGTTTATTCTACGATACAATTAAAGGAGGTGATTACCGTGCGCGTGAAGCGAACGTTCACCGCCTTGCTGAAGTGTCTGGAAATATCATTGACCAATGTGTTGCGCAAGGTGTACCGTTCGCACGTGAATACGGCGGATTACTTTCAAATCGTTCATTCGGTGGTACGCAAGTACAACGTACGTTTTACGCAGCGGGACAAACAGGCCAACAATTATTGTTGGGCGCCTATTCCGCTTTGCAACGTCAAGTAGGTATGGGTAATGTCAAAATGTACACCCGTCATGAAATGCTTGATGTCGTAACCATTGACGGAAAAGCACGCGGGATCATCGCACGTGATTCAGTAACAGGAGCATTGGAACGCCACTTTGGACATGCCGTTCTATTGTGTACAGGTGGATACGGAAACGTATTTTACTTATCGACCAATGCGATGGGATCAAACGTAACAGCGGCTTGGAAGGCACACAAAAAAGGAGCCTTCTTTGCAAACCCTTGTTATACACAGATTCACCCTACATGTATTCCTGTTTCAGGTGATCACCAATCGAAATTAACATTGATGTCGGAATCACTTCGTAACGATGGTCGTATTTGGGTTCCTAAAAAACAGAACGACAATCGTAAAGCGAATGAGATTCCAGAAGACGAAAGAGATTACTACTTAGAGCGTCGTTACCCTGCATTCGGTAACTTAGTACCACGTGATATTGCATCTCGTGCGGCGAAAGAGCGTTGCGATGCGGGTTATGGTGTAGGTACCTCAAAAATGGCGGTTTACTTAGATTACGCAGCAGCGATCATCCGTTACGGAAAAGGTGAAGCGAATAAAAACAACATGCACAATCCATCGGATGAAGAGATTCAAGCCATGGGTAAGGCGGTCGTAAAAGAGAAATACGGTAACTTGTTTGACATGTACAAACAAATTACGGGAGAAGATCCTTACGAGGTTCCTATGCGTATTTATCCAGCGGTTCACTATACCATGGGTGGCCTTTGGGTAGATTACAACTTGATGACAACCGTACCGGGCTTATATGCTTTGGGAGAGGCTAACTTCTCTGATCACGGTGCCAATCGTCTTGGAGCATCAGCCTTGATGCAAGGTTTGGCAGATGGTTACTTCGTTATTCCATACACTATCGGAAATTACTTAGCATCGGAAATTCGCACACCAGCGATGTCAACAGATACGGAGCCATTTGTGGCAGCAGAAAAAGAAGTACGCGATCGCTTAGAAACATTGATGAATATCAAAGGATCGAAGCCCGTAGACTACTTCCACAAGCGTTTAGGTAAAATCATGTGGGATGAGTGTGGCATGGCTCGTAGTGCGGAAGGCTTAAAAGCATCCATCAAAGAAATCCAAGCATTACAGAAAGAATTCTGGTCGGATGTGAAGATTCCTGGCGAGATCGATAACCTAAATCCTGAATTAGAGAAAGCTGGTCGCGTGGCCGACTTCTTAGAATTAGGAGAATTAATGTGTATCGATGCATTAGACAGAAATGAAAGCTGCGGAGGTCACTTCCGTACAGAATACCAAACAGAAGACGGCGAAGCGCTTCGTGATGACGAAAACTACGCCTATGTTGCTGCATGGGAAAATAAAGGAGATGGAAAATTCGAACTACACAAGGAAGAATTGAAATACGAAAACATCAAAATTGCTCAAAGATCTTATAAATAATTCGATACAATGGAAGGACATTTAAACCTGACACTCAAAATTTGGAGACAAAAAAATGCAAGCGTAGCTGGTAAGTTTGAAACCTACCAAGTAAGCGGCATCTCCACAGATATGTCATTTTTGGAAATGATTGACGTGTTAAACAACCGTTTGATCGAAGAAGGAGATGATCCCGTAGCATTTGACCACGATTGTCGTGAAGGTATCTGCGGTATGTGCTCGATGTACATCAACGGACGTCCACATGGACCTAACCGTGGGGTTACAACTTGCCAATTGCACATGCGTTCATTCCAAGATGGTGAAACTATCACAGTAGAACCTTGGAGAGCTAGTGCATTCCCAGTGATCAAAGACTTAGTAGTTAACCGTTCCGCATTTGACCGCATCATCGCGGCAGGTGGTTTCGTTTCGGTCAACACAGGTAACGCACAAGATGCAAACAACCTACCTATTCCAAAAGAAGATGCAGATGACGCGTTCGCAGCGGCAGCTTGTATCGGATGTGGAGCTTGTGTAGCTGCTTGTAAAAACGCATCAGCGATGCTATTTACCTCTGCTAAAATTTCGCAATTAGCCCTTTTACCGCAAGGAAAAGTGGAAGCTGCGAAACGTGCGGAAGCCATGGTAGCTCAAATGGATGAAGAAGGCTTCGGTGCTTGTTCAAACACTGGTGCTTGTGAGGCGGAATGTCCAAAAGGCATTTCATTAGAGAATATTGCACGCATGAATCGTGAATTCTTCTCTGCTACATTTTCTTCGAAGTAATTATCATTTGATAGCCCCTGAATGCAATTTCAGGGGCTTTTTACGCCCTTGTTTTTAGAACCCACCCATTCCAAGTCCAATCAAAAATCACCCGCCCTCGGCTGGATTGAAGTTGTTTGTGGCTCCATGTTTTCTGGTAAAACGGAAGAACTCATTCGCCGACTCAAGCGTGCGAAAATAGCTCAATTGCGCGTTGAGATTTTCAAACCGGCCTCGGATACGCGTTACCACGACGAAGACATCGTTTCGCATAATCAAAATTCCATTCGCTCAACTCCCGTGTTGAGTGCCAGTGAAATTCTCCTGCTCGCAGGTGATTGCGATGTAGTAGGATTAGATGAAGTCCAGTTTTTTGACGATTCGATTGTAGAGGTAGTCGATACTTTAGCGAATCAAGGAAAACGTGTCATCATTGCAGGTTTGGATATGGATTTCAAAGGAAATCCCTTTGGCCCAATGCCTAAGCTTATGGCCATCGCAGAATATGTAACGAAAGTACATGCCGTTTGTGTACAATGCGGTGCAGTCGCGCATTATTCTTACCGGATCGTAGATAAGGAAGAAACGGTCCTGTTAGGAGAAACAGAATCCTATCAAGCACGCTGCAGAGCTTGCTTTCATGCCGATATCTAATCATGCCAAAGGATCCACATTTCAAAAAGGTATTCCAACGAATCAAGGCGAAAAAGCCACGTGATTTGGACATGCAATTTGAAAAAGCGCACGAACAAGTTTTCGAAAATCTGGATTGTTTGACTTGCGGAAACTGTTGTAAAACAACAAGTCCCATGTGGAATGAAACGGACATCCAACGCGTAGCGCATTTATTAAAAATGAAGGTAGCGCAATTTTTGGACCAATACCTGATTCAAGATTCAGATGGCGATTGGGTTTATCCTGCCGCACCTTGCCCCTTCCTTACCTTGGAAGATAATACCTGCCAAATTTACGAACACCGCCCAAAGGCTTGTCGGGAATATCCACATACCGACCGTAAAAACATGTTGGGCATCATGAATCTCACGCAAAAGAATGCCATCATCTGCCCAGGCGTTGCTCAAATCATGGAAAAATTGGAAAGAATCTACAATTGAGCCACTTTTCATTTGAAATTCACGGCAAAATTCGACAAATTCGTAATTCAATCAATACATGTTTATGGCAGCAGCAGAATATTTAGGAATTGACGTAGGAGGTACCGGCGTTAAAATGGGCATCGTTCATTCCGATACCGGCCAAATCAATAACTTTCAAAGTTATGATACCGCTACATGGCGGGAATCTCATCATTTCTTAGATCGTTTAGCTGATGCGATTGCTTTGCAGTTATACCAACATAAAAATGTCAAAAAAATAGGCATCGGCCTTCCGGGTATTCTTACCAAGAACCGCCGTACCTTGATTGAAATCACAGCCATTCCCGAAATCGATGGGGCACCCATGATTGATATGCTGGAAAAACGCTTTCCGGAACATGAATTTTTCATGGAAAACGATGCGAACGCGGCTGCTTTGGGAGAATTCTATTTCTCGCCCGAAAAAAATACAATGCCTGAAGATTTTATTTTCATAACCCTAGGGACGGGCGTTGGCGGTGCTGCCATCATCGACCGTAAAATTTTCTTGGGAGGCGATGGAAACGCCATGGAGCCCGGACACGTTCCTTCGAAAAATGGAAAGGTATTAGAACGCAATGTAGGCAAGAAAGAATTGTTGCAATTAGCGACGGAAATGCGGGCCAATTATACAGGCCAAACCGTATTAGCCGACGACGGTACAATCTCGACAACAGCTTTGGTTGTTGCAGCAGAAGAAGGTGATGCCTTAGCATTGGCGATCTGGGATGAAGTAGGAAGCTTACTAGGCGACATGTTGGTATCTTTGATCCGTATTCTAGATATCAAAAACATTTTCATCGGTGGTGGATTATCGGCATCTTACGACTTCATTTTACCGAGCATGGAAAGACAATTAAACTACTGGTTGACCCCTGCTTACTTGGAAAAATTAAATATCAAGAAAGCTTTATTAGGCAATGATGCGGGTCTTTTAGGCGCGGCATCTCTCTGTTTTTAATTGAAAACAGTGTAGACCTCACAAGTTTTTTACGAAAAGAATTACTATTATTACAATAAATACTTTTAAAGTGCAAAATGGAATAAAATTTGTTTGATATTCTAACTTTTAATTCTAATCTTTGCATCGTTTTTGAACCCCAAAATATTTATAAAATGTCAGATATTGCAGA
>JACCDX011091176.1_pt1 | contig 71099 bp, 74 predicted proteins | sample 7449681 | NCBI WGS metagenome assembly JACCDX01 (sample SAMN15323450, study PRJNA562643) | freshwater metagenome | isolation source: river surface water | place: USA:Blue River Watershed | collected 2017-08-18 | reverse complement strand
GATGCCCATTGGCACCAATTGGTTTTTGCAAGTGAAATGCTTTTACAATGTCAAACACAATGGCATCTGAGATTTCTCCGTAATACACTCCGTTGACATATCCACCAAATATTCTGATACTGTAGATATTGGCGCCTTTGGCAAATCCATGCTGACTACCTGCTGCCAGGCTGGCACAATTAGATCCATGGCCATCTGAATCCATGTAGTATCCACCTGTTGGTTCTTGGCTGCCTGGCACACCAGTTACCGCATACCAATTGATTTGTTGCAGTCTGCTGGGCCCTGTGCCATCATAAGTTGAACTCCATTCAGGGTGTCCTGGAAAAATGCCACTGTCTACCACCACAAGATCAACACCTGATCCGTCTTGCGAATATGTATAGTCTGCTGTTACTTGATTTCCTACATAACCTGCACTGACCTGAGTGTGCCTATACAGTCCCCAGTTTCGCATGGTGTTGCTTGTACCAAGTGAATCTCTCTGAAAGTTCTGAGATGAATTTTTACCAAAGAGAATTTTTTCAAATCCTCTTTCTTCGGGCAACATTTCTACAGCCAACACTCTGGGATCGTTACGCAGTTGTTCTGCTTCTGAATCTGTTAGTGCATAGTGTGTGTTGCGATCACTAAATGGACGCTCATTGACAACAGTTACTGATCTGTCTGGAATCTCGCCTACAGATGATGACGATGTCATCTGTTCGATAAAATCTGTTGCATCGTTTTTGTCACGAAGTGTGACTATGTACTCGCGTTCAGTTGACATATTACCAAGATCCAGTTGTTGTCCAGGCACTCTTTACCCAGATATCTGTTACAGGTGCTGGTCCAACTGTTACAGGTTCTCCAGCTGTGACACTGATTGAACCTGTTAGTTCGCATGACCACCATCCTGGGTTGTTTTCTACTGCGTTAGATGCCAATACGTAGGTAACTGAATTGTATATAAATTGCCAACCTGCCTGCGGTTGTGGTATGGATCCTTTAACAATGGTAGGGAACATTCCACTGTATGTTGTAACAATAGTTGAGCTGTAGCTTGTGGTGCCATAGTTGGCTTTGCAATAATAAATTGATGTACCGTCAAATGCAATATCACCTGCCTTGTCTCCAGCGGCACCAGTTGATGCACTTGGTACAGGAACAACACGCATGGGTGTTGCGTTAAACTTGAGCTGATAGCCTGATGCCAGCACCATGTCTCCGTCAACATCAACTTGTGTTGTTGGACTCAATGTAACTGCACCACCAACAGAAACAATATTAACACCAGTGGAACCGGCACCAATTTCCAGTGAGCCTAGTGCGACAATCTGACTTGCGCCTGCGCCCTGAAACAACAGGCCACCGTTTTGTGCAAATTCTAAATCACCAGCCAATGTAAATGTAAATGTTTTGTCTGACACAGAATGATTTGTAACAATTTCAAGATCTGTATCTGATGTAAAGTTTGGAGTACCTGCTCCGCCTGACACAAAATTGTCAGCGGCCACTGTGCCAACCACTGTCAATGTTGTTGTACCGCTGTTCCATTCAATGGCAGAAATATCATCAACTGTGGTTCCTGCTGAAGGATAGTAGGCCAATTTATTTGCGGCACCTGAATTTACTGTGCCCGACCCTGAGCCACCACCTGCGGCTGCAATGGTAATTGTGTTGGCATCTGTTCTGGTCAATGTTATATTTGAACCAGCTGCCAGCTTGACATCATCAGTTGAAGCATCTGATCCTGTCAATCTTAGATTGACTCCTCCGGTGGCTGTTTCTGCACTGATACCGTATGTTGCTCCGCTACCACCTGAGGCTGCAATGGTAATTGTGTTGGCATCTGTTCTAGTCAGCGTTACATTGGTGCCGGCAGCCAGCTTGACATCATCTGTTGTGGCATTTGAACCTGTCAACCTTAGGTTTACACCACCGGTGGCTGTTTCTGCGCTGATACCGTATGTTGCTCCCAAAGAACCCGACACGTTGCTTAGATCAGCAAGAGCCAACTCATGTCCACCAACAGTTGAGCCGTCGTGTACAATTAGTGTATGTTTGGTAGTATCTACTGTGACCTCTCTTGCGAGGCCAGTGAATGAGGCATTTTGTGTTGTAGTGCCGCCTCGTAATTGAAGTTGTGTGGGCATGATTATTTTTCTCCGCTGAAGGTATTTACCATTTTAAGCAACGCTGCCTAGGTCAACATTGGTAAGGGCGCCGCTTTCGCCAAGATCTAAGTTTGTCAATTCAATCTGTGCACCAAATGCATCTACTGCACCTGTGCTTGTTATAGATCCCATGTTGCCTGATGACAATATTGCAATAGGATCTAGTGTTTGTGCGGCTCCAACTGAAACCCATTCGACCCCTGTATCGTAATAAATTTTGTTTTCTGTTGTATCTATCCAAATTCTGCCAGCGTTGCCCGGTAACGGCCGAATGCTTATCACACCTGCAGAAATGGATTCAACGCCTGTACCACGCAACAATGTATACCAGTCTGTGTTGCCTTTTCTAACTTCAAGTTCACCTTGTGTGGTATTAAATCGTATGGTTCCTGGCAATGCATTTGCGGGTCGCTGTGAATCTGTTCCTCGAGGCAGTTGTACACCATTGGTGCTGTCAATTATTAACCTGTCATCTGGTCTGATTTTAGTTGTCATGGTAAGAGGTCTCCAGAAGTATTTACCGTTTGAGAGGACAAAAAAATACCGGGTATTTCTACCCGGTATTTGTACTGCTTTAAGGCAACTTGGATTAAGCGAAAACCAATCCAGCAACTGCAATCTTGTTCAGATAGTCAGCGGCGTTACCGAAGCTTGATGAAGTGTTGGTCAATTCAACATAGCCATAACGTGTCATGAATGACACAGTTGGTTCAAATGTTGCTGGATCAAGAACAACACCTGAGCTCATCAATGGAATGTATGGGCAATAGAAACTTGCGGCATCCATTTCATTTGGTCCCTTGTAACCAACCAATACTGGTGTTGTGTCAGTAGCATAGCTATCAACATAAACACGTACTGAGTTGTTCAAAGTACCAACAAACTTGGTGTTTGTAGGAGCTTCAAATGTACCTTCTGTGGTACGAGCAAAAGCAGAAGTAGTAGCAGACTGTAGAACTGTCAAAGCTGTTGGGCTTACAACAATCCAGTTACCTGCACCACGACGTGTGCGCTGAGCGATCTGGTTGGCAGCACGGTTGATCATGATTGCCAATACAGCATGGCGGTCACCAACGTAGTTAGGAGTACCTGTGAAGGCAGTACCTGTGGTTGGAGTCATGTCAAATGTGTCGCTTGTACCAGCCAATGAACGCAAGCTGCCTAGCAACTCTTGGTCAATTTCAGCTGTGATTTCTTGTGCCAAAGCAGCCATGATTTCTGCTTCAACGTCTAGACCGTGCATGCTCTGTGCATCTTGAGCAGCCTCAAAAGTCCAGCGAGCTTGTAGCTTGCGTGACTTGGCTTCAACAGTTTGCTTCAAGATCTGGATGTTTAGCTTCTTGCCACCGTCGCCTTCAAGAGTGCTTGTAGCGGCTGCTGCAGGTGAGCTTGTTGACAAGTTACCTGAGTAAGCCTTAGCAATGTCGAAAGGACCAAGTGCTTCGTCACCAGCAGTACGGCCAGCGGCTGATTCTGCATAGCGAACACGCATTGTGTGGATCTGGCCTACTGGACCAGTCATAGGCTGAACACCAAGAATTTCGTTGGCGATCACTGTTGGCATAACACGACGGATTACTGGAAGAATAACCTTGTTCAACACAGCTACGTTGCCGGCTGTGGTTGAAGAGGCTGCGCTCTCAGTCATATACTTACGTGTATTTTCTAATACGGTCTCCATAACGGTCTTACGGTTACCTGAGAGTCCTTCAACGAGAGCCTCTTTAGCGGCTGACCAGTTACGGGACTCGAAAAGTTTATCGGACATTGTAATTCTCCTGTTATTACTTTGCGATTCCGGCAAGTTTCTTAAGACTGATTATCGAACCATCATCAATGGCAGATTCAGAAGTCTTATCACCTGTGGCAGCACTAGTGTTCTGCTCTTGGCGACTTTCGATAAGCGGCTTTTTACCGGGACTGCGGCCACTCTCGTTAAGAACTGACGGAAGATATTTCTGGTATGACTCACGAAGCTTTTCAGTAGAAACTGTGCCTAGTAGGTCTTCCATGATACCACGCTTGTCTTTCGACAAAGGCGCCATCAATTCTTGCATAACGCGATCGCGCTTCAACGTATCTTCTGCGATACGAGCTTTGCGTTCAGCGTCAGCTATTGCTTGTTGCTTGCTTTCAACAATCTGTTCCTTTTCAGCAACAGTAGTTTCAAGGGCAATGATCTTGTCACTCAGCTTCTTGAGTTCAGTGGCGTCTGCAAAATGCGATGCCATGAATTCAGCGGCGTATGCTTCCATGATCTTACGACCGAAAGCATTCTTGCGAGCTTCGGTAATGTCTTGCTTCAATTGGCCAATTTCCTTGCGGAGTGCTTCGCCAATAAAGGCATTGGCTTTGTCAGCAGCCTGAGAAACGAATTTCTGCTTGGCTTCTTTGATTGCCTGTTTGCCTTCTGAAATCAATTGAACTCTGGTGTCGATGAGCTTTTGCTCTTCTTCACGCAATTCATTCAGTTCCTTGGTCAACTTGTGAAGTGTGAACTCTTCCAGCTTCTTGATGCTGGTCTTGTTCGCTTCGCGGTCTTCTCTCAGTTCGTTGATTTCCTTAGCCATTGTTTCGTTTACAAAGCGATTTAGTAGCTCAGCATGCTCAGCCACTTTCTTTTTGTATTCAATACGAGCTTGAACCATTGCATCGCGATCCTGCTTGAGCTCACCGAGCTCTTTCTGTAGGTTTTCGCTAATGAATAGATCCAATGCTTCGACCATGACTGATTTGTCATGTTCGTAACGCTGGGAGAATTCCTCACGGAGTTCTGCTAAAGCTTCGGTTTTGTTTTCCTTGACCTTGGCTTCCCAGGCTTCTGCTAGCTTGGATTTTACTTCCTCTGAGAGTACTTCGGATCCGAAAAGTTCTGTAAAGTTTGCCATCTCTTAGTCTCCTTATTTCAGGCTACTGATGAACTTTAGAACCTCTTCGTGGAGGTACTTCTGTGCACGTCTGTCATGATTCACTGCACCGGCAACATCCATCAATGCGGCGCGACGCTTGTGCATCATGGCCCTTTCATAGATTGCTGTGGGGTAAGCATCTGGTGCACTGGGTTGTGCAACAATGTCTACTGTGACAATATCAAAGTCTTTGACGTTTCCGTCTTCATTGACGTTGCCACTGCCTCTGCTAGAAACTCCTAGCTTGACACCACTTTCCATCAGGGTCTTGATGATATTACCCATTGGAGTAGGTAATACCTTGAGCTTGCCGTAACCATTAGGGCCGTCCATCCACATTGACTCAATCATGTGGCTCACACGGTCTATGTTTACAGTTAAATCTTCGGGGTGATCTGCCTCACCCAACACGCTGTAGCCAGCGTCCAATCGTTGCTTGACGCTATCAACTGCTTTTGCGATTTCGCTAACTGGATACACACGCTGGTTCTGATTCTTTACGCCACCTTGAATAAAGATGCCGCTCATGATCAAAGACTTACCGCCGGTAGGGTTATCTTTTGCTTCGATAACCATTCCGGCTTGATCAAATGTAAGTGCTTCTACCAACGGTAACATGTTATTATGCCTTTACTGGCTTAACGCTTGGTTCAGTTGTTGCTGGGCTGTCTGGGCTGACTTTTGGGGCAGCTACTTTACCACCTGCTTCAGCACCTTGTGATATCTTAACAGCGGCAGCGCCATTATCAGATACTGTAGGACCTGAACTTACTGGGCTGGACTTGTTGTCAGCCTTGTCACCATTGTCGGGTGTTGCAACTTTGGACATTTCAACTGCTTCGCCCAGTGATTCTTCAGGCATATCAGCTGGCATGTCGGCATCAGCGGCTTCTTCACCTTCGCCATTTACTAGCTTGTCAAATTCTGCTTTGAGTGCTGAAATTGCATCTTCAACATCCATCATAGCATCTTGTACGCTAGATGCGGCATCATCAGCAGGTGCTTCAGCTGAATCAGCTGGTGCATCAACTTCAGGTGCTACTTCTGCGGCAGCGGCTTCTGGATCAATGTCTTCAGCTTCTTCTTCTGAGAACATTTCTTCGTTTTCAATTTCTGCTTCGTCAGCAATAACTTCTTCTTCAAAATCAGCAACAGGATCGCCGCCAATTTCTTCTTCAATCTGCTCATCAGATTGAATCATGCTTTCATATATGCCGCGACCCTTCTCTACGAAGTATGTGTGCAACAATTCGCCTGCGGCATCTTGATCATGATTGAGCAAGTGCTCCAGGACTTTTTCTAATGTTTTATGTGACATTTCTAAGCTCTCCTTTGGCCAAAGACAGGTATGTCCGTGCTTTTATTTACGGACGTGGTGTAATATATACCTTCAAATGGTGAAAAAAGCGGAGTTTTTCTCTTTGGTCATGGCGATAAGTACCGCCTTCAACCTACGGGTCTACCGTATATTTCCGCATAATGCTTGCGTTCTTCTGCTTGTTGTTGCTTCTTGAGTTCACGCATGGACCTTAATTTGTTAAGGTGTTCTAGTGTTAAACGTGTGCGTCTTGTGTCTTTTTTGGACATAGGATTGTTATAGCCTATTTCCAAGCTCTGTGGATCTTGCTCAGTTGGTTCTTTGAATTCTCTCAATTTCATATGCTAGGCCCCCCAGGCGGTGGTGTAGGTGTTGCTTCACCAGGTATAGGTGCTGGTTCTGTTCCTGTTGGATTTTCTTGTGCTGTGCTTAAATCTGTTTCTAATTCTTTTGTTTCCAACGGAGTCAAGTTTGGCTGTCTAATTCCCACACTGGCTAGGTCTGTGTTTGAAGTGTCTCCAAAATCGGCAGCGCCTGCTGTTCCGTTTGGATTTTCTTCTTTCCACATGCGTTCGTTTTCTTTGATTTCTTCTTTGGTCAAGCCTAGATATTTTTCCAGCACAAAACGTCTAGCCAGATAAGATGTTTCAGCCACTTGCGAGAAGGCTTGTAGTCGTTGACTATTGAGTTCAATGTCTCTGTATTCACTAAAGCTCTGTGGTTCAACAAATCGCAGATCAAAAACACCGCTGTCAATTTCTACACCTTTCCATTTCAAGAACATCTTGAATTCATGATCTAGTGTTGGGCACAACAGATTTTGAATACGCTGACAATACTTGTTGAATCTGTATTCTTGTATGTAAGCAGTGCCTACTTTTCCGTCGTTGTATACTGCGGTACCATCATCAGGACCAGTTGGCATGTAACTAGATGGAATGCGCAATGCTCGCATCAATTTGTTTGTGAAGAATTTCAAGTCGTCAATCTGTCCTAGATTGTCTCCACCTGGCAGAACTTCAACTTTGGATCCTCTGCCTTCAGATGTCTGGGCAAAGAAATAATCTTCTAGCATGCTCAATGGATTGTAACTGGAATCCATCACTGTTGCTCCGCCGCCGGTGCGTGTGGGGATTCTACGCTGATGTATTTCGTTCTTGACTCTTTCAACAAATGCCATGGCCATATGGCTGGGCATGTTACCCACGTCAATGTAAAACACTCTACGCTCTGGTGCACGTTGCACACGATAGATAATGATTGCGTCTTCCAGCAATTCTTTTTGTTTGTAGATCTTGAAGATTGGCTCTAAAATACTGGTACCAAATGGCCAGTTGGCATCCATGCCTTCGCTGAGACTCATTTGCACAATGTGGCTGGCGTCTACTGCAAATTCTTTTTCGCTGATGTTGGTTCCGTTTGGAGAGCCTTGACGGAAGTTCTGCAATATGGGTGCTGCCTTGCTCATACCAACCATGCTGGTAAATGCTGTGCTGTGATCAACTGGATTTGTTGCTGTTTTGTCAATGAGATTCAGCGCAAGGTTGCGCATGATGTACTGTTCTGTTTCTCTACCTTTGGAATCATTGATAATGATTTTGACCAGGTCTGAAGGATTGATCCACAGCAACTCATATGTTTCAGGATCACGCACAAAGAATTGATCACCGTATTTGAGTGTGCTTCTGATTGTGCGCCAAATGCGTTTGTCCCAGTCGTTGATATTGCACCACTGATTCAGACTTTTCTCAAGCACTTGCTGTTCAGCTTCTGTTGGATCCTGCTTGTAAAATATTTCAAATGGTACGCCTTTGTTTTCGTCAAACTGTGTGCAAAATTCAGCCACAGTGTCCAGTGCCGCATTGATTTCACTGTCTTGATCCATTTGATCATACTGCACATATCTATCTGTTCGATTTGGTTGTCCAGTGTACACTTCGGCCAGATAGGAATTCCATTTGCTAGAATGCACTCCACGACCTTGCTGTCTTGGATCTTGTGGATTAACTGACATCATCTGATTATTAGATGCTGTGGGATCCCATATTTTGAAATGTTTGCGCCAACTCATAGAATTATTTACCTTAGGTATGTTAGGTCTTGTTGTTGATGTTTTCTAGCACATCAACCATTCTTCTGGAATCTCCAGCCACTTGTGTTTGAATATTGCCCAATGCTGACAGCAATCTATTGGTTTCTGCCTGTCTTTCAGCAAATGACGCAATGCTGGTGTTTTCGTTTGCTGTGGCTGTTTGACCTGCGGTTGAAAACGGTGATCCAGAATTGTTTGCTGTGGTTCCTGTGCTTGATCCTGCACCGCCAACAGCGGCAGCGGCTGTTTGACCAACACCAGTTGAACTTGGTGGTGTAGACACACTGGCACTGGCTCGTCTAGCAGAATCCAACTCTCTGCCAATGTCAGTGGCATTGCCACCGCCTACTCCTCTACCAATTGCACCACCTGCACGTTCAGCAGTGCCACCAAACATCATGTCTGTCAAGAAACCTGCGCCTGCACCCAATATTGCACCAGGTATTGCACCAATACCAAAAAATGCTGATCCAGCGGCAGCACCTGCGGCAGCACCTGCGGCGGCGGCCCCACCGCGTACCAATGATCCTCCACGACTGCCTGCAATGTTGTCATCTATTTCTTTGATGGCTGCAACTGCTTGTTCTCTAGATATTTCGCCTTTTTTGTATTTTTCAACAATGGCTGCTCTTGCTTCTTTGAACTGTGCTACATCTGTGAATTCATTGATACCTACGCCAAGTATTGCACCAACTGCGCCGCCACGACGTGAAGCCACTCTGGCCGCAGAGGCTGCTGTGCTTGCTCTTGATGCTGTGCCAGCGGCAGCCGCTGTAGGGGCGGCAGAACTTGGAGCTCCACCTGGAGTTGGTCCACCTGGAGTTGGTCCACCCGGAGTTGGTGTTGGACCTGTTGTAGGACCTTTGCCTTTGCCAAACAATCCACCAAGCGAAGCCAAGGCGGCTCCAGCAGTTGCCATTGATCTTGCAGCCAAGGCACCGGCAGCTATTGCTGAACCAAACACAACCATTCCAGCTATTACAGATTTTGTAGTGTTGCTGAGATTGTTGAATGTTTCAATTGCACCTGTAACAGATTTAACCAAACCAGTAACAGCCCCCATTAGAGGTTCAACTGCCTGAAGCAAAGAGCCAGCGGCACGTTGCAGGGCCGCATCTAAATCTTGTTTGGCGGCAGCGGCTCGTGCTCCTTCGGTTTTTGGACCACCTGCTTCTGCTAGATCTGTTCTTGCGGCAGCGGCCTGTTGCAAAAATCTCAACATGGGTCTGAGATCTTTGTCCACTGCCATCATGCCCAACTGGCCTTGCATGGAAGGATTTTGCAGTATTGATTGTGCCTGTTGTGCAATTACTTGTTGTATTTCTTCTGGGCTTTTTCCAGCTCGTTGTGCCGCACGTACTGAACGTTCCATTTCTGGGAACATCAACATCATTTGTCTGTAGTTGTCGCCCAGCATGGACGGATCAACGCCTGCAATAGAAGCCAAAGACAATTCTTCAGCAATGCCTTTTCCAAACTCGTCACTGGCAGCCACAAATGCCTTGGCCAAATTATTAACTTGAGCAGCCGCTTCTTTTTCTCCTCTAGCCAAAGCACGAGAAGTTGCCAATCTAAAATAATCATTTCTAGCCAGTTCATCAAAAGCCGAATTGATTTGTTCCACTGGCTTGCCTGTGGCAATGGCCAGTCTGCGAACAGTGTCTGCTTCTTGCAAGGCCATTTGTGTTGCTTGTCGTATGGCAGCGTCCCCTTTGACACCACTCAATGCTACCATTTGTATTGCACGACCGTATGATCTGTTTAGTTCTTCAAATGTTTGACCAAAGTAATTTGCTTTGCTGGCAGCTTCTCTAAATGATGCTATGCCTTGTGCAAAGGCCTTGCCTGTGTCTCGTACATTGCTGTCTATTAGATTGGCCATGCCACCTGCAGACTGTACTGCTTTGCCAAACTGTTCCAGTGTTAATCCTGCTGATTTGGCAGCTATGGCATATGACAACACAGATGAGGTGAGCCCATCAAGGCCATTCATCAGGGCCTGAGTTGTTGTGACAGCGCCTTCTTGCCAATAAGTGAACAGGCGTTGTGCCGCACCTGCCAACACTGACAAGGCTGCTCCGGCTGCTACCACCAGCGGTGCAAATCTTCCAAATGTTCCCATCAAGAAGCCACCCAGTGTCTGCATCAGTCCAGAAAAGATTCCTGCGGCACCGCCTGCTGGATCCTTGGCAAGATTTCCTAAGCCTTCCGCAATCTTTTGTTTGCCACCTTGACCTGTTGCTCTGCGATACACATCGCCGTAGCCTTCTCCGGGTCTGCGTTTGTATTGAACTTCTGCTGATCTAATGGCCTTGTCAAGATCCTTGTAGGCATTGTTTACTTTGCCTACATTGTCTCCAGCTTCTTTGATTCTGTCTCTAAAATCTTTGAGTGGACCTGCGGCCGCTGTGCCAAATGTGGCCTGCATGTCTTTGGCAATTTCTTCTGACGCACGCCTGCGTTCAGCTGGAGACATTTTTCGTAGATCTTGTCTGGTCTCTCTGATGGCACGACGTGCACGATTGGTTGCTGGATCATAGTCTGGATCTTTGAATCTGTCAGCAAATCTGTATTTTTTAGGGTTAAACTTGAATCTTCCACCTGCTAGTCCACCTAGATTTTCTGCTTGATCTTCAGCGTCTCTAATGCGGTCTCGCACAGTTTTTCCGCCTCTAATACCGCCTGATGTGTTCTTGTTGATAGAACTTAGCAGTGCATTTGCACGTGATTGTTGCTGTGATAAAGACTTAAATCCGTCACTCATTGCACGAGATAAGCCGCGAGTGCCCAGTGCAATAGACGCTGATCCTAGGTTGGCAGAACCTGTTTTTCCGGCGTTTAATTTGGTTTTTGCTTCTAGACGCTTGATTGCGGCCACAACCTGACCCTGGCTTTTTGACAGTGCTGATAGGCCTGAATTCAGTGTTTTCATAGCACTAACACTGCCTTGCTGTGCTTTTGTGCCTGCCGCTACTTTGTCAATCAATATTTTTTGATTGTTTTGATTTTTGGTGTTTGCGCTTTTTTGAGCAGCCAACAGCTCATTGGACTTTTTGACTGCGGCCAACAGCTCTTTGTTACCGCGCCCAATGGCCGCAGAAAGTGTGTTGATTGAGTCTTCTGTGGCCCATTTTGGCCACGAAGCAATCTTGTTAGCTAGTTGATCTGGGTCAGGTGGTAATGCCATGTAGAGTTATCCCAATATTATTCGTTTATTTACCGGTTGAAAAAAGTGGTCACTGAACGAGCAAATACCACCATTATAACCCAGCTAAATAATGCAATAGGAGAACATCTCATGACACAAACAAACACAAACAATCCGTTGAGCCAATTTTTTAGAAAGCCTGGGGTAAATGTGGCCTTGCCCAGCAAAGGCATGTTTTATTCCAATCCTCCCAAGGTAACCATTGACGGAGAAGTAGCTGTGTATCCCATGACTGCCAAAGATGAACTCTTGGTCAAAAATGCCGACAGTTTGTTGAATGGAGATGCCATTGTTCAACTGATTCGCAGTTGTGTGCCAGACATTGCAGATCCTCAAGAAATGCCCAATCCCGACGTGGATGCTGTGCTGTTGGCCATTCGCAAGGCCACATACGGAGAAAGAATGGACATCACTGCCACATGTCCTTGTACCGACTGGTCTGGCACTTATCAAGTCAGTGTGGACCAACTGTTGATCAAACTCAAAACACTGGATCCAGTAAATGAAGTGACGTTAGACAGCGGGCTCACAGTGAGACTCAAACCCAGTACTCTAGCAGATCAAAACAAAATGGGATTGATTCAGTTTGAAAATGTGCGCAAACTACAATCTGTTCTAGACAGCGACGACGAAGCAGACAAACTTGCTGTGAGCAATGATGTGACCAACAGAAATATTGTGCTGGCACAGGAAATAATCACGCGAGTGATCCAGTCAATATCAACACCAGACGGAAACACAGTTACAGATCAAAACTTTATCAAAGAGTGGTTGGTGCAGTTGGAAACTTCAGAATTCAAAAAAATTGAAAACAAGATCAGAGACATAAATCAAAGCGGTGCAGAAACCAAGGTTGAAGTAGGCTGTGGCAAAGAAGGTTGCGGCAAACGATTTGAACTAGACTTTACGCTGGATCCTGTAAGTTTTTTCGCACAAGGCTCCTGAGCACCACTGACAATGCCAAAGTAATGAGCATGGTCAATGAGTACAAAAATGAAGCCAGGAGCCTGATCAAAGATGTACAACAACTGGCAGTGTACAGTGGCTTAACCTACAACGAAGTGATGAACATGAGTCTTGAAGAAAGACAAGTTCTAGCCGAAGTTGTAAAAGACAAAGTAGACCTAGACCTAAAACTAGCTGGATTCAAGAGCAAGGCACAAGAGCAGTTGTAAGTCAGAGCTTGCCTTAATACACAATCATGCTTCATGTATTGGCTGCTTCGCAGCCTTCATTTCACATTCACATCGCTTCGCTCGTGACATGTTCATGAATCTTTTTTACTTTTTTAATTCTAATCTATTTAGATTTTACTTGTTTAACAAGATGATATTTTCTCTGAGGTTCCAGCCACACTTCGCCCTGTTAAGGGCAAAGTGAAAAGCTGGACTGTGGACTTTCTCCAGAGTACCATACCACATCTATCAGAAACAACCCAGTGGGCAAAGGCGGTCATGCTGTACCTTTTTACGTCTATCTTCGTGTATGACGCTGGCTGACTAAGACACCCGATAGAATCGTCTTAGAGCCATGCAAGTTATAATTGTCAATAGAGCTTGCTCATTTCGGTCCTGCTATTCTCACACCAAGCCAGTTTCATACCGTTTGACTTACGTCCTGTAAAGGATAGTGGTGCTGAGTCTGTGCTACCGCGCACAATTTCCGTCCCTGCGATACGTGTGTCCAGGTCTAGGGCAACTAGTTATGCGGCCGTTGCGCAGCCTATCGGTAGAGATGAGCCTGTGAGGGGAGTTTAAGGGATAGAAAGGGTTTTAACTGTGTCTTTGTTCAGATGCCAAAAGTCGTCAAAGCCTGTGAATGCCCATGGTCCGTGATTTACGCTGTCGTAACGGATGTGCCTATGTGTTGTAAATTTTGGGAAGTGCTTGTATTCAAACGCAATGAAGCTGCCTTTTCTGTTGAACTTCATGATGACAATGTTCAAATCACCGTCATCGGCAGCATCAATGGTTTGATCTATCCAGTTGTCTAAGAGAGAGATTTTACCTGACGTGAAAAGCTGGTGAAATGGAAACTCTGCATAGCTTTTGCATTCTATGTTGAGATGTTTCCATTCACTTGGGGGAGTGATGTCGCCCTTCATTGAACGAATCTGTCCTTCATGCAAGAATTCTTTGCGAGCCGCGTTTTTGCCGCCCACATACGCACCGCTTGCTGGTACACGTATGAAAGATTCTCCATAAAGATCGGACAAGAAATTTGCAACATCTCTTTCCCAAGATTTACCTTTGTTTTTGCTTTTCGACGCCATGTGTACTTTGATTTATGCCTAGGCCTGCTTTATCAGGCCTTCTTTTCGGTCATAGCAGTTTTCTCTGCCATGATTTCTTTGCGTCGTTCGCCAGCTGCCTTGCGAATGTCGCCCAGTGCCTTGCGAGCACGACTGGCCGCGGCCTTAACGCCCTTGCCAGTAAATTTTGCATTTTCGTCTAGGTACGTTTGAAATGCTTCTGCAATAATGTCATGATTGCTTTTTGTTTGTTCGGTCATTTTCATGCCTCCACCATATCCACATCCGTCGAGAACGTGGTAAATCCATTTTCCTTGACAACCTGTAAGCTGTTGTTTACACGTGTTATCAGTTCATCTCTGTGAGATATAAGGAAAACATTTTTCTTTGATTCTCTGCTGAACTTCTTGAGCACGGCCAGTGCGGCGTCTACGCCAACTGGATCCATACCTGAATCTACAAGCTCGTCAATGAACAGCAAATTACAAGGAAAATTCAAACTCTCAAACACGTCTCTGAAACTCCAACTCAATCCAAGAATGAGTCGATTTCTTTCTCCGCGGCTGAGATTATCAAAGTCAAACTCTTGTCCCAACATCTTGATACCCACAGTAAGGTCGCTTTGGAAATTGACCTCATGCGGTAACTGTAGCAGTGTTAGATAGTGATTTAACCTATGATTCAAATAACTTAGATTTTGTTCAATAATTCTTTTGCGCACAAAAGAATCTTTGTTAGTCAGCAGTTTGTACAGGAATTCCTGATGCTCCAGTTTCTTGTTGAGTTCGTTGATTGGTGTCCAATCTACTTCTTCTAGAGCCTTGTTGCGCAATGTTTCAATTTGATCTTGATAAGGATCAGTGTCGGCATCTCGCTGTATCAGCTGAGACTTGAGATTTTCCAAGCTACTCTTGTGGTTCACAGCATCATTTATGTCAGAATACCTGACTCTAGGTGCTGTACCCAAAACGCCTAATTCTTCAATTTTTGCTTTGGCCTCAATTTCCAAAGCATGCTCTCGTTCTAGATCATCAGCCACACTCATCATTGCAGATTCAAGTTCTTGAATCATGGATGTTTGTTGGTCATCGTGCAGGCCCTGTCCACAGGCATGACACTTGTGATCTTTGGCCTTTTCGCATGCACTGGTCAGTTCAACCAGCTGACTGCCTAGTCTTTTCACTGCCGCTTGTGCATTGGCCAAGTCTTTGGTATAGCGTTTGTGCTTTTGTTCTTTTTCTTTCCAGGCAGTCAGTGCAGAATGGTTGGCCAGCTCTTGGTCAATGTCAATGGTTTCCAGTTCATTGATAGACGCAACTAACTTGACCATGTCATCGTCTTTTTTCTTTACCCAGATGCGACTGCGTCGTTCAATGTCTTCAATTGAGGCTTGTATTTTTGAGTTGGTTTCTTGCAGTGCCTTGATGCGAAATTCTTCTTCTTTGAGACCATCACGTGTGTAACGCATGGCTTCTTTGAGCAATTCAGCTTTTTCGCTCAGCAGAGTAATACCCAGCAGTTCTTCAATGATTTCTTTTTGATCATTGTTTTTCATGCTAAGAAAAGGTTCATTGTAAGTGTTCAACGCTAGAATGTGTTTGAACATTTCATGACTCATTCCCAGAATGCGTTCTACTGCTTCTTGGGTGAGTTTGTTTTCACCTTGGCCTTCGTTGGTACCAGATTCATTGACTTCGTCGTCGTCCACATGAAATCGAAATATGTTGGGCTTGCGTCCTCGTTCAATTCTATACTTGTGGCCGTTCTTTTCAAACTCTACAGTGACCAGCATGTTCTTGTCATTGGTCTTGTTCACAAGATTGTCTTTGCGAATGTTGCTGAGTGCATTGCCATACAGCGCATAGCTGAGTGCATTAACGATTGTGGTCTTGCCTACACCGTTACGTGCACCTTCGCCGCCCATGTCCATGTTGAGGCCAATGACCAAAGTGAGGCCGTGTTGATCCATGTTCACTGCTTGAGTGACATTACCAACTGATAGAAAGTTCTTTACGGTGAGATTTTTAATTGTCAGCATTGATTGTCCTGCATTATACTGTAAGACCATTGTAGATGTCAACTAACATTTTTTTGTCAATTACATCTGAGTCAATGGCATTCAGTTGCGTCATCACAATTTGATCCACGCTTTCAAATTTGATATCTTCAGCTTGCCATTCTTTGGCATGCTCTTCTTTCTTTGCAGGAATCAGCGTAAGGTCTCGGCAGCCGTACTCTTCCATAAAAGTTTTCTTGAGAAACTGTGCTTCTTCATAACTGATGTCAATATCTATGCTGATCCGAGCAAATGTGTTTTTGTCAAGAACCTTGCCAGGATCATCAACCACATGCCCCAATGTAAGGATACGGAATTTGGGTGCACCAGGCCAGCTACGATATTCTGGCTTGCCTCCCCATTCCAACAACATCATGCCGCGTTCATCATCACCCGCGTCAGCAAAGTTGTGTGGGAAAGGATTGCCCATGTAAACAACATTGCCTTTTTGTTGACGCTTGTGAAAATGTCCAGAGAACACCAACTCTTGATTGGGAAAATGTCCTGCGTTCAATCCACCATGATCAGGCATTTCAACCATGGCATTCATTTTGAAACTGGGCAACTCAAAGTGACCAAACACATATCTTGTGTCCAGTTTCTTCATGTTGGTCCATTCGTCACCAACCAACCAAGGCACAATAGCAACATCGCCTTCAATGAGTGTTTCATTGACCATGGTGATATTGTTGAGATATTTGCCAAAAGGCAAACTGTGAATCTCTCGTTTTTCTCTATAGAAAAGATCATGATTGCCTGTAATGAACAGCACACGATCAAAGTTCTTGCTGAGGTACTCTAAATTACTCACAGTGTAATTCAAAGTACTCACGTTTACTGCTGATCTGTTGTTGTGCCAGTCGCCAAGAAATATACAAGTTTCAGCACCAGCCGCTTGTGCTTCTTTTACAAACCACTTGACAAATGATTCGCAATCGTCGTTGTGTGTGCGACTGTTGTTGCGCATGCCAAAATGAATGTCAGTGAAGCAGGCAGCTTTTTTGAACAATTGACTCATTGTGTTCCTATTAGTGAAGTGTTTCTAGTGTTTTCATGCACCGAGAGATTTCGTCTTTGATGTACAGTTTCTTCTTTTTTAGTTCTTGTGCTTGTGGAGTATCATTTAGATGTTTTTTTTCCATCATACGCAAGTCATCTTCTAGTTTTTTATGTGCATCTTCTAGATGCTGAATATGATGTTTCAAACTTTCTTGATGCATGACATACTCCTTTATTAAAGATCGCCCTCTTTGCGATTTTCACTACGTTCGGCAGCAAACACATCACCATAACGTGCTTCCAGCTTGGCAATGTTTTCATAGATTACCTCATCAGGATTGAGTCCCAATGCACGACATGCATTGACCCAGTACCACATGATGTCGCCTAGTTCACGTTTGAGGTGATGCACGACATCATGTGTGAAAGGTTTACCCTGAAAAAAGATTTTCTTGGCAATCTCTTGGAACTCGCCGCCTTCGCTACCAATGCCCATGGCTGCCGTAAGAAACAGCGGCACATTGAGATCTGGTGCACCTTCGACTGCGGTCTGCTCTTCGAGCTCTCTACAGCGGCCGATAAAATCATGTAGGTTATTGCTTTGTGGGCTGGTAATACGCTCAACAAAGTCTTTGTAGTGTTGCATGTCCATGTTATACTTCTTCCTCATCCTTGGCACCTTCGCTCAAGGCAGCATTGCGCTCTCTTGTGGCTACTTGTTGTGCTTGATATTCCAGCTGGCGCGACCAACTTGGCATCTGTCCTGCATCTTGCAAGAGATCATCTCTGATGTTTTGATTTTTCTTTTCCATGTTGAGCACACGGGTAAAACTGTTTGTGATTGCGGCAGTGTAGTATGCAAAAGGATTAGAACTTTTGCTTTCGTCAAACTGCAATCCAATTTGGCTGAGTTGTAGCAAGGCCTGCCCTCTCATTTCTTCTACGTATGTATACCCGCGCCAGTTTGACCTCATGCTGTATCGCTCACACAGTTTGATATACATTCTGGCCAGATTGTCAACTACCTTGCCATGGCTGACACTGAATTGTCCTTTTTTAAGATCGCCTTTCCAGTGACTTCGAGCAACCTCAACCCACTCGTCTTCAATCTTGATCCAGTGCTTGTATGGTGGAAAATTTACTTTGGAATGTAGGTCTGCGGTGATCTTGGGTTTGTTTTTGCGTCCAGGTTCAACAGGGATATGATCAAAGCTGGGTGTACGTATGACCAATTCTTCCAAGGGTATTTTCTTGGGATCAGGCATGAATTGATCCAGTTTTGGTTTCAATCCTTTTTGTCCTGTTTCTCGCCACTCGCGATCTGCTATCTCTAATGCTTGCGCCGCTTGCCTACTGGCACGATTCTCTCTCGCTGTGGTAATTGCTCCCTTGGGAAAAGCCACGTTTTTGCGATTATGGAACTTGGCAAGATCATCAATGATCAAATCGTAGTAGTAATATTCTGGACTTTTGACCCAGCAATACGTCATCTTGCTGTGGTGAATTTCTTTCAACAAATCTTTATTTGATAGATATATTGTTTTTGTGGGTGAAGTTGTCATGTATAACAGTATACGTTTCTAGTTACCATATGTCAACCTCTTTAGGTAACCAAAAGCAATAAAGCTGGGTTTTTCTACGCACTAAATAGTTTATCATGCCTATAACCACCGCCAGATTAGCTCTACGAGCAGACCCAAACACAGTACTAGGAGCCGAAGCATCCAACAGTCCCCTGCTGGGATTTTTACGAGCCGCAGGACCTAGAGAGAATGGCACAAACACAGTGAGCCGCGCCATTGAAGGAGTTACTGATTGGGTACGCGGAGCAGTTGGCGGCAATCGCACAGGCGGCGGCAACACTTTGGTGCTGAATTTTCCATACACTCCAGTAATCAGAACAGGCATAGAAGCCATGTACACAGAAATGGAACTCACCCACACCAATTATCAACCACATGCATTTAATCGTTCTCAGATTCAGAACATTGGAATCAGTGCTAAATTTACATCACAAACAGATCTCTGGGCCAAACACAGTCTGGCTGTGATTCATTTCTTGCGAACTGTTACAAAAATGAGATACGGAGAAGGCGATCCCTTAAGAGGAGCACCACCGCCTGTGCTCAGCTTCACAGCGTACGGCAGATACATGTTTGAAAATGTTCCTGTGGTTGTAAAGAGTTTTCAGGTACAGCTTCCAGATGATGTTGATTATGCTGAATTGAATGTTGCTGGAGAATATCATGCAGTACCAACTCTGTTTACCATTGACATAGAACTCATGGTTCAACGAGCCATTGGTTCTGTTCGCTCAGACTTTACATTGGGCAAATTTGCTGGAGGCCAACTGGCCAATAAAGGATATATCTAATGGCAACTACATTTTATGATCCTCGAAGTTTTTATGCTCTCACAACAGTTACACCAACCTATATGGATCACACTGTGTTTCCTACAGTGGTATTTGATGGTGACGAATCTCAATATTTGATAGATGCAAAATATCAAAACAGACCAGACAAGCTGGCCTATGACTTGTATGGCACAGCAAAACTTTGGTGGGTATTCAGCCTATGCAATAGAGACAAATTGGAAGATCCTGTGTGGGATTTCAGATCTGGTCTTCAGATCACTGTGCCAAGCCCTAATTCTGTTAAAAGGTTTGCCTAATGCCAGTTAGTACCAGAGCTCTTTTTCCAAAGTTGACCTTTGATCAAAATACACTAAACAAGTATGACAGTGTGGACTATCGTCTCCGCGTTACCTTGCTTAGACCACAAGACGCACTTTTCATGGACCCTGCTAGAGGTATAACACTGGCTGAAAGTGCAACAACCAGTCGTTTCATACTAACTGACCTAGAACTGAAACAAACCTATTCGCTGAGTCCAAATGCACGAACTTCATTTTTTGCACAAGGTGTAATGACCATTTTAGATCCAAGCGGATTTAAGTTTTTGGATGCCATTGTGGAGTCAGCAGGAACACTGGGAGTTCTCAATGGCATTATCAATTGCAGATATCTCATTGAGGTTGAGTTTGTTGGACACCTACCAGACGGCAAAGTGCAAACAGATCCCGAGCGCGGTGTGTATGTTGTACAGGTAACCAAAGCAGAAGTAAGACTGACAGAAAAGGGCGGCGAATTCAAGTTGCAGTTTGGTGGCCTTGATGCAGACGCTTCGCGCCATGTAAACGTCACACTAGCACAGGCAAAAACAATTGAGCATGCAGGACACATCAAAGACTACATTAGAAAATTACAAGAAATCTTGAAGATAGAAGAACGTAGACGAGTTGCAGCCGGAGAGCAACAGTACGAAAATGAATGGAACTTTATTCTGGAACCTTTTATTTCTTCTAGCCCACATTTTCAATTTTCATCACAGTCTGAAAAACAACAATTCATTGACGCCAACGTAAGACCCATGAGTGGCAGTAATGGTGTATTGAATCAAGCCAGAGAAGGCAGCACCATACTACAATGCATTGACAATGCCATGGCTGATACCAAGGCCATGCTTCATGGACTCAACCAGGATGGTTCACTTAGTGATCCTCTTAGAATAACCACCTTGGACACTGCACTGGCAGATGCAAAAAAAATAAAACAGATGTATCGAGTTGACGTCATGGTTGATCCAACAGAAAAGTGGGACTCAATTACCAATGACTATCAAAAGAAATTTTACTACTATATCTTTTTGCAAGACAGTCCAGATTGGTTCTATGGACCTGTTAACCAAATACAAAGAGAAAACTTTCAAACCATTGTGACAGCAAGATTGCAAAATGCGGCCTATATCAACAATCTTCGAAAACGATATGATTACTACTACACTGGCATCAACAGCGAGATTCTAAAGTTTGAAATCAAAGCAGAGTATGCATTGTTTATTGCTGAGCATCTGCTTAGACAATACAGCCCAGGATCAGGGCCTGCACCAGGAACCGGAGCAACACAGTTTCCGGGCTTTATTGCCAGAATATTAGGCCAAGGTGCTACCAATCGTCCAGCAACCAGCAGAGCCACAAATGCTGTGAATCAACGATTGACCTATGCAGAATCAAAATACGAAGTATCAGGCACTGCATCAGGTCAAGGTGGAGCCAGCGCAGGTGATGCTCCAGTATTCCCACATATCTACAGCTATGACAATGTCAACACTGACAAAGGTTCAGCGGCAGCCAATCCATCTGAAGACGAGCGCAGAAGAATGAAATTTCAACACATCTACGACTCGTTGTCTTACACAGGCCCTGACTTTCAAAAGATTACCATGACCATTAGAGGTGATCCTTATTGGTTTGGAACACCAAAGCCTGTGTTTTCACAAGGAAACTTTGCTGGAAGAATACCAGCGGATATTGTGCGAGCAAAAGAACAACGTGCAGATTTTTTTGTAGGCCAACAAAAGTTCTACATTGAAGTGAATTCTGCAGACTTGGTATCAGACCCAGGCACAGGCGTGGCAGCAACAACAAGAACAATATCAGGACTCTATACAATCACGCAGTGTGTCAATCGCTTTGTTGGTGGAAGATTTGAGCAAGAAATTGTTGGCGTTAGAGATCTCATGATACACGGTGAGGCCATGTACAACGCTGTCAAGAATGCAACACTGAGACCGGTAAGATAACACAGGGTACATAAATGTCAAAACCAATTAACTCATCTGATAGAGGAAGTGTTGCCAAGGCACACCGCGACGGCCCAGGTGGCCAAAACAATGCAGCCTTTGGTTTTTACACTGCCAAAGTAATGAACAACATTGATGCACTGAAACTGAATCGTGTTCAGGTTCATGTGCCGGCATTTGGCGGAGCAGAAACAGATGTCAACAGTTGGATCACAGCACGACCTCTCACACCACACGGTGGTATTACACCAAATCCAGGATCTAGAACCAATGACTTTGATCGTGTGCAAAAAGCATACGGTACATTTACACCCGCACCAGATATTGGTAGCACTGTTACCATTGCATTTCTTGATGGCAATATAAATCAAGGTGTCATACTTGGATCGTTGTGGCAGTCAAATCTTATACATTCAATTCCAGGCATTGCATCCGGCAAATACATAGACGAAAACGGTAACGTACAGACCGGCCCTGTAACTGAACACAATCATGCCAATGATAGAGATCAGATACAAGAGCGTGTGCGGCACCGTGTGTTGGATGCCGCTATTAAAAAACAAGGTCTTGACAATGATCCCTATCGCGGACCATCCAGCAGTTCAAGTCAGCGAGAAAGTCCAAGTCGTGTGCATGGCACGTTGACTCGCGGACAACAACAATTTGTAATTGATGACGGTGATGCAGACGGCAACAATCGACTGATTCGATTGCGCACACGAAATGGTGCACAGGTATTGTTGAGCGATAGCTGTGGTTTTGTTTATATCATCAGCAGAGACGGAAACAGTTGGTTAGAGTTGGCCAACGATGGATCAGTGAGCATATACGGTGCAGACAGTATCAATGTGCATGCTGGCAAAGACCTAAACTTGGTTGCACAAGGCGCTGTGAACATTGAAGGAAACGATGTCAATATCAAATCAAGAACTGCTGATATTCGTCTAGAGTCCACTGCTGATTTTCATGCATTGTCCAATGGTAGCATGTTTCATACGTCAAAGAAAAATGCTGATCTTTTGGTCACAGGTAGCTATAAAGAAACAGCACAAAAGATAGACATGAATGGCCCCAAAGCAGAAGCTGCCAAACAACCACCACTGCATGATCTGGCAGTAAACACTGGCTTTAGACAAAGTATTGCAAGTGCGGCACCAGAAGCTGAACCCTGGGGCGGTCATGCTGGATGCGGTGACGGAACAAATAAAAATTCAGCTCTAGATACCAATCAAACTTCAGCTGCCGGTGTACCTGAAACTGCTGGTAGGCAAGTTGGAAGCAATACATCATCGGCACTGCCGCCAGGACAACAAACAACACTACCAGGTAGCATGAGCGGACTACCAGGTGTGGCGGCCATTGGCGGCCAGACACAAACTGGTAGCCTTGGTGCCGTGCTAGGAACAGCGGCCGCGTTGCCAACAGAGATTGGTACACAAGGAGTTATTGGAGTACTTGCAGGAGCAACCAAAAATGTATTGGGTGTGCCAGACACTGGTTTTCTTGGCAACCCTAATGCCGCCGCTATCAAAAATCCCGATCGTTATGGGGAGTATCCAAGCCCTCCAATTTCCAGAGTAAAGCCTCCCACTGGCGGCGGCTACCTTGTGGACGGCAGTGGGCAACCAGTTAGAGACGGTAGTGGAAATTTGGTACGCTCGGGAAATGCATCATCAACCACAGGCGAAGCATCAACTCAACCACCTGCAGGCGGCAATCAAACAGAACCAGTGCCTTCTCGTCCACAATCGGACACTTCCTGCGAGAAAGGCCCAACTAACTCTGCTACCAGTCTAGATGAATATGGATGTTTGTTGATCACATGTTTTGAACTCTACAGAGGAACACCATATGCTGATGGCAATCAAGGTTATGCATCAGTTGGGTACGGACGATTGTTGGCAGAGAAAACAGAACCACTCTTGGCCAAGGCGCATGATCCACAAGGCGGCATAACTGAAGACGAAGCATGGTCAGCACTGCAACGCTATAAGAATACATTTGAACAGGGTGTGTTGAGACTCAGTGGTGGAAAACCAATTCCGCAAAATGTATTCAACGGTCTTCTTAGCTTTTTGTATCAGAACGGACAGAACAGAACCACAGCCAACGGACAGGACCTAAGAGAGCTGGTATCGTCTGGCAACTGGGGAAAACTTGCACAAGCAATTCAAGGCCATGGTAGTGATCGTCATAGGCGAGCCATGGAAGCACAATTGATTGTGAACAACTGCTATCCTTTCCGAATTGTCAGCAAAGGGTCTGCTAGAATACGAGAAGAAAAAGTGCTAGAAGGCATTCGTGCGCTGGGCGGAGCATTGAAAAACCCAGGCGGTGTGAATGGCAACAGGGGATACTCGTTTGCCACACACGGCAACAGGCCTTCAATCCCTCCAAACAACATTACACAATATCAAGCAAGTAGACTGCTGAGAATTTATGCCGGAGACTCTCGTCCGGCTGTGGCAGATGCCGCTAAAAGATTACTTGGCGGCGGCGCCTAATCAAATAGAGCGAGGGTCGGGCAGTTCGTGCGAATGCTGTAAGCGCAGTATGAACTCCTGCTCTCGTGTTAGAAACAGCGCAACACGCACACGACGGTCAAGAGTAAATGGATCACGGTGGGAGACCACTTGCATCTCTACAACATCTTCGCTTTTGATAAAGTCTCCCACCCAGGATGAGTGAATGCCGTATGGTATCACTTCGTGTGGGTCATCCATTTCCATGGCTATTATAGTAAGCACATGCACAAACCTCCCTTTGAAGGGAGGAATTGAGTGTTCACGTATTTTTATCTTGAACGGAACCAGTTCTCGTTCAAGGATAGCCCACCGGTCTGTGCCATATGCCAATCAGATTTTCTCCCCTGCTTCAAACCCACGGAAGCCCTTGAATCGAGGAAAGCGCAAACTGTATGATCCGTCCTGATTCTGTGTCACAGCATCAGCACGTACTTCTACTAGATGACCCAGTACTTTAGTACGATCAGCCCAGACAGCGTCACGTAGGTCATCACTAAATCCGCTACCACAATTAGTCTTGATTGTTTTTCCATCATCCACGCCCTCTAGCACCAGGGCTCCAAGACGTCCTACATTCTTGCCGGTGCCTTCTTCTATATCTATCACTTTGAGGCTGACTTCAATAAAAGGCTTCTGCTTGAGCCAAGCCACGGATCGTTTGCACTCATAGTGAGCCGCAGGATCTTTGATCATGATGCCTTCGTAGCCATCTGCAATGGCCTTGGCATTGATTTCACGAAAACGTGCAACACCTTCTTTGCTGGCCAGATTCACATGTTCGTAACCCAGTGTGCGAACATTGGCCAGCGCAAAGGCATCAATGAAACCTTTCAGCATGTTGCTACGATTCAACTGAGCCACTTCGCTTTTGCCAGCTTGAAAATCAGTCAAGGGCAACCAGTCAAATAGGTACAGCACAGCATCCTGTGCATTGACATCGCTTTTGCGATGTACCTGACGCATAAGGTCTTGGAAACTGGAACTCATTACTTCACCATCAAACACAGTGGGCTCGCTGAGCGAACCTGCAATGCTGGCAAACTGGGCCTTGATGTGTGGAAAGTTTACCAGTTCCTTGCCGTTGCGACTGAACTGATCCACACGACCGTCTGGATAAACCACAGTGAGCACCCGTACACCATCCAGCTTGACTTCAATCAGTTTGTTGCCAGTGACCTTGCTTTCGTGATTGGCACCATCATGTGCCAGTTGGCATTCAAACAGCGGTATAGAGAACTGGGGGAATTTCTTTGCAGTCACACGATTGATGGTACCTTCTGTGGCACCACAGCGCATGTCCTTGAGCAGGATGCGACGGTACCAGCCATCCCAGTCTGCCACAGTGGATCGTGCCATGGCGGCTTCCAGTGCATCCTTGGCGGCATTGCCAGTGAGCTTGCGCTGGCTGAGTTTGCCAGCAAGCTCGCAAAAATCTGCAAACGTAAAAGTGCCGGTTTGATTGGGCGTGAGTTTTTCAGGAACCTGTTTGACACCAAATGTGATCATAGGGTCATATGCCATACGGAAGCCGTCAAAAAATTCAGAGTTGCCTGCTTCGGCCTCTCGTAGCACAATGGCTTCTTTGGCCAGTTTTGAGCTGGTCATTGCAAGCTCATCAACAATTTTGTAGCAAGGCATAACGAATCCTCTGTGTGTTTACGTTCCATAATTATAGCACTTTTTGAGCAGTTGTCAACCTCTAAAATGTGGTGTAAAAACAACAACTTAGCAGACCCTGTCCAAAATTATGGTAAATAGTTTTTGAGTAGTAGACTGCTCACTAAGGAGAAATAACATGGCTTTTACCATAAAGAGAGTGACCAATCGCGCAAACGCAAATCGTCCTTTCGCACTTGGATCTCCGCGCCTTCGCGCAAATCCACAGTTCCAGAAGTTTTTTGAACTTCGCAAAAATGCACCAGGATTCTTGGGCATGACTCGCACACTCAGCGCCGACAAACTTTCTGTAGTAACAGAAACACGCTGGGAATCAAGAGAGCATGCTGTGGCATTCCGTAAAAAGTATCCCAACTTGTTCCGTGCAGTTATGGGCATGATGAAGAGATACAACAGCCGTAATAACATGCAAACTAGGTCGACACTAGTTGGCTAACTTGTTATAATCTAACTCACGTTAGATAAAATTTGGACAGATCGTGAGCGACACACTATTACTAAATCAAGATGGGCGGCCACTTCGTATGTTGCCCCCATCTACCCTAAACTGGCAAGATGCTGTAAAAGCTCTTTGGCTGGACAAAGTTGTTGTGATCAAAAATCATGACGACTGGTTTGTACGAAGTCAAAAATTAGTACTGCCTGTGCCCAGTATCGTAATGACCAAAGAATATGTACTGCCTCAATTGGGTGTGAATTTCAATCGCAAAATGGTATATCTTCGAGACGAGTATACCTGTCAATACTGTGGATCAGAATTTGAAGTTGATGACCTAACACTGGACCATGTGATTCCCAAAAGCCAAGGCGGTAAATTGGAATGGGACAACGTGGTCACAGCATGTACCTCATGTAACTTCATGAAAGGTGCTGATCTAGTCATGCCTCGCAAAACACCTGCACAGCCCAACTATTGGGAAATGGCTCGCAAGGCACGTGCGCATGTGAAATTTACCATGCGTGATCCTGCCTGGGCCGAGTACATAGGTGTTGAATACACAGAGAAAGTAGCTTAGAACCCACCTTCTCCCTTGCATAATTAAAGATATAAGCAAAGGAGAAGGCCATGATTGATATGGAAATAAACTACGAAGACTGTGCACTTGTGCTAAAGCCCAATGGCGGAATTGAAGTATACTGCCCACAGGAATCTGATGCATCCAACGTAAAACTCATGCGCTCGTTGCTGATTGCCATTGTGCATTCTGTGTCGGAGTCTGGCGATATTCCTAAATTGCTAGAAGAAATAGACCAAAACATTCGAATTGGTACAGAAATATCAAACAATCGCCTGTTGCATTAACAACCAGGTTTTTCTCGCCAATAAATAGGTAGTGAAGGAAATAGAACTACCATATGGCAAAATTCAAAGGATATTCTAGCCTAGCAGGCGAATTCAGCGAACCAGCTTTGTTTGACAAAGAACTGGCTCGCCGCGACCTGTTGAACCATTTTTACACACGTCGTGGAGAACGTCTTATGGCTCCACTGTATGGCAGTGTTATTTGGGACCTGCTGTTTGATCCAATGACGGAAGAAAACCAAAGCCTTATATTCAGTGACGCACAGCGAATCGTAGAACAAGATCCTCGCTGGAAACTGAGAGAGGCAGCAATCAGAAGTGATACTGTTACACAAACAATATACCTGGACATGCTATTGACTTATGTTCCTAGCACCAGCGAAGAAACGCTCACTGTAGCGTTTGAAACAAATACCAGAGGAAATAATCCATGAGTGATGCGATTAGACAGAGCAAGCTCTTTGCCGCCGAAGATTGGAAGGTTGTTGCGCAGAGCTTTCGTAATGCTGAATTTAAGAGTTATGATTTTGACACACTGCGAGCAGCCATGCTGGACATTATTCAGCGCAACTATCCAGAAGATTTCAACGACTATATTCAGAGTTCAGAATTTGTTGCACTCATTGACTTGGTTTCATTTCTTGGACAAAATTTAAGTTTCCGCAATGACCTAAACAGCCGTGAAGCTTTTCTTGACACAGCCGAACGCCGCGACAGCATATTGAAACTGGCACGACAATTGAGTTATCAGCCCAAACGCAGTCGCAATGCAGTTGGCTACCTCAAGATAAAAAGCATAAGCACCAGTGAAACCATATTGGACAGCTTAGGCAACGATCTTTCTCGCCAAATCATATATTGGACAGCTACCACTGACACAGATGCATATGAAAAATTTGTGTTGGTCATGAATGCCGCACTGAATCCAGCCACACAATTTGGTACACCAGAAGTTGTTATTTCCACCAACGGCAACATTGTGTCTCAGTATGGCCTGTCTACTACTTTTAGTGATTTTCCTATCATTGGATTCAATGCAGACGTCAATGGATCACCAACACCATTTGAACTAACTTCTCCTCGGCTGATCTCAACAGGAGCCATTGAAGAAACATCTCCCTCTCTTGGAGGAGCTTTCAACATTGTGTACAAGAATGACGGACAAGGAAACCTGTCGGCCAATACTGGATTTTTCACACTGTTCAAGCAAGGAACAACACTGCGATATGACTATGAAATTGAATCTCCGCTTATCAACCGAGTGATAGATGTTCCAGCAAACAATGTCACAGAAAATGACATATGGGTACAGTCAATTGATGCCAATGGCAATGTGTTGGCTGAGTGGCAACGTGTGCCATCTACCAATGGCAGCAACTTGTATCTCAATGACCTGGGCAATCAAGAACGAAATATCTATGAAGTTCTAACAGGCAACAACGATCAGATCAGTATAAAATTTGCAGACGGCAAATTTGGAAACATTCCTACAGGACTGATTCGAGTGGTGGTACGCACAGGAAACGGTGAATCTTACAGCATCAAACCAACAGCCATGCGTTCACTGTCTTTTGGTATACCATATGTTAGCAAATCAAATCAACAGCATGTGTTGACCATAACATGCGACCTAGACTACACAGTGACCAATGCTGAAGCAGCCGACAGCATTGAAGATGTGCGCACAAAGGCACCTGCCTATTACTATGCACAAGATAGAATGATAACTGGACAGGACTATGCAACCTATCCAATGACAGTGAGCCCAGGTATTCTCAAGATAAAGAGTATCAATAGAATACACAGTGGCATGAGTAGGTATCTGCAAGACAAAGACCCCAGCGGCACCTACAATGATCTAGACATATACGGAACAGACGGTTTTGTCTATCGCGAAGATCTTGTGGTCAGACACGAGTTCATGTACCCAACTGGGCAGAAAAGAATTGTTGATATCATTTCAGACGTTGAAAAACTGCTGAATGATCAAGATTTTGTCAATTTCTACTATAAGAATTTTCCAACAGTTTCGTTTGCCAACAAGCCTGTGTATTTTCACAGAGTTGGCAGAGGAACAAACTATTGTCATGGCGCATACACCAGTTCATTTGGACAGGATACAGATCCAATACTGAGAGTAGGAGGGTCCTCGTCAGATCCTCTTCTGCGTCAACTGAGACAGGGTGCAATTATTCTAATGCAAGACAGTTCAGAACCTGTGAATGGCCTGCGTTGGGTTCCTCAGGGCAGAATATACGGCAACGGATTGGGTGTTCAGGACGAATTTGGAAACAGCACTGGATTGAAACCAAACGGTGAAGGAATTGTTACACTGAACAAGGTGGTAGCAGATGGATCTAGAGTGTTGAGAGTTATTCCTGCCTTGATAAAATCCTTCACAGAATCATTTGAAGGAACAATCAAAACATTGATGACAAATTTCCAGACCTTTGGCATTGCTTACAATTACACCAATTACTCTTATAGAATTATCAGTGCAGACAACATCAACACAGGAAGTTTTAGCTTGGCCAATGCAGGCAACACATCAGGGCTGGGTCTTGATTCCAGTTGGTTGATTTACATGTCATATGAGTCTGGACGCTATGTGGTACGTCAGCGCACCACGTCAGTTGTGGTTGGCAGCGAAAGAAAAGTAAGATTTTACAATGAAAATTTTGTAAACACACTGGAGACCACAAAAACAGACAACAACAATGATACCATGAGATTTTTGAACAACAAATCTCCCAGCAACATTGATGTGTATCTGCCTTCAGAACAGGTTTTCAGACTCAGCAGATATTATCGTTACGAGGATGGCTACACTGATCCAACAAAGGTGCAGTGCACAGTGGCAGATCAAGACACAGACTTTTTGCCAGAAAATCCTTATGCGTTTGAAGATCTAGTTGGAAACAATCAAATCAGTCTGGGCTGGAAAGAAGAAGGCGGACTGAGATTTGAAATTCCAATAGACCCTGCACTTGAACCTGTTAACAGGGTAGTGTCTGGAAGAAGAAACCTAAGATTTCATTGGCATCATTTGGCGTCACGCAGTCAAAGCATTGATCCATCACCAACCAATGTGATTGACACTTATGTTCTACTAGAAGGCTACTATAACGAATACAAGTACTGGATCAATCAAGGAGCTGTGCCAACTCAAGAGCCCGAAAGGCCAACCAGCGACGACTTGACTCAGAGATTTTTAGCATTGAATGCACACAAAAGTGTAAGCGATGAAATAATATATCATCCAGGAAAATTTTTGAACTTGTTTGGCGCAGCCGCAGACAGCAGATATCGTGCCACACTCAAAGTGGTCAAGATGCCTGGTGCAAGAATCAGTGACAACGAAATAAAAAGTCGCATACTGAGTGCCATGGACGAGTATTTCCATCCAACCAACTGGGAATTTGGAGAGACATTTTATTACACTGAATTGGCAGCGTTCATACATAAACAGTTGTCAGGAAACGTGGCCAGTGTGGTCATTGTGCCCACAGTAGAGGCAGCAAGATTTGGTAATCTATTTCAGATAGTACCAAACGATGATGAAATTTTCTTTCATGTGGCAACTGCTAACAACATAGAGATTATCTCATCTATCACAGAATCAAACATCAGGGTCAATAATTGATATGGCGATCAACAAGAAAACAACAGTAGCTGGTTATCAAACATATCCAGGTCGTACGGTGGAATCCACAGTGGACAACACCAATCTATTGCCTGGTGTGCACAGAACCACAAGAAATAAAAAATACATAGATGCTCTGTTGGGAGAACTGACCAGTAAAGGTACGCTGGAGTCGTTTGATGGTTGGATTGGCAGTAAAAATTCACAACTGCAACGCAAAACAGACATTTACTTGAACAACAACAGTAGATACAACAACGGCATTAAATCTACCAATGTCACTGGCGACCTGGTAGACATACGAGAAGAAATGACCAATAGAGAGAATGTAGCTCTCAAAGATGCCAAACAGTTGACTTCAAAATCCTACGGCTATGCGCCTGGAATTGATCCAGATAAATTTGTTAACTTTCAAAACTACTACTGGTTGAGATTTGATCTACCAGAAATTGCACTAGAGGCCGGATTCAATGAAACATCAGGATCAGCCGAAGTTACTATTGATCTGGACATTGTTGGCAAAGCATATTACACAACCAATGTTCAAGCCAATGGACAAAAATTAACATTACGCAACGGAATGAAAGTGTATTTCATTCAACGCGATCATGGAACATGGACAGATTCAGCTGAATACATCACTGAACCATCAGACAGCTTGGATCCAAAATACTTTGTTGTAGCCGGCGTGGGTTCTGCAATCAAATTGTTGCCATACGACCTTTATCAAAATCCATCTAGTCCAATCTCTATCTTGAGCCCAGTTCCCTGGGACAAGAAAAACTGGGACAGAACACGATGGGACACAGATATACTGACCCCGGGTGGGAAACAATATGTGACTATTAAAACAGGCAGTCACAACTACAATGTATGGAGTAGAACCAATCGTTGGATCCATGAACAAACAGCTCTGGAGGTAGCAAGATTTCTTGGCATTGAAACAACCCTGGTGCTGGAAAAAGATGATCGTGCCAGCCGTCCTATCATTGAATTTGAACCACAAATTGATTTGTGGAATCATGGCAATCTTGGCAAACGCTCTGTGAGTGTGCTGACTACCAATGTTTCTTCGTTGGCAGACATAGAAGGTTTGATAAACCCTGTCATTGACGGAGTTGAACTGGAAGAAAATGCCAGGGTTATTTTTGCAGGCGGCGATCCAGCAATAAGAAACAAAACCTTTGTTGCAACCAATGTCAATGTTGGAGTGACTTTTGTAGCGGCAGTGGACGCATTTCCTGTCACAGGAGAAACTGTAGTAGTAAATCAAGGCACCGAGTCAGGTTTCAGTTACTGGTTCAATGGCGAAGCCTGGGTAAAAGCACAGCAGTTGACACAACGAGGACAAGCACCGCTGTTTCGTCTGTTTGACGGCAACGGAGATCCAATTGAATTGTCAGATGTTGCGGCATTCAGTGGCAGCAAAATATTTGGCTACGAAACCGGCACAACCTACGATAGAGAATTGAATTTCTCAATAGCCTATGACAGCAGTTACAAAGGCAGTCTGAGCAACAACATTGGCGCAATAACATTTCGTAATTACCTGGCAGAGATATATCAAACCACCAGCGGCGAAACTCTTAAAGATATTTCCTCTTTCAATTACTACAGAGCCTGGAATATCTATGATGACTCCGAGGCTCCAATTTGGCACTATAGATCTGGGTGGCAACCAATCAGCGAAGTATTCAATGTCAAAAAAGAACATTCTTTAACAGTTGTTGATTCTCAAATCAATGCCCAGGGTAACCTTGTGCTGACAGGGAACCGATGGAAGTTTAATCCAACATATACCTGGAACATCTCTACCCCAGCTGAACTGTTGAATGAAAATAATAGAGAGTTCTTGTTGGAAGAACTACCACAAACTGGCCCAGCCAGAGAGTGGTATGACGAACTGGTTGTATCAAAGTTCACAGACAACAAGATCTACAACTACACTGGACAACGATTGAGAATTGCCAATCAGCGAGGCATTGTTTTTGTTGACACAACAGACATTGAAATTGACTTGCCAGCCAGTTTGTTTGAAGAAAAAACATCATACACTCCAGAAGACTGCTATCCCAACGACTATGTGATCAGATGGAAGATTGGCAATTTTAGATGGAACACAGCCAGACTAATTGCACGTCGAAGAGATGATCCTCGTCGCCCAAATATATTTCTCAACGGAACACAGCTCACAACCAATGACTGGAGAGTTATGTATGCTGGTGGCCTTGATGCATTCAACACAGCAGTAACTGGTCTACAAATCAACAGTGTTACAGCCGGAGACAAAATTGATGTAGTTGTCAATGGCAGCATGTCTACCACAGTTGATGAAACAACTGAAATATCCAATTTGTCCTACAACCCGTACAACGAAATTGTAACCACTGGTGCCTATGGTCAATTTTTTGGTCATTTTGTATCAGCAATCTCTAAGAGAATAATTCCTAGATTTGTACCAGACGCAAACCACCTAGGAACACAAGAGCCTAGGTTCAGCGACACAGAAGGATACAATTATGTGTTTGGAGACAATGACTGGCAATTTTCTCAGTCCAGAGCAAGATACCCAGCAGGCCACAAGATTGTACTGCACAACTCTCCTGCGGTCAGATTCATGTGGGCATCGCGTTCAGGTGAGGTAGGCGAAACATTTACCATGCTGGAAGATGCACGTAAGTCTTACGCCAATTTCAAATTGAAATTTATACAAAAAATTGAAAGACTTTATCTTGACCAAGACATCTCAGACATACAGGCATCTGTTGACAAAGCACTGTCAGACATATTTGTAGGACGCAATGATTCTTTCAGATATGCACACAGTCACATGGTCATGTGGGGCACACCCGACGCCGAAAAAACATACACATTTTTAGGTTCCACTGCTGAAATTGAACTAGACGGCGATGATGCTGATCCGGGCACTGTGACAGTGATCATTGACGGAGACGATGCTAACCCTGCTGGTCCAATGACCACAGTTGATGGCGGTCTATCGGGTTCTTTTGTAGATTATGCATGTGAAATTCCAGGCAATGTTGAATTGGGAGAAATTTCTTCAGATCATGTGTATGTGTACTATAAAAATTACAATGACACTGCCTGGCGTATTTTGACCTATACCAAAGATTATGAAATTGATCACACTGCCAAAACAGTGCACATTTCAGCTGAATTCGACACTCCTTGTCAATTCAAAATTTGTGTGTTTGACAAAACAAGAACCAGCTATGTTCCACCAACACCTGCCAAGATGGGCATCATGCCATGGTATCATCCAGAGATCTACACCGATACCAGTTACCAAGGACCAGACGTGTTGTTTATACAAGGGCACGATGGCAGCTTGACCCCAGCCTGGGGCGACTTCAGAGATGACATGCTGTTGGAGTTTGAACGTCGTGTGGCCAGCAGTATTGGCAAAGAACGAGGCGAACGTGCAGAATTGTTGATGGCCAAACACTGGCCTAGAAAAATGCGTCAGACCTGGTACAATCGCTATGAACTAAATCAGTACCTTGAAGATGCATGGCTGACCTGGGCAAATGAAAACAACATTGTTGATATGCCAAATGCTGGACATGTTGTTGATAGGCCTTTGACCTACAACTACTCTGCATTTGTGGCCGCAGATGGTAACACCTATGGCAGCTGGAGAGACATCTACAGACATGTGTATGGCACTGATCGTGTTGATACTCATCCATGGGAAATGTTGAACTTTGCTCGCAAGCCTGCTTGGTGGGACAGCTTGTACAGCTGGAGTGACACAGCAAAAAGAAATGCATTGATTTCAGCATTGGCCATTGGCAATCGCAGCGATCAGACATTTCCTCGAGACAATAAAAGTTATCTACATCACGACCTAGAATATCTGTCAGGACCAACTGCACCGTTTATGCCTGTGAACACAGACGGGTCGTTGAGAAATCCAATTCAAGCAGGTTGGTATGACTTGTCTCAAGTTAACAGCAACATAGAAAGTACGCAGAGCGATTGGTTGTTTGGCGGACTTGGACCCTATGAATTGGCCTGGAGAAGAAGCAGTGACTACAGTTTTGCTGCCGCTGCCTGGTTGATTTTGTCTGGTGGTCCAGAATACATGGAAGCCGTATGGGAAGGCCCAAGATTGACCAACAGCTTGCTTGAAAGCTGGATAGACGTTGACAGAGATCAAAAGAAGTTGGTCAAATGGGCCAATGCAAATCAGCACAGAGAAACCAGCACAGATGTTGTTCCTGGATATGGGATGTTGTTGACTGAACAAGCAGCCAGCCTGAGCAATGATGTGCTGTCTGAACTGATTGGCGAAATTAGAAACATTAGAAGTTGCATGCAGTGGACGGCTCTGGGATTTGTAGACAATGCCAGCCTTGATTTTGTTGCTGACATACTGATTGAGCAAGAAAAAGGCAACAGAATTCCAGCTGAAAATTATCAAGTCAATCTCAAAGTTACCAGTCCCAGTTTGGTAATTGCCTACAGCGGCGTCAAGGTCATTGCAGATGAATCAGGTGGTTATCAGATCCAAGGCTACGACAACATTTCAACTTATTTTTCTTACTATCCAGTAGACACAACTGGTCCAAGTATACCAGTGGAGTTGGGATCAATAACCTACAAAAAATATACCACATTTGAAAACACCTTGTCATTTTTAGATTACGGAACTGTGCTTGAAACCAGACAAGATGTCATCAACTTCTTGTTGGGCTATGGAGAATACCTAAAGACACAAGGCTGGGTATTTGAAGACACTGCTCCTACACTTGATGACATACTGGACTGGAGTTACAGTGCTAGGGAATTTGCTACCTGGAGTCAGACTCGCTGGCAACCAAACACTCAGTTGTCATTGAGTCCAGCATCTGAAAACCTAGTGCTAGAGCACAATGCTCGATTCTTTGGCAGATTAGACACCACGTTTCTAAGTAGAACTTATTTGTTGGACAGCAACAGTCGCAGGATTGATTTCAAAGACACTGAGATAATTCGTGAAAACAATCAAACAGTAATCAAGAGTCGTCCAGGTGTTGGAATTTATTTTGTTCGTTGCGGACTAGAAGAATACACTCACGTTGTAACATTTGACGACGTTACCATCTTCAATGATCAAATAAATGATTATTTGTTTGGTATATCAATCAAGCGTTTGCGAGCACAGGGTCGAAGAACTAAAAATTGGAACGGCAGGCCCAAAGGCAACGGATACATTGTTCAAGATTCCACTGTACGTGTTAACCTTGACACAATTTCTAGAGAACTGGGCGACGACTACATCACTGTGGAAAACCGCAGTTCAAACCCATGGATCAGAAATCTCAAGAAAAGTCAGCTGGGATTGAATCGTCCTGAAAACGCATTTTTAGCAACAGGCTTCAGCAAAGACACCATTGACCAATTCCAAGCAGCCAGTTTGCGTAGAAAAGGCACGCCCAATATAATTGACAAATTTACAAAAGGTCTACTGGGAGATGTGTCCGACAAACAACTGGCATATGATCCAGGTATAACAGTTCGAGAGAATTGGATGTTCCGTATGGGTGAAGACTACGGTTATTCGGGCAGTAAAAAAACTTGGGAGATCAAACTTCCGCCCAACAGTAGAGAAACATTGCTGGACAGATTGACCATCAGAGTGATTCCTCCCTTCAGACAAAACACCTACTACGAAACTCAGAATGACATTCGCAATGACAACATAGTTGATTTGCTGGGTCCTAACGACAGACGTTGGGTGAGATATCCTGCTGATTTTGAATTGCCTCTCAGAGACAAGGCAGTACAAGAAACAGACCTGCCACAAGCAGGCATTGCAGATCGACTGGAATCAACATTCAAATTCATGGATATTGATCAACTGTATGATGTTGATCCAGACACCAGCGAACTAACACCATTTGCAGGTCCCGGCAGTTGGCAAAGTGCATGGCAAGTGGCCACGTGGGTGTCAACTCAGGCCTACGATCAAGAAGACTATGTTCGATACAAAGGACAACTGTACAGAGCAGTGCGATCTCATGTGGCACAGGCCGCATTTGATCCTGCGCTATGGGATGCCATCAACGAACCTATACTACCATCAATTTGGGTGGCCAATAAAACAGCAGAATCCAGCGATATCAGAGACTGGACCATGTTGCAGACCATGGACAAAAATCTAGGAATCAGAGAAATCTGTGCAGGTACCTACGAAGAACCATACAAAATATTGGTTGAAATGGAAGCTGGCGTCAAGCACATGGCACAGGCCGGTGACTGGGTGTTGATACTGAGTACAACAAAAACAGATCTCAATGGTTTCTATCCTGTACAGTCTGTTAGGGACACAGAGTCTTTCTTTGTTGAATTGAAATTCAATCCTACAGACTATACACCACCAGAGTTTGCACCAGGCAAAACATCGCCAGGCGGAAAATTATTCTTGGTCAAAGAAACTCATTTTTACACAATAGACGAAATGAAGGCCACACTGTTGGATCCTTCATACGAATGGGCAGATGGAATGAAAGCCTATATCGATGACAGAGTCAATGAACCATTGGTATATGAGTATCGAGGAAATTATGCCCTATTCGACGCTAACAATTCTGTGCTCGATAACAGAAGCGTTGTTTTCTATGACATGACCAATCTCAACTTCTTGCACATGTTCAATGCGCAGACAGAAGAAAATATGCCATGGCTGTTTTCACTGGGCATGCTGTTGGCAGCATTCAACAAATTGAACAGCGAGGAGTTGTTGCTAACAGATACATGTACAATTAGCTTGGATGCGCTGGCAGTGCCAGGAGCAAGAGTATTACCATCCAATGTGCCTACTGTCACTGTGGCCAATGCCATTAGAGGAATAGTATTTAGACAGGCCAATGACTGTGCCTATGTGTTGGCCGAAAAAATATACGGCGACATCACTTCAGCAGTTTCAGCTGTCAAGACATTGTTTGAGAATAGCACTGCATTTGTGTCCACTGTAGGAGAAGACACACGAGGTTCAGGTACTCCTTTGGATCTTGCCTACATAGCCACGGCTATCTGGGCTTTTGCAGACTACAGATATTTCTTTGCTGAACAAACATGGTTCTACCGCGGCAAGATCTACGAGTCAAGAAACAAGCTATTAGATTACAATGGCATTGGTTTGGTCATGCCAGTGAACCTTGACAGCAACGGCAATCCAGAATATCATACCATTGGTATAAAATCATATTCTGGACGTCAGCTATTGATGGTGGCCACAGGATATTCTAGTCGTTCTCAACGTGATGCTGATTCTATTGCATTGATTGACACAGTAAATGCGTTTGGATCAGCCAGCGGTGTGTTCAACCAGGTGCCTTTTGTGCTAGACCGTGCACTGGGCGACATTGTTGATCACAGCCAGATTACCAATGTTGAAATAGTAGACTATGAAAATAACACAGTGCTGGCCACACTGAGCCCATATGATCCTGCCGCAGGCATACTGCCATCATATGTGGATTCTTTTATAAACTGGAAAGAACACGAAGATCCAGCCAGCTATACCAATTCAGATCTTGATGATCAGGATGGCTACAGTGTTCGTCCAAGATTTGCCTGGTTTGACGAGCACAAAGGCGAAGTATGGTGGGATCTAAGCACAGTTCGTTACTATGATTACTATCAGGGCAATTCAAGAGAGCGTTCCTTCAATTGGGGCAGACAATTCCCTGGCAGTAAAATAGATGTCTATGAATGGGTCAAGAGTGTGGTACCACCTGCTGAATGGGCAGAATCAGTTAGAACAGGTTTCTTGGTTGACTTTGAATCTGTTTCTGGTACACCTTACCATAAAGTTGTTGACGACGAGAAAAAGTATTTCTGGTGCGAACGTTCAGAAAAAGACGCCAGTGGTGTGTTTAGAACATACTATTATTTCTGGGTTTCAGGACTTGATCGCACTTATACTGCTCGAACAAATATCAGAGCATCAGTTACACAAAGCACAAGCAAATCACAGCAGGTGTATTCAAGAACAACTGCTGGAATACCAGCGTCCACCAACAAGTTCACAGTGACACAAATTGCATCAGTAATAAATGATCCACGTGTGACCGGATCCACTTGGTTTGCTGGCCTACAGAAAAATGCAATCATGTTGAATGGTGTTGCCAATCTTTTGAGCAACAAAGGAGCAGTGTTGCGCATTGAAACCAATGGTAGCACAGACACACATAATCAGTGGTTGCTGTTAAAAGAAAATGATGTAACATCTGAAATCTCTGATTGGTTGCACATAAGATTACGAGACAGTATAATTGGATCCGATCAGACTGAAACCTTGTACAATGTAACAAATTACCAGAACAATCAAGGCTACAGTCGAGCACAAGTGGTACGATACAACAACAATTACTATCGTGCGTTCAGAGACTTTTTGACATCAGATGTTCAATTTGCTGATGGATCACCAGTGCCCTTTGCATCACAGCCATGGCAACGCATGTGGAATTTCACACAGACATCAGTTGACACCATCAGCGAGATACAAGGAAAAGACGTACCTGATTACAACCGACATCCTTACAATCGATACGGCAATGAAATTAGACCATCACAACAAAGCTGGCTCAATGATAGAATTGAAGCCATTAGAATTTTTGTTGATGCAGCCAATAGAGAACTAGCCAAAGTAAATGTCACTGGTATTATCAATTGGGATAAAAGATTGACCAAGGTAATAACAACCAACGACAGTGCATTTTCATATGATGTGTCTGTATACTGGAATTACATTGACTTTGTTGACAGTGCTTTTGACGCAACAAAACCAATAACAGCAACCTTGACTTCGTTGACAGAATTGTACAACAATACCACAGCAGTTGTTGGTGACTATGTCAAAGTACTGGTCGGAACAGAACAAATTGTCAACATTTGGGAAAAATCCAACGAAGGCTGGGTGCTGGTGTTCCAACAAAATGGAACCATACAAATCAACAAAGAATTGTTTGACCTAGCAAAAGCACAAGATCTCTGGGATGCAAGTCCATGGGATAGTATTCGCTGGGATCATTATCCTTTTGTTGAATTGTTTGAAATTATCACGGCTCTCAGAGAAGACGTGTTTGTTGGTACATATCAAGTGCATTACAATGTGGTATTCTTTGCACTGGTAAGAGAAGTCATGCGACAAAACCCAACCTGTCATTGGATACGTAAATCCAGCTACGTTGATGTTGAGCGTGTGAGTGCTAACAGTTTGTCAGCGGCTCCATATTTTAGAAAAGAAAATCTACGAAATGATGACAATGTGTTGGTTGACTTTGTGAACGAAGTCAAACCATATCACACCAAAATTTTGAATCAGATTGAGGTGGACCAGCTGACAGACAAATCCAACCTGTCATTTGAAGAAAACCGTACCATGAAGATTGTGATGAATTACAATCGACACGGAGATCAAACCTGGCAAGGATACTACATTGACGGGCATCGATTTGGTGAACTTGAACAGGGCTGGGATAGAAATCCTTGGGAGTTTGAATTCACAGCCGAAGGACTGCTACCTGCAACAGGCGAGCGTGTGAGTCGCATGAAAAATTATCTCTGGGACATGGATCAGCCAAGATACGATGCACTGATTGACACTATCATTGCTGGACACAGCTTTGGTGTACAGCCCGAAGCATTGCAGGCCATTGTTGATGGCAATGCATTTTATCAACCAGAATGGGATCGCTGGCCAGAAGAAATGGTAGCATTGAGCCCAGGCGAAAGTGTTGAAATCAGAGTGATCAACAACCAGTCAGGCAGCACAGTGAATGCAAACACAATAGCCTGGAGATACCATTACGACATACTGGGCGGAACAACTGTGTATCGATACAACAACAGTGCACAGACCACTGTGGCAACAGCAGCCTCAACTGTTGCTACTGAAATTGAACTTGTAGATGCTTCTGTGTTGACCCGCCCAGATCCTGTAAATGGAAAACCTGGTATTGTTTGGTTGGCTCGCGAGCGCATAGAATTCTGGGAAATTGACGGAAACACAATCAAACGTCTGGTAAGAGGTACCCTGGGTACTCCTGTGTTAGAACAAACAGTGGGTAGAAAAGTGTATGACGGCGGCCAACAAAATCAGGTTCCGACTCCGGGCAACCTGAAAAACTGGCACGATTCGTTGTACCCACAATGGAATGAGCTAGGACAAACAATCCTTAACAGCGACACTAGAGAAGCGGTGTTTCTTAAAGAAGGCCCAGGGTATTTTGTTCCCGGCTAAAATGATTTAAGTACATTGGTAATCAACACATAAATATGAGATAGAGGAATTAGCATGATAAAAGACACATTAGACGCATTGATTGAAGGACACATCAAAATTTGGGATCCAGATTCTGGTGAAGTGTTTGTCAACAAGCGTAATGCCGTAAACTTTGAAAACATTTCTATAGCTATTGCCAACTTGTTGGCAGGCAATTTCACACAGGGTTTTTATGTGTCTGAGATGCATTTTGGCAACGGTGGAACAGTTATTGACAGCACAGGCGCAGTAAGCTATCGTCCACCCAATGTAAATGGCCAAGGCGAACAACTGTACAATGCCACCTTTTTCAAGGTGGTAGACGAAGAAGATTTTGTCAACAACACAGATCCAGGGCTAAACAAAACAAGCATAACTCATGTGAATGGACTAAACTACACAGATCTTGTGGTAACTTGTACCATTGATTACAGTGAACCTGTTGCTGAAGATTCCACGTTTAACCTGGCAGGAACATCGCAAGATGCACAGGATAACGCAACAAACATGGAAGGGTCCTTTGTTTTTGACGAACTAGGACTCAAGATTAAAAGCACAACAGGATCGCTGGGAGATGGGCTGTTGATAACACATGTTATCTTTCACCCTGTGCAAAAAAGTGCCAACCGACTGTTGCAAGTTATATACACCTTGCGTATACGAGCAGGTTGATTAAATAAGAGAACGAGGAAATAACATATGGCTTACGACATTAACAAACGCGATGGTTCACTACTGGTAACTATACCTGACGGAGACTTGGATACCAGCACGTCTATCAAGTTACTTGGTAAAAACTTCGCTGGATATGGCGAAACTGTTGCAGAAAACTTTGTGCACATGATGGAGCATTTTTCCTCAGCATCTGCACCAGCCAACGCACTGTCTGGACAGTTATGGTTCAATCCCAGTACCAATCGTATTTCAGTATATGATACACAGGGCAACTGGAAAGAAGTAGCACAGTTGGTTGCACAAATCAGTCAACCAACTGGAAGCACTCGCAGAGTTGGCGATTTCTGGTACCAAACAGACATCAAGCAACTGTGGATCTGGGACGGCACACGCCATCAACCAGTGGGATTCCCTAGCGGCGCAACAACTATTAAATTTGTTCGCATCAAAGACGTAGACTCTATACTACACGATGCAATCAAAGTGATCATGAGCGGCGAATTGATGGCCATCTTCTCAGGTGAAGGCCCATACACACCGCACATTGACGAGAAGCTTGAAGACGGAGTAGGTCAGTTAACCACAGAATTTCCACAAATTGGAAAAGGACTACAGCTGACCAATCGCACAGGATTCAAGTTCCGAGGTATTGCAGTTGAAGCAGAGTTTGCTGACTTGGCAGAAATGTATCGCAGTGACAAAAACTACATTGCAGGCACACTGATCAAAATTGGCGGCGAAGCTGAAGTAACAGTGGTAAGCACAGACGCTGATGCTGATATTTTTGGTGTGGTATCCACAGATCCTGCACTGCTGATTGGTAGCAGGATTGGGCACAATGAAACTAGAGTACCAGTTGCACTCAAAGGTCGTGTTCCTGTGCGTGTGATTGGCGAAGTTAAAAAAGGCGAAAAACTAGTATCCAGCGAAATTGCAGGCGTTGCACGTTCAATGAAAAAAGGCGATGACCCGCATGCTGTGTTTGGCAGAGCATTGGCAAACAAAGAATCGTCTGGAGAAGGTCTGGTTGAAGCAACTATTGGAGTCAAGTAACTATGGCGCTCAAAGGCGACAAGATACTGGCTCAGCTACACGATGACGCCAGGTTAAAAGTAGACAAGGTATATGCTGATCTTTATCCTGGTCAGGGCCCAAGCACGAATCCTGTTGTTCAAAACAATCTAAAATACGGTTGGGGCGGTGCCAGCACAACCAATAAAGCAGTGGGCGATAAAATCACCGCACAGTCTTTCAACCAGTTGATTGACCGCCTTAACATTGCTGTAGAAAACACAGGACTGGCCAATGTTGAGCTAGATAGACAGTTGCCTGCCAATCAAAAGATACTGGCAGCCTATTACAATGCCATCAATGACTATGCCAGCAATGTATTAACTGTGCCCAACACACTCAATCCTGCACGTGCATCAATACAACAGATTGGTTCTGCTTCCAGAACAGTGAATTGGAACACACAGTTGGTGTTGACATTTGATGCCATTTTCCCCACACATGATCAGGCCAGACACTTTTTCAATTCTGGTGCAACAGTGAGAATGGACTTTGAAATGGCCGGTAGCGGCACAGGACAAGGTTACAGAGACTGGCAGTATATTTTTTACAGAGCTGGCATTATTTCTTATGGTGTAAATGGACTCAGCATCTCTGGCACTGCCCATTTCACTGATGGGGGTATTTCCTTTCCAGAATTAAATTCTACCGGATATCAATTGTTAGGAACCATACAAACCGGCGGAAGCTATGGCGGATACGGCGGGTATGGGGGCTATGGCGGATATGGCGGATACGGAGGCTATGGCGGTTATGGTGATCCTTTGTATATTCGAATCTACGGTAAATTGGCCGCAACTGGACAGAATATTGTGCGATTCAGAGTCATACTAGACAATGCCAGCAACTTGGCAGCAGAACGTTTGGTAACCGGTACCACACAGTGCTTTATTAGCAGAAGAAAACCAGTTGACAATTCTAGGCCAAGCACAGCCTTGGTGATCCCAGATGTTGACTTCAATTTGATTGCTGAATTTACAGGTTCATGACAACCACCCAGTGATTTCGTAGCGATAAATAACTGCGTATATAAATCACTGTGAGGACATATGGACCAAAGACTCAAGGAAGCTCTTGAGTACAGCAATTACCGGCTGACACTCTCTACCCATAAAAAGAACATACGCCTGCGAGCAGAAGCAATTCTGCTGGTGAGTGATTCTGGGGGAATGTTTCGCTCAACCGACCAGCTGATACTCTGGATAGATTATCTCATAAGATCACAAATAGAACAGTATGTTTTACTGGACACAAATGATCAGCCAATATTGGTCAAAGACTTACCGGCCCTGAGAAATCGATTACAAGACGCACATGCAAAAAGTATGAATTTGTTGCATGCTGAAAATGAAAAAATCAAACGTGCTAGAACCGTTGAAAAAGTAGTAGCGGCTCCGGCACAAGAAGTGCCAACAATCACAGCAACAGAGACCAACGATGAACAACCAGGATCCTCACACATTGAAACATGAGGATACTGGCATCCTTATGTTTGCTTACAACAACGAGCAAATAGACTACATTCGACTTGCGCTGTTGGCAGCAATGAGCGCCAAGAAACACATGCGCAACAACCAGGTTGCACTGATGACAGACCAGGGCACATTGGCCTGGATGGCGCAGAGTTTGCCCAAAGACATTGTAAACCGAGCATTTGATCACATAATCGTAGAAGACATAGAACACGAAAAAAATGTTCGCACTCACTATGACAGCCCATGGAATCAATTTCAGGCACAGTTCTCTAACACAAACAAACACTCAGTTTTTCACAAGACTCCTTTTGCCAAAAGTCTGTTGATAGACGTAGACTATATCATTGGCAATGCCAATTTGGACCAAATTTTTGATACCAACGCCAGCGTGGCCATGTTTGGCGAAGCAATGGATCTACGTGGATTGCCTCCTCATCACTATGAACAATATCTGCATCCACTGGGAATCAAGATGTGGTGGAGCACGGCTGTGTATTGGCAACAAGATGAACAGGCAAGATTATTTTTTGATCTTTGGGAACATGTGAAAGACAATTATGAATTTTACAAATTTACCTACAAGTTCCCAGGAGCATTGTTTCGCACAGATTATGCAGTGAGCATTGCTTGTCATTTACTGGCAGGTCAAACAGGTGAAGAATGGGCAACCAGGATTTCCAATCAACCCATGCGGTACATGGACGGCAAAGATGACTTGGCAGCAGTTGACCAGGACGGATGGTTGTTCTTGAGCAACGACCGTCATGAGAACTGGAAAAATCTTGCAGTGCGTATGCAAGGAGAAAACGTGCATTTCATGAACAAGCGCGGCCTGCTACGCCATTGGGAAAAAGCCATGGAGTCAGTATGCTAAACATAGTGTTTGCCATAACAGGAAACAACATTGTCAGCAGATATCGAGCCTGCGAAGCAAATGCTCGCCTACTGCGTCTGCTCAATAAAGATTGTAAAATTACTCTGATCCTTGGCAACAGCACTGCTGATAGTTTGTCAGTGAAAACTGCATTGTTTGACAAAGTATACGAAACAACGTGTTCAGACAATCAAGTGGAATTTTTAGCCAACAGCTTGCCAAGAATCCCAGGAGATCAAATTTTTTATCTCAATGAGAACCTGTTTTCATTTACCGAAATACACAATGCCCTGGGTAGAAATCTTGTCAGTGGCGTTTATATACCAAACCAGGTGCTAGATTTCAGAGGAAACAGCATAGATGCCGCTGGCAGTTGGACAGCACAACAATTGATGCAAAAACACCAATGGCCTGTTGTTATGGCTCCAGCCATTTGGTTCAACAAAGATGACAAATCACTAGAATTTTTTTCAGCACTGGAAATGTGTGCTAGCTCTTGGCACACGCTAGGAACAGAACACAGTGACGCAGCCATGGCAAATCCAACACTAGATAACATATTGAGTTTTGCCTGTTTAACACAGTCTGAAAATTATCAAAAAACAAATCTGCTGAACTTTAGGCATTTTGGTCGCAGAGATTTTTCTCGAGATGCCAACTGGATACACAAGGATTGGTATGACTGGCTGGACACCTGGTGGGTGTCCAAAGATGGCACATATCTACGTGTTGAAAATTTTAGACAACAAGGCTTTGTATTTTTGGGCGGAGACTACATTGAAAGGGTAGAACAATGGCTAGAAAAAATAAGTCATTGACACCCATTGACATATCTCACTTGTTTAGAGTTAGGTCTGCACCTGAACAATTCAGTGTGTGGTACGATCCTGTAACAGGAAAGATAACAGGAGTTGCACCACACACAGCAACTGACCAAGGAAATTTTATAGTTGGCACAGGAGACCTGTATCTTGCATTACTGAACGGCGAACGAGCTCTCAAAGAATATCTGGTAGGGTATGATCCTGCACAGGGCCGTACCAGAGTCATGCACTTGTCGGAATGGGCCGGACTGTTGGGTGAAAAGCACGAAATACAGTTGATAGATTTTGAAGCTGAACAAGACATTACCAAACAATTTTCTCTAAGTTTTTACAAAGCACAACGCAAGTGTGAATTGGTTGTGAACCACGATGCCTTTATCAACATGTTTCATCTGGGCAATGAAGATCAAATTGCCTACAGCCAAAGGCAGCACATTAGATTTTTTGTAAGAGACAAGAGCACTGGTTATCTTGTTGCCAGGCATGATTTTGAATTTGACATTTCCAATGATAATATCATGGAGGCTGATGCGCATTGGTTAGAAGATTTATCACCCGACGATATTGAAGTAATGAGCCACAAGAACTTTTGCACATACACCTGGTCCTGGAGAGAAAATCAAATTGAAAGAACTGTGCGTGTGAACCGAACACGTGTGATTCCAGCGTCTAGGTCCAGCGATTTTGCACACCTGAATTTTAGAATACATGCCAACGGCACACTACTATGTGAGAGTCACATTGTGAATCCAGCAAATTACAACATTCACCAGGCTGTCAAAGTGTGGATAACCAAGAGAGATCATCCAGATGCACTGATTGGATCAATTTCTATTCCGGTCAATATGATACAGGGTAGAAAAACACTGGAAGTTGATCGCAGACATTTACGTGGATTCAGAATAAATGATCTTGACTTTTTGACAGATAACCAGTATATTAGAATATTTGTAAAGGATCTTGCATGACCCCAATCAATGAATTTGATATTGTGTTTATCAGCTATGATGAACCAAACGCTGATGCCAACTATGCAGACCTGCTGACCAAAGCACCTTGGGCCAAACGTAGTCATGGAGTCAAAGGCAGTGATGCTTGCCATAAGGCCGCCGCCGCGCTGAGCGAAACGGATCGCTTTGTTACAGTGGATGCAGACAATGTGGTATGGGACGATTTTTTCAACATTGAACTAGACATGAACAAAATAGGACCAACTGATGTGATCAGTTGGGCTGGTAAAAATGTTGTCAACGGGTTGATTTACGGCAATGGCGGAATTAAACTGTGGCCCAAGAGTGTGGTTATGAGCATGAAAACACACGAGGCTGCCACTGCCGCAAGTGCACAAGTGGATTTTTGTTGGGACATTCATTATCATCAAATGAACAATGTGTACTCTTGGACTCACAACAACGGCAGTGCATATCAAGCATTTCGTGCTGGATTCAGAGAAGGTGTAAAGATGTGCCTGGCAGGTGGCATACCGGTAAGTGTGGGAGAACTAAGGCAGCGTGTGCACCCAAAGAATTTACGCAGACTCTTGGTATGGCAGAGCGTGGGTGCAGATACTGAAAATGGTCTGTGGGCCATGTATGGTGCACGGTTGGGTACCGTGCGAACATTGTTTGACAGCACATTCAACTATGTGGATGTGAGAGACTTTGACTGGCATGACGAGCACTGGACCAAAACAGTTCAACCTCAATTTGATGCTGACCGCGGAGACATGTGCACGGCTACTGGTTGGACATACAACAACGAATTACTGCGCAGTGAAATTCGCAAGCTGGGTACAGAACTACGTACCAAGGCCAACCTGTCCATTGCCGAACTGGATGAAAATGGTTCAAGGTTCTTCAAGGAAAGCTATATCAATCCCAACAGACTGGGTCCAATGATCAGAGAAGATCAAGTGATTCAAGGTGTGGACGGCTTCTAAATGTATGATGTATTCTTTCTCAGTTACGACGAGCCTGATGCTGATGAAAATTGGCAACGCTTGTTGACTTTTGCACCGGCTGCAAGAAGAATACACGGAGTCAAAGGAATACTGCAAGCACACCAGGCAGCGGCACAACAAAGCAATACCAGTTCTTTCTTTGTGGTAGATGGCGATGCTTGGATACACAACGACTGGGATTTCAACTCTGAATGGTTTGACAACATCTATCTACCGTATCCCTACAACAACAACAGCGTGAGCGACTGTGTGTTTGTATGGAGCAGTATCAATCCCTACAATGGTTTGAAATATGGCAACGGAGGTGTTAAACTGTTACCAAAACAACGCACACTTGATCATGCTGGTTCTGTAGATGTTACCACTGGCATATCATCATGCATAATGTCACTGGACTGGGTGGCCTGTGAAAATAGATTTGCTACCAGTAACTGGACTGCATGGCGCGGAGCATTTAGAGAGTGTGCCAAACTGTCTCATGGCTCGGTTACTGTGTCAGAAGAAAAACTCAGCACTTGGACTCAGGTAGCCACAGGGACATATAGTTCTGCCATCCTTGCTGGGGCTCTTGCAGGAAAAGAATACGGCACAAGCAACCAACCAATTGAACAAATCAACGACTATGATTGGCTGAAAGGACATTATGAACAAACATTTCAGCAATGAAAGTGTGCTGTGGATAGCAGACACACTGCGACATTTTCCAGAGCATACCACACGCATACTTGATTGTTTCTGGAGAGGACAAATTGACAGCAAGGCCTGGTTGATTGATCAGCTCAATCTAGAACTGCTCAAAGGGCCAGAGCCACAGGTGATACATATCTTTGGTGGGTGGTATGGTGTGTTGGCCACCATGCTGTTTGATTCAGCAACTTTTCCAATCAAGTTTATACGTAGCATTGACATTGACCCTGCCTGTGAACCAGTGGCAGACCACATCAACAAATACAACGAAATGAACCAATGGCGCTTCAAAGCATTTACTGCCAGCATGGACGAATGGGAGTATGATCATGCGCCTACCATGGTGATCAATACCAGCTGTGAACATGTGGATCAAGAAACATATGATCGGTGGTACGATCGCATACCCACAGGCACAACTGTTGTGTTACAAGGCAATGATTTTTTCTCCTGTGAAGAGCATATTCGTTGCAGTAGAGACCTTGAAGAATTTGAATCACAGTCAAGACTAGATAATATTCAGTATGCTGGCTGCTATAGAACAGATGCTGGTAGTGGATACACACGTTTTATGCTGATAGGAACACGATAGACATGTCTTATTTGAGCTTGGAAAAAGAAGCTGTGTTTCTGTTCCGCCCATTGGAACAGTATGTTGATCTTGGTCGACTGCGAGCAGAAACTTGGAGCCTGTTGGCTGATGTACCATTTGATGAACGCAATCAGATATGTTTACAAACTGGCGGCATTGACGACTGGTATGAAGGAACCGGCGCCATGCCTGGCGGCGAAGACCTTTCAAAATTTGATGAGATGCACCCAAAGTTAAAAGGCACTTGGTGGGAAAGTTTTATAAAAAATTTGCCCTACAAGGTCAGTAGAACACGCATTGCAAGACTTCCTCCTAGAAAATGTTACAGTGTGCATCAAGACTTTCATCGCACACTGCACATTGCTATTCATACCAATCCCAAAGCCTATTTCTTGTTTGTGAAAGAACAAAGACTGATACACATTTCAGCAGACAGCGACATATGGTATGTTGATACCAAAAGATTGCACACTGCATTCAATGGGGGAGATGAATCAAGACTGCACCTAATGATGCGTGTGGATGACTGACTCATTATATACCACGATAAATAATCATATGAAAACAGTAACCACATGCAGTGACACAATCAGTCCAGAAATGTACAGCAAACTAGTGAGTTTTGTACAGCAGATCATCATTGACAATCCCAAAATTCAAGCTGGAAAAAACATGGGGCTGGATTCAGAGTCTGGGTTGCTGTGGAACATTGAGAACCAACGCAGGTGGCAGACAGGGCAAGGTGAAATTGCAATACTGTTAAACGATGCTGAAGAAGTGGTTGGAGTCAGTTGCGTTGAAAGTACATCTCAACCGCTGTTGTCCATTGGCGGAATCAGAACCTGGGTGTTAAAGCCGTATCGAAGCAAAAATGTAATATCCAACATGCTTCTTGAATCCAATCTCAATTGGTCCATTGATCAAGGCAAGGCTGGTATGATGATGACATTCAATGATTACAATCGTTGGATCTATGATGGTATCAAAAGAAAAGTAGCAGGAAAAGGTGCGGGACTGGCAAATGTGTGGAGCGACTGGTGGAATGATTGCATAGTGCTGGGCAGGCCTCTCAAAATCAGATTTGTCAATCAGTGGTGCGTGATTAAACCAACAGGACTGCATGATGCCAAGGCAATTGAAACCATAGTAGGGGGTCTAGATGTCATCTCAGAATAATCTTTACAATCAATTTGAGTTCACAGAAAACAATCATATCAAGTACTGGTATGACAATGACCCAGGCAAAATATTCAGAGAAGACGACTGGCAAACCACAGCAGGCACAGTGGGCTATTGTCAACGACCCAGATTGACCTTTCGTGGCGAACTTATACGTACAACCAAGATTATTTCTCGCAAGCACAAAGAACCCATGGCAGTGTTTTTCTCTGGCGGACTAGACAGCGAAATTGCACTACAGGCTTGGATGGAAAGTCGAGTTCCATTCAGACCCGTGATTGTTAGATTCAAAAATGATCTCAACGATGGGGATGTAAAGCAAGCAACAGAATTTTGCCAAACAGTTGGTCTAACTCCAATATTCTTAGACTTTGATCCTGTGGCCTTTTACAACAGCGGTGACTGGCAAAGAGTGGCAACAGAGTATCAAAGTTACACTTTCTATCAACAGATCTTGTGCAAGATTGCCGAAGACTTTGCTGAACCCATGATAACCATTGATGAAGTTGAATTGGAAAAAACATTTGACATGGATCATTTGATCAAGACCGGCGAACGCAGAATGCATTGGGTGTTTCTAAAGAAAGAAGACCAAGATGGCGTGTGGAGACGATTTGTTGCCAAAACAGGTATTCCAGCATACAATAACTTTTACACATACAATCCAGAAACCATGTTGTCATTCCTGGAAGGTTATGTTGTGAACAAATTGATCTCTGATCAAATGCCAGGCAAGCTGGGTTGGACATCCAGCAAGAATGAAATATATGGCACACTGACCAGATATCCTTTCAAGCCGCGACCCAAGCGCACAGGCGTAGAAAAACTATTCCACATATGGACAGATGTAGAACATCAGTGTGCCAATCTCTTATTTGCCACAGAGCCGCGAATATATGAGTTTAACGCACATGAACTTATAACAAACATGAAACAAGGCAAGGTAAGCACATGCAAAACAATATGAAATGGTTAGATATCAACAGCCTTGATGACATCAAGACTCTAGCACAGGCTACCTATGCCAATCCCAAAGATACATATCCAGTTGCACTACAGCCAGACTCTAGAATGTTTGAGTTGTTTTTGGTACCTGAAGATGTTGGCGGCCATGAATGGCGCAAAACACTAGGAGTATACGACGAAAACAACAATCTTGTGATGGTGGCTGGAATTAGACGCATGCAGTATCAACCGGCTTGGTTGTTGAGCTTTGTGTTGAGCTCACAGAAAAACATTGCCATGGTTAGAACATTTAGAGACATGATCATTGCATTGTGTGATTATCATGAAAGCATAAACATAAACGAATGGTACGTGGCAAACCCAGGTGGCAGAGAAGAAAGCTACAGGAAAATTATGCGATTCCTGCGCGAGAGATATATAACATGGGTTGAATGCACAATTCCACCAGGTGAACGCAGTCCCTGGCCCAGTTATCACAGCATGCTTGGGTATGCTATACATAATTATGAAGTAAATCTGCGCAGATATGTTAAAAGAAGAGAACGCATGGAGCCAGACGAAGAATGACAACAATCAAACAATTTGTAAAAGACAACATCTACACGTACCGGTCAACCGGACAGGTACCTTATATTTTTGCAGTGCTGATCCCATTTCAACTGTTGGCCCTGACAGGATTTTATCTTGGATTCAGTGACTGGCATTGGCATTATCTTGCATACTTTTTTATAGGTTGGATCATATGCGGTGGGCTAGGATCTGCTGTGGGTCTACATAGATGGATCAGTCACAAAGCCATTGAAGTAAGACCTTTCATGCGTCCTGTCATGCACTGGATCATGGTATGTGCTTGTCAAGGCAGTGCAATTTGGTGGGCGGCTCTGCATAGAGGATATCATCATGCTCATTCAGATCAGCCCAAAGACATACACAGTCCTGAAAACGGCGGCTTTTGGCATGCTTATCAGGGCTGGATGTGGACAGTGAAACATGACACTATCAATCTAAAGTATGCCGTAGACACATTGCGTGATGAAAGTTTGATATGGCATCACAAACACTACAACAAAATTATCTGGGGAACACTGATTGTTCTATTTTTAATTGACCCCATGCTGGCTTTCTGGGGATTTGTTATTCCGGCCATGTGGGATCTGCACACCGATTCATTTGTAAATTCTTTGTGCCACATGCCTCGCATGGGCTATAGACTGTACAATACCAAAGACAAAAGTACCAATGTTCCAGTGGTTGGATATTTTGGCTGGGGACAAGGCTGGCACAACAATCATCACAAGAGTCCACGTGCATTTGATTTTGGTACCACCGTGAGTGGCAAATGGTGGGAGTTTGATCCTTGCTTGTTGTTAGTACCTCTAGTTGCACCCTGGAGTGAAGTACAGCGTCTATGGGGAGCATGGTACAATGCACTTCGTGGTCGCAACACACATCCTGTGGAGATTGCATAATGGCCTGGCTTTGTGTTGCTGCCAACATAGAAAATGAAGTGGTATATGCATGCCATGACATGGAAGAATTACAATGGTTGACAGAACCCTACTTCAATGTGATTCCTAAAATTTTTGCTCTCAAAGATGAAGAAATTGAATGGCTGAATGCAGGCAACTACGAATTTCGCATACGCTACAATGGGCACAGAGCTGTGTACCTAGACAGCATAGAACGCAAGGACGAAACACGTCAGCTCAGCAAGTTGATCATGTACAAGCACAGACTGTTCAACTTGTTTAGAGGACGCCTAGAGCATGGATGGCACAAGGCCAAAAGTCTCATGCCTGAACTGGATCTAGTATACGAACGCAAATATCAAGAAGCACTGGAAATATTGAATCCCAATCAAGATTCTGTGTATTACACAGATGGCCTGGTCAAGGACTATGCATTAGAAACAGGAATGAAGATTGAGCATGCAGCCAGGCTGATCAAAGTCAAACACGAAAATGCCATGACGCATGTTCGTAAATTGGAAAGATTAAGGTTACGACACATGAATGCTATCAAGCGAGCCAAAACACTAGAGGAATTGGAAAAGGTCCACGGAGCAATTGACAAGGACCTCTTTACCAATATGTTACTATGACCCAGAGACTCGTTTATTACACGCCACAGGCGTTGTTCAGCATACCAGACATCAAGCAACGGTATCCCAAAGAAGCGGCTTTTTGTTCAATGTTCAATGGGTCAATCAGTTTGATTGACCGTACAGGTGCACTGGATATTCCTCCAGTGGATTGTCTTGTGTTGGACCGTATTCCAGAAGAAAGCAAACCCAGAACGTTTAGAGAAATATGTGAGGATCGTTGGCAGGGTATTGTAGATCAAATTGATGCTGGAAAGAAAATTGTTATTTTCTACTCCGGAGGTATTGATTCTACACTCATTGCTTGTCTAGCATTGATGCACCCAGACTGGATCAAGCATGCTGAGCATGTGTATCTAGCATTCAATGAAGATTCAGTACGAGAAAATCCCACATTCTTTGAAAAGTATATCATTCCAGGATTTGCTGACAGACTGATCAATGCCAGCGAGTTTCATACTTTGATTCAGGATGATCGTTTTGTGTGTGTTACTGGGGAATTTGCCGACAACATCTTTGGTAGCTTGACATTGAAAAGCTATATGGATCACACAGGAGATTTTTCAGTCATACATGATCGATTTGAAACTCAAGGACTTCCTTGGTTGCTCAACAAAGTCAAAGACACTGAGCAGGTAAAAAATTGTCATGAAATGATAAAAGTACTACTGGATCAAGCACCTAGGCAAATGATCAGTAATCACGATGCATTTTGGTGGTTGAATTTTGCTACCAAATGGCAGGCAGTCAAGTTCCGATTGGTAAGTCATGCACCAACACCAGAACTGGTTGATGCCATGGCACGCCGTGTGTTGCATTTCTTTGAAACCAAAGAATTTCAACTGTGGGCGTTGTACACAGACGAAGACAAGGTATTGAATGACTGGTACAGTTATAAATTGCCAGCCAAGAAGTTGATTTTGGAATGTAACGGGGATTTTGAATATTTCAAGTATAAGACCAAGTACCCGTCAATACCCAGTCTCACACGCTATGCAAACATGCATGATTTTATCTACTTGGATGAAACAACGGGAATTTTTACAGCTTCGAAAAAGTTCTTGGCCAACGGGTCGTGATCAATATTCACACGCCACATTAACCGCTCTTGACCATCATCAATGTCAAGGGCGGTTCTTCTATGTACAAAGGGAAAGTTGTCATAGATCACAAGATCTGTTTCGTCCCAGTGATGTTCATACACACAATTGGCCTGCTGTTGCATGGCTTCCAGCATTTCAGCCACAATAGCAGTGCCCTTGCTTTCTCCGCCAACTTTGGTATCAACAATCCAACCTTCGTTTTGTGTTTCGTCTACGTAGTAGTTCACACGTGGACAATACTCGCCTGTGATAGGGTGCTTGGTCATGCTGGTAAATTCTTGAAGATCCTTACCGGGTTCATACCAGCTCTGCTGAACAATACGAGTCATACCCCAACGACGTTTTAGGTCATCACTTACGCCAGCAAATGCCTTGGGAGTATTCATCCAGATAGTAAAGCCAGCTTCGGGATTGGGGCAAGAGCGCATGTAGATAGCACGATGCGGAAATGCATAACTCACAGCATTGGGTATATCAGCATGCCAGGGCATTTCTCTATCACCTAGTCGCTTGGAAATTTTATTGCTGATGCTACTGATGTATTCTGTTCGTCCATCCGGCATGACCAAAGGAATACAGTGTTCTTTACTGTAGCCGTACTGATCATTTTTCCAGGGAATTCCAAAGCGTCTGCATACTCGCCAAAACTGAAAAGGGTCCAGCTTAATTTTTTTGAACACAAGCAACTTGCGTTCATATAACATTTTGGAAAGACTGCCGGGTACAATGTTATCTATCCAATCATGCGGACCTTGAAACACCGAACCCCAGTCGTCAAATATGTCAACGGCCATTGTTCTAGGTTGAATTTTGTCAGACACTGTAATGATCTCCTAAACCAGTTTTTTCAAGAAAAGATTTTGAAAACACACCATCGATCCTGAGACTCCATCCAGTGTAATCACATCGATCAGATCCGTGCCAGTCTGCATTGTCAAACAAGGCAGCACGACTGGTTATGTTGTGTTGAGTTTTGTTCTCGTCGTCCCATACCCAAAAGTTCTTGCGTCCATCCAGGCTGATCCAGATAAATTGATCCCGACGGCTTACTCCATCAGGATAGTCTCTGTGCTTGATGCTATGCACACCGGGCTCGTTGATAAAAAATACAACTCGGCCATACTCGCTAAAAATTTCTTGTTTCTCAAGCCATACTTTTAGAAAGTTAAAGAATTTGAAAGCAGGAGTATCAACACAGTATGCTTCTTTGTGTTTGTTGAAATAGTCTGCATTACGCACAGTTCTAAGATGGATGGCTTCGTTTAGAGCAACTACATCATACATGTATTTGCAGAACAACTGTATTTTTGGTGCTGATCCAAGCAACTTCAGCATGGCTCTATGTTCATAGTTTTCATCTGCTATGAGCTTTTTGGCAAAATCGCCAAGCTCAATTAAATCTTGGTCATAAAGATTTTCTTGTGCGCCCACAATGCTGGGATATCTAAAAGGATGACTGGCTGCCAGAGCGGCTGCAATCTTGTGCTTTTGTTCGGCCAGCGCAGTGATGTCAATGAACGGCTCTAGATCAAACCAGGGTTTTCCTTTTATACCTATCATGTGTTTCTCCTTGACAGCACACGATCCAGTGCTTGCGCTAGTTCACCAACAGTTTTGACGTTGTCCATCTCATCGTCAGACAATTCAACCTGAAGTTTTTCTTCCAGTTCCATTACCAACTCAATGGAATCAAGGCTGTCTAGGCCAAGGTCATCGATCAAGTGAGTTGTTTCATTGATGCCATCTGGATTTATATCCAGATACTCGCCAATAATCTTTTTTACATTTTCTAGTGTGTTCATCATAGTGCGTCCCATATTACATGAATCCTATCTGTTGTGCCACGATTCCAGAAAGAATGTGGCAGACCATTTTCTAGCCACCAAACAGTGCCTGTTGGCATGAAACATTCTTCCTGGTCTACTTCGCAGGCAGCATCCGGATTGGTATGCAGTACCAAATGATATCTACCATATTTGCTAAAGTAATCACCTTCGTCGGTGTGTCTAGCAACTTCACAACCTGCAAGCAATTTACTGAGAAATATTCTACCAATGTCTTTGCAGCCAAGATGTTTGGATATACCAACAACTCGATCATGTATGGCTTTGAGTGCTTTCATGTGCAACAACATTTCGTTGTCAAATACTTCCAGTATGTCGTTGGCTTTGCGTGTGTCGTAACCTGCTGGGGGTTTGATATAACGCAAGTGTATGTTTTCTGTATGTCGCAATGCGGCTGTCATTTGCTGACGACTTTGATTTTGCATCCAGGCCATTCTAGCTTCATTTGATGAGCCCACAAGCCATTCTGTTGCCAATGGCATTTCTTGTCCAGACAAAAGAAGTTTGAAATTTTTATAAGTGGTTGCACTCATTATCTGTTTCCTTGTATTAGTTCGGGGTGGTGCATCTCAATGAGACTTTCTAGTTCTCCAGCAAACATGCCAGCTGGGTCTTTGTTTAACTCTACCCCTACAACATGATCAATCATGTTTAGATTCAATTCATGTGTTAGATTGTTTATTGCATTGCGTTCAGCACTGAAACGATCTGCATTGCGTTGATACGCTTGTTTGACAAAGTCTGCTGATGTCCAGCATCTCCATTGATAAGTGTACGAATCAGAAATCAACTCCCATTCTCCTAGATACCCTGCTGAGTTCCTGCAACCCCAGGTCAGGGCACAAGAGCTAAGTATCCATGTGCTGAGAGATGATGAAGAGTTGTCAAACCAAACTTGCAGTTTGGACGAGTTCATGGATGGAAAAGAACCATCCCACTTGCGCAACAACATTATCATTCAGTGTACCTCATTATATACCTAGTATTTATAGGAGTAGGAAAAACACATGGAACTGATAGAGATTATTGAATACCCTGTAGCTTTTTTGGCCTGGACATTCTGCCTTTATTGGATACATCGTGCTGGCCACAAGATACAATTTGTAAACAAGTTTCATCAAGACCATCACTTGTTTATCAATAGAAATGGTGGCACATCGTGGCATTGGAACAATTTGTTTTTGTACAACGACACTTGGAAAAGCACAATAGATTTATGGATAACAGAAGTAATACCCACTGTGATTTTTTCTGCAATCACAGGACATTGGTGGATCGCTATCTTTTATTATTTCTGGGCGGCCTTGTTGCAAGAAGTGATTGAACACAATCCCAAGTTTAATCTTTATCCCTGGTTGACCAGCGGACAATGGCACTTGGTACATCACAGAAGCCAACGTAAGAATTTTGGACTTTTTCTTCCCATATGGGACAAAATGTTTGGAACATTTAAGCATCACGCACCATGAGAATACTCACACCAGATATCTTCAACAAGACCAGATCCAATGACAACAGAGCATTGGACATTGTATGGCATCGTCCTATAGTTTTTATAGAAGTTCCGGGCACAACACCTTACGATTTGTACATGTATTGGCACAGAAGAACCATGATAGATCCAAACTATGCAGGGTTTCTAGATCTGTTGGTCAATGTACGAGGAGTGAAAGATATAGGATGGACAGGAGAATTAGTGCATCCTTCAGATCCAACCATATACGAGCAGCCTATTATGGTTGAAGGAAATGTAGTACCAACCAGCGTTACATCCACAGTTGCAGAAGCGTTTGATAGTAGAATAGACTTTGCAAAAAGCATTATAGCCAACAGTAGACCCACGTACATACGTCATTATGCTGAACCTGTGCATGCCGATTTGCAACAGAAACAGGACCAAATTGAACATCAGTTGTTGTCAGCAGGACGTATTGTGTTTGTTGAAAAATTATTTGATCCAATTTTTCAATTGATTCGCATGGCCAGAGCCAAATTACCCGATGATGCGGAATTTGAGATAACGCAAACACAGCTGGATTGGTATGTTTCTTGCGTGAAGAAATACAGGAATCTAAAAAGAGTCTGGGGAAAGAAGGCAGCACACATTGCAGTTGAACACTACCCTAGACTTCGGTTACCGGTGGTGTGGTCAGACAATGTGCATGTTGAAATTGATGTTAGACAGGATCAGTGGAGTCAGGGTCTTGGTTTCCCCAAACGCTCTTACAAGTCTCCTGTCAATTTCAAACAAGCTGATGAGTATCTCAGAGAGAAGCTGGCAAGCTGAAAAGTCTTGCCGCTTCAGGCAGAGTCATAACTGGATCAAATCTCAAGCTAAAAATCAATCTGGTCGTATCAGTGTTATTGACCACAGCATGCCATTCGGCTGTGTTTACCAACATGGGCCTGTCAAGACAAATGCTGGCAACTTCATCAAGATCGTCAAATGTTGACATTGGTACACGAACATTGTTATAGGGACTATGGCCTTCTCCTTCGAGTCGTGTCACATGCCCGGGTTTGACTCGGTACCAAGTCATGCGACTTCCAACATCACATGTAAGAGGAATGTTAATGGCCCAAGGATGGCAAGGAAATCCTTTGTTGATAATTTCAGGATCACTGCTGGGGTCTTTGTGTGGAGTCATGCTACTGTTACTTCCAGTCACTCCAAAAAATGCAGCCACTGGTCTCAGACCTCGACCGGCTATCCAAGGCTCGTCGTTAAATATTGCTAGGTCGTTGCGTTCAACGCTAACAGTATTTTTCTTAGGACGTTCAAGATGCTTGGACAAATATTTGTCTTTCCAAAGACGATGAATTTTGTCCAATGGTATATCAAGATGTGCTATAGGAAAATTGTACATGCTAGTATTTAACCAGCGTCTGTTAACCAGGAGTTTAGTTATGTATCTAGTCAAAAGGACTTTTCGAAAAAGCAGTGATACGTTGTTTTTAGAAGATGGTGCGTTTGAAGCATATCAGCGTAAAATGTATCAAACTAAATGGACACACGAACACAAAATTCAAGAAGGAGACACTTTGCGTTTGATACATGTATGGCCCAATGAAGAAATTTATCAGCGTTGGGCAAATGATCCCACAGTGATGAATTTTGTATCTAGGCTAGAGACCTATAACAGCACCAACCAAATAGCATGCAACGAAGTGCATGCTAGGGTCTAGCACGACGTTCAGGATTTACAAATGTGCCGTGTGCTCGAGCAACAACATGACCCGCGGTACCCCACTTGTTCATGTCTTGAGTCCAGGCAACAGACTCTAGTTGTAGTATTTGCCGAGACCCAGACACCATTTTTGCCTGACACATCAGCCACCTGTTGGCTCTGACAGCATGCGTGAATTGTGTGCTGAGTTGAAGTGTGTGCGCAAACAGTCCCCCTGTCATGTTGTAACACAGTGCACCCATGCAGTGATCCAGGAATGTGGTAGTGGCTCCACCGTGCAGTACCTTGGCACCATTGAGATGCCAAGGAGTCACAAACCACGCAAAACTGGCTTCAGTGTCGCTGTCCCAACGAAACCACACATCCATGGTATGAGCAATATAGTCATCCCAATGATTGCTACGCTGTGCGTAGCCTTGCGTTTCAAGGACGTGTGAGCCTAAACTTAGCGCAGAATTCTTCAAGTTCTCGTTGACTGATTCCATGTTGCTCTCTAATGGCTTTGTCATTTCTCATGTCCAATACGTAATCAACCCAACGATTCCTGTCAATGATGCGCTCTAGCAAAGATTTTTCTTGACGACTCAAATACATGCCGTCCTGTTGATAGTCTTTCCAAGCTTCGCATGCAATAGGAAACAAAGGCCGAGCCAGTTCATACATGGCGTTAGCAAAGTCTTGAATCTCTTGCTGTGCATGGCTATCTGCACGTAGACGAATCATGTGCAGGAAGTTCTTGAGATTGGCCTTCCAGTAGATAATGGTGTAGTTGTTGAGCGGCAATGTAATACGTGCCAGCTCTCGACTGAGATTGTCTTCTAGTTGATCTTGATATGCATCATATGCAATTTTGTTGGAATGCTCCATACGTGCCAGTGCACGAACTTTGGTACCAATATCCATGTCACCATCTCTGCCCTGTCGATTGGTCTGACTTTGTGGTGCAAGATAGTCGGCATCAGGAATGTAAAATTCATCGCTCATTTCACTGTAGCGACCAGAATACTCATTGATGCTGGCAGTGCGATGGCGCACCAGTTGTCGCATGATAAAGATTGGCATCTTTATCATAAATTTGACTTCACACATTTCAAATGGTGTGGTATGTTGATGACGCATTAGATAACGAATTAAATTGCGATCATCATTGATGGTTTTGGTTCCTTGCCCGTAGCTGATACGTGCGGCTTCGGCAATGTCTTGATCACTGCCCATGTGATCAACAAGTACAACAAAACCGTGTTCATGCACCTGACGTGCATTTGTTCCCTGTACATCGGCCCAGGTTAGCCATTTTGATTTATCATCTGCCATGTCAGCAACTCCTTTGATACAGTATACAATATCTATTCATGCATTACAACTAGATTAAAGCTCAATCATCAGAAAAATGCTTACCTAGCAAGGTGCGAACATGTTTTTGTACAGCATGTTTGAGTTTGTCTGTGTCCATCTTGACGTCAATATTTTTTACACGACTTACCAATTGATCAAGACCGCTTACGTTAAACAACTCGCTTGTGTTTTTGATACCTTTGAGTTCTTCCTGTTTGATTACCAATATCTCTCCGCCATCGAGGTATATGGTAACCTGTTCAATGTAATCAATTGGCACATCGTCCCAGACCACATCTCCCAACAGTTCTTCAAAGCTTCTATCTTTCTTCTTTATAGCCACGAACTTGTCCTTTATTGATTATCATTTTTTGTCAGTTGACCGCGTTGACACATGTTTTCTTCATGCTCCAACGCCGCAACAATAACAGCCGCAGCCTTGGTCAGGGTATCTCTCCACTCAGAGCTAACAGGAGACCTACCCTTGTTGGACACTTCTGCATTGAGATAGGAAGAAGCAATAGCTGACCAATCATTGGGACCGTGTTTCAGATCATACTCTGATCCCCAGATATCCTTCTGCCTATTTCTTTCTTTGGCAATGTCAGCAAGTATCTTTTCAGTGATCATGCTTCAACAGCAGCCGCCTTGGCATCGGCGCCTTTGCGTGGGCGACCCGGACGTGACGGGTCAAGTGCGTCAGCTTCTTCTCGTAGCTTTTTGGCTTCAAACTCAAACTGCATGGCCTGACGACGCATGCCTTCGGCAATGGTCTTGTCGTCCAGTGTACCAGGTGCAGAACGTTGAGTAAGTGGTGTAGACTCTTCTGTACCAATGTCACTGCTGGTGGTCTTTTGTGGAATCATTTGTTTGAGCTGTGCGTTGAGATCGCTCAATGGAATAGTTACATTTGGCAACGGCGTCATTGTGATATCTGCCACTGGCATCTTTACCAACTTGCCACTGGTGTGCAATGATTCTAACACCTGTCCACCATTGATAAAAGATGTACGAGATGCAACCTTGTAAAAGTCCATGTCGCTTTGACCTTGGTTCTCTACAATTTGCATGAGTTCATCATGTATTTCTGGTTTAAGATCTTGTGTCTTGACAATCAGTGCATGATCGGGGTCTTCAGGTAAACTGCGAAACACAACCAGCACCTTGCTGTTGTCTACCAACCTACCTATGTGTTTGATAAATGCGCTCATGTTATTCGCCTTCTTTCTGGCCGTCAGCCGCGGCCTTTGCCGCTTCTTCGTCTTTCTTGGCCTGCTCTTGTGCGGCCTTTACAAATGCACTGATCTTTTCAAACAGTTCTCCAATTGCTTTGAGTTCGTTGGCACGGAAAGCGCCTCGCTGAGTGGCCAAATCAATTACATTGGCCATGGTAGCTAGATCGTTGATGTTTAAGTTCATAATGTGTCTCCTTGTGACAGTTGGTTAGTTAACCATGCATTTATTTAATGGTGGTCGTCGTATACCTGGTCTAGAGTTTTTGAAAAGAAAAAGCGGCTTCAAGAGCCGCTTTTGTTGTAGCCAAACAAGTATGTGTTAGGCTTCGTAGTGTGCTGTGATACCAAACGGAGCTTTCTTGTTTGGGTTGCTGTGCACAATCCACACAGTGTCGCAGTAGTTGGAATCACCCCAACTGCCCCAGGGTTCGCCGTCTGTGAACACTATCAGCTGATTGGGTGTAACGTCTTCTTTCTTTAGATGCGTAAAGATCACTTCAAAGTCAGTGCCACCACCACCGCGGATTTCATATGTACGAATGTCTCCGTTTAGATCGCTGGTAAAGATTTCCTCACCATATACGCCAGTATCAAACTGAAAGATACGCACAGTGTAAGCATCAAATTGATCCATGATACCAGCCACTTCGCCCAGGAAGTCTTTGAGCATGAGCTCGCTGATGGATCCAGACGTGTCAATGGCCACAGCAATATTCACTTCGTCGCCGGGCAACATACCAGGCAACACTGCTCCAATATGCCAGCCTTTGCGATTTGGACGCATGAACGAGTAGTCATTCTTGATAATGCTGTTGAGCTGGATCTTGAGCACATCGCGCCAGTTCATTTTGGGCGCAGTAATATCATTGATCAGTCGCTGGAAACCTTTGGGCACATTGCCGGCACCCGAAGCCTGGGCCGCTTGCAACACAGCTTCTTTGAGCTCGTCGCTGAGAGCTTTCTTTTCTTCTTCTGTGAGGGGCTCTCCAAAGCTCTTGCCTTCTCCATCTTCGTCACCGCTACCATCGCCATCCATGTGAATGTCCAGCGTGGCTTGCACTTTGACAGCATTGGCCATCAGGTCATCATACACTTCTTCACTAGCCATACCACGATACTTGTTGTCAAGCAAGATAGGAACTGCCTTGATCTGAGCACCAATGCGCTCGTCAACCAGAATCTGATTGATCACAAAGTCACCGGCCATGTTCCATACATCGCGACGGCGATCGCCGCGGCGCAAGAAATGTTGCCACACACAATGTCCAACTTCATGCCCAACCAAGAACACTAGTTCATCATCTGTGAGTTTCTGCACAAAGTCTGGATTGTAATAAAACTTCTTGCCATCCACTGCCGCAGTAGGAATACCGGACTCTTCAACCAGTTGCAAGCGAGTGGCAATCTGTCCAAAGAAGCCATGCTTTAAGAGCATGCGCACACGAGCTTTGGTGATGCGTTCTGATGGTGATAGTTTTTGCATTGTGGATGCTCCTTTAGTGTTTATATATTGTACAGCAGAATGAGCCCACTGTCAACTGAATAAATTGGAGAGCAATCCCCGCTAGAAGACTGCTCTCCACCCATCTTACTTGGCATCCACGTCAACAATAAGATGGGCAAACTTGTCGTAGAACTCTTTGAAGTTCTTGAGCTTACGATAATCAAACTTGAGCTCGTATGTCTTGAGCGCAGTAGCGGCACCCATGACCACAATCTCTTTTTCCATATTGTCCATCATGAACTGGATGAAATGTTCACACATGGGGTGCCATGCATCCAGCTTCTTTTCACGTGTAAGATTGTCGTATGCCGACTTGAGCTCGTAGCACATGGCAGTGACAAGACTGAACTTGGCTGAAATTTCTTTCACATCCATAGTGGTGATCTTGCCTGCAAGCACATCTGTTGGATTGGGCAAGCGAGCCGCAACCTTGCGGTGTGCCATGAACTTCACAGCAAGACCCGAACCCACGCAACCAGCAACCAAATCGCTCTGTTGGTTGTCAGTCATTTGGTCATCCAGCAAATCGGACACAAATGACCACGAACGTGGAGTACCAAACGAACGGTCATGTACCTGCGGATCAAACTGGAACAAGTCTGCTTTCTGGTAGCTGAGGTAACCAACCACGTCAGGATGGATCTGGTTCTTGACAGCCCAGGTCTGCCAGTCAGGGAAGTCTACATGGAGCTCAACGTGCACAAAGCGATTGGCCAATGGGCTAGGCATGCGATACGCAACACCCTTGTCGCTGAGTCGGTTACCAGCGGCAACAACCACAACATTGTCTGGAAGTGTGTATGCACCAACACGACGATTCAGTACCAGCTGATAAGCCGCGGCCTGTACAGCAGGAGGAGCAGAGTTGAGCTCGTCTAGGAACAAGATGACCACGTCATACTGTTCAGCAAATTCTTTGGTGGGCAAGTCCGACGGGGGAGCCCACTTCATGGTATTGTCGTTGGCAGAGTAATATGGAATACCCTTGATGTCAGTGGGTTCCATCAATGCCATGCGCATGTCAATGGTGATGCCATTTAGGTCATCAGCAATCTGACTCACAAGATCGCTCTTGCCCACACCTGGAGGTCCCCAAATAAACACCGGACGGCGCTTGCTGATTGCCTTGCGAATGAGTGTACGAGCTTCTGAAATCTTGACAGTGCGACTGTCTACGGTGTCTTTGGATGCCATTTTAATTTTCCTCTAGCGGTTGAACATGTCTACATTATACACGATGTAGGCATTGTGTCAAGAGCCTGTTGCCAAGCTCTTGACACGTGTTGCATTTAAGCAACAGCCTTGGCAGGCTTGGCCGCTGGGGCGGCACCCTTATAAGAATCCAAAGCCTTCTGGAGCAAGCCTTCGCTCTCAATCTCAGCCTTGGTCATTTCGCGGGGGAGTTCGGTGAACTCAATGTTGGTGTGACCACCACGTTGCATCACCTTGATGCGGGTTGCAGTATCGTTCGTGAAACGAGCCTTGACCTTGCCGTTAAGCAAGGAAACGCCAACGAACTTGAACGTCTTGAGTGACTTGGAAGCCATGGTAAATTACCTCTCTGTGTGTAAAAGTGATAGAGCACCATGCCCTATCTGTTTATGATGTTACAGCAACTCAGCACGACGGTCAACCTCTTTTTGGCGCTTGCGATCATACAGACGCTCGGATTTAACCGTTCGCTGTTTGTAACGCGAGTCCAAAAAGAGCACAGCATGCGCACGAGTGCGCTTGCGCGGTGCTTTGACTGCTATGGTGAGTTTTCGTTTCATCATACCTCTATTATGCACTAGAATGGATTGGGTGTCAACCACTTTTTTCCAGAAAAAAATACCTAGCAAAATCAATGACTTAGCTAGGGCACTGTAAAAACCCTAGCAAAATCAATGACTTAGCATCCGGGCTATTTACGCAATGTGTTGTAAAAATGCCACACTTTGCATGCTTTAGGGCACGACTCCTATTGCATGGCGAGCAGTGGCCGCTCGCACCCGTAAAAGATTAACGGTCCTAAGGGTGTTTGGTGGTGTCTGTTTCCTCTGGCCATGGTATGCCCACTTGGCCTAGGCCAAATCGTGCCAGCGCCTCATACAGGGCTGTAAGGATTTCTTGGACGGTCTGTGCCATCGTCTTCGGGGTATACAGGATATTGGTCTGGATTCATATCAATGGAACAAGAGATAGCTACCCAGCACATCATTGCGGTTAGCACTATCATCACCGTCACCAGGCATGACAATCACATTCCAAGTTGGCTTGCCGCTGTCTTTGGTAGACATCATTTGGTCATATGTGATTATGCTGTTCTTGTCAATCTTGAACTGCTGAGCCAGGCGCTGTTTGAAAGTGTCCAGATTCTCTTGGCTGGCAAATTGCATGCGACCTTTGGCGTCCTTGATCAAGTTGTTGCCCTTGCGAGCAATCAGATCAAAGAACATGTCTTTTGGTACCACACGACTGTGTTTGACTTTCTGGAAGTTGATTTGTTTTTCCTGGCTGCTTAGTGCACCACCAGAGAAGTTCATTTTGAAGTTGGACGGTTTGTCACCACTGGCTACGTCTGCTAGTTTGGTGTAAGCATAGAAGTCCACGTTAGGAAACTTGCGAGCAATACCATATGCCAAGGCAAGATATTCTGGACTAAAGAAGTCACCAGCATCATGCCAACGCACAATTACTTTGGTACCATCTTTGGCAAACTTGCGCTCAGCTGAACGTAGTTCACTGCTCATTTCATCAGCAAAGCCTTCGGGATCGTTCAACAAGAAGTTCAGCATGCGTGTTTGGTTCATGCTCACTGCCTTGAACATCACATAAGAGCCCTTCATTGCATAACAGAAAGTTTTGCAAGCACCAGCACCAGGGCAAGTATCAACAATAACAAATTCACCTGTTTTTTCATTTACGGCAAGTCCTTTAAGAGCAGGCAATCCTACGTTGAAGAAAATACTACTGGATCCATCGCTGTGTTGCATCTTTTCATTTTGCTTGAGGATCTTGGTAGGGCGTTCTGTGATAGAGGCACGTAGTGCATCCAAATCATATTTCTTGCCTTCTTGGTTGACCACAGCAATGTTACTGCCGTGCACATATGGCATTTTGTAAGGATCTGTTTTGGTTTTTTCTTTATCTTTGATACGTTGTGCATAAGCCTGCATTTCATCATCGCTGGCAGTTCTTGTGTTTGCACCTAGACCAAAATCTCCAGGTGCTTCATTAACACTTTCTCCAACAAACGCATCAAGTGGAATAATGGTCAATCCATTCATTTTCTTGGCACCAGCAGGTAGCTTGGGTTTTTTGTCTTGTTTTGCTTCAGTTACAATGTCATGGATTTTCATTTGTTGCGTCCTCTTCGCATATTTAGTTGCCAGCGAGCCATTCTTCCTTCTTCTCCTGGTGCCTTGGCATGTTTCTCTAGTTGTGCAATAGTTGCATTTTTGGGTATACCCACACGCTGACTCAAACCTTTGCGCCCGGGATTTTTACCGTCTGCAAAGTTTTCTGCTGTGCTTTGTTTCAACCTGGAAAGTTCATAATGCACTATAGAACCAGTGTCGGCACGGAAAGCACGATATCCCATGGACCTAGCATAACGCTGTACCAGTCTGTCATACAACTTGGCACGACTTTCACTGTTTTGATCTGGGTCAACTTCTTTGCTGGCAGAAAAGCTAATGCTGTTGGGTTTATGTTCTTTAACAAATTGTTGGATAGCAGTCAACACAGTAGCAAAGATTCTTTGTGCATCGCCTTCACCTGTGACTTCTTGGCTGTTGTTTCTATGGAATTCAACTGTTGTTACCTCTTCGCCGTTGTCACCGTAATCTTGATTGAACATGATACTTAGATTTGATCCATCGGACAAGCGAGCCAGTGCATCAACATCCCCATGTTCGCTTTGTTCCCATGTGAGAGGGTAGGGTTGGTCAAAGGCTTCTGTTACTTCCCATGACATGGTCTTGGCACCTTTGGCAGTGGGTGTGAACCCAGCACCTCGATAAAATTTCATTAGTTTAGATTGACTCACTTGACCTTTGTCCCAGGGATACAGAGTCAGTGCAATGTTGTCTTGTTTTGCAAGGTCTTGCAATGTTTTCATTGCCCGACTGCCAACACCTTGACGCAAAGGGTATGCTTGAAACCACTTGATTTCCACCGCATCTCGTTTGCTTAGACTGGGCACAAGTTCAAACATGGCAAACTGTTGGTCGTCACCTTGACCACCCATGGGCATCACATGATTGTTTTGCCAAGTCTGCGGATACAGATTGTATACCTTTTGTATCCAGGCTTTGGCTTTTTCAGATCGTGGGGCAAGTTGTATTGCAGATTCGTTTATTATTTCGTAGAGTCTCATATGCCGCGTCCAGGTTCCTTGCCTTCACACCAACTTTCAAGGTCACCGCCAAACAGGGTAAATTCCATGGCATCCATCTCATTGAACAATATCAACCTATTGCGGTCAAGAAAATAGGGCCACTGCATGTGTCTATCCAGTGCCGTTAGATATTTAGCTTTTATGGGTGTGTCTTTTGGAATGCGTATGGTATAGGCTTCAAAAACTTGTTTGGCCAGTTTCATACCTAGCGTTGTAAAACGTGTGCCTCGACCTTCTCTATAATTTTGAAAAATCTGGAAGGGAGTTAATGGTGTTGGATGTAGTGGAGAAATCTCTCTCAGTACAGTTTCAACTAGTGGGGTCTTCACTTCCCAAGCATCTTCCGGTCTTGAGTTCATATACTTCAAACCCCTTGGTATTGAATTGTTTGTTCAGCTTCTGTGCTAGATTGTATGCATGGCCTGGATTTGAAAAACTGACCTTTTTGTACTTGGGACCAGGATAGTTTACCAGACTATTGACCATGCGAAGATTGATAGGCTTGCCATCATGAAACACTGCATAGATTGCATCAGCTTCAAGAACTTGATCGCTCTTGTAAGTCTTTTTGTTTGTTATTTCTAACAGTATAGTTGGTTTAGGTCTTGCCATCTCGTCTGAGCCCTTATCGATTCTGTGCTCAGTTATTTATGATTAAACGGGATTTTATAGCAAGTTCTTTTTCAACGGCAATTTAGGTTCTGTAGGTTCGTTATCGAGCAACATACCACCGGGTTCTAGTATAGGACCAGCACTTAACAAACAACTAATGCCCAGTGTAGGGAATAGTTTTATCATGGCAAAAGACTTTTTCTTTGGATGCATCCAGATTTCAATCAGTTCTTCATTGCCAGATTTTGCAGACGACAACCCAGTGGCCAGTATCTGCATATTGTTGTTTAACAGTTCTTTTTCTGCTGTTTCTATTGAGGTACAAGGCACAGACATTGGCACAACAAATGTGGAATTTGCAACTGGTAGATCAATTATCTTTTGCAAAGATGGTCGAACATCATTGAACGGTGTTTTTTCAGTCAACCATTGTGCAGTTGACGTTTGCACCAGGTCCATGTTCATACCAAACATGATGATTATCATAGACCCAGCAACTGCTCCAACGATGTTGTATTTCATTTGAATTTTCCGCCATCTAATGGAGTTGTTGCTTCTTTGACTGGTGTGGTTGTTATTTGTTGATTGAGTAAGATTTGTGCAAGCAGTGTGGTAATTTCTACAGCATCGCGTGTGTCAATCCTGACTTCTCTGAGACCTTGACGATTGGCATCTTTGACTTTAGCCAAGAACTTGTCCAGCGGTGATAGGTCTCGTTTGATCATTTCTTTTCCACGAAATCATTGCCACTCTCAAGTCAGTCTGATTCTTGAATGGTCCAATAAACGGATATGTCCGCAGGGTATTTACCTTGGGGCAAAAAGCCTCGGCATAGGCGCCATTACGATGCATGCCATACCAACCTGCGGCATGTATAACCTTGCTGTTTTTTGCTTTTGCATAGCAAGGCAAACCACCGTCTTCGTGTACATGAAACACTTGTTCTAGATCAGTCTGATAACCATACACATGTTGCAATTGAGAAACTGTCAAATCGCTGTGTTTCTCATTGACACCAATGTTTAACTTTTCGTTGGCTTCTTCTAGAGAAGCAAACTGAAGATGTTCTTTGTTTACCACAGCTGAAATATATGTGCCCTCGTTGCGAAGATGTCCAACACTGACTCCGTCTTCTTGCAAGATCCAGAATTTATCTTTGAGCACAAGTTTTGTAGTGATCATGCATAGCTCGTTGAAAGGTATGTGGAATGAGTTTTGACATCATCGCTGATTTTAGCAAGATTCCATTTGCCGCAAAACTTGAGCAGGTGTAGTCCCACCTGCGGATGAGAATCTTTTTGTACTTGCATGCCAATTGCTTCATCCAGCAAAGCCTTGATGTCGTCGGGTTGTGCAGTGAGGTCAATCAATTGCTTGTTGGCTTCATAACGATCTCTTACCTGATGTTCGTTGCCATTATGGTCTACCCAACGCTGAAGCATGAGATTGTTCCAATTATAGCCTTTGTTGTTGCGATCTGAAAATGCCTCAATCAAGCCAACTTTATTTTTGCTACCTCGGGTACGCACACCTGGAAACGCTGAAAAGATGTTGTCGCTGACATCGCCACGCATGCACTTTTCAAACAACAGCCATTCTGGGTCTGGCGCAGGCAGTTCTTCCTTGGTCTTTTTGTCCTTGACTTTTTTACCTTTTTCGTCAAAGAACCCTTCGTGTGTGATAGTCTGTTTGCTGATACCATTGTAGATGCGAACATTGGGAGCTATCAACTGATAGAAGTCGCTGTCACTGCTGACAATCACATGACTATCATCTTTGTGCAGTTGTATCCAACGTGCAATAAAGTCATCAGCTTCACAGCGTTCTTGTTTGAGAACTGTTACATTGGTCTTGTTTGTAAGGAACGTGGTAAACTCATCATAGGCCTCCCAAAACATCTTGTCTTCTTCTGCTTCTTTGGGAGTAAGTGCGGCACGGGCCACAGCGCGATTTGCTTTGTAATTTGAATCTACATCTTTGCGCCAGCTTCTACCCTCAAGACAGAAAACTACATGCTTGCCCTGAAAGTCTCGCCAGGCCTTGGCTATGCTGGCAAACATGATGTGATATGCCATGCCAATTTTCTCTTCGGCATCGCCGCGCACCACATGACGTGCACGGAAAAACATGTTAGCTGTATCAACCAAAAGATATGACATAAATTCTCTCTGTGTTAGCCTCTAGGCGGCAATCGATCTGCGTCTGCTACAAACTTAGACTCTTCTTCCACACTAGCGGCAATGTTTTTGCAAAGATCGTTGAACCAACGATCTACTACATCTTCCCCTGTGTTACCAGTATAACCTGAATTTCGTAACATGTCAACGAATTTGTCGTTCCAATCCAATTCAAAAAATCCAGATCTTGGATTCTTTACATCAATATTGGTACTGAGCACACCCACCCAGGGTTCTCCGTTTAGATCTGCCATGGCTTTGTC
>JACCDX010645427.1_pt1 | contig 71216 bp, 41 predicted proteins | sample 7449681 | NCBI WGS metagenome assembly JACCDX01 (sample SAMN15323450, study PRJNA562643) | freshwater metagenome | isolation source: river surface water | place: USA:Blue River Watershed | collected 2017-08-18 | reverse complement strand
TTTTGATTGTTATTTCGTATGTTGTATTTGTTGCTGGATAGGTATGTGTTTTATCTCCTGTTGTAATATATTCATCTGTTGTACTATCACCCCAATCAATAATAACATCAACTGTTCCGTATAATGGTAATGATACCGTTTTTTTAGGAGTTGTTAGACCAGTTTTAACCTGTAAAACCATTGAGGGTGGTAAGGTTGTTGGTTCAACATTTCCATCAGTTATTGTCCAATTATAATTTTTGAGGATTGATAGTTTAGCATCAGAAACACTTCCATAACTATATGTTGTCGTAGCATTAATATTACAAACGACATTTGGTTGTAATGTTAAAGTGCTCCAACTTAATAACATTGGATCATAGTTTGCTCGTGAGAGACTAGTATTGATGAGTATATTGGTCATATCGGTTACTGATGTAATATCCCAATCGGATAGGGATTGATTAAATGCTGATGCCCCATTAAACATTGACCCCATTGAAGATACATTTGATACATCCCATAATGCGAGAGATTGATTGAATGCGGATGCTCCATTAAACATTGATGCCATATTTGTTACTCCTGCTGTATCCCAATTGTTTAGGGATTGATTGAATGAAGAAGCTCCATTAAACATTGATGACATATTCGCGACTGTTGATGTATCCCAACTGTTGAGGGATTTATTGAATGCGGTGGCTCCACTAAATATGGAAGACATCTCAGTCACTGATGATGTTGTCCAGGAAGATATATTTGCGTCATTAATAGTTGATGCCCCATAAAACGTATATGAAAGGTCGTTAACATTGATTGGTATTGTTGTCGGAACAATTGCGATGGCGGTTGCGTTATAAAAAGCGCCTTTGAGTGATGTGATGGGTAAATTACCGAATGACACTACTGAATATAATTTATCTATTGACTGGATTGTTTCAGGGACTGTATCTAGACCGAATTTACGAACACTAGGTGCTAGTTGACTTTGGTTTTCTACTGTTATCAAAACTTGGGAATATGTTGTGGAATATGAATGCGTTGGTTTATCAGTTGATACCAATTGGGTAGTTCCATCACCCCAATCTACAATGGCATTTGTGCTAGTGTTGAAGTTTCTAATCGGAATACATACGATTGTACCATTGATGATAGTATTATAATTTAATACCATTGTTGATGATGCTAGAGAACCTTCTACTCCACCATCAGTAATCGTCCAATTGTATGTAGATGTTAGAGTTGTACGGTATGGTGTTGCTTCCGAATAATATTTAATTCCTGTTGCTCCGAGAGTGACATTTGATTCTGGTGATTTAGTTGGCCAATGAATTAAGAGGTTAGTATAGTATAATTTTGATAAAGCGGAATTGGATAACATATTGGTCATATTGGTAACATTTGTAATATTCCAATTAGCCAAATTTTGATTAAATGATGTTGCATTATTAAACATATTTGCCATATTAGTAACTGCCCCTACATTCCAATTGATTAATGGTTTATTAAAAATCGTCGCACCATTAAACATTGATGACATATTTGTAACTGCTGATGTATTCCAGTTTGCCAGTGATTGGTTAAATGCGATTGCACCATTAAACATATTAGACATATCTGTGGTTGAGGATGTTGTCCAAGAGGATATATTCGGATCATTTATTGTTGTTGCTGAGTAAAACATATGTGATAAATCAGTTGTTCCAGATGGTATTGTTTCAGGAACAATTGCGATGGCTGTTGCATTATAAAAAGCACCTTTGAGAGATGTGATTGGTAAATTACCAAATGAAACGACTGAATATAATTTATCTATACCATCAATGGTTTCTGGAATAGTATTTAATCCAAATTTACGGACACTCGGTGCGAGTTGGTTTTCATTTACAACAGTAATTAAAACTTGCGAATATTGACCAGAATATAAATTTGTTGGTGGATTAATAGTTTGTTCATATAAACCAGTTACACCATCTCCCCAATCAATTATAACACGTGTTCCAGTATTAAAATCACGAATCGGGACTGCCACAGCTGATCCAGTTGTGATATCATTGTAGTTTAGTACCATTGTTGATGAACCTAGAGAACCCTCCTCACCAGCATCTGTTATCGTCCAATTATAGGTTGTTGAGAGAGTTGTGCGATACTGTGTTGCTTCTGAATAATATTTAATTCCAGTTGCACCGAGAGTGACATTTGATTCGGGTGATTTTTTTGTCCAATGAATTAAAAGATTAGTGTAATATAATTTTGATAATCCGGAACTGGATAACATATTGGTCATATCTCCGACATTTGTGATATTCCAATTAGCTAGATTTTGATTAAATGATGATGCGCCATTAAACATTGTGGACATATCAGAGACTGTTGCGACGTTCCAGTTGATTAAAGGTTTATTAAAACTAGTTGCACCATTAAACATTGAGGACATATCTGTGACTGCTCCGACGTTCCAGTTGATTAAAGGTTGATTAAAACTGGTTGCTCCATTGAACATTGAGGTCATATATTGCACTTTTGATGTATTCCAGCTTTCTATTGATTGATTAAATGCTATCGCATTATTGAACATTGATGACATATTTAATACCTCTGATGTGTTCCATCCAATTATTGATTGATTAAAGCTTGTCGCACCATTGAACATATTAGACATATTATTCACTGCTGATGTTGACCAATATGATATATTAGCATTATTCATAGTTGATGCCCCATAAAACATATACGATAAGTCATTTACATTGGTTGGTAAGGCAGTTGGAACAATTGCGATGGCGGTTGCGTTATAAAAAGCACCTTTGAGGGATATGATGGGTAAATTACCAAATGATATGACTGAATACAATTTGTCAATGCTTTGGACTGTTTCGGGGACTGTATCAATACCAAATTTACGGACACTTGGACTTAGTTGACTTTGGTTTTCTACTGTTATCAAAACTTGAGAATATGTTGCCGAATAAGTATGTGATGGTTTATCAGTTGATTCAAGAGATGTGGTTCCATCACCCCAATCTACTATGGCACTTGTGCTAGTATTAAAATTTCTGATTGGAAGGTCTATAATTGTTCCATTTGTGATGGTATTATAATTGAGGGTCATTGTGGATGATGCTAGAGAACCTTCAACTCCACCATCTGTGATGGTCCAATTATACGTTGATGTGAGAGTTGTACGGTATGGCGTTGCTTCAGAATAATATTTGATACTTGTTGCTCCAAGGGTTACATTTGATTCTGGTGATTTTGTGGTCCAATGGATTAAAAGATTGGTGTAATTGAGTTTTGATAATCCTGAACTGGATAACATATTGGTCATATTTGATACATTTGTGATATTCCAATTAGCTAGATTTTGATTAAATGATGTGGCATTATTGAACATATTTGACATATTAGTAACTGTTCCGACGTTCCAGTTAATTAATGGTTTGTTAAAAGCTGTAGCACTGTTAAACATTGATGACATATTTGATACCAAAGATGTATCCCAGTTTATGAGAGATTGATTAAATAAAGATGCACCTTGAAACATTGCTGACATATTTTCTACTTTTGATGTATTCCACGTGGCGAGTGATTGGTTAAACGCAAATGCACTTTGAAACATTGATGCCATATTTTGTACTTTTGCTGTATTCCAATTTGCGATAGATTGATTAAATGATGTCGCATTATAAAACATTGATGACATATTTAATACTTCTGAAGTGTCCCAATAAGTTGAGACTTTATCAATTGATTGATTAAATGCTGATGCGTTAGCAAACATAGCTTCCATATTCTCTACCAATGATGTATTCCAGTTAGAGATTGATTGATTAAAAACTGACGTATTGGCAAACATATATGACATATTTCTAACTGCTGATGTATTCCAGCTTGATAGTGATTGGTTAAAAGCATCCGCATATCTAAACATATAAGACATATTAGTAACCCCAGCTGTATTCCAGCTTGATATATCTTGATTAAATGTGTCAGTATTAGCAAACATATATGACATATCTGTTGCGGATGATGTTGTCCAAGAGGATACATTTGAGTCATTTATTAATGAAGCGTATTGAAACATATAAGAAAGGTCATTTACATTAGATGGTAATGAAGCAGGAACAATTGATAGGGTTGTTGCGTTATAAAACCCGCCTTTAAGGGATGTGATGGGTAAATTACCAAATGATATGACTGAATATAATTTGTCAATCCCATTAATTGTTTCCGGAATAGTATCTAAACCGAATTTACGAACACTTGGTGATAGTTGACTTTGGTTTTCTACTGTTATCAAAACTTGGGAATATGTTGCCGAATAAGTATGTGATGGTTTATCAGTTGATACTACCTCAGTATTACCATCACCCCAATCTATAATTGCGTTGGTGCTAGTATTAAAATTGCGGATTGGGACTGTCACATCTGTACCATTTGTTATATCATTGTAGTTTAGCGCCATTGTTGATGATGCTAGAGAACCCTCCTCACCAGCATCTGTTATCGTCCAATTATAGGTTGTTGAGAGAGTTGTGCGATATGGAGATGCTTCGGAATAATATTTGATACCTGTTGCCCCAAGAGTGACATTTAATTCTGGTGATTTTTTTGTCCAATGAATTAAAAGATTAGTATAATATAATTTTGATAATGCTGAGTTGGATAACATATTGGTCATATTTCCGACATTTGTGATATTCCAATTAGCTAGATTTTGATTAAATGATGTTGCGTTATTAAACATATTGGACATATCTGTAACTGCCCCTACATTCCAATTGATTAAAGGTTTATTAAAAGCTGTAGCACCATTAAACATTGAGGACATATTTGTAACTAAAGCTGTATTCCAATTTGCGAGTGTTTGATTAAATGATGTTGCTCCATTAAACATTGAATCCATATTTGTTGCCCCTGATGTGTTCCATTTAGAAAGGGATTGGTTGAAAGCACTAGCACCATTGAACATATTTGCGAAATTTTCTACGATTGATGTATTCCAGTCTTCAATTGATTGATTAAAAGCTGTCGCACCTTGAAACATTCCATTCATATATTTAACAGCTGATGTATTCCAATAAGTTGATGATGTATTAATGGATTGGTTAAATGCTGTCGCATTAAGAAACATATTACTCATATTTACGACAGCTGATGTATTCCAGTTTGAGATTGATTGATTAAATGCTGTTGCTCCACTGAACATTCCAGGCATATTAGTTACACCAGCTGTATCCCAACTGTTTAGTGATTTATTAAAAGCCGTTGCGTATTGGAACATATAAGACATATCTGTCGCGGATGATGTTGTCCAGGATGATATATTAGAGTCATTTATAATTGATGCTGACTGAAACATATATGATAAGTCATTTACGTTTGTTGGTAATGAAGCTGGAACGATTGAGAGGGCGGTTGCGTTATAAAAGGCACCTTTAAGGGATGTGATGGGTAAATTACCGAATGAAATGACTGAATATAATTTATTAATATTTGTAATTGTTTCTGGTATGGTATCCAGACCGAATTTACGAACACTAGGAGATAGTTGGTTTTGATTTTCTACTGTTATCAAAACTTGGGAATATGTGTCTAAATATGTATGAGATGGTTTATCTGTTGTTTCAAGAGATGTAATACCATCACCCCAATCTACAATCGCACTGGTGCTTGTGTTAAAGTTTCTGATAGGAAGTTGAATAATTGTTCCATTGACGATGGTGTTATAGTTGAGGGCCATTGTTGATGATGCTAGAGAACCCTCAACTCCACCATCTGTTATGTTCCAGTAATATGTTGTTTGAAGAGTTGTTTTGTATGGGGTTGCTTCTGAAAAATATTTAATTGAAGTTGCGCCTAAATTAATAAAAGTTTTAGGAGATTTAGTTGTCCAATGGATTAAAAGATTAGTGTAGTTTAATTTTGATAAAGCTGAACCATTAAACATACTTGTCATATTGGTTGCTCCTGTAATATTCCAATTAGCTAGATTTTGATTAAATGTGGATGCCCCATTGAACATATTTGACATATTAGCGACGATCGCGACATTCCAATTAATTAAAGGTTTATTGAAAGCGATCGCATTTCTAAACATTGATGCCATATTTGTTACGGCTGCTGTATTCCAGTTTGCGAGTGATTGATTAAATGCTGACGCATTATAAAACATTGATGACATATTTGATACGGCTGCAGTATTCCAGTTTGATAGAGGTTGATTAAATGTTGTGGCATTAAAAAACATCGATGACATATTTAATACTGCGGCTGTATTCCAGCTATTTAAAGATTGATTAAATGCTGATGCTCCCCAAAACATAGATGACATATCTTTTACAGCTGCTGTATTCCAATATGTTGATACTGTTGCGATTGATTGATTAAATGCTGTTGCATTATAAAACATTGATGACATATTTTCAACTAATGTTGTATTCCAATTTGCGATAGATTGGTTGAAAACCGAAGCACCAGAAAACATTGATGACATATCTAATACTGCTGCTGTATTCCAGTTTGATATAGATTGGTTAAAAACCGACGCATTTTGAAACATTCCATTCATATTTTTAACTGCCGATGTATTCCAACTATTTAATGGTTGATTAAATGCACTAGCACCATAAAACATAAATGCCATATTTTCTACTGCCAATGTATTCCAAGATGTGGATACAGTTGCGATAGATTGATTAAATACCTGAGCAAAAGAAAACATAGATGACATATTATTAACAAGAGATGTATTCCAGTTTGAAATAGATTGATTAAATGATGAAGCACCGAGAAACATTGATGACATATTAGTAACAGCTGATGTATTCCAGCTATTTAGACTTTGGTTAAATGAAGTCGCGGTATGAAACATTCCAGATAGGTTAGTAACGCCTGCTGTATTCCAACTTGATAAAGATCTATTAAATGATGATGCCCCATTAAACATATTTGACATATTAGTCACATTTGTTGTTGTCCAAGATGATACATTAGAATCATTAAATGTAGTTGCTCCATTAAACATATACGAAAGGTCTGAGGCAGTTGAAGGGATAGTTGCTGGAACAACCGTAAGAGTTGTTGCGCTATAAAATGCTCCTTGTAGGGATATTAAAGGTAAATTACCAAATGAGATGACTGAATATAATTTATCAATTGAACGGACTGTTTCTGGAACAGTATCAATACCGAATTTACGAACACTAGGGGAACTTTGATTTACAACTGTTATCAAAACTTGTGAATATTCTGCGGAATATAAATGTGACGGCTTATCTGTTGATACTAATTGGGTTGTTCCATCACCCCAATCAACAATGGCACTGGTTCCAGTATTAAAATTACGGATTGGTAGGTCAATTGTTGTGTTATTAGCAATACCATTATAATTTAAAACCATCATTGTTGATGCGAGTGAAACATCTACACCACCATCTGTTATCGTCCAGCCATATGTAGATGTTAGAATTGTGCGATATGGTGTAGCTTCTGAATAATATTTTTTAGAAGCAGCACCAAATGCAACCCCCGACCTAGGTGATTTTGATGGCCAGTTAATTAAAATATTGGTATAATTTAGTGTTGATAAAGCAGAACTACCAAACATAAAACCCATATTAGTTACTTTTGTAATATTCCAATTAGCTAGATTTTGATTAAATGATGAAGCCCCATTGAACATATTCACCATTGTTGTAACATTTGATACATTCCAATTGATTAAAGGTTGATTAAATGATGTTGCGTTATAAAACATTAGTGACATATTAGACACTAATGATGTATTCCAGCTATTGATTGATTGATTAAACGCTGAAGCACCATTAAACATCCCACTCATATTTGTTACTTTTGAAGTATTCCAGTTTGATAAAGCTTGATTAAAGGTGGTTGCTGTATCAAACATAGATGACATATCTGTTACTAATGATGTATCCCAATTATTTAATGATTGATTAAATGCGGAAGCTTGTCCAAACATTGCTTGCATATTTGTTACAGCTGATGTGTTCCAATTTGAAATTAATCCATTAAAAACATTGGCTGAAAAAAACATCCAAGACATATCAGTAACCTTTTCAGTATTCCAACTATTTAGTGATTGATTAAAAGAATTGGTGTTATAAAGCATATATGACATATTAGTTACACCTGCTACATTCCAACTATCTAGTGATTGATTAAAAGTATTGGCATTATAAAACATATATGACATATTAGTAACCTTTCCAGTATTCCAACTACTTAGTGATTGATTAAAAGAATAGTCATAATAAAACATATATGACATATTTAGAACATTTGATGTGTCCCACGTATTTAGAGATTGATTAAAAGAAGTTGCGTTATAAAACATATATGACATATCTACAACATTTGATGTGTTCCAGTTTGAAAGCGGTTGATTAAATGATGTTGCATCATAAAACATTAACTCCGTATTGGTTAGTGCTGTTGTTGTCCAAACATTAATTGGTTGATTAAAAGCTGTAGCCCCTCTAAACATAGCTCTCATAATAGCAACACCAGAAACATTCCACGTTAATATATTTGAATGATTAAATGAACTTGCACCATAAAATGTTCCTCTACAATTTGTAACGTTTGATGGAATAGATGCTGGAACTAATGTTAATCCAGTAGCAAAATAAAACGCATATGATAAATCAGTTATAGTTGACGTATAAGCACCCCAACTATTTAATTGTGTCATTTTAGAAATATTAGTCAGTATTGTTTGAACACCACCAAAAGTTGTAAAACTACCTGTATAAGTAGTCCCATCATATAATATAAGAATTGTAGTGCTAGCACGATTAGAAGTATACGTTTTTGAAGGATTATTCGCAGTTATCCCAGTTTGTATTGGACTACCATCTCCCCAATTAATTGAAATAGCAGATGTGATGTCTCTAATCGGTAATTGTATTGTATCCCCCGCTACAATATTTGAATATGTAATCTGCATATTACCCATCTTCGTTAATTATCAATTTATTTTATTACAATATTTAAAATTATCAATCTAAAATTTCATTCAACAATTAAAACAACCTTAATCAATATGTTCCTAGAAAACTGATTTCTAGCAACTTATTTATCGGAAAAACAAAAATACTTTAAAAAAAATAATGAAAAAATAAAGAAAAAAATCAATGGATTGTCTAAATAGCACCACCAATTGCGAAATCTAATATTTTATCAAGTAATAATGTTTCATCTTTTTCATATGTTGATGAACCATAATACATATAATATTGTTCAGTAACATTTGATTTATTCCAATTTTCTAAATTTAGAGTAAAAGCCTGTGCATTAAAGAACATATAGCTCATTACCGTAACATTTGATGTATCCCAATTTAATATATTAGTGTCATTAAATGACGTAGCATCAAAAAATGTATATTTCAATGAAGTTATCGTCGGTGGTAAATAAGTAGGGACAGATATTAAATTAGACGCACCCTTAAACGCTCCCGATAAACTTTTAAGTCCTATACTATTGTCCCCAAAAGATTCAACCGCTGTTAATTTATCAGCATATGTTGTATTGGTATTAAGTCCGTTTCCAAATCTATCTAGAGTACCAAAAATCTTGACACTATAAACCCCTGGGAGCGCATAAATATGTGTTTTATCACCTGGTGTTGTATAAACATCATTAGTTAAATCATCCCAATAAATAGAAACATTCACATTACCATATAAAGGTAATAAAATAGTTTCATCCGGTGACGTAGTTTCATAAATTAATGTTAATGGATTACCTGGTGGTATATCATCTGGACCACCATCAACAATTGTCCAATTATAATTAATAATAATATCATTTCTAGATGTTGCAGGAGTACCATATGAAAATTTGGTCTGGAGACCAGCATTAAAATAAACATCCATCTGAAGAGATTGTTGAGACCATTCCACCAAAATATCATCATAATTTTCGGTAGTTAATGCTGAATCCACGAACATACCTGTCATACTTATTACACTAGAAACATCCCAATTAGAAATATTTAAACCAGTAAATCCCGACGCATTATTAAAACAATTATCCAAATTGACAATTGTTGATGTGGTTGGAAGATTAGCCGGAACACTTACCAGATTTGTTTCATTATAAAAAGCACCTTCCAATGATGTTAAACCAACCTCTCCAAATGATATGACATTTATCAACTTATTAGTATTATGAGATGGATGTAATAAACCAGCATCATAACCATACCCGAATTTAATCACAGAACCATAGATATCAACCTGATATGTCCCTGATGATTGATATGTATGATTTATTGTTGTGAAACCACTGATATTATAATATGAATATGTATTACCATCTCCCCAATCAATATTTATATCTATAACATCCGATAATGGCAAAGTTATTTGTTCACCATTTGATGCTATTAAATATTCCAAAGACATTGGAATACCAGTTATACCAATTAAACCACCATCAGTTATTAACCATCTATAATCAGAAATGATTGATTGTCTAGCTAGAGCAGCAGCACCATATGAGTATTTGACATTTCCCACATTGAATGTTGTATTAAATTGTAAACTAGGTAAATTATTCCAATTAAGTAACATACTATCATATGTATATCTAGATAATCCTGAACCAACTAAAATATTGGACATATTATAAATATTAGAAACATCCCAGTTTGATAAATCAGGGTCCAATGACGATGTGTTTTTAAATGTATAATTTAAATTTGTGATAACTGGTGAAATTGTAGACGGGATTGACAATAAATTAGTCGCGCCATTAAAAGCACCATTGAGATTAAATAATTCATCACCACTAAGTGAATTGATGGCAACTAATTTACCAATATTTTCATATGTATCGGCGTTTGTTCCAAAGTTCAAAATATTACCTGAAATGGGAATTGGATATGGAACCGACGAATAGATCTGATATAATATAACAGTATAAGTATCGTCGGAATTGTATGTGTGATTTATTTTACCATAAAAATTAGCTGGAGTATCATATGATTTATTAATATTTTCGGATGAACTGTCTCCCCAATCAATATTTATATAAGAACAATTCAATGGTAAAGTTATTTGTCTATTATCACTTGATACCTGGTAATCTAATGACATTAAAGTGTGATTTCTAGGTGTTAATCCTAAATCAGTAATATTCCACGTGTGTGTATTAGTCAACGTATCTCTGGCTTCTTTTGGTAATCCGTATGAATAATATGTTGATGATGTAAATGAAACATTTGGTAAAATATTTGGCAATCTAGACCATCCAATTAGGATTTTATCATAATTTAAGATTGACAATGAAGTATTATAAATCATTTTATTCATCGCATTAACATTTGAAATATCCCAATTGCTTAAATCTTGATTAAATTCGTATGAGTTATAAAACATATATGACATATCTGTAGTTGAAGATGTATCCCATAATTTAATATTGTCATCATTCAATGATTCAGCTGATAGGAATGTTGCAAACATACTTGTAATCGCACTATTCTTAGGTAATGTCGCAGGAACATTTGTTAAATTTATGGCATTAAAAAATCCAAAGTCTAATGATACTAATCCTATTTCACCAAATGAAATGACTTTGGAGATATTGTTGTTTTTATTTGTTGAAGTATAACCTTCATCTTCTATTAATAATACATTAATATCATTAAAACCAAACCAATCTAGGGTTCCATCTATTTTAACTCTATATGTCCCTGGTGTCGGATAAGTATGTGTCTTTCTTCCTGCTGTAGTATATGTATCAAAAATAGCTAAATCATTTGCGTCCCAATAAACTGTTACATTTACCGTCCCAGATAATGGTAGAACTATTTCTAAATCACCTGTTGTTACCACATATTCTAATTCCATTGGTGATGCTGGTTCTGGTGGAGGGGTCGGTTCGGGTACTGTTACTGATGGTGGATTTATTTGGTCATAAAATGTAATGGGGCTATAATTATCTGGACCTAACCCTGAACCATCGGAAATTCCAATGATTACTGTGGGTTCTTCAATGCGACCATAATATATTTCTATCAATCCTCGCTTGTCTAGATTTGCGTTTTCTAGGTATAAAAGTACCTGGATATTGATTTTTTTATATGGTTCAACAAATCCGGAATAAACTGATACATTTAAATATGTGATGACTAATGTGTCAGATGAACCTGAACCTGAATCAATGAAACCATAGGTGATACTACCTGTTTGTCTAGGTGCTAGATTTGTATAAAATACTGATAATCTACTGTAATTTAATTGATTTTTTACTGTTGGTGTTACAAAAATATCGTAATCAGGAACATTTAATGAACCATTATCACTTCGGTTGGTGAAATATAAATATCCGTTTGTACTAATAAAAACATAGTTATATATTGTATTACAAAAACGGAAAGAAACCTCATTTTGGACCAATACGATATTATTGTTCAAAGATAATAGTACGTCAGTTTCAGGGTTAATTATATTAATTGGAGGGGTAGATGTCCAGCGTCCATTCACTAAATCTTCGGTTGTATTGAAACCATATTTAGTTGTAGCTGATGGGTAATATGTTAAAATTGTTCCTGATAAATTAAATTCTGATAAGGCGGTAAACCCCTGAGTTGGATTGATGACTGAATTTTCACCAATTAGTGAGGAACCTAATCCTAGGATGTATAATGATTTATAACTGAGTGGTATAAAATCATCTAGATAATATTTCATATTAGCATCTTCGGTGTCTTCTAGGTATCTAGTCAATGATGGTGAAGTATCATATTTGAATGTGAATTCTTTATTTAGCGATGTATCGGAATTTTTTAATGTAATAGATGAATTAGATTCAATATCAAAAAATATGTTAAATGTATCTAGGTTAAGATTCTGTTCTGATAGATCTATTTCGTATGGTGTATTTATGATATCATATGGGTCAAAAACATAGATGATGATGTCTTTATCTAGAATTGATGGTGCGATGGATGACAATTCGGTTAAGGTTGATTGGAGTTGTGTTTTGTGGGTTGGATCGGTGATGGTTAATTTTCGTAGATTATTAGCTATCATTTCAGCGCGAACAGGTTTTTGAATGGCTTCTTTCTTTTCCACTGTATCAATGTCCAGTTGATATGTTGTTAATCCTTCGGTTATTGTGATAGTTTCACCATATTTATAGGTTGATAAAAGATATAAATAGGCATCTATGTTGGTGTCAGTATCTAGATTTGAATTTAATTGTGTGATATCGGATATGATTTGATTTTTAATTTGAATTGGAATACCTGTTATTCCCCAGGTGATGTCAATTTCGTTTTCTAGGTTAGTCGTTACGGTTTGTTGTTGTTCAGCTAAAGTTCTGATTGTTAAATTAACCGTAGCGATATTACTAGATGTTATACCATCGTTTCCTTGATATGTAAATTGATCTAAACCGGTGTATCCTGTATTTGAAGTATATAAAACAGTTGATATATTATTTGTGGTTATTATATCACCTAGAGTGCCATTGGTTGGGTTGCTTACAATAGAATATGTTATTGTATTGGTTTGATTGTTAGTGGTTGTTCCTACAAATTCTATTGATTGCGAGCTATTGATGAAAAGTGTATAATTTAAAGGAGAAACTATTGGTGGAATAACTGGTGTTGGTTCTGGTTCGGGGTCTGGTGTTGGTTGAACGTCATTTGAGGGGGTGTTGTCATTTTCTTTATAATAAATATCGGATGGAACGACAGCGAAATTTACGTTTGAATATGTGCTACCACTTAATTTTAATCCAGGTGATAAACCAATTACACAATCTGTTAATTCAACCAACCCATAAAAAACTTCTATATTACCGCGTTTTGAAGTTTCGGCGTTTTCTAGATACAAAAGTATCTGAACGTTATTTGAGTTATCTTGATTAAATTCGGTGATATCCATATAAGTGATAACTAGAACATCTGATGGATTTGTGTCTGTCATATAACCATAATATACTGACCCGCGTTGGTTGGGTGATAAATCGGTTAATAAAGCGGCAATACGACTTCGGTATAAGTGATTGGTGATTGTTGGTGATTGTTGGTTACTAGGTGATTCAAATGTAATTGTGCCATTTGAACCGATATAAACGTTGGAGTATTTGTTTTCGTAAAAGCTAAATTTTCTGGTTGGTTCGTATGTATTAAGTGTAATAGTGTAATGTGCGTCATCGGTTTGATTGGTGGGTGGAAAAAAGATTTGTGTGTGGCCTGAGATTGAATTAGGTGGGGATGGTGTTGTCCAAGTTGTACTGTTTGTTGTGGTGATGGTGTATTTTTTATTTGTTTGACTTATCCCATTGTATGTTATTTTTTTCCCTTGTAAATCAAAAGGTAATCCGGAAATACTTTTGAATTCTTGGATTGGTATATTATAAGTAAATTCGTATGGAACTGATTTTTCAAATCCAGTTCCTGTTATAGAAGCTGCGTTAATGTCGTATACTCGTTGTGATGGGTCTAAAACATCTGCGGATGATGTTGGTAATGTTATTTTTCCATTTAAATTACTAAATGAAATTGCGGTGGCTGGTGTGTCTATGTTATTATAGCTATTTGATAATCCTACGACGCAATTTTGTAATGCCACCGCACCATAATGAACCTTAATACGTCCTCTTTTTTCTATGTTGGCGTTTTCTAGGTATAATGATATTTGAGCATTATTTGAATTATTTTTATTATATTCAGTGACATCTAGATATGTAATGATTAAAACGTCATTAAGAGTGGTTTCTGTTTGATATCCGTAATAAATGGATCCGCGTTGGTCAGGGCTGAGGTCGGTGAAGAAAACCGATAATCTAACCATATTAAAGTGATTATCAATGCTTTCTAGGTATTGTGTATCGCTAAAATCAAAAGTAATATAGCCATTTGTTCCGATATGAATTTTAGAATATGTATTACCGAAAATCTTGAAGTATTTATTAGTAGCTCCGATGTTTAATATGTATGAACTATCGTCGGTGTTAGATAAAGTAGTGTTGGTTGTATGTCCGGCTATTGAGATTGGTGGTGATGCTGGAAGCCAAGCAGAATTTGGTCCTGTGGTTTGGTTTGTAATTTTATAGGTTGTGGTATTATCAGCGTTTGGATAATATGTGATTATTCTGCCGGATAAATCAAATAAATTAGGTGATTCGGGTGATAAAACGTATGAGAATTGTTCGTATGGGTTTGTGAGTAGTTGTGATTCGGGTATTGTTCCTGGATAAATTTGAAAATAAGAACCATTTGTGACTTCACCTGCTCCGATAGGTTGATAATCTATTTGTGTGTCTAATAGATACCAATCGGTATTATTTTTTGAACCGTAAAAATACCAGGATTTTGAGTTATATGGTGGTGTTGTTGGGTACCAAGAATAGTAATATGGTCTAATTGCGTATGTATAATTTACGCCTAAATCTAATATGACAGAACCACCATCTCCTGATGTTATGAATGGAGCATTACTATCTATCCAATTATCATTAATATTATTATTAATTAAGTTATGTGGTCCTAAATTCGCACCAGTAATACCATTGGGATTGGTAATTGTGAATGAATTCATATTAATAAGGGTTTTATTTTCGTCGTAAAATGTTAATTCTGCTGATCCTGTTTTACGTAATCCGTGATCACTAATTTTTTTTATTTCCCATTTAAGATATCTGAATACATCGTTAATGCTTGGCGTGAACGGTGTGGTGTAAAGTGAATTAAAATTAACTGATGTGATATTGGTTAAAGTTCCGTTTGAAATACCGATTATACAAGTTGTTAATTCTGTTTTGCCGTAAATAATATCTATGCGACCTCTTTTGGAAACGATTGAATAATTATTGAGATATAAGATGACTTGTGTGTAGTTTTGGTTATCTAGATCGGGTTCTGTTAGGTTGTAGTAAGTTATGACAGCTATTTGTGATTGTCCTGATAGGGATGTTGTGTAGATGCTGTAGGTTCCGTTTTGAGATGGTTTGAATTGGTTAAAAAACATAGATATTCTAGGTTGATTAAAATGATTGACGATTGTGGATGTACCAGTTGTATCTGGTCCGGTGAATGTTAAATATCCGTTGGAACCGATATAAATAGTATCGTAATTGACTCCGAAAAATGTAAATCTAGCTGTTGGGTCTGCTAGATTTAATGGAAAACCAAATGAACCATTATCACTTAGTGGGTATTGTGTATTATCTTGTCCGACTAAACTTTTATCAGTCCATTGGTCATATTTTTCTAGTTTGATTGAATACTGTGTGCTAGAAATAGGTGAATATGAAACTATTTTACCTGCTAAGTTAAATGGTGTTCCAATTGTAAATTCCTGATATGGATTTGTATATACATTCGCCATTTATTTTATTATTCTTATTTTATTATTGTTATTTTATTTGTGTTGTTTTATTTTTCTTATAAATAAATAAATTATGTCAATCAAAGAAATTGGATTGGTTTTTGCGCAAACTTCGCCTTTATTTTTGCCGATTTATGCTTTTTTTTATGGTTTAATAAGTTTTAATTATTATTTTATATCTTATGGTGTATTATCATTTGTTAGTAGTATATTAAATTTTATATTAAAAATAATATTTAAAATTGTATATGAAAAAATAGGAAATAAAAAAGGTATGATACCTATTTTAGGAAGGGGGATGCGACCACAGGGAGCATATAATTGTGGTGTAATTCCTACGTGTGATAAATCCCCTTCTAAATCGTTTGGTATGCCATCGGGTCATTCGCAATCAGTATGGTTTATGTTTGGATTTTTCATATTATATTTTTTAAAATTCAAATCAATAAATCAAAAACAAAATAAATCTTGGAATTGGATTTTATTGTTGAAAATAAGTTTGTTATTTATTTTTTGTATGTTTATTTCATTTACTAGAGTTTATGTTGGATGTCATACTGTTCAACAAGTTATTGTAGGAGGTATTATTGGATTGGTTTTTGGATTGAGTTGTTTTACCTTAACAAATTATATTATCCAAAAGTATATTACTCCATAACGTCAATCATCAGGTCCTTAATTAACTCTTCCAACTCAATTGGATCTTTTCCGATATATGTGTCAAATAATTCACCATTTTCAAATGCCATAAAAGTTGGAAGGCTCTTAACTTGACATATATCAGCAACTTCTGAAACTTCATCAACATCTACTTTAACAAATTGAACTGTGGAATATTTTTTAGATAATTCCTCAAACTTAGGAGCAATCGTTTTACAAGGTCCACACCATTGTGCATAAAAGTCAATAATAACAAATTTATTACCTTTAATAATATCTGTAAATTGAGGTTCTGATTCAATTTCAATAATTTCCATTTTAATTTTGTTTAGTTTTTATTTTATATACAAATAAATATATAATTTTTTTATATGTATTTTATTTACTGATTTTTTTGTTTTAGTATTTTTATTTATAAAAATAATTTGGAAAGAAGAAAAGGAAAAATTAGAAAAAATGAATGCTTTGGGTAGGAGTCGAACCTACATCTTCCACAGTATAAGTATGTAGCTCTACCTTTAAGCTACCAAAGCTGGTTTTAGTGTTGAGAAATAGAAAAAATTAGAAAAAATGATGCTTTGGGTAGGAGTCGAACCTACATCTTCCACAGTATAAGTATGTAGCTCTACCTTTAAGCTACCAAAGCTGTTCTTTTTCTTATTTAAAATATTTGGAGATTTCCTTATATTATTTTTTATTATTTTTTATTATTTTAACTTTTTTTGTTATTACTTTTTTGATATTACTTTTTTGATATTACTTTTTTTACAAAAAAAAGTTAAATGCAAAACAATGAATAAAGTTTGATAATAAAATCTGGGTAAATACCATTCGGAACGAATTTGTGTCCTTGTATGAGTACATTTTGTTCACCTAGATTTAATGCCATTCCGTTATGTTTATATTCAAAATCTTCATTTATATCACCATTTAGACGTTTAGCGACATAAACACCTTGTTGATAAGCTGTCTGGGCTGTTTTTGGGTATCCACTATTTATACAATCACCACCTAAATATATATTATTTTGTGAAGGAGTGTGTAAAATGTTATTGATTGTCATTGTTTCTAATTGTAATGAAGCATTAACTGTAATATCTATATCAACCAATTTATTTATTTTAGAACCACCGCAAAATAATACTGTCTTTTCAGAGTTGGGATAATATTGATATGGATTACCAACAAATATATCTATGTTTTTGATATCAAATTGACGTAGGATAAATTTTTTATTTCTTTTTGATAAATAATTAAGGATTTTGTCTTTTGGAAAAAGGTCATACATTACTATTTTATTGTTTTCCGATAAAATATTGGCTAATTCTATTCCAGTCGGACCCATCCCCACAATATCAATTGATTTATTTTTCATATTAACCAAATTATTTATTTCTGTTGACCATTGTTTTAATGATTTTTGCGCACCTAGTCCGATTACTAAATAATCGTAATTATAGTTGCTTTCATTGTTAATTATTATTGTGTTTTGGTCAGAATTTATATTAAGTTGTTTGATATCAATTTCTATTTTTTTATTTGGTGAAGGTATAAAAATATCACGAAAATGAATTGCTGATGTTTGAGAATACTTGATATTACGTTGGAGAGAATATATCATATCTTGTGGATTGATGAATTTATCGCGATATATTTGCGTTACATTGAATTTACGATAATTGATATGACTTAAAAATCCTCTGGCAAAAAAACCATCTCCCAACAATACTATGTTTTCTTTATCCATTTTTATATTTTAATCGTTAATTATTTTATATTCATTTATTTTTTGATTTAAGTTTTATAATTTAATATAAGTTATATTTGTGTTTATTTTGTATAAAATAATAAAAATAATAAAAGTATACAAAAATGACTGAATATTTAGAAGATGAAAAACCGTTAATTTGGATTACATTAATTAATTATGGGTATATTCATTTTACCAAAAATTTCTTGATGAGTTTGAAAAAGTATGGTGTAAATATGAAATTATATATATATTGCATCAATTATGAAAAATGTTATAATGAGTTAAAGGAATTTGATAATTGTGTATGTTTGAATGCGGAAGTGTTCCTTAAGAAAAAACTTGAAGAGAAATTTGTTGTATGGGCACAAATGTCTTACAAGCAACTTGTATTTTGTAAATTAGATGCGATTAAATATACATTAATGACTGGTTACCATAAGGGATTAAAAGCGGTTGGTTATATTGATACTGATATTATAGTTGTATCAAATCCGAGTGATGTTATAAAGAAATATATGGCAGTGTGTCCACCAGTAATTTCTATTTTTTCTCAGTGTGATGAAGTTTTAAAATGTCGTAATGTACTTAACTGTGGTAATATTTGTAGTGGTGCGATTGTATTTAAAAATAATCCCGCTTATTATAATATTTTTAATTATACTGAAGCGGATATTCATCGATTTATGGGAGACCAAGATTTTTTATTATCAAAAATTAAAGCGTATGGTATTAAGGTGATAACAATTGATAAAAATATTTTTATTAATGGAACATATCCTGGAGTTAAACCTGATAGTGGTGAGTTAGTATTAAAAAAAGAAGCAAGTTTAATTCATTTTAATTGGCTTGTCGGAGAAGATAAAGAAAAACAAATGCGTCGTCTAGGTATGTGGTTCTTGTAATGGTTTATTCATTTTAATAGTATAATATTAATCATTCCTTTTTCATATTTATTATTTTACCATCATAATCTCTAATAGTTATAATGTTGTTATTATATAATATTTTGTCTATACAATCATCACACGCCCATATTCTACCTCCTCTATCTTCATTATCATCCATAAAATCATATGTGTTATCTGCATTACCACCTAAAGCCAATACTTTTCCTTTACAAAAATTAACCCAGTGATAATATTTTTTACAATTATGGCATTGAAAAAGATCTTCAACACGATATTCTGTAAAATCAGGGTCTTTGTTAGGTTTTCTTTCCCAAGGTTTATTCATTTTAATTATAATAATAATAATAATAATAATAAAAATAAAAATTAATATTAAGTTGATTTTAATCTTTATTTTCTGATTTATATGTTTTGATATTAATCATTCCGTTTTCAAAATGTTTATAGCAAAATGTTCCGTTTCCACCGGGGAAATCGTATGATGGGTTGATGGATTTGCATCCATCAGAGAAGCATCTTTTTCCTTTGACGTTTACCATTTTTTCGTCTTTATGTTTGAAACAGAATTTACCTTTTTTTTGTCCTTCGTAATTAAACACTGGAGCGTGTTTGCAGTCCATATGTTTACAATATTTTTTATAAATTTGAATGATTGCGGTGCTAATTTGTTTTCCACAGGGTCCGCAATATAATGGTTCTCCTCCTGGAAAACCGTATGAGTTTCTTTTTTTACAAATGGAACCGTTGACTCCAATACATTTTTTATTTTTAACATCAATCATTCCATTTTTTTTATCTGCGTGTTGATTACAAAAACGTGGTTTCAAATCGGGGAAATTCCAACAAGAATGTTTTACAGGACATTGTAATCCGTTAGGTAATATAGCATTACACCGAACCATTTTTATATATATATAAAAAATGATTTATATTAAATTTAAAATTTTAAATTGATTGTAAAAATGTTTTTACTTTTCTAATTTTTGTATTGAAATCCAATTAGAATCTTCAAGTGTGTTCCATCCATCGTAATACATATATAGACAACTTGCCAAATTATCAGTTGGTAAATTATATTCTCCATTTTGTATGGATTTAATAAAATTAGCAACTGTTTTATGTCTTGTGTTAATTGGAATCATTTTTTTATTTTTATCAAATGGTTTATAATCATCTGGATTCCATCTAATAAAATAAACCTGAATTCCACCATATGATTGTGTAATATTAATCATACGTGTTGTTTCACAAGTTAATTGTCTATCTTTATGCTGGTGTTCATCACACTCTAAAATTATAATATATTTTTCAAAATCAAATACAAAATCAGGTCTTTCTTTGCCACAATATCCATTATCAATTATTCTATCAACTGATGAAAATTTTAATTCATTTGTTTCTAAAGCTAGTTTTAGAGCATTTTGTTTAGCTAAAATACATCTTTGAAATATTTCAGGATCACAAAATTCACATATTTCATCTTTATTTAAAACCATATCTAAATTACATAATTTACATTTTCTTTCTGTTAAATTTTCATCACTTTCTAATTTACAATTTTCACATCTAAAAGCAGTAAAATTAAATCCATATGTAGATAGGTTAACATTACAAGTTTGACATTTAGCATTGGAGCGTTTAATCATACCTTTTTCACGATGTTGAAAACATCTAGAAATTGGATTTAATGGTCTTCCATATAAACATTCTACATCACATAATTCACATTTATTTTTTAAATATAGCATATTATCCAATTTATGAGTCGAACAATGAGTTAATTTTTCATTTGGAAATCTATATACTGCGGTTTGTGTATTACATACAATACATTTATTAATTCTTACGTTAATCATTCCTTCTTCACAATGTTTCTGACAAAACGTTCCACTACCTCCTGGAAAATCATATGTTGGATTTATAGCATCACAATCTTCTCCTGGACATCTTCTTCCAATAACATTTATCATTATTAATTCTTTGTGTTTAAAGCAATATTTTCCTTTTTTTTGACCTTCATAATTAAATACAGGAACATGTTTACATCCAATATATTTACAATAATTTTTATAAATTTGTATAATTAATGGACTAATTTTTTTTCCACACGGGCTACAGTATAATGCATCTCCACCAGGAAAACCAAATGAATTTCGTTTTTTACAAATAGAACCATTAACACCAATACATTTTTTATTTTTTACATCAATCATACCATTTTCTTTATCTGCGTGTTGGCTACAAAAACCAGGCTTTAAATTCGGAAAATTCCAACAAGAATTTTTTACAGGGCATTTTAATCCATTTTCTAATATAGCATTACATTGAACCATTTTTATATATTATAAAACAATTTAATTTTAAATTGATTTTCTAAAAAAAAATAAAAAAAAAATAATAATTTTAGGCTACGAACCTAATGAAACTCAAAAGTAATTATTTTTAGCTCGTGCAAGTGTTGATCTTGCTTGGACTATTGTCCACTAGTTCTTAAGACTAGCACCTTTACCGTTCGGTCAACGAGCCATATGACTTTTTTAAAAAGAAAGTCAAAAAACTTTATGTCTAATCCGGGAATCGGACCCGGGACACAGTCTTGGAAGGACTGTATTTTACCACTAAACTAATTAGACAGAAATACTCCTAGTGGGCTTCGATCCCACCCTGTTTGCTTAGAAGGCAAACGTGCTATCCAAATACACTATAGGAGCATATGAAAGAATACTAGGAACGAATATAGTTTATGACGCTGTATGTTCCAAAAAAATCAAAAAAAGAACGCTCTTGCTAGGTATCGATCCTAGGTCTATCGGTTAACAGCCGATTGCTCTACCATTAAGCTACAAAAGCCGGTTATTATAATTAAGATAATGAACGTTTTTCTTAAGTTCTTTTTTACTAATCAACAAAATTAAATAAAAAATATAGTTGAGCTCAAATTATAATTTTTCGCCATTAAAGTGTTTTTTGGAGAAACATTGTTCTGCGTAATGACCTGTTCTACCACATCTATTACACAAAGCCTCACTATCAAATGAGAAAGATATATCCTCAACCTTAATTTTCTTTCTAGGAGGTTCTTCGCTGAATTTGCGTCTTTCTTCCAGATTATTTAACAACCTAGCATTTTTCGGATTATCCGGGCATTCCCGAATTAAATGACCTTTACCACCACAAATATAACATAAATTATTAGCGGTAATGAAATGTCTCTGGATACATTTTTGTAAATCGTTATTAAGAACCATTTGCGAATATGACCCACCACGAACATTCTCAACACCATACTTATCCATATATTTTAGAACGTATTTGTCTTCATCAAACTTATCAGCATTTTTTAGAACCTCAACGACAGATTTCATCGGATACTTACGAGTCCAAAAACTACCTCTACCACTCGAATGTAATTCCAAACGCTTATCCAAATTACCAGTTCTACCAACATAATACTTACCATCCATACACTCCAACACATAAATAGTTATCTCTTCTTCGTCTTCAATATTATTGTTTTCTTTCTCACTTTCAATAGCGTCTTCTTTTACAATTTTAATTTCATCTTGTTTTTCAACGTCTTTTCTATTTTCTTTTTCTTCTTCGTTTCTTATTATCCTAGAAATGCTAAAATGTTGTTTATTTAAATTGTTAAAAGCAGGCAATTGCAGTTTTGCTTTCGAGATAGCTAGACCCATAATTGTTTTTTATATTTAATTTTTATATTTATTTTATATTATTGTTTATGGCATTATTTATCTTGTTTTGTAATCAATTTTATTCAAAAAAATTGATATGATTTAGCATTATACCAACTAATCAATAATTAAAATGCTTAGTAATCCAAAACCACTTCCAATTCCTTCAAACACGTGTCTGATACACGAATACGCATATGTTTGGACTGATGAATTTGATACCAAAATAAACAAGGTTATTCGGCGTTATGTTTTGGAACATACGACTTATATGGAACATCAAGGTGCAAAATATATCATTTACCAACGTTTCAGTGATATCGAACAACCAAGACTTGCGAGACGTCCAGATTACGAATGTTGCTTTGACTATTTTGATAAAATCATTGGATTTAATTTTAATAGCGCACCAATTTTCAGCGATGAATTAAAAATTCGCGGGATTCCGGTTAGTCATTTGCCAATTAAATACAAATCTTTGTACGTCAATAAATTTTTCAAATATGATGTGAATGGACAAATTATTAAAGATGTAAATAATAATTTCATTTACAATGTTGAAACCAAGACAACAAACTAAAACAAAATAAAATTTGGTTTTCTAGGAACATTATTATCGGATTTTTTTTATAGTATAATTAAATAAAGATAAAGTGATGTTATGGAAAGTTATAGCCGGTATTTTTTGGAAATATAAAAAGGAACATCCATTCTATGTGTTGTTGAATATTATTTTTATAATAACCACGATTGTTAATAAAGTTTATTTACCCCAAATATATGGTCGTTTATACGATATGTTTCAAAAAGACACTAAACAATTTATGTATTATTTTACGTATATTTTGTTATTAAAAGCGGTCATCTATTTATTATATCAGTTGGAGGATTATTATTTTTCTATTCAAGAATTAGGTATTGAAGAAATGACACAGGGATATGTAATGGATAAAATCAAAGATAAATATATTGATCAACCAGAAGAAGTTATTATCGGAGAAAAATTATCAACAATCTCCAAAATTCAAAAAACATTTTCGGGATGGTATAGTAAATTATTTCAATATCTCTTCCCATATGTCTTCGTGGTCATTTCTAGTGCTTTTTATATGTGGACCCTTGATAAATATTTACCTTTTTATATGTTAATATTGCTCTTCGGTTCATTTTTAACAATCTTCGCCAACATTACATTTTGTAAAACCGAATGTTATAATGCCAATAATGAATATTTACAATTATACAAAGACATTGAAGATTATCTGAGTAATATGCTAACAATTCATACATATAATCAATTTGATTCTGAAAACGAAAAACTAGATAAACAAAGTAAACGGTATCAAAATGCGCATAAAGCGATTGAAAGGTGTTCATTAACGGGTCATTTGATTGGTGTATTTATCGTCATCGTCTTTATGTTTTTGACGATGTATCGTTGTTATAAGTTGGTTTCTAATAATACTATTCAAAAAAGTCAATTTATGTCGGTTTATTTTATTATTATAACACTGCTTGGGACATTGATTTATTTAACTGATATGTTCCACGATTTATCGATTGAATATCATAATCTCTATAATATTGAGAAAATATCGGAATTGAATTTGTTTGATAAGAAAAAGGAAGAATCACAAAATGTATTGTATAAAAAAATAAAAACCGATAGTTTGATTAAGATAGTTAATCTAGAATATCGTTATAAAGGAACAGACCAATCAACTATTAAGGATTTTAATTTGGATATTAAAAAAGGTGAAAGAGTTGCGTTGGTGGGTAATATTGGTGCTGGAAAATCAACTTTATTGAAGATAATTCTAGGATTAATAAAACCGACAAATGGCGATTTATTTTTCAATGGTTATAATTACAAAACATTAAAACAATCAGATATATTTAAAAAGTTCGGTTATATGACGCAAAATCCGATTTTATTTAATCGTTCAATCATTGACAATATTTTATTTAGCAATCCGGATGTATCTAGAAAAGAGGTTGAAAAGTTATTGGGGGTTTTTGGATTGGATGTGGTTTTTAATAAATTGGAGAAGGGGATTGATACACTAGTTGGTAAAAATGGATCTAAATTGAGTGGAGGTCAGAAACAGATCATATGGTTTATGAGAATTTATTTTCATAATCCGGATATATTAATTTTAGATGAACCAACAGCCTCATTGAGTAAAGACACTAAGGAAATTTTATTAAATGTTATAGATAAGGCATTTAAAGGAAAAACAATCATAATGTCGTCTCACGATGACTTTTTGATTAAAATGGCAACTAGAAAGATAAAAATGTAAAATGAAAATAACTATCATATAAAAACGTTGGGATTATATACTGGAACTGTATATGTTGGTTTTTTTATTATGGTAAATTCAATGTTATCAATCATCTCAATAAGTTTTATAGTTTTCATATAAGAAATATTATTTTTTATATTTTGTTCTATAAAAGAAGAAATTTTGCTTAAATGAATAATATTTATTTTATCACCATCATTATTTTCTAAATCTATATTTAATCTAAGTATCATATTCATAATATCATACCAATAATTTTTATAACATTGTTGTTTATCAACATTGATAAAACTACTATCAAAGTCCATAATAACAACCTTATATCCATAAGTTTTTATATCCAGTATTATTTTATCATTTGATTGTTGTGAAGTAAAATCATATCTAATATATTCCTTTTTTGTTTTTTTAATTAAAATATTATCCAAATGTAAATCATTATGTATAAATCCTAATTTATGATATGCAATACAAATAGATAATAAAGTTTGTTGAATAATTGATTTTAGTGAATTATATTTATTCCATTTAAAGTTTTTAATTGATTTTTCAGGTATAAAAGGCATAACTAATATAGATTTTATATTATCTTCATCAGAATTCGCTTTACAAATCTTTAAATTATTGACAATATCTTTATTATTTTCTATTATTTGATATGTATTATCATAACATCTAAATAAACACATATAATGAATAAATCCAGGTATATTATTTGTTTCTAACAGATTACCAATTTGAAATTCTTTTTCAATAGTTTTGTTTGTTTTACCTATTTTTACTACAATGTGTTTCTGTTTTGGACTAATTTTATCAAATAAAGGATTAATAACTGACTTCAATATTGATATGTCAGATTTGTTTTTGATAACATATTCCGGTAAAATATATTTATCAGGGTCTTTTTTAATTTCATCACAATTTATGTGATATTTATTAGTATCAGCATTAAAATTGTATCTAGAATTATTACGTTCTAACTTAATCATAGTTTTACTTTTTATTATAGAAAATAAATTTTAAATTGATTTTTAACTAAAAAAAAAATAACACTAAAAGAATAAATACAATGTTATGGAAATATGTTTATAATGTGTTTTATAAATTTATTAAAGACAATCCGAGATATTTGTTTTTGAATATATTTTTCTTTTGTGTCTCTCTGATTAACAGTTATTATTTACCAAAGTATTATGGTGCTGTCTTTGATGTTTTTAATAAAAATTTAAGTGCCTTTCTAGGAATGTTTTTTAAGATAATAATTGTCAAGGGGATTGTTTATTTTATTTCAGAACTCCAGAATTATTATGTTAGTATTCAACGTGCTGGTTTAGAAGTATCAATTAACAAATCATTATTAGATAAAATCAAAGATCAATATATTAAATCCCCGAATGATGTTGTTATTGGCGAAAAAGTCGCCGCAATTTCCGAATTTCAATCTATCTTAAGTGATTGGTATGGATATTTAAATGATTATATAATGTCATACATATTAACTATAATATTTTTTATCGGATATGTTTCACAATATGATTATATGATGCCCTTATTAGTAGTTGGTTTCTTATTATTCTCTGGATATTTACTGATTAACAATTCAAATAATTGTAGTAATACATCATCTGGTTCATCTGCGACATATTTGAAAAAATATCAAGATTTAGAAGATTATTTGAGTAATTTAATGACAATTCACACATATAATCAATTTGATTCTGAAAACGCAAAATTAAAAGAATTATCAAATGAATATCAATATTACTATAATATTAATATGAGATGTAGTTTGAAATGGGGGATGATTGGAACTGTATTGGCTGGATTATTTTTATTAGCGATTATGTATCGTTCTTTTTCTTTATTAAACAAAGGAGCAATCACCAAAGCAACTTTCTTATCAATTTATTTTATTGGTTCCGGTATTCTAGAAACATTGGTCTTCTTCAATGATACTTTACAAGAAATGACTCGTGATTCTAAATTACTTAAAAATATTGAAACAACTGCCAAATTAGACTTGACGAAGAACCTTTACCACTCTGAAGTTGAAAAATCACCATCGGAAATGACACTTGGAGACCGTGGAGGAATTAATAAGGACACACAAAGTGGTAGTGGTGTTGGTGGTATGATTATTAAAATGCGAGGTGTGAGTTATAAATATCCTGGTAGTAATGAACCGATTATTCGTGGTTTTGGTTTAGATGTTAAAAGGGGTGAAAGAATTGCGTTGATTGGTGATATTGGTGCTGGTAAATCAACATTGATAAAGATAATTCTAGGGTTATTGAAACCCAGTGATGGTGAATTATATATAAATGGTACTGATTATAATTCATTACCACAATCGCAGGTGTTTAAACATTTTGGATATATTACTCAGAATCCTGTTTTATTTAACCGATCTATTTTTGAGAATATTATATTTGGTAATCCAGATACATCTAGAGAGACGGTTGTTAATTTGTTGGAGCAATTTGGATTAAATGAGGTATTTGATAAATTAGAGAAGGGGATTGATACTTCAGTTGGTAAAAATGGTTCACGTCTAAGCGGGGGTCAACGTCAAATCGTATGGTTCTTGAGAATTTATTTACAAAATCCGGAGATTTTATTGATGGACGAACCAACAGCATCATTGAATGAAGAAACCAAGGAAGTCCTTTGGGAATTAATTAAAAAAGGATTTGCTGATAAAACAATTATAATGTCTTCACATGATGACTTTTTGATTAAAATGGCAACTAGAAAAGTAAAAATGTGATAATCATAACTATGATTAATATTTTGTTTTAGTTTTGTTTTAGTTTTGTTTTAGTTTTGTTTTAGTTTTGTTTTAGTTTTGTTTTTTGATTTTATGTGATAGTAAAATAAATAAAAATGAATGATGTTATGAGAGATTTTATTAAATTGTTTGATAAATTTGAGGATTTTGGATATGAGGATGGAAAAAATTTTAAAATATTATATCCATCTGTATTTTTTAAGGAAAGAAAGTTGTATTATGATTCAAATAGACAGATTTCTGATGTTTTGTATTTATTTTGTATGAAAGGTGATATGAAACCAAATATGAAACTGAATGATAGTTTGGAATTAAGATTAAATCCGATAATAGGTGATTTGTTTAAAATTTTATTATTAAATAAAAAATATAATTATTTAAGAAATGCCAATTCAAATTCAAATTTAAATTCAAAACCTTTTCTAGATAGTTTAACTTCGGAAAAATTTGTTGAAAATATAAATCATAAATTAGCTGAAAAACTAAAAGTATTTAAAAGATTACAGTTTGGTAATTCTGAATATGCTATTGAAATGGAAAATTTAAATTTAACAAATAATCAAATAAAACAAATGGAAAAATTAGAAAAGGCGCAACTTAATTTATTTTATGTCAAACATTCGGGTTTAGCTAAAGCATTGGACTTATTAGAGAAAATATACAAAGATGATAATGGTGAATTAGATATTTATAGAATTGATGAACTTGGTATTGATAAATTGGAAAAATTATTAGAGGAAAAACAAAAAATAGAAGGTATAAAATCTTGGTTATCTAAAGAACAACAAACACCTAAACGTAATAATATATCTAGAAAATTAAAACATCAAAAAACTAATACACCAGATAACCAAAAAATAAAAAAAACAAAAGTTAACACAGTTTCAACTGTTTTACTAAATCGTCAAATACAAAGACGTAATAGTAATCTTCCTCCAGAATTAAATTTTACTAAAAAATAAAAAATAAAATTGAATTTAATTTTTATTAATTAATTATTTTAAATAAGAATACAATATTATACCATACTAATGGAAAACTCTAAAAATTATAGTTATCTAGTTAAATTTGTATCTGACTATTTAAAAATGGGTCAAGAAGCTTCACAGCATATCCAGGAGTTTCGTAAATTGATTCGGGATCATTTGCATCCTTCTGAAAAAGATATTGATCTAGATAATACTCCGATTCATTTAGATAAAATAGATCATCTTCTTCATCCGAAAATCCAGGAGATTTTAACGAATAATTTTGTTATTCGTCAGCAACAACATCAGGTATTTTTTGATATCAGCAATTGTATTTTTATGATGACAGAAGAATTTCCCGATATAACACAACTAGAAATGCAGAAATTTTTAATTGACAATAAACTTCCGATTTATTTAATTCCTGTTGTACCGTCAATGACAAATTTATTCAAGATTATTGAAGAAAAAAAAGAATTTTTATGGGGTAATAAAACCGATTGTGAATATCAACTTTCGGTTATAGTCACACCAAATAAACAATATTTAAAAGAAGAAATAGTCAAGTATGGATTTGATACTTTGGAAGAGATAACCGATGAATATTTGCTTAAATCGGGATTTATTTCACTCGATTACACCGAATAGTATTATTTTCATTTTATAAAATAATATTAATTTTTTGTCTCATTTTTCTTTTCGGTTGGTGTAATAAATGATATTATTCATTATATAAATGAATTAATAATTTTTGGTGTAATTTCTGAAACTATACCAAGTTTCGGACCAAACATATTAATTGTTAAGTTTTGATAAACAATTAAGCTTGGATTTTTTTTATTTTTGTCATATGTTGTAGAATTTTCTTGATTATCAGCATCTATTTTAGATAATTTAACCAAATATTTATTTTGATAATAATTAACACCTAGTCTCATATAAAACCCATAGAATATACAAGCTAGTATATTTTCTTCTGGGTCTTCAAAAACTCTGAATTTAGGCAAAATACCAACCTCAGTTTTTAATGAAATCTGGTCAATAAATTTTCCAAACTTTTCTTTTTCGTGGTTAATAATTTCACGTTCTTCTTCGTTTAAACCCGCACCAAATTCACCTCCACCCTCTCCCCCTCCTTTCTCCAACCACCCTCCTGGTTTGCGTTTTTTTGTTAGTATTTTATGACTATGTTGCCATTGGGTTTTATGTTTTTTATCATATCTTAGTTTTTTGTGTGTATGTTTGTTTTTGTTTTTTAGTTTAATGGATGGAACTGGGTTAATGATTATTTTTTTGAGATTTTCAAGAGTTTCGGCGAGTTGTTGACTTTTATTAAAATCATTGATAATATCTTCTTTTGTTTTAATTTCTGGGTTAAGTTCTTGTATGAAGAATTCATCGTTCATCATATTTTCTTCTTCTTTTAAATTTCCAGCATCAACATCATCTATATCATCTTCATCATCTGTATTATCAAACTGTTGCTTTAGTTTATCTGATAACAATGTTTTCTTTAAGTCAGGGTCAATTTCTAAATCTTGGATGTGTTTCTTTTTATAATTATTTTTAACAATTTGTAGTAATTTTGTTGTATTAGTTTTATTAAGTTTAATATCTTCTTTAACCTCCCATAATCCAACTGAGGATTCGCTATCATCATTATCTAGTTCAGTTGTTCTAGATGATGGTTCTATATGATTGTTGTTGTCAATGTGAATATTGAAATTATTTTCTAATTTTTCTAAATTTTGTAGTAATTTATCTTTGATTGATTTTTGGTTTGGTTTATTTTTTTTGTCGTGTTGTTTGTGTTTTTGTTTTTTTGGTTTATGTTGGAATTCTCTTGGATTTGTAAAAAAACCACCTTTCATTTCATCTGATTCATCTGATTCATCTGAATCATAATCTAAATTATTTCTAGAACTAGGTTCATTACCTCCATATTGAAAATTAAATCTGGTTTGAGGTAACTTAGGACCATACAACTGATTCATCAATTGTTTATTACGTAGTGTTAGGAATTCTATTATATCTCTAGGTGGTCTTTCAAATTTAGGAGGTGGTGGAAAATGCGTAAACATCTGAGGAAATTCAATATTTTGTAGCGAATCGCGTATTGATTTAATATCAGCTTCAATAGAATTACTAAATAGGTCATAACTAAATTTAAATTGACGACACCATTTCATACGATCAAGTGGATGTACCTTTAAATATTCCTTAGCAATATTAATTAATGTAAAATGATCACCTCTAGGATTAACAAATCGTTTCAGAGTTTTATTATAAAAATCCATTGCTTCTTTTGCTTTTGTTGGATCAGTTTCATTTGGTGATTTAATATAATCATTTAGTGTTTTACCTTGAGAGGAAATCATCATCGCCGATAACAAGACAATATCCTCCATACAACCAAAATAATAACTAGCCAATAACATTCTAGCTATTTCCGGACCCAATTTACTTAATTTAATACACGTACGTCCCAAATCTGTTAATTCACCTTTGGAATCAATCATTGAATAATTGTATAATATTTTAACACCACTCTCAACACTTTCAACCATCGGTGGTGTTATCATATTTGACAGAAATTTAAGTGTTCCTTGTAAATTCTGGGTTGTGGGTAAATTCATAATACTTAAAATATCATTCGTAAGATCATTCTTTAATATTTCTGGTTCATTAAATTCGGGCAATTTATCATAATATTCTTTGGTATATAACATATAAGCTTGACCATCACATACACGACCTGTGCGACCTTGACGTTGTATAATAGATGATTTAGTAATACGAACTTCTTGTGCGATATCCGCGAATTTAGTTGGATCATACCAAACAGCTTTAGCATAACCTGGTTCAATAACATAAACAATATTACCGGCAGTTGTAAGTGATGATTCAGCCGCTGGTGTTGTAAATATGACACATCTAGTATATCCACGAGTTTTATAATATGGAACTTTTGTTTCTTCGTCTTTTTTTATAACTAGATCTTTTTCTTCTTGTGAAGCTGAACCAGAGTAAGCAATAAAACAAGGTTTCCCGTGGAAATACTTTAAATTCTCAGGTTTTTTTAATTCGTCTATTATTGCCATTACTTTTGTTAAAGTTGGAAAAAAAAGCATAATATCACCTTCGTTTGTATTTTTAAGGATTTGTTCCAAATAAGCTGCCGCATACATTGGATATTCTTTTTTTTTAATATTCCTTTCCAAGAAAATTTTATCAATCTTATATTTAACCTCTCCAGCAACGTGATAATGTTTAATAGTAAGTTTATTTTTCTCAAAAAAATTAATAAAAACTGATGGGTCAATTGTAGCACTCATAATAATTAACTTAAAATCAGGTCTTGCTTGACAAACCGAAACTAATAAACTAAACAAAATATCTATATTAACATTTCTTTCGTGGGCTTCATCAATAATAACACATTGAAATTCATTTAATTCTGGGTCGTTAGATGTTAATTTAGTTTTGATTGTACCATCGGTTGTATATAATAATCTGGTTTGGTCAGTTGCTTTGTCTTTTTCTGAACCGTGTCTATAACCAACTTCGGCACCAAGGGGAATGTCTAATAAAGTAGCCCCATCAACTGCGGCACTTTCAGTAATACCTCTTCTAGGTATCGTAACTGCGATTTTCTTTTTATATCCATAATAATGAAACATTAATTTAGGCAACATAACTGTTTTACCAGCACCTGTTCCCATTGTAATCAACGATACTTGATGATTTTTAATAACCTCATAAATATTTTTGGCATATGTAAATGAAGCCAACGTTTTTATTCTTTTTGGATAGATTTGTTTATAATATTCGGACCAAGGCTGTCCATTAATTGGATTTGGATATTCAAAAGTTTCATCAAAGATACCGCGTTTCACTGTTTCATCCCATATTTCAATATTTTCTGCGGCAGGAGTATATAAATCAGGTAAATTTAATTGTTGTTCAACAGTTAAATCTGCTGGTCTAAACAAATTATATCTTTCCATTTACTATTTACACCTTTTTTTTTCAAAAAAAACTTTCCGTTAATCTTGAAAAAAGAAATTATCTAATAAAAGAAAGAAAAATGAATGTAGTTGATCCTAGAATATCCGATATTCCAGAAGAATATTATATACACGATTATCGTAAGTTGAGTGATTTTAAAAAAATAACCTATAGTGGATATCAAAAATCTGATGTCTTATCAGCCCTACAAAAGAGTATACTGGACCAAAAGGTTGAAGAGGCTTGTCATTGGGCCGGTGAGATGTTGGTCAGTGGTCATTTTATGGAATGTTGGGACCGTTTAATAATCATCAATTCTAAATTAATAAACCATTCAAATCCTAATTTACCTTTTTATTTATGGTCTAGGTTCGTTCAGGCTTTACAGATAGCTCACGAAGAACGCAATCACGGTGAAAAAGTATTAAATTTGCGAAATAATCAGGAATGTCGTAATCATTTAACTGATATTGTAACAGTGATGACACTTTCCCCTAAAAATAAGTTAAAATCGTTGCCGAAGGTAACAACGGAGGATTTTCGTTTGGATTATTTTGAGGAAAAATTGGAGGCTAAGGGGGTTTATTTATTGGAGAAGATTATTAAACCGAATGATCCGAGTGAGATAAATGTCGTGATGAATGAATTTGCCTTTCAGATAACATCTAGAACAGGTAATTTGGATAAGGCGATGTATTGGTTGAATTGGATATTAGAATGGGAACGGTTGAATGTCAAAAAAGGTGATGGATTTCATTGTGCGGTTCGGGTTCGTAAATATATTAAACCACAATTCCACAATGATATTATTTGGATGGTATGGGATGTTATTTTCCAGGAAGCAAGTATACGTAATAATGAAAAACTGATGAAACAATTGATTGGCTTGTTTAAATTATTTAAATATAACTTTACTAGTCCTGGAAAAAGAAAAAAAGTGTCATTGATAGTTCACGCGATTAATCTTTTGGCTTATGAAGACAGAATTAGATGGGAAGCATCAATCACTGCCCAAGTTAAATTATTAGCACAAGCAAATGCGAATACGAATATGTTGTATTTGGAGTATAAACAAAAAGGTAAAAACAACTATCAACAAAAAGAGGAAGGATTACAGATATTAACTCGGGATAATTATTTAGTTTCTGATCAAAAAGGACCACAAAAAAATAATGGAAATGCGAATACTATTGCGACGGCTAAAAAGAATGCTAAAATGGTTGCTAATACTGATTTACATAAGATGAATATTCTTGAAATGATGGATAAAAAAATGATGATGAATCGTCCACAGCAACAATTACCACAACAACAACCAAATATGTTTCAAACGATGGGGAGACCGTATCAAAAAACTGAAGATGTTATTAAACAAATTCAATCAATAATTAATTAATAATTAATAATTTTCATTGATAAGAATGTAACTAGAGTGGTTAAGACGAGACCCCAAACTGTGTCAATGATTGATGTTTTGAGTGTCCAATTGGTGAAGAGGGCATAATTGGTGAAATCAAAAACGGCATAAACGAGACCACCGAGGAGACCACCGTATAAAAGGCAATCTAGGAAGCTGACTTTTGATTTTTGTTGTAATCTAGGTATAACCCATCCGACAATTATTAAGGCGATTGCGATATAGACGATTAGACCACCTAAGTATCTGACGACGAACTTTTGTTTTTGGACACTTTCTATGACTCTGGTGTATTCTTTGGCGTAAATAATACCAATCCAGGGGAAATCAATGACGGCTAAAAGAATGAGGACAATAAAAAATTGTTTGATATAATTGCTATACATATTGTTTGTTATTATCAGAGAAATATTTTTATTTTTTGGCCTTTTTGATACTGATAATTAATTAAAAATTGATTTCAATAATTTGTAATATACATATTACAAAAAATGTCTGAGCTAGCTAAGCACTACGAGACGCTTGGCCTGCGTATCGGCGCGTCGTTTGACGACGTGAAGAAGGCTTACAAGAAGCTTGCTATGATTCACCATCCCGACAAAGGCGGCGACGAGGAAAAGTTCAAGGACATCGGTCTTGCCTTCGCTTACATTCAAAACCCACCGCGCGTTGAGCCCGCGGCCCCGGCATCGCGTGGGGCATCGCGCTACAACCCGTTCAATATGGGGGATTTTGTGAATGCTTTTCGCGACGCTGCGACAGCGTTTGGTGCCTCTTACCGGTTTATGCCCCAAGGTGCCCCAGCCCCGCCGCCCCCGACGCCGCCGCCCCGTGCGCACGTTCCGCCGCCCCGCGCTCCCGTTCCGCCGCCCCGTGCCGACATCCAGTCCTCCCAGGAGCCGAAGATGCCCCGGTGCTTCAACGGCATTCGGTGCACTTACTTTGGGTGCAAGTTTGTCCACCCACCTGGCTACAAGGCACCGGATTTCCCTCCCCACTGCCACCACGGTTGGGACTGCAACCGGCGCGAGAAAGGCTGCATTTTCTTTCACGAGCGCATAACCAAGAACCAGCGCGGTCGCGAAATTGACACCATCGTTGAACGAATGTATATTGCCAACGGGAGCTTTATCCGCATCAGCAGCAAGCACACAGCTCAAGCCTAGGCAAGTCATTTGTCTTTCGCTTTGGTTTTGTTATCAAATTTTTTATTTTTTTTTTTATTCATTATTTTTATATCAAATGTTAAAATCTTATAATATTAGTAAAAATGGAAAGAAGCCATTGTTCAAAAGAATTTGAAGAATATCAAGAAAATTTAAATAAACAAATAGAACAAATTTCGCATTGTTTATCAGAAAAAAATTTAACAAATCAAGAAAAACGCAAATGTGTATTAGATTATATTAATAAATCATTAGATCCTATCTTTAAATGTAGCAATAAAAAAAAACAAACCAAATCACGTAAACAAAAATCAAAAATAAAACCAAAACAACCAATAAAACAATCAATAAAACAATCAATAAAACAACCAATAAAACAAAAATCAAATATAAATAAACCAAAACAATATACAAAATTAAATATCAATAAACAATCTAATAATTCTAAATCAGAACAGCAACCTATGCAAGTTAGTATTGGTAGATTTAATACACCAATCAGTACAGAAACCCTTGGATTATACATCAATAGTATCAAAAATAAATGAAATAAAAAATCAAACCAATTAGTGGATTATAATGACGAAATATTGTCTTCTAGGTTACGATTAACAGGGTCCAAGTATTTTTTGTCAATTCCCAAAATATCAAAAATCGTCTCCTCAGTTGGGCAAGCAACTCTCTCCCCCTTCAAATGTTGATGACTGTGTGCCATTTTCTTTTTTTCCTTTTGTTTCTTGTTAGCGGGTTCTAATGTTTTTTCGTCATCTGATGCCCCTCCGGGTTCCTCCACGAGAGGATAAAGTCCATATTCTTCAAGTGTATAACCTTGTCTGAGTGCTTCAGCACGAACGAGTGTATTAAATGATTTAGAACCAGTGAAGTACATTAATGCTGCTCCGAATGATTCACGTGGAATGAATCGGATATCAATGCGATATCCACCTACTTTATCGCAAACGCCCATAAATTTGGTTGTTCCTTTTTCGGTTAGATGGTCAATTATGAAACCTTCATCAGTTAGGAATTTAACAAAATCAATAAGATCAAAATCTTGGTTGGGACCTGAAATGAGGACGTCAATATCACCTGATTCTGCGGCACCTCGGCGATAAGAACCGCAAATAACAGCTTCAATGTCTTGTTTTTCAGTTTGAGTTTTGTTTTTAGTTTTAGTTTCAGTTTTAGTTTTAGATTTTAAATATTTGGTTAATAATTTTTGTATTTTGTTGTCAATTTTGGTTATTTTTTCGCGTGGAATACGTTTTTTGAATTGTTTATAATATTTTAAACCGATTAATTGATGGTGTGTTAGTCCATATTTTTCAATTTCTGTTTTATCTTCCGAAGCAAAGGCTTTTAGAAGGATTTCTAGGGTGATACCTTCTTTATTAAATTCAGCTGCTTTAACTGGTCCAATACCTGTGATTGACATTAAATCGTCAATTCGTTTAGCCGTCATAGCGTCTTCGGAGCTGATTTCTATGTGAGCTTCGGCTAAATTTCCTTTTGTTAAAATTTCATCAATTCTAGTTAAGGTTCCTTTGCCAAATCCGTCTAAGTCTTTGAGTTCAGCTGAATTATTAATTTCGTCATTGGGGAAATTTTCTAGATTTTTGATGACTTTGATGAAATTACGAACTTTGAAATTGATTGCGTTGGCTGCTTTTTTATCTTCCATAAGTGCGATGTCATTTTTAAGCTTGGTGATTAGTAATTTAAATTCATCAATGATAACTGATTTCTTCATTTTAGATTCTTATTAATTTTGATTCTTATTATTTTTTATTAAGATTGGACTTAATTCAATTTTATGACCCCTTTTTTTTAAAAAAAAGGGCGTCCGCCCCAAAAAAACAAAGTTATAAATAAATAATTCTTTTATTTACATTTCTAGCATCATAACTAAACATAACAAATTATCCAAAGGGGGATTGTTAATAGTAGTTATGATTCTAGATACATAAATAGTATAATTAATCTAACAAATATCACAATGTCTACGAAATATCTCGTTATGATAAGCTTCGCACGAAAGTTTTCGTAATCATTGCGATGTCTTGTTATTGCGCCTGCTCCCGAAAGGGGCTCTAGGGTGGCAAAGGGAAACCCAAAAAACGTATTGAGATTGTAATATGATTTAACAGGAAAAAAATAAAGTTTGACATAATCCAGTTAAAATGGGTAAAATAAAAATTGATTGAATGAGTATCTAGAATTGTAAAAAATAAACAATGTCGTCAATTGAGGAGGTTCTTTTTCAAAAATATACGAATTCATATAATAAAAAATATAAAAAAAATGTTAAATTTTCGGGTAGTCTTAGTGGGTTTAAATTATCTGATGATGATTATTATATAAATTTGAATTTAATCGTTCGTGATTGGATGAACGAAATGATATATAATTATAGTAAGTCATTTAACATTGATAAAAAATTAAATAATAATATTTTTATGAACCAATATGAATTAATTGATATAAATTCAGATTTAGACGAAATTGTAAAAAATTAAAGTAAAATAACTTAATTATGTGTAATTTTTATTTTTCCTTTGCTTTTATGTATCAAATCCAATACGATTTTCCGGTTTCCCTTTGCCACCCTATACCTCCCCTCCGGGTCGGGAGTGTAAACAAAAGTTCTGAAGATTAATGTAATCCTCGTGCGTAGCTGTGATTAACGATGTTTACATATACTTTCCGAGAAGTTGTTAGATTATTTAATATCTAGAATTCTAACTAATATCAACTTTGTTTTTTTATTTTTACTTCGTGATAACCAAACGGATTTGTTTATTTTAGTTATGTTCCTAGAAATCCAAATAAAACAAAGTTTTTGGGGCTTACGCCCTTTTTGTTAAAAAGGGTGTTTTTTTGATATTACTTTTTTTTGTAAAAAAAAGTATTTTTTGGGGCTTACGCCCTTTTTGTTAAAAAGGGTGTTTTTTTAAAAAAAGGGGGTCAAGAAGCAATGAATCGCCGATTTTAAGTGCGAAAGTTCTGTGTCATCTGATGGTTCCATTAAAGAATTATACCAATTCGTAAAAACGTATTTATTAACCAGATGATCTTTAATATATCCGAATAATTCTTCAATCTTATCAGGTTCTACCAAATCATTATGTTTATTTAAAATTAATACAATTTGATTTAAAAAGTTTTCTTGTGATGTTGAATTTGAAATAAAAGGCAAGATGATTGTGTGATATCTTTTTATTTGTTCAATCATATCTTCTTCATATAAAATATCGGCTAAGATTGCTCCAACCATATTTTCTAGATCAAGAACATCGGCCATTTTGTTAATACCAAAAATTAAAGTAGATGGTATCCGATTACTACTTTTATTTATATAAGTTTTAATTACACGCTTTAACATCATAGTTCTAACATCATTTTGTGTTTTAACCAATTCAACAAACATTAAATAATCTTCTCGTAAATCTTTTTTCATATCAGACATATGATTTGGATTCATATCATCATCATTTAAATTTATTTCTTTGAAACTCATATCATCGTCATCAAGATGGGTAATATGATTAAAATAATTCGGTCTAAAATCATCTTCTTCTTCAATATCATTATTTTCTTCATCACTAGAATGAACAAAATGTTGAAATGTTATTCTTTCTTTTTTCTGATAAACTTCTTCAACCGGTGTATCATCAATATATTCTATTTCCCAATTATTATCATTTTCATTTTCATCTATTTCTAGATTAATATTTATGATATTATTCTCGTGAGACTTATTTTCCATTATATTTTTATTTTCTTTTTTCAATTATTTGTTTATTATTTGTTATTTCAATTTTATATTATTTTATTACTTTTTTCTAAAAAAAGTATAAAGTAAATAAATGAAATCAATTAGTTGGTTTTTAATTTTGATATTAATTATAATTCTATGTCTAGGATATTATAATAAGGAAAAATTCACAGATGATATTTTTTATTCATCTTCCATTAGACTTAGAGATTTCCAAGATGTTTTATCAATAACTGAATCACAATCAATTGACACAAATTAAATCAAGATAAAATTGAATAATTAACAAAAGTAAAATTAAAAATAAAAACATAAACAATAATATTAAAGTAAAATAAAATGCAATTGAATGAAGATCAAGAAGTAATTCTTAAAAAACTAACTAACTTTCTTTTGGATCCAAAAGACAAATCTAAATTTTTCCTTTTAACTGGATTAGCTGGAACTGGTAAAACATTTCTAGTTACTTATTTAATCACTTTACCTGAGATAACAAATAAAAAAATCGCGATTACAGGTTGCACCAATAAGGCAGTAGGTGTTCTAGAAAGTCTATTTCATAAAAATCTAAATCATCGCAAAGAAACTGAAAATGACAAAGATAAAGAAAATTATTTGAACTTTTTAACTATTCATAAACTTCTCCAAATTAAACGTAAAATAGATTCATCTGGTGAAGAAATGTTCGTTTCCACAATTGACGAAAATAATACCAAACTCAAATCCAAATCAATCTTTTATTATGATATTATCATCGTAGACGAAGTTTCAATGTTAAATCGTGATATGGTTTTACAATTATTACGGCTACAAAGTAAAATCAAAGGAAAGGTCATCTTTCTAGGTGATAAAGCTCAATTACCACCAGTTAGAGAAACAGAAAGTCATATTTTTGAATTAGCTGATACCAAAATACCTCACTCATCACTATCTAAAATTATGCGGTCAGGAGACCAAATTATCAGTTTAGTTAATTCAATCCGAACTTTAATTGAAAACCCTGAACATAAGGTGCCTTTTAAAAAATTGGCAAATGTGGGTGATAATGAAGTATCTAGAATTGGTATTTTTCGTAATGAGGATGAATGGATTCAAAAATATTTGGATGTCAATAAAGAAGATACCGAACAAATTATTTTATGTTATACCAATCGTCGGGTTGATGAGTTGAATAAAAAAGTCCGTAAAGCACTTTTTAATATTAAGAATGATCAACAAAATAGTTTCGTAGATGGTGAGAAAATCATCTTCAATAATTGTTATCGTCTAGCAACCAACACATTCAAATACGATTCTTCACAAATGGTTAAAATTATGTCATCGTCGGTTGATACTATTAAAAATCGTGTATTCAATGTTTTTGATATTATTAATAATAAATATCCAATTACAATTCTAGAATCTAAATCATCTAAACTTCGCGAGAAATATAACATCCCAAAATTAGCATTGAAAGCCCACAATATTGAAAAGAATAACACAAAATTAGAGGACCATATTTGTCAGATTTGTTATAAAAATACACAAACTAAAAATACAGAAAATGCGGATGAAGACAAAGAAGAAAGTATCTGTATTGGTAAATGTTTACATCATTATTGTCGTTCTTGTTTTTATAATTGGGAACTTAATATTAATAATTCAACTTGTCCTTTATGTGTTTTAAAAATAAAAGATGATAAAATTGTTGTCTATAATACCGATATCAAAGAAGATGACCTGGAATTAAGTAATTTATTAAATGAATTACGTGATATTAAAAGTGAATATAAAATTTGGCTTATTATGCTGGAGAATAAGGATTTATTATATGTTATTCACAATGATGTTAAAGAAAAATACGATAAAGACATTGAATTTATTAAAAATAAATTGCGAGATATCAATAATTATATTACGGCTAATTATAAAGCTAAAGTCAAATTTTGGGATAGGATTATCTTAGAATTATGGGAATTCTATTATTATTTCTATATTGATCAATTTGCGCAAATTAATTATGGTAATGCGATTACGACACATCGTAGTCAAGGAAGCACTTATAAACGAGTGTATGTTGATTTGGTTGATATTATTAAATGTAATGATAATAAAAAAGAAGGTTTCCAGTGTCTCTATACTGCTGTAACTAGAGCGGCAGAGAATTTAGAATTACTTGCACCCTTTTTTTAGAAAAAAGGGCGTAAGCCCCAAAAAATACTTTTTTTTACAAAATTCTAGATACATAACTAAACGGAACAAGATTTCCGAAGGATAATTTGTTAGAATTAGTTAATAATCTAGAGATATAAATGATACTAGAAATATAACAACTAATCGCAACTTGGGTGTAATAATTCCCGATTAGGCTAGCGCCGGAAAATTACACAATATTTGCGATTGTATTGTTATCCGACTCTATTTTTGAGTCAATATATCAAAAAAATTAAAAATCCATAAGATTGATGTATAATATTACTCATAAAAATTAGGTTTCCCTTTGCCACCCTAGCCTACATTTCGGCGGGTGTGCGATAACAAGACATCGCAAATGTTTTCGTAATAATAGCTTCGCCGAAAGATTTGCGAGAAGTTGTTAGACAACTTATTATAATTTAATATCTTATTTTTTTTGATATTACTTTTTTTTTGTAAAAAAAAAGTATTTTTGGGATTTAAACCCTTTTTGTCAAAAAGGGTTTGGGGGCAAAAAAATTGAAAGACAAAATATAAAAATACTTTGAATAATCAAACCCAAACCCAAAACTAAAACTAAAATCAAAAATGCAAATTAGCTTTTTAATAATTCTAGGTGCGTGTATTTATTCATTTAACAGTGAAATAAATACAAATGATTATGATTATTACGAAATTATGAAAAATAAAAACATTGACTTTGAAATTGATATGACAATCAATGAAAATAAAAAAATGTATACTGAATACAATTATTTATATGAAGTTTTAGAATACAATCAAATCAATAAAGACATCTTAATCAAAAATGGATTATATAATGAAAATACAATTGTATCAACAATTGATAGAATATTAATTTTGAAACAGAAAATCAAAGAAAAAATTGATATCCAAAAATGGAATCATATTTTTTAATAAAACTAGGTTGATAAAGATGTCATCCAATATCACTTTTCCGAGTATGAATGAATACATTGAATACATTGGTGATATGTTTATAAAGGGAATGAATAAATTACATTCTCTTAATCATATGCGAAATGTTATTGATTTTTACGACACTGACAATATAATATCAGATAATCCTGAAATTTGGAATCACTATTCAGCAAATTGGAAGGCTATCATACAAACTGAAATTTTCAGATACGAAAAATATCTAACAGACCTCAAACAAATGGGTGATGGTAATCGCCAAATCAAAGAGAAAATTAAAGAAGTTGAACAGCAAGGGGCTCAAAAACCAACATTGTACGCAAAACAAGCTGATTTATACAATCATATGACAACTGAACAACTTAATGAGAAAAAAAAACAACTAGGTAATATAATGCACGAAGCAATTTATAATTATGATTTAGAAACATACATCAAATATGATACCGAGTGTTTGTATATCTCTAAATTAATTGATGAACGTTTTTACCAAGTATTGTTACAAAAACAAATTCTAAATATCCCATTACCTACTCTTTAACTTTCAGTTTTACCATCCGCAAACTGTTTATTACTTTTTATTTGTTATTTTTTTTTGTTAATTTTTATTTATAATATTATAGTAAATATAATAAACAATAAATAATAATAAATGGTTGTTAAAAAACAAAAACACCAAAAAAAATCTCAAAAAAATGAGAGACATAGTGTGAAATTATTTAGTGGTGGTGGTTGTCAGGCACCGGATGTTGTTAGTCAATATATCAGTCCATTATGTCATACAATGACAAAAGGATTTGAAGGAACCGATAATATTTTTCAAAGAGTATTTGAAGGACCGGGACCAGCTGAAACTAATTTAAATGTTCCTCAATGTGGAGGTGGATGGACTATTAATTTAGAAAATACGATTGATAAAGTTCCAACATACCAAAGATACAATGATGAAGCTCCACCTGTTATTTTAAATGGTAAAACTTATTTATCAAATTATTCTCAATGCGGTGCTGGAAAATTTTCGTTGTATAAAGTAAAACAACTTTCTAAAAAAAGAATGCCATCTAAATTAAAATCCAAATCCAAATCTATGTCCAAAAAACGTGTTCATCATAAACGTCGTAATAGCAAAAAATCAAATAAACAACACAAATCAAAACACTCGTCACGTCGTCATAAGAAATCAATGAGACGTAGACACCAACGCGGTGGTGAAGCTCCCGTCAATTTCTCACCCGAACTTATGAATATGGGTGGTAGTGTCAATGAGCCCAGTGTTTTTAGCCCTGATATGACAACACGTGAATTTGGTTGCAACCAACCAGTTTGGAACCCCAAATGCACTTAATTGTTAATCTTTTTTTATTTTGAATTTTTAATGTTAATTATTTTTATCTATAAAAAATAACTAATAATAAATAAATAGTAAAAAGTCTGAAATAAATAGTAATTAAACAATTATGATTTTTGATTCTGTTTTACAAGGCGTCGTTTGGACATTTCAAGCCATCTTAATCCCTCTAGCTAGATTAACATTTTACCTCTTAATTATTGCTGTATTTTTAGCATTCATAGCCAATCTTGCTGGACTGTTGGGAGCAATTATATTTTTCATCGTATTCTATTATTATGTCAGAGGAATTATATTTGTTAAACCAGCATCAATAGCGAATAGCTAGATATTATTTAGCGTTTGATTATTTTAGTAAATTTTTATTTTTTTGTTTAATTTTTATCAAATTGTCTATGATATAACATTTTACGTTTTGTCATATTATTCCAAGTATTTTCAGGTGGATAACAACTAGCAGGATTATTATCAAAACCGGGTCCTACTACAAAATAATTTACCTCATCTTTGTAATGAAACGGACCAAATGTTTGATTTGATGGTTGTGGGGTTGATTTATCCATACACTTATTAGGTGCCATTCTAGGATCACGATATGTGTTAATTTGTGCTTTTAAATATTCGTCTTTTAAAGGATTAATGTTAGCTTCAGATACTTGTGGCATCATCATATTTGTTGATACGGTGGGTAAAGTATTTAATTGTTCAATAGTATTATGATTATTGATAACATCTTTATATTTGTAGAGAGAAGTATTAGGATAGTTAGGATTTATTTTAAAATCTGCGTCAAAACATTTGTCATTCAGATAATTAATTTTAAATAATTCGGATTCAACATCAACGTTTCTAGCGTAACCATAAAACTTATCACCTGAACCATCTAAATTAACAACATCATATGTTAATACTTCGTCATTACCGAATTGTTGAAATGTATTTCTAGGTGCTTGTTTAACACGCCACCACGCACTTGGAGTAATTTGATATCCAACATTTTCACCACGATTTACTTGATTACCAAAACGAACAAACGCCTCACGACGATTATCAATTGTCTCATTCATCGTATTTCTTTGGTTGTATTGACAAAGGTAATAAGGGGGAAATCTCTTGGGTAAATCTGGGAAAGATTCTGACATTGTACACGGTTCGGAATTATAAGGAAAACATTTTTGCTTACTCATTCTATTTTAATATACTATATTACTTTTTTTTTACTTTTTTTTACAAAAAAAAGTAATATCAAAATACTTTTTTAGAAAAAAAGTAATATCAAAAAAATCAAAAAATATAAAATGATGTGTTTTTTTGGGGCTTACGGCCTTTTTTACAAAAAAAGGCTGTTTTTTTGGGGCGACCGCCCTTTTAAAACCATAGGTTTAAAAAAGGGGGCTTAGATTTTTTTAACAACCTGGAATGCTATTTTTTGTGAAATCGCTGGGGTAATAGATGAACCAGTAATATTGCGCATCGTAATAATAAATGAACCATTAGCAATATTACGAACCGCCACTAATGGTGTTTGAATTGTATCAGGTGTTATGACTTGTGTAAAAATAATATCATCCACCGCGACTGTATTATTATTAACCGTAAAACTGAATGTATTATTAGTCGGGAAAACTGCCGCATATGTATTAATTACACCAACCGCCGAATCAATTGTAATCGCTGTTGATTCCGATGTTAATTGTGATACTGTATTAATATCCCGATATACATTTTGTGGAAATTGGGGATTAATCAAAGGAGCATAAGTTGTCGCTGCTGTTGCTGTACTTAATTTAGCCGACAATAAATTGAGCATAGTTGTATAAAAGTTAGTATCATTTGCGATTGATTGAGCAATCTTATTTAATGTATCTAATCCAGGTACAACATCATCCTTAAGAGCCGTTATACTAGCATCTGTATATGCGTTAGCTTGCGCGACTGCTGTTTGTGATGATCCAGCTGGTTCAAAATTGGAATTGCTAATAATCTTCCAGTTAGCACCATCACTTTGGAATGTAATAAACGCATTTATTTCAGTTAAATTATATGTTGTTGAACCATCAATTGTTTGTGATTGATATGGATTAATTATAATATCATTTGTAGCTAGATTTTTCTTAACCGAATAAATACGACCTGATACATCAATTGAGTCTGGTAAATCAATTGTCATATTACTTAGAGATGTATCAATTATAACAGTGCTATCTTTAACCGTTAAAGTAATATTAAGTAACGATAATGGAGTTCCATCTTGATAACCCCGTGGTGTAGTAGAATTGACACCACGATCCAAATTACCAAGAGCCTGTTTTGTTCCATATGTCATTATTTCTGAACCAATTAAAATTGTACCCTCAGTTGGAAAATCAGCATTACTTAATAATGATACAATCGTTTGTTGTGTTGTCATCGTAAAATCCTGATAAATACGGTTATTTATGATATTTGTATCCGGAATAATATAAACCTTTGTTCCGGTTAAATGGGATACAGGAATAGTACTGAGTTTACCACGAGAACAATCTTTAAGTGTTAAACCATCAATTGAATCATATTCAATAATTTCACTATCAATTATGATTAATCCAGAGGATGGCAACCCGGATGTATTATTTAGATTAATATCTGTGCTAGAAAAGATGATACCGAGTGTGAGTGTTCTAGAAACTAATGACGTGTTTTGAATGTTGTCAATTAAATAAACACGGTCCAAATTAGCGTGTGTGGTTATTGTGGTTCCATTTGTTCCACGCGTAATATCAGCCAAAGTATCTTTGCTATTATATTTAATTTCTTCTGAACCAATTAATACAGTCCCCGAATTTGGTATAGTTGTAAAATCTAGTGTATTTGATACCATTATCCCAGCAACTTCATCAGATAATAATACTTTATCACCCTCAATTGTTAAACTATCAATTATAACATTTCCAGTAATATCCGTATCAAAATAAGCCAATCTAGATACAATGTTTAATTCACTTGTTGTTTCGTGATTAGCAGCTGATGAACCATATAAACCACGAACTAAACCATCTAAACTGTTTTTATTACTCCAGAAAAAGAATTCACTATCCACCAAACCAATACCACTTGAAGAATACCCCGAACCATCAACCACAGGAATAAATGCTGTTGTCGCACCAATTGCGTCTCTTAAGACTGATGGGGCACTCACTAATACTTGATAAATAGGATATCCTGTAATATCAGTCGTAAAAAGATTTGTATTGAATTGTTGTCTTTCAACTAAACCAATCATATCAAAAGTGTATTTAGTTCCCGTTTTCATAAATTCGGAATCAATTAATATTAAACTATCTGTTGAGTAAGGGGTGTTGACATTATCCAGTGGTATAGCATTTGTTGTTGCGGTTATATTTTCTCTTAAATTACATCCGTGGGTGGTTATTCCTTGAACTATTATAACAGGTGTTTCATCGTCGGTTTCGTAATTACGGATGATTGTATTGTATTGAGCGCGATTAGGAATTGTAAAATCAAATGAATTCTTATTGGTATAATTAAACCATTCTGAACCAATTAGAACAATACCATTAGTATTTGTATACGATGCTGCGTTAACAAGAGGAGCGAAAAGATGATATTGACTAATGTCTTGACGAAGTGTTGAATGTGTTTGAATATTGCTTACATACGAAAGTTGGGTGGATGTTGTAGCTGTACTAGTTCCCAGGTAATTACGTGTGATTGTGTCAACACTGTTTCTGTTATTTAGGGAAATCAATTCATTGTCTATTAAAACATAATTACCGAGTGATCCGAAATCAGATGGATAAAGAGAACCATTATTCAATGGAATAAATCTAGTAGTACCATTGATGGCACTTCTTAGAGTTGAATTTACAATCGTATTTAATCCATATACATTAATGTTATTAGATACAGGAAAGCTTGTAGCACCGGTTGCTAGATAATTTCTAGTTATATTGTCTAATGAATTAATCCAATAATCGGAAGATATTATTTCATAGTTCTTTGGTCCTGCTGCTCCAGCAATTAGAAATCTATCATATATTGTTAATCCGTTGCTTGATGTAATAGATATGTTTTGTTGCGTAGTTGTTAAGTTATATCTAAGAGTTGTGGGGTCTGTTAATTGGTATTGATAATAAGATGAACCCGCTAAATGAGTAACTGCGGTGGTATTTAATGCTCCTCTTGTGATAGCTTGTACACCAGAACCTTCTGAAAATGTAACATAATCAATATCAACTAATAAATAACCTTGGTTTCCAAAATAATCAGATGATATGGTCGGAATTGATAAAGAAGAATTTGATATACTTTCCTTCAATATACCTGTTTCGGGTGAATCAATACGGGTAAGTTTAGACACAGACCCATAATATGGTGTTGTGTTTCTTTGACATCTATATACATCTTCATAATATGTCTTATTTGTTATGAGTGATAAATTAACACCAACACCTGTTTCAGGAATACCTAATAATACAGATGTAATAGGAATTAAATCTTTATCAACACTTATTGTATTTTGACCTACATTTAATAACGTTTCGCTATTGGCATCAAATACATAACTATTATTTTTTAAATAAATTACATAATCAAAAGATACAGTTGAACCATAATTTGGTGGAGTTCCAATAATAGAAACACCTGATAATATGGAACCTGTAATACTGGTATATTTTATTAACAATACTTGATTCAAATTATTTAATATATCATAGTTAACCAATAAAAGATATCCACCTGATGGATTAAATTTATGAAGATTTGTGGCTGATACAACTGTAAGTGTACTTATTGCTAGAGATGGATAAGTATAATTGATTGGTGATATTTCAATTGTATAAGTTGATGTTTTTAACGTGATTAATTCATCTGATATAATCACCGAGTTACCAATTAAATAATAATCACAGGTGGTACCAGTTGTCATATCAGGTGTTGTATTTAATCGTTGGTTATTTACTGTAATTATTTCTTTTGAAATATAATTTGAACCCGATAAATAGGATAGAGCATATGTATTATTTTTGTTATTCATATTTTTATTATAACCACGTGCACTATCAACTTTAATAAATTCTGTTGCATATTTATCATTAATACAAAACAACCCACCTGTTATACCTTGATTACCAATTAATCCTTCGTCAAATTCAATTGTTGTAGTTGATTTATTAATTTCGTTGACGAATAATGTTTTTGGAATACTTGGAATATAATATGCTATTTTACCAGATTTATGGGCTGATTGTGAACTATATCCTAAACCACGTGATACAACTTGTAAGGTATTATTTGTTGAAGTTGTATATTTAAAGAATTCATTATCAATTAAACAATATCCAGATGCTGGAAATGATGATGTATCTAAAAGCGAAATAATTGTATCTGAATATGTATGTGGTTTAATTGTTGAACTTCTAATAATTGTCGCATTTTTATCTTCACCCAATTGATAAGTTATGGTATTTCTAGGATGTATTTTAGGTGATGTTTCCACAAATGGATACGGAAAATCGGGTGCTGGTGTGTTAGTAATTCTTAAAAATGGATATGAAGATGTTATATTCCAAATGGTTGTAAAATCCCATCCGGCATCTGTAAATGTTGATTGTGTTTTCATTTCGGCTGTTGTTTTACCAGTAATATTATCATTAATTGTTTGTAATGTGAAAATATCTTCATCTGAATTAATATTTGCCGAAACTTGTGAATTTTTACCGGATGATTCAGTATCATAAAAACAATTAGAGATTGTAATGTAAGGTGATAAAGCATAAGTATTATTAATAACACCAATAAAACCAGATGTAGTATTAGTATCAGTTGATGATACTAATCCAGTTGAATAACAATTTGTTATATTTATTGTTCCACCTGTATTTTCTATATTTCCAATAAGTCCTCCAACATATATAGTTTGCGATGATGTATTAACTGAACCAGTAGAATAACTATTAATTATATTAGCAACGGTAGGTATAGAAAAAATAACTGCTCCTGAAATTGTTCCAACTAAACCACCATATGAAGAATCAGAAGCTCCATAAGCTTGATTAAAATTTCCTTCTATATTTAGTGCTGAATAACATTGATTAATTGTTCCTGAATTTAAAAATGCTACAATACCACCTACCAAATAACTACCCTTTAAATTACCGGTAACAGATGAACCATAAATAGGATAATCTGAATTTTGAGTTAGGGCTATTCCACCACACGCACCATTATTAACTTCGGTGTATGATGATATAAGATTTACATTACAGTAATTAATCGTACCATTATTGAATTTTATTATTCCACCAAAGCCAGATGGACAACTATATAAAGTTCTTGTTACATTACAATATTCAATTGTTCCAGAGTTAAGATTTCCTAATGTTCCGTAAGAAGGATATTGAAAAGTAGTTTGTAAAGCAGAATTATGTACAATATTAAGATTTGAAACAATTCCGTTGTCATAAATATTGTCAAATATACCATATCCATCCATAGTTGTACCAGAATCAAACGTTATTGTATAACCATTTCCAGATAATTTACCATCAAATGGATCAGTAAATGCATACCAATCATTAACTATAGTTATATCATTCATTAAAACATAGTTTGCTGACATATCCAATGAAATATTTATGAAATCAGATTCAGTATATATTTTTATAACATTGGAATAATTAGTGAATTCTTCATTTGAATATATATTAAACTGTTTAATTGAACAATATGTATTACCTGGTGTAATTGTTCTTATTATGTATCTGAAATATTTATAATACATTAAAGTTGATGTTGATATGAAATTTTCACCAGTTGTAGGAACAATCGGTAATGCTGTATTTAATAATTTCCAAGTTGTTCCATCATATGAACCTGCCACGATAACACTTGTGCTATGATTTGTTGGTTCATTAATATAAAATCCAGATGGAACAATTGGAGACGGAACCTCTAATTGTATCCATTCCCCTGTATATGGTGTGCCATCTATAGTTGTTGATTCAGCACCTGTGTAAGCACCTGTTCCAGCATTATAAACACCAGAATTAGAATGCCATCCCGCATCAGTGTAAGAATGATTGTATACAGAAACACCTGATGAATGTGATGTTGGCGATGAACGGGTCAATGTGATAAATTCAGTGGATGTTTTCCCGGCGTATGATATTATTTCATTATCTATGATAACTGTTCCAGATGATGGAAAATTAGTTGTTGATGACACTGGAATATATGTATCACCACTGCTGAAAGAAGTTGTAAGAGTTGTTTCTATATCATAATTATTAAATGCGAGTGATGGGTAATTGTATGAACCTGGAATACTAGAAGCACTAATATTATATTCACCATTACTATAATCAGCAGTTGACAAGGTTACAGAACCAGTTATACCTGTTCCAGCACTTAATAAACTAGTCGGTGGATATTGTTTCCCAGATACATTTACATTTCTTGTGCAATTCAATAATTTATTTGTATAAATAGTTGAAACATTTGTATATTTTATTATTTCATCTTCATATCTAAAGGTACCCTGTGAACCTAAAATATTAAGTGGCATATTTCCTAACCAACAAGTTCCACTAGTTATAGTATCTGATATATTTGGCATATAAAACACATAGGGTTCATCTATTCTATAAATTGTAGTTCCATTTGTATGAGAGGCAGCAGGTGATGACCCAAAAATATATTCTCTGATACATTCAGTTAAATATAATCCTGATATACCAGAATATTGAATAATTTCATTATCAATCAAAACATATCCAGGTAAATCAGTTGTAAATCCAGTGGTTGATGTAAGTGGAATTGCTGTAATAGAAGAAGATATGTCTCCGGAGATTGTAGTATTTTCTAGATTATTTGTATCACGTTTAATATGTATTATTTTATTTGCTAAATGACCCCCTGCTGAGGTAGAATTCGTTCCTCTTTCCATAGTAAAACTATAGTTTTGATAGATATTTTGGTTTGTTGTAAAATCACCTATTTTATTTTTAATACTACGATATGTAATTAATTCGCTATCAATTAAAGCAATCCCGGTTGTTGGAACATTTAACTGATCATTATTTGTAATATTATCCATTATAAATTCTATTCCATTAGTTGAACTATTTGTTATAGATGAATATTGAATCATTGATATTATCACCTGATTTGGATTTGCTAAATTACCTGGAATAAAATATACATATGCACTTACAGAGTGAATTGATGCGATTGTATTACTTGCTCCTCTTTTTGTGATATTAATTGTATTAATTGACCCGACTGGAATACTATAATCCATTATTTCAGCATCAATAATTAATTGACCAGTTGAAGATGTAATACCAGTTAAATTATTAACTCTAATCGTTGTTTGAGTTGTATTTATCGGATTTCCTATTACAACTTTATTTATTAAATCATCTCTATTATCAGCAATTATTCTAATTGTGCTGTTGCTAGAATGTTCAGCAGCAATTGTTCCATTAAATCCTCTTGATAATTGTCCATTATCACCTAATTTAAATGGATAATTTGCATAGCTGGCATCAATTGAAGAATAATTATGTAAAGGAATACCTTCATCATAATCTCTTATTTTATTAACGGCCGATTTAGAAAGTTGTGAATTAGCCCCATATCCAAGCGGATTTCGTGAAACATTATTAAAATCTTGGGCATTTTGTGTATATTCAATTAATTCATTATTCAACGCAAGATGACCACTTTCAGATAATAAAGCAGTTAATCCATCATATGATATGATAGGTAGGTAAGCTTGTGTTGATGAAATATCATATAATAATTCAATATTTGTATTATGTTCAATAATACCGTAAAAATTATCATTTGCCAAAAATGTCAATCCAACACTTTGGTCCAATCCACGTGATACATTAATCAATGTGTTATTTTTAGAATTATATTGAATTATTTCCATTTTATCATTCATATTATCATATATCATTGCCTCACCAGAATCATTAAAATCAGTTGTATTGTTTACGATAATAAAATTAGTTTCCGTGTTTGTAATATTTTGTAATGATGTAGTAGAAGCAATAATTTCAATACTATACACATCGGTTCCGATTAAATGTGATGCTGAAGAGGTTCCTAATTTACCATCTCTAGTATCTGTTGTAATTGTATTATCTTTTGATGAATATGAAATCAATTCACGTTCCATTTTAACAACACCGCTGTTGCCAAATCCAGTTGTATTATCCAATGGAATAAAATCACTTCCAATAAAATTATCTATGATATTAGCCGTTATACTTGCTGAAACAGTTATTTCAGAAACATTTGCACCTGATAAATGTGATTGACGAGTTGAATTATATAACCCTCTGTTATCTAATGTATCTAGAACTAATGAATTTTTCTTTGCTGTGTAATTAATTAATTCTGTACCAACCAAAATAGTTCCTGATGCTGGATAATTAGTATTGTTATCAATGTTACCTGATACTGGAATAGCCAAATCAGTTGTTAGAAATTTGCTATTACCTGTTAATCCAGCAATGGTTGAAACTGATAAATTGTCATTGTATGTTATTTCATATACATCCGTCCCAGATGGGTGAGATGTAGCTCCTACGGATACATCACGATAAGCACGAGTTGTTGCCTCTAGACTTTTATTTTTATCTTGGTAATACATTATTTCATCACCAACTAAAATATAACCTGATGATGTAAATCCACTGTTATCTGTTTCAGCAATCACAGAAACATCAGCGGCTTCAATACGATTTCCGAGTGGTAGATTAGTTGATGAGGTTATTTCGTATACTGAAACACCTGTTGTTCCGTGGGCAATTGCTGTTGAACCATATTCACCACGTGATGAGAATGTTACTAAACTATTACCTGTTGTTTGATATCCAAAGATTTCATTTTCTATCATTGACACAAAAACATTATTGGGAACAGCGGTTATTGTTAACGGTGTTGGTGTAACAAAATCAGTGATATCATTTAATACAACTGTCTTATCGGTGCTTGAAAGTCTCGCGGCTAATGGACTAGCTGCATCAGTTGATACGATTTGTCTAACTGGTGTTCCTTCAGTATGTGATGAAGGTATTGAACCAGCAGCTCCTCTAGTAACCTCATCAAGCGTAAATTTATTTTCGTATGACATAATTTCGGAATCAACTAAAACAATTCCACCTGTTGGACTATAAACAATATTATTATTAACCGGGATACCTGTTTCTAGAGCCGACATATCATATTTTAATGTTGAATATCCACCAATAATACCTGGAAAGTTATATACAAGAGTATTAATTGAATGACTTGTCGCGGTTGTTCCTTCATCTCCGCGTGTCACATTAATAATACCAATACCATCTGAATATGTTATTAATTCATTCCCAATGAGAATAGTTCCTTCCAATGTCATATTTCCTACTTTGGATAAACTAATATTTGTTTGCGTTGATAAGATACCTGATTCCAATGTCACATTTTGTTCCAATAATTCCTCAAAATTATAAACAGTTGCCGCAGCAGAGTGTGATGCGGCGTTTGTTCCGGAAATACCACGGGTAATATCATTGAGTGCTAATTGAGTATATGTTATTATTTCACTACCAACCACAACTGTTCCTGTGCTTGTAAAATTTTGATGACCTGATAAAAAGCGAATAGCTGTATCACCTGTATTTAATTGTTGTATTAATCCATTAGGATATGAAGAACCACTCAGACGATAAACAGATGTTGATTTTTCGTGAGCAGCGGCCGAAGTTCCATACGCACCTCTAACACAATTATTGAGTGTATTATTAGTTCTTGTCGGATAAGTAATTAATTCACTTTCAATTAAGATGACGCCATTTGTTGCTGGAAATCCAGATGCATCTTGTAAAATGATTGTATTAGGTGGTACAGGATATCCGCCAATATCAAAGATACCATTTTCATCTATTTCTTGATCCAAAAAGGTAGTTAATAAACTAGTTATACCAGATGATATTAAAGTTACGGCAGTTCCAATCGGATAAAATCCACTTGAAGGTAGACTAGAACCATTGGTCGCTCTTGTTAAACCAAGTAATCCAATATTATCATATTGAATTATTTCACTATCTATAATAATATATCCTGTATTTGCGAAACTATTCAAATTATTAACAACAATCGGGTCATTATTTGTTCCAATCGCCGATGTTAATACCGAAGTATTTAAATCATCCGTTGCGTCATATACTAGATAAGCACCTGTTCCAATCGGATGTGATGTGGGCGTTGTTCCATTAGTTCCTCTAGATACATTAAACAAATAAGGTGTATTATCAGTATAGTTAATCAATTCACTATTTATTGATAAATAACCACTTGAATAAAATCCATCTGGATTAAGCGGAATGTATGTTTGAAATGAATTAATTGAGTTTGTTAAATTAGTAATAATCAAATCATTAACTGTTGAAGCCATATTGATAACTTTAGCACCAGTAGAGTGCGCAGTTGCACCTGATTCTGCAAGTCCTCTTACAACTTTTCCTAACCCAGTACCTTTATTGGTTACTTGAACGATTTCAGAATCAATAACCACCATCGCCGTTAATCCATATGCGAAACTAAAATCAGAAATGGAATTGACCGAAATAATCCCTGTTTCTGGGATATCAGTTGATAAAGCATCAGTGGTCAAAACTACTCCAGCATCAAATAGTTTGGTTCCTTTAGGATAATGTTGTGGTGGTGTGTCATAAATACCACGAGTGATGTTTGTTATACCAGATATACCAGGAGAAGTATATTTATTAGTATATGAAATAAATTCACCACCAATCAATGCCGTCCCGCTATTTGATAATGTCGGATAAACACTTGCGTTTCCGGGGGTGTTTTCAAATATGATTGTTGTTTCGGTTTTATCTAAATATGTTGTAGTTCCAACTGGATAATCTAAAACAGTTGTGAATTGTCTGATTGTATTAACAACAGTTCCAAAAGAACCATCAACATCCAATGTTGATTTGGGGTCAATTGTTCCGATACCGATTAAATTTTGACTTAAATCACCACCAATTAAAGGATCAGTCGGAATACCACCATCGCTCTTATAAATAGCCAATTTATTTGAATATTCCGTTTTACCAATTGAATCTTCTGATAATAATGTTTCAGTTTCCTGACCAATGAAAATATTATTACTACCTTGGTTAATTTGTGCAACACGATTACCAATGAATAAATTGTTGCTAGATTCAATCGTGGTTGATGTCCCCGCGAATTGACCAGCAGCGAAACCAATAATCGTATTACCACCAGAACCGGTCATCCCAGCATCAATATTATAACCTGCTTTTGTACCTAATAATAAATTGTTATCGGATTTGACATTATATCCAGCATTTGACCCGATAGCAGTATTATATTTCTGAGTTGTTATATTTCTCAGGGCACTATCACCCATCGCTATATTCTTGGAACCCATTGTAAGTGAATTAGCCGCATCAAAACCCATTACAATATTCGCTGATGCTAATGATGTATCCTGAGTTCCGATTTCATTGCTCTTCAATCTAGCTAAATAAATAACATCATTCTCATCGTAATAATTACTCAACTGAGTATCAATCGTTATTTTAGTTGTTCCCGCCGATGCTGAACCTGTAAAAACACTAAATGATACAATATTAACAGTTTGAGAAACATTATTATTGATAGATTGTATTATAATCTTATCATTAACCGCGAAAACAGATTCCAAATAATTTTTGGGTGTTTTTACAATTACATAATTATTATAGATATATGCGCCATCTTCGGCAATTATTGACGATGTTGAGCCATATAATAAATATAATTTATCAGTCGTCGCCAAATCATTAGTCAAAGGTGCCGATAAGGTCGCACTTGTTTCTGTCGCTGCTGTAGCATATACAATTTGTGGTTTATATAATTTATTATTATCATATGAAATAACCATATATTGGCCAGGTTTAATAAAATCATAGTTGGTATTATTAAAATAAATCGTATCATCCGCAGTGAAGGCTGGTGCCGATGGGTTAATTGCTTCTTTACCAACACCTAGATTAGCAGCAGTATTTTGACCAATCACAATGTTGTTTTCACCACCAGCACCAATATCAACCGCGTTTGACCCGATGATAATACTTTTTGATGAAGCGAACCCCTGTAAATTACTTGCGTATCCGGCCACAATATTGTTCTGGAATGATGGATTTTGAACAATTCTAGATGCATCACTACCGAATACAACGTTGTTATCACCAATATTACCAGTTGATACTGCGTTTGAACCGATAACCATATTATTACTTCCTAATTTATTACCATAAAGTGAATAACTACCGATTGAGAGGTTTTGTTCTCCAGCGGTGTTGAGGGTTTGTGATCTAAAACCAATCGCCAAGTTATTATCACTTGATGTATTACTAAAACCAGCCTCCGCACCGAAGAATAAACTATTACTACCGGTTGTATTATTATAACCAGATTGATAACCGACAAACATACTATTATTACCTGTTGTATTGGTATAACCGGAACGATAACCCATAAAGAGATTTCCACTTCCGGTGGTGGTTGAATAACCGGATTTGCTACCTAGGAATAAGTTTTGTTCACCTGTTGTTGTAAATAAACCAGCTTCATTACCGATGAAGACGTTATCACTCATTAGGGCATTACGACCAGCACGGAAACCAAAATAGAGATTGCGATTACCTGTTATATTTTGTAATCCAGCTTCATAACCAATCCCAATATTAAAGTTACTAATTGTCGCATTGTGCCCAGCATTATACCCCATATAAATATTGTCATTACCACTGACATTATTTTGTCCAGACCCAGCACCAATACAAATATTCTCGGCACCTATAATATTCGCAGAAGCAGCATTGGCGCCGATAAAAATATTGTTATTAGTGGTTGAAAATTTACCGGCATTTTCACCAATTGCAATGTTATTACTACCAGAAATATTAGCATTACCGGCATTATAACCAATTGAAATATTAGCTAGACCAGTTGAATTATTAGCCGATGCGTTGGCACCAATTGAAATCAGATTACTACTTTGATTTAATAAACCAGCGTGATAACCAACGCAAATAGCGTTATTGAAATTTACAGTTGTTAATAAACCATCGGTTGAACCAGCTTTATAACCAATGCAAATATTATTGCTACCTGTATTATGATAACCAGCATCATTACCCATATAAATATTATATCCTCCTGCGGTTAGTTCATACCCAGAATTAATACCCATACAAATATTGTCATTGGACGAAGTTGAATTAAATGCAGCCTTTGAACCCATAAATAAATTACGATTACCGGTTGTATTGTTATATCCTGAATTATATCCAATAAATACGTTATCAGTAGCTGTGGTTGAATTATAACCAACCTGGTTTGCACCAATAAAGACATTTTGTTCACCTGTGGTCAAACGATATCCTGATTGGTCACCAATCATTACGTTGTTTTTGGCGTTTGTTAAAGTATAACCAGATTGAGAACCAATCAGAACATTCTTTTGAGCTGCAGCGGCATTATAACCAGCCTGATTACCAATCATAATATTTAATTCACCTGTTAAATTGGATAATTGACCAGAACCACCGGCACCCGATTGATTACCAATATAAATATTGTTCGTGGCAATTGAATTGGCGCGTCCTGCTTGATTACCAATCGCAACAACACCATTTGCTGTATTATTATAACCTGCTTCGTGTCCAACTAAAACTTGGGATGCACCAGCAGTATTAAGATAACCAGCATTTGTTCCAAGGATTGTATTAGAATTACCAGTTGTGGTTGAAAATCCAGAATTAGCTCCAAGAAATACATTCTCATTACCCAGTGTTGTAGATTTACCAGCGTTATAACCTACCATTGTATTAACACCTCCGAAGGTAAGACTTGAACCAGTGTAGCTTCCCAGTAGTGTATTTTGTGCTGAAACTGCACTTTTACCAGCTAAATAACCAATAGCGGTGTTATCTGATTGTGTTGTCATACTAGATAAAACCCCAACAGAACCTGTTTCATTACCACCACCAATCGCGACTGAACGACTACCAGATGTGATATTAAGACCAGAATTATGACCAATAAAAACATTGCCACCCGGAACCCCAGCCCCACTGGTTTGGTTTTTCATCGCCTGATAACCCATCGCGATGTTATATGACCCTTTTAGATTTTTACCAGCTTCTTTGCCTATTAAAATACTTGTTGAAACATCCGCACCAGTACCTGCTCCGGCGTCATAACCAATTGCGATGATATTACCTAATGCGTTGTTGTTTGTTTTACCTGCTTGATAACCGATAAAAATATCGCCTGATTGCGTTGTTTGTGATGATCCAGCATTATAACCAACGGCAACTGTTCCGACAGGTGCGGATAATGATTTACCTGCTTTAGAACCGATTAAAACATTCAAACTACCATTTGTCATTGTATCACCGGCATCTGACCCAACGATAATATTGTCGCTTCCAGTAGTTAAAGAATAACCAGCCGCATCTGTACTAGATGTGGTAGTCGCCGCACCAATCAGGATATTCTTGGAACCTGATGTAAGTGAATAACCAGATTTAACACCAATTGCCACGTTTGCCTGTCCAGTTCCTAGTGTTTTGGCTGCCATACTTCCAAGTGCTGTATTATTATCACCTGTGACATTATAACCCGCTTGGAAACCAATTAAAGTTTGATTCGCACCAGTTATATTTTCGTGTCCAGCTTCCGAACCAACAAAAACATTGTTATCAGTGTCATTATTATAACCGCTCATATTACCGATTGCAACAACATTATTGACTGATTCTGTGTTGTAACCGGATTGATAACCAATCATTACATTGTTATCACCTGACGTGGAATTAATGGCGGCTTCGTTACCAATAACAACATTTTGGATTGATGTTGTAGCGGTGGAAAGAGCTTTGTATCCGATTGCTACGTTGTCATCACTATTTAGGTTATATCCTGCTTCCCTACCGAGAATTGTATTACGTTCACCAGTGAGATTGGAGAAAAATGATTGTGCTCCATAGGCTGAATTATCACCCCCGGTTTGATTATTTTGTCCGGATTGATTACCAGTAAAAGTATTACTATCACCGGTTGTTGTTTCGCGACCTGCTTTTTGTCCTAGGAAGGTATTATTATTACCATCAGTTAGTGAATGACCTGCTTCATATCCGAAAAAGGCTGAATTATCTCCTGATATGATTGATGAACCTGCTTCATTACCGACGATTGTGTTATTGAATGCTCCTGTCATACCTAGATTACCTGCGTTTTCGCCGATAATTAGATTTCCATTTTCGGAGGACATTGGGATACCTCCTTCGTTGATAGCCACGTAGGTAATGACACCTCCAATATTTTCAACACGATAACAGGATTGTAGTTTAAGGTGGGAGTTTGACCCGGGTGTATTATTGTAATATAAACGACCAATCAGATTACATCCAATACCGACTACTGTTTGATTATCACAAACATTAATTGCGTAATTATTGGCTTCGTCATATGTATTTTTGTTGATTGTTAATTGGGATGAAACTAATTGGATTAAATATTGGTCAAGAGTTGTACTGAAAGTTTGAAGAGCATAGTTGTTATTTCCGTTATTTGTGTTATTTACGTTAATTGTGGAACTAGAAATGTTAATATTTGACTCTTTTGAGTAGACACCTAAATTTTGGTTTAATGAATCTGAAACATTGACATCACAATTATGTAAGCTGACTAATTTATCATTATTTTCACGAACATATAAACCGGTATTAGTTCCAGTTGCCATACCAGAGTCATTTCCAGATACAGTGATATTGGTATTTAATAGTTTAATTGAAACACTTTTTAAATATAGACCAATACTGTTAGTGTCCTGTGAATTTACAATAATATTAACATTATCAAGAATACAATCAGATATATATTCTCCATAAATAGCACATCTATATGCGGATTCTACCCCACCTTGGTTAGTATTTTTGATGGTTAAATTGGAAATTCTAGCTTTTGTTCTTAAACTAATTAATGAACTCGCATCAATACTTGAAGTAGAAATATCACAGTTAATAATTGTTGAATCTCTATCAGAACCAATGATATCAACATATGAAAGGGTAATAAATGTTTGTTTTTCATTATATATACCTGGTTTAACTAAAATAACATATGGGTTATATTCTGAATTGTCGTTTATTGAATTGATAGCCTGACTGAGCGAAGGAAAATCACCATTTTCTCTTGAAACAGTTATGGTTTTATAATCACTAGTTTTTAATATAGAATTATTTAAGACAGGACCATAAACAGAACTTAAAAACACAGATTTATTATCTTTAAAAGCATAACCAGAATCCTGTGTAATATTCATTATTGATGATGTTGTCGCATCTATAATAGAGTAATTAAGATGAATCGTGTAATATTGAGCAATATTAATTGTTCTAAAAGGTGATGATGGTTCAGATATTAAAACATTTGAGTTTAGATATAATTGTGTTGGTGTAATATTTTTAATTAAAAATGTGTGGTTATTTTGGTCGTATGAAGAACCACCAATTGCGATATAACTATTATTTTTAAATGGAGATGTATCAGGTAATGTAATTGTATCTGGCATATTAGGTGTTGCGGAATTATTTTCAAGACTGATTTGATTACTTGAAATATTTACATAAAATTCGTTACCGGGTGTGACATCTGTTTTGAGACCGTATGCTACGGCTGTTCCATCTGTTTCACATTTGGCAATTAATTTTGATGAGTGAAATTTAGATGCGGAATTAATATGTTGAACTGCTATATTGTGTACGCTTGTATTAACATCAACATTTACATTATAAAAATCATTATCACTATCATTAAGATTATAAATACCATATGTGAAATCACTTGCTGCGTTAATAGTAATATTCGTATTTTTAATTATGGAGTTATGTGTCATATCAAAATATAAACCGTGAACTGTTCCGGAACCTTGTGTTATATTAATGTCAAGTTTGTCAATCAAAACACGTTCGCAATTTAAAAAATAAGCACCAATAACATCAATACCTGCTGTAGCGGTGTCAGTTCCGATTGTGATTTTAACATTTTGTATGACAATATCTTGTTTAGCGAAGGCAACAACTGGAACAGAATAATTTGCTCCGTCTTCGTAATGTTGTATTTCTATGTTCTCTAGGTGTGAACCCATACCAAGAGTTATTATGTGGGTATTATTGTCGTTTGGCGCAAAGGTAGATGTGCCTGATAAAGCACGAATAATTGTGTTTCCCGTGCCTTCACCTTCTAGACTAACATAATCTGGTAGGACAACTATTTCTTCATAAACTCCAGGTGATACTATGATTTTGATGGGTGTTTCTGCGGTTGGTGCTTTGTAGTCTGCTTGGGATATTAAATCATTGATGTAATTAGTTGCTGCGTTGATAGATTGAAAGTCACCGGCGACGAAGGTGGAACCTGGTTCAGGAAGTAGATTAGATACTGTGATGACGTTTTGGTAAATTCTACTGGCACCAGTTGCGACGGCTGATAGGACACCATTTTCATTAATGAAAAGATTGGTTCCGACTTTAATACCACCTAGTTTAGTTCCTGAAGCGATATCCAAGGTTAATTCACGCCAAGTTTCACCCAAAGGTCCGTCTTCACCGGTATAACCTTCAAATGTTTTATTGGTGCTATTAAATCTAATTGTTCCCGGAATTTCTCGGGTATAATTATCTAAAACTAGTCCGTCTCGTATAAAAACAGAACCAAAAATAGCATCATTTGAATTAGTTGCTGACATATTTATTTTTTACTTTTGATTGTTTCTTTATATTATGTCTTAGAAAAAATCAAGACATCCTTAAATTCCTTTGACCCCCTTTTTTTTTTAAAAAAAGGGCGGTCGCCCCAAAAAAAACTTTGTTTGATTTAGATTTCTAGATACATAACAAATCTACCGAAGGATGATAATATTTTTTACTAACAAAAAAAATAGAGTAAAAATTAAAAAAAATAGAGTAAAAATTAAAATTAAATTGGATTAATTAATTGGATTTAATTATTTTTTAGAATTTGGACTTTTTTTGACGGATGATTTGTAGAGGTGATTATCTTGTAACTCTTTAATCATTTCTTTAGTTTGTTTTGTTAAGCGGTCACACATTTCAAAGATTATTTCGCGTAAACCACCCCAATCGTTAGACCGATCATTTTTAGGGTTAATATATAGCAATACGCTTTTTTCTAGGGGATGTGTTCTATTAAAACCAACCGCCGATATCGTTTGTTCTTTTGGCGGTAAATTGTCAATAAAATAGCGACGAATATGTGCCGCTAAGAGGTTTCCGAGTGTTTCATTTTCGTTATAGATGCGAATACAATAAGCGCGGTCCATATTATTATAACCTTTGGTGATTTCCAGTTGTCCATCAATTGGATTTTCCAATAATTCGCGGAATTGTGCGACTTTTTGGATCATAATTTCAAGACCTTTTTCAAGTAATGCGACAGGTGAATGAACACCAATTGATTCAATCAAAAAGTCAAACCAATAAGGGTCTTCGTCTAGGTTACGATAGAAACAACGCTCTGATTCTAGCAGGTCAAATTTCTTTTTCATTTCTTCTTCTGTTTTTGTGAATGGTTCTTCTTCGTAGGTTGGGTCGTTTTCCTTGAGAAGTTTATCAATCCGAATATGTTCGGTTTTTTGTTCTTTAATGTATTCCGCTAGTTTATGTTTATAGATAGCAGGGTCAATTTTAAAACTATGTGCTACCGCTGAAACTTGGCTAAATGCACCATTAACGAGGGCGGTTGATATCATCGCACGTCCTTCGCAATGGAAACCAGGTTTATCTTGGGTTTTATCTTCCCAAGGGATAATCTTAGTGATTGGGATAAATCCTCCTGTAAGTGGGTCAGCTGGGAAAATCTTACGAACTTGGGATTTATCAAGCGGTTGATTATCAGATAATTTAATGATTTGAATATCTTCCGATGTTACAGACATAAAGTCTTTGGTTGAGTTTTCTTTGTTGATGACGAAAGAATAATTAGCTGGGTCAAAGTTATTAGGGCTGAGATGAATGGGAATAAGTCCAATACGATGACTGATAAATTCATTTTCAAATGGTGTATTATTTTTAAAGATTTTCATCTGAGAAGTTTCAATGGGTCTAACATTAAAACCAACTGATGGAATATTACTTAAAATAATTCGTTCAAGACTATTAACAAAACTAAGATCAACATCTTTGATTTCAAGAGTTAAATGATCGCGACTGACATCCCACGTATCTTGGTAAGGAAAACGTAAATTAATGAGTTTTGAATGTGAAGTCATCTTATATATCAGTTTTATATTATGTATAATATAATAATCTTATTTCAATTTTTTACCCCCTTTTTTTTTAAAAAAGGGCGGTCGCCCCAAAAAAGGGTTTAAATCCCAAAAACTTTTATTTTATTTAGAATTCTAGATACATAACTAAACAGAACAAAACATCCTTCGGATTAGTTGTTAATAATAGTTATAATCCTAGGATATAAATGATACTAGAAATCTAACAACTAATCGCATTTCATATGTAATAATCCCTGTAAGCTAACGCGGGATGATTACATAATATTTGCGATGTCTAGTTTAAGTGCCCTCCCCGAATCGGGGGTCTAGGGTGGCAAAGGGAAATCTAAAAAACGTATTGGGGTTTTCTTATGAAAGTAATGGCAAAAAATAAAAATAAATAAAATAATGTTAATTAGTGGGATGTTTTAAATAATCCATTTTGAGTTCCTTGAGTAACAATAGTTGGTTCTGACCAATATACTTTAAAATTATTATCTCTCGCTGCTACATTTATCCACCAATCAATTGGTAATTTTATTTTATAAGATAAATTATTTATATATTCACATAATTTAGTTGCGCATTTTTTATTAACTAAATAACTATCCGTACATCTAGACGCACCATCACCACCCCAACTTGTTGGTTGTAAACATTTTTCATAAATGTACTTACCTCTAACTAATTTATGTTTTTCAATATGTAAATTACAACCATTGCCAATAAATAACATATCATATGTTTCTGGTAATTGGCTAATAAATGTATTAAGTTTATTTATAAAATTATCAGATAATACTACATCATCTTCAAATATTAAACCATTCTCGTATTTTTCACTAATTTCTTTATATGCATAAAAATGACTTAGTGAAATTGCGATTTGACTATTAGAATAATTTTTTTGAAACATAGTTATATTTTCATTTTCTAATTCATCACGATCTATTTCAATAAATTCATAATCAGTTATATTATGTTTTTTAAATTGTTCTATAATATGTGCTTTTCTATTAATTAATTTTTTATAATGTATGATAAATATTTTCATTTTTTATTATATTTATTTATTTTTATTTTTAAAATTGAACATATTATCCACCATTTAGGAAAGCATCTGATGACAAAGGGAAACCGGAAAAACGTATTGGAATGGTCAGATGAAAATAACGGGATGATTGATGATTTAACTAAATTTAGTAAATAATATAAGTTTTTGGTGGCTTATTTTATTTATAAAATGAGTGATTCTAAAATTGATATTAGTTCTGCTGAAAAGTTTTACGAAAGTTATGAAAAATATTATATGGAAAAGGTTAAATTTAACACACAGTCTAAAAAATTGCGATATTACTTATTATGCCACGAATATAATGAAATATTTTTCGCTGAAGGCTATTCTATGGAGGAGATTTATTACATTATGTTGTTTAAAATTGGATATGAATGTTGGAGTGATATTTATGGATGTGAGTTTGAAATGGAAATATTGGAAGATCCTGTCAAATTATTTTATTCACAATACGGAGATAATCCACATTATAGTTTTGGCGAAGTTAATTTTACAACTTCCAATTTATTAGAACCACTCAATTTTAAATAAATCATTAAAGTTTTTGTTTTGTTTTTTTTATCATTGAATATGTTGCTAGAACTCATAAAATTTTGATATTCTAGGAACATTGTTATCGGAAAAAATTAAAAATAATTATTAATAATTATTTTTTTTGGGTTTGTAAGTTTAATTTACGTTTAATTTGTTCTCAATTAATATAAAAATTAAATAAAACTTAAATACTCAAAAAATATCAAAATAAATGAGTCAACCGAATATTTTATTTTTCAGTCAAAATTGCCAACATTCTAAAAAATTAATTGCCAAAATTATTAATACCCCAATGTATAGCGCACTTCAAAAAGTGAGTGTAGATGACCCTCAAACCCGTATGAGACTCCCAAAATGGGTTACGTGTGTCCCATTAATTTATTTATCCCAACCTCATCCAACCTTTCAAAATCCTCTCAAAGACCAGGAGCTATGGATGTGGATAGAGCAACAAGTATCCCAATTCCAGCAACAAAACCAACCACCACAACCTCAATTCCAGCAACAAAACAGAAACCCACCCCAATACCAACAGCAAGGTCAAGGATTACCACAACCATCACCGCAACAACAATTACAGCCGCAACAAAATCCACAACCGGGGGTTGGGGATAATTCAATGGGTTTTGAACCATACAATTTTATGGAAATGAAAGGTGGTATAGCATCTGATAATTATTCTTTATTTTTTAAAGATGACGCTAGTTCGGCTCAATCATCTAATCCTTTCCCTCATACCTATGAAACAATTGGTGGTATGAATAATAGCGTACCACAACAACAAATGCCTCAAGGTGGTGGTGGTGGAATGACTGGTGGGTCAAGAAATTCATTAAAACAAGAAAAATTTGAACAGGAATTGGCGATGAAAAAGGCAATGAGAGATATGGATAATGGAAATACACAAGCTCGTAAAATGGATGGTGTGCCTGAAAATTTTAATCAAATGTGGGAGCAAAACACACGGCGCTAGTTTACTTTTTTTTGACCCCTTTTTTTAAAAAAAAAGGGCGTCCGCCCCAAAAAAATACCCTTTTAAAACTAAAGATTTTAAAAGGGTTTAAATCCCAAAAACTTAATTTTTTGATTTTTCTAGATACAAAACTAATCCAAAGAAATTAGTCTTAGGAATAGTTTATCCGACATTGATTTTAGTCAGTTTATCAAAAAAAATTAAAAACCCATAAGAATGATGTATACAATTTCTCCTAAAAAAACAGTTTCCCTTTGCCACCCTAGCCTCCCAGGGGCTGCTATAACAAAAGTCCGGAAGATTTATGTAATCCTCGTGCGAAGCTGTAATTAACGATGTTTACATATGCTGTCCGAGAAGTTGTTAGATTATTTAATATCTAGAATTATAACTAATATTAACATCTTCTTTTTATAATCACGAAGTAAATCTCAAAACTGATTTGTTAGAAATAGTTATGATTCTAGAAAAACAAATAAAACAATTATTAATTTATAGTTTCCTTTTTGCCAATGCTTTTTGGAAAAAGCATCATTTGGTACCATTATCAATTAAAAATTTAACCGCTAGTTTAGTTAAAACAGTCAGATAATCCCAAATTACTTTTTTATTATCCTCCGGCATTTCATTCCAATAAACTTTTATATTTTCAAATAAACGAAAAGCCTCAGCTTGATTGCTTTTGTCAGATGTCTCCTCAGATACAATTTTTCCAAAATTATTAAAGAAAAAATCAGAATCACGTTTTTCAATCAAATGAACGTGTTTATGAACCGTAAAAGCATATAACTCAATCGGTTTACGAACATTTACTCTTTTTAATTGGTCAACTAGTCTTTTGTAATACGGAAAATCCTTATCCTCTGGAAAAGTTTTAATTAATTCATCCAGAAATTTATCAAGTTGAGCATTAAAAGCAATTGGAACTGACATTTTGATTTATTATATTTATTATTTATATATTACTTATGTATTTAATTTTAAACGAAATAAACTTATATAATATTTATTTTATCTACTAAAAAAATATATAATACTTAAATAAAATGAAAAAATACACGAAAAAACACAGTAAAAAACACACGAAAAAAACACATAAAACAAAACAAACACATAAAAAAACTAAAATAAAAAAAACAATTAAAAAAATTGTATTCAACAAAAAAACTGGTCGGAAGATTATGAGGGGTGGTGGTGAAATGATTGGTGGATTTGTTAATATGGTTGAATATTTAAAAGATTTTGAACCAGATCCATTAACCACCAATAGTAGTATTCCTAGAATAATTGATTATGTTGACTATCACGGGGCTGAAATATCTATATTAGCTAGATGGCAACAATTAGGTAGCAGTTTAATTGATAAAAAAAGCGAAAAAACATATTTGTCACCAGATAGTTCTGGTGTATTATCTGTTAAAACATATTACGATTTTGATGATTTTACAGAATTTGTTATACAATCTCTTAAAAATATAGAAAAAAGCATTTATCAAGCTCTCAAAAATACAGACGCAACAAAAACCGAATTTTATTGTCTCAGTATGTTAGCAAGATACAATAATTTATCAGTATATCCATATTATTTACACACAAAAACATCAATGATAGATATTGATATTGATTCCTAAAACAAAAATGGTAAGTTTAAATTTTTATTTTTTAATCTTTTACTTTGTTAAGATAATTAATAACAAAAATTAATAATTAATATGTCGGCCACCGAAGAAAAGACCAATCTTGAACACTTTAACTTTTATCTCCGCGAATTCGTCGGACAATTAGCTCTCGTTTACCCCCAATGTAAAGAAACCATAGAAGCTTCCTACGCTGAACTCCTCAAAAACGAAAACTACAAAGATGATCGTTTCATCAAACTTTTTATGCGCAAAGCCTACCCATACTCAACTATGATTCGTGAAAAGAACGGGCAACTCTTTGAAAAAGAAATCGGTCTCATTGAAGGTATTAATATGTCCGAACTCTGGAGCTACCCCAAACTCTCCGAGAATAGCAAAAAATCAATCTGGAAATACATCACACTCCTTTATATTTACGGTCGCACCGTCGTCAGTGCTCCCCAACAAATAGAAAAGATGATTAAGAACTTTGAAACATTCGGTGACACCGAAGCCCCCGCTGACGCTAGCGCGGCTATGCTCCAACAAATGCTCAATAACCTTCGCGAAAAGAATGAACTCGGCGAAGACGAAGATGAAGACGAAAACGGTGAAAAGAAATCCGGAATGCCCTTTAACTTCAACCTAGAATCCCTCCTCGGAAACAATTCATTCATCAAAGGACTTATGAGCGATATCAAAGACGAATTTAGCGATATTGATATGCCCGAAAACCCAACCGATATTGGGGCAGTTCTTAAAACACTCCAAAACCCGGCGACACAAGCCAAGATGCAAAATATTATGGGCAAAATGGCCAAACACTTTGAAGGTTCGGGGATGGGTGACCTCTCAAATCTCCAATCCCAGGCTCAACAAATGATGCAGTCTATGGGGATTAACCCGGAACAACTCGCGCAACAAGCCGAAGCAATGGGACTTAATCAAGCACAACTTAATCGTCTCAAAACAGCCAACCGCAACGAAAGCGCTCGTGCTAGATTACAAAAAAAATTAGCCGATAAAAAAGCTAAAGAACAATAATCAATTCTTTATTTTATTTTTTTCATTTTTCATTTTTTATTTTTTATTTCCTTTTTTTATTACTTTTATATAAATGATAAAAACAAAAAAAAATAAAAAACATAATATTCGTAGAAAATCAAAATTACATAACAAAAACAAACAAAAAGGGGGGATGTTGGTGCCATCTATTGGAGATTTCAAACAAAGACATCTTAATATAACCAGAAAAATACGCAATCAAGGAGCCTTTACAGTGATAAAACAACAGTTTAAGAAGTGGTATAAAGATATAAAACGAAAACCCATCCCCCACCCCCAACATAATATGACCGCATCAAACACAAACAATCAACACTCCAGAAACAACTCAAATTTAAATAATAACAATAACGGATCAACCAATTTACACCCCCAACACAACGTAAATTCAAATCATACGATTTCATCAAGAAACCGCGAAAGATCTAGGCCTGATTCATCTGATGTCTAAATTAAACATAACAACTCAATAAAAAATTAACAATTAGGAATCTTTTTGAAGAACATAGATTTCATTTCCGTGATTCCAAAAATGCTTAATAAGTCGTAATCCGGCTTCCTGGAAAAGCTTTTTTATTTCTTCATTTTCAAAAATATAATAATATCTTTCATAAATAGTTCCATTGTTATTCCAGGGAACTATATTATCACCATAATAAAATTTAAGTTTACGATTTTCACCTTGATTAATTGACCAAACAGAAATCATAATTTTCGCACCAATTTTTAAAACGCGTTTAAATTCCAAAAGTGCTTTCAGACGGTCTTCGCGCGTTGATAAATGATGAAAAGCCGCGATACAAATCATCCCGATACCAGTGTTATCATCTAAAGGAAGATAACGCATATCACCTTTGATAACATCTTTGCCTTTTGAATTACTAATTTTAAGGAAGTTATCACAATTATCAACTCCAATCATTCCAGGTCGGATATTCCTCCCGGAACCACATCCAATATCATAAACGAGAGAATTAGTTGGGAATTCGTCAAGGAATTCTTCAATCCAATCCCATTTGGAAAATCTTTTTTCATTGAAATGCTCGGCAATCCTTTCATAGACTTCTTTAACTTTAAAAGTATCCGGATTTAGATTTATTATTTTATGTGGTTCCATTTGTTTTATTTATTTTGATTTTTTTATTATTCTGGTTTTCAATTTTATCACACCCTTTACTTTTTTTTGCTAAAAAAAAAGTATTTTTTATCTCATTACATATTTAAAAAGAATGTCATTCAATCGTTTAAGATATGATGATTGCAGTTATATGCAAGAATTAAACCAAACTACATCCATATTATCATACCAATTAGACCC
>JACCDX011180479.1_pt1 | contig 71527 bp, 73 predicted proteins | sample 7449681 | NCBI WGS metagenome assembly JACCDX01 (sample SAMN15323450, study PRJNA562643) | freshwater metagenome | isolation source: river surface water | place: USA:Blue River Watershed | collected 2017-08-18 | reverse complement strand
GGCCTAAAATATGGGATGCACTGTACTACAACTTTATTGATGTAAATAATCAGGCCTTTAGAAAAAATTACGCGATTGCACAACAAGTTAAACATTGGGATAATAAAACTCAAGAAGAACAAAAAGCCCTTAAAAAACTAGCCAAGGAATTTATTGCCAGCATATTTGGTTAACCGGTTGGAAAGAAAATGTTGAAAAACTATTTAAATATTAATTATATCTATTAGCTAATGGACATAATTAAAAATTTTTATGAACTTGTCAAACAAGCAATTAAAAATTCTACACCACCATCAAGACAAGCGCCTGATTATTCATGTGTTGGTACTTCTGGTTGTGAATCAAATACTATTTTATCAGTTGAAAGAAACGGAGACTTTCATAATTTTCAGGTAAAAGCTTTAGATAAGATTAAACCATTATTTACTGATAAACTTATGGATAAAGCAGTTGACCTTGTTATTAAAGAAGAATATGATGGGGTTATTCGGCTATTTGATATTAAACAAGAATTTATTGAACGGGGATATGAAATTATTCCATATGTTTTTTCCAAATGGGCAAAATTATGCAAATGGGACTTGCCTGATTTGACAAAATTACATTTTAACTATTACTGTTCAGATATTGAAGCAAGAATGTTTTTAACTAGGTCTGATTGCATTGGAGTTCCATTAGAAATTATAAATGTTGGAAATAATGTTGTCCCAAGCGAATGGATTGGTAAAGTATTTGCTAATGGTAAAGAACTTCATAGTGCAATTGACACATTAGATTGGAGAAGAGGTAAACCACCAGTGACTTATTGTTGTATTTATTCAATGAGTCGAGTTTGCCAAAATAATACCGGATTAGTTAAAAATATTAATTGGGATAAATTACCTGAAAACGTAGTTATTGTTGAATTAGACAAATTCCATCAAACCAAAATAATCAATAAAAACCAAATTTCTCAATCTGATTTTGTTATTTATAAATCAGATAACTACCAAATGATAATTTGTTATACTCCATCAAATCATTTTATTTCCACGGACTCTGTTAAATTATCATCCGGAAAAAAAACTAGGTCTGTGGGAGTTCTTAGCTCTACATTACAAAAATCCATTAGACATGGAGCATGTTCAGTACAAATATTAAAAGAAACTATAAACAAACTTGCTAGAACACGCCCATATAATTTGCCAGAACAGCAATATTTAAAAGTATCCGGTGCTAGACAATTACTTTGGAGGCTGTTTATTACTTGTATTGAAGACTTTAGATATTATTGGGATCCCAGATATTTAAATTTACCAGATATACTTGTGCTTGCTTTTATTTGTAATAAGGAACCTGAATATGTTATTAATCAAAATTTACTTGGAAAAATTATTGAATTAGGTGAACAAATCTGTTTAGCAGATTCTCCAACAGATTATCATGAATGGCGTACATATAAAGAATCCAAGCCTATTTTCAATAAAGCAAGTACGATTCATTCGAACACAATTTGGATGGCACAAGAATTTATGCCCAAAATGTCTGGAGATGCAGTTATGATTAATAAATACTTTACTTTGTTATCAACATATGTTCTTCAACCAATTAATCCAAACCCATCTCATCCAAAATGCCTAAAATGCGCCAATGGTTTAACTCCTAAATATACTGGAATTGATATTCATTGTTATCCAAATATGATTTTAAAATTACAAGCCATAACCAGGACAACTTATTCAACACAACAATTAAGTTCTTGTATTTGGGAACTAAATAGTAAATATTCAAATAGAAAACCAAATGAAATTACAGACTCAATGATTAATTCTCATATGGTTAGAAAAATATTAAATTTACAAAAAGAATTTTGGGGAGAATATATTAATACTTTTGATATTATTGGCTCAATAAATCCAATAGCAACACAACTAAATATAACCCCTTGCAATAAATCTAATCCTATTGATAAATTTAATAGGAGGATTTTGTTTTTAAAAATATTTGGAAAATCCCACAGAGTCCCAGCAACAAAGTCTGGTGAAAGAGTACTTGAAGTTACATTTAGTTATCAAGACTGGAAAGATTTGGATAAACCAATACAAATTAAGTATGTTAATTCTGAAGAATATTTAAAAGAAGAAAATTATGATGCGAATATTGGACGTGTTTACAAATACTTTCAAACAAACAAATTAGTTGTTCAAATTGATAACTGTATTGATGGATTTCAATGGATATTTACAGAACCAACTATTCGAATTAGTTTGGATGTAAATACAAATCCAATTGTTTGGACAGGATTAACTACTTTTATTAAAATACCTTGGTTTGATGGTACTAATTTAGTAAAACCAATTGGTGAAAGTTTTTATCAAGAACCTTCTGTTATTGAATCTAATTTAATTAATAATATATTGGGTAGAACAACTGGGTATAATTTGCTTGATTGTAATCGCAAATGCAGACAACCGACAAATAATACCAATTGCATTAATATACTAAAATTTATTGGACCTGATGATAATCAAATAATTGAATTATTAAAAGCTGTGTATGTTAAATTTTTAACCGCTTATGATAATATTGTTATGATAAGTCAAGTGACAAGGTCTGGTGAAAAAATAGACCAAGGTGTTGATTATTATTTGGAAGGAAAATTTTGGTCTGTTTTAAATTTACTCCATTATTGTTACCCGGGCGCTTTAAAAATATCAGGTGAACTTAAATATCATATGTGTCCATCAAATCCACATTTCCCAATTATGATTAATGATATTAAAAAAGCTATTGAAACAAATAAAACTTATAAATTAGATGAGATTATTAAAAATAAAACTAACTTATGGACACATCAAGAACAAACATCATCATTTATTATTAGTAATATATGTGAAGGTAAAAAAGGTTTTGGTGATGCATCAAATGTCGGAGCTGGAAAAACTCTTACTGCACTTGCCACTGCTGTAAAACTATCTGGGTTTAAATATTTAACTTCTAATAAAATACTTGTGTTATTACCAACAGAAAAACTATATAAAACGTGGACAGATGAAATTGTAAAACATTTTGAAGGTCTTAATTGGTTAACACAAAATTCAGATGGTACTACAAAGGGAAAGTATTTGGCAAATACTTTAAATATATACATAACAACAATGGGAAGAAATCGCGAACATCCTCTTAAATTCGATTGGTTATTTGTAATAATTGATGAGTGTTTAACTGTACAAAATAAAGAAGCATTACAAACAATGGAAGCATGGAAACAAGTCGTAAATTCACAATTTGGAGTATTATTATTAAGTGCAACCTTTTTTAGGACACGATTTGATAAATTATTATATATGCTAAAAATGTTAAATACCAAGTTACCTGAAACTAAAGATTATTTGGATACAATTTTATATGACTCTATTAAAGTAAATTTACCACAAACAAAAAGAACATGGGTTGAATCCACTTGTAAAAAACAACTTGAAAATACATTTTATTCAGGTTATAACAAAATTAATCAGTTGGATATTTCCAATGAACAAAAATACATAAAGTTAGCACAATATATTCGAGATACTGTAAACTACATTGAAATTTTTGCCGAGTATATTAGAGAAATAACAAAAGTCAATGGTAAAGCAAAGTTACTTATTTATGCATCCAGTAAAAAAGAAGCAGAAACAATTTCCCAATTGGAAGATGTTGGTTTGTATCCAGATATTAGTAAAACACATGTGGTAGTTTCTTATGCAAATGGAACATATGGACTAAATGATTTGATTGGGTTTAATCATATTTTATCCCGACCACCTGAGCCAGACAAGTTACCTCAAATGAAAGGCCGTTTAGATAGACCTGGTCAAAAGTCTATGAAATTAGACATAAGTTATATTATCTTAGCTAATACAATTGAAGAAGCTCATTATGCACGTCTCGAAATTTGTAATAGATTTTATTCTAATCATATAATGCCCTTGAGTGATTTTTATTCATTGGCTGTTGATGTTAAACCAACTACTAGTAATAAAACAAAAAGTAAAAAAACAAATGTGGAAATTGATGTTTAAAAAAATTGTCCCTTTGATACAATTTTTATATTTTTTAAGCCGTTAGGTCGCCGTTTTAAATGTGCAAAAATGTAAAAAAATTGATTCTTATAAAGATTAAAATAATTTTTATAATAATTTAATGGAAAAACAAGAAGATTTTACTGTTGATGTAACTCAAGTAACTGGAATAATTAATTACAATAAATTGGTTCAAGATTTTGGAACCACACTAATCGAACAAGCACTAATTGACAGGTTTGTCCAAGTTACTGGGCAACCTGTTCACCCTTGGATAAAACGAGGGATTTTTTTTTCACATCGGGATTTGGATAAATTTCTAGATGCATATGAAAAATCCGAACCTGTATTTATATACACAGGACGTGGCCCAACATCTGATTCATTACATTTTGGTCATTTAATTCCATTTATATTTACCAAATGGTTACAAGATGTATTTAATTGTATTGTTATTATTCAAATTGCAGATGATGAAAAGTACTACTTTAAAGACTTGTCTTATGAGCAAATTAGAAAATATACAATATCAAATGTTCAAGATATTTTAGCTGTTGGTTTTAATCCAGAAAAAACTTTTGTGTTTTCAAATTTAAAAAGACGTCAAATTAACTGGGACTATGAATTATTTGTTACACAAATGAAAAAAATGTCCTCCATTAAAACGCTAAAACAAATCTTTGGTTTTACTGATGAACTTAATGTGGGGTGTTATGATTGGGTTTTCTACCAAACTGCTTCTGCATTCTCACAGGCTTTTCCAGAGTTTTTTACCAAGCCTGCATATTGTCTTATTGCTTATGCTATCGACCAGGACCCTTATTTTCGTTTTGCTCGTGATATTGCAAGTAAAATGAAATTGCTTAAACCCTGTTCTATTATTTCCAAATTTATCCCTCCGCTTACAGGAGTCTCAGGAAAAATGAGTTCATCTGTTGGGTCTGAAACATCACTTTTTCTTTCTGATTCAGATGATGTTATAACTAAAAAAATTAAAACTCATGCATTTTCAGGTGGAGGTGGTGATGGAACATTAAAAGCTCATAAACTATATGGAGGTAACCCAGATATTGATATTAGTTATCAATATCTAACCTACTTTGAACCAGATGATGTAAAATTAAATGAGATTAAAAATGCATTTGCCTCAGGTGAAATGGGCTGTGGTGAAATTAAAAAACTGATGACAACTGCTTTGTTAATGACTAAAAATTCAATTTATAACGAAAGACCCAGTATTGAATCTCTTAGTAATTTTAATTTATCTTTATAATTTCATTTTTAATTATACTTCTATTTCTTTTGAAGTCGATGGCTTTGATTTATTTTTTGCTTTTTCTTTAGCTGTTACTTTAGGTTCTACTTTAGTTTTAGGAGTTTCTTTAGCTGTTACTTTAGGTTCTACTTTAGTTTTAGGAGTTTCTTTAGCTGTTACTTTAGTTTCTACTTTAGTTTCAGGAGTTTCTTTAGCTGTTACTTTAGTTTCTACTTTAGTTTCAGGAGTTTCTTTAGCTGTTACTTTAGGTTCTACTTTAGTTTTAGGAGTTTCTTTAGCTGTTACTTTAGTTTCTACTTTAGTTTCAGGAGTATCTTTAGCTTCAAGTCCAATTAAATGCTTAGGACCTGCCCCATGTCTTAACGTGAAAATAGATGATTTTTTCCAATCATGGCCTACAGCTTTATCTGACATAATGTACATATCACCGTGAGATAGTATTAGTTCCAAACTTGGACCTACTCGCTCTCCTTGATGATACCATTGATAATGTAATGAAAAATCTCCACCTAGACGGACAGCAATTACAATTTGACGTTCTGTATCACCATGCATGCCAATATATGTAGTGTTTACATCATAATAATAATTTCCTTCACATTGTAAATTAGCTACAATTGAATTGGGAATAATCTTGGGAATCATTTGTCTAATTCGATTAGTGTGTGGTACACTTGTAAAATTTATCACAGTTCCTTTTTTATTTTCATAGTCGGGTTCTTGAGAAAAATCAGAAAAACACAAGTTGTGACGAGCCTTTTTATTTACTACTCGACCATACATAAATGCTTTTTTATCTTTTTCTAAACGTTCCTGTTCCATATATAAATCATCAGCTGTACCTGCAATTAAACTGTTAACTCCTTTTCTAACAACTAACAAATGTGCTGGAGCAATTTTATCAAGTTGTGATTTTGGTACTAGGTCTTTAATTAAATCCTTTAAATCAAACAGTTCAGTTTGTACTTGTTTAGCAACAAACCAAGCTTGTGCAGTTTGTAAATCCGCCAGTTCTAAACCTGATTTTAACTGAGTTCCAATAATTTCCATTGATTTATGGTTTTCAGCACAGTTACCATAAGTTAGCGTAAATGTTTGTTTTTTTATTTTGTCCATTAAAAATAAATAAAGGTTATTTCTTTAAGTTAATATTGGACAAACTAAACAATACTTTACTTGGACTTGTAGTTAGAAATTAAAAGCAAAAGTTTTGCCCTATTTACATTAGTTTTTTCATAGTCATGATATTGAGTATACAAAACCATTTGTTCACAAGCAAATAGAAAAATATCTAATCCATTTGAATTAATTTTTTCCAAACTAGCAAAATTATTCAAGTCAATTTCAATGTCTAAATTATCTCCAACCTTCCAGTAAATATAATCAAAACTCCAATCAAAACATAATCGGTAATTTATTTTTGCATAAGTAATATAAAGATTTGCAGCAGCAGGTCCTGATGAAAATCTAATATGTGATTCATTTAATATAGCCATTATGACACAATTAAATAGATAAATTAACTAAAAATTTCAGTTTTTTTAATAAAATTGAAATTATTTGTCATAATGTAATAATATTATATTATTTAATGTTTTCATCAAGAGTTGCTATTGCAAATATATTATTCTTAACTTTTACTATGGGATTAGGTATGGTTCATATAGCCCAACCTAATCTAGAAAATAACATGTATAACATTCATCCAATACAATTGAATTATAACAATACACTATCTGGGGACTTTAAAATTGAAAAGGACCAATTTCAATCAAAAAACAATCAAATATCAGTTTTATTCTTTTTTATACTATTAGCAAATATTTTGAATTGGTTTAATTAGGAATATTAAACAAATTATTTCTAATTATATTTATAATAAATGTTTAAAACTCCTGATCAACAACTTGGAATTTTATTAACAAATCCAAATCAAATCGCAAAAGAACAAAATTTAATAAAGGAAACATTAGTTGCACTTACAACTGAGATAATTAATTTAAAAAAAGAAAATGAATCTCTTAAATACTTTTCATCAAAATCAGAAAATAATGTAAATTCGGAAAATATACTTAGTGTGAATTCCCTAGGTTTGGAAAATAACGATATTGTTGAGTACGAAAACTTTTTTGCTAAATATGCAAATACCTTAAGTAATCTTGTCATTACATTAATTAAAAACAAGGACAACCTTAATAAAACCGCAACTATTGGTCCAGAAAAGTTCAATATGTTTTCAGGTCCAATAGATAACAAAACTGATCCTGATGTTTTTGTTGGCAATTCTGATAGCGCCCTATCATCCAATCCCCAAGATTTTTTTCAAATTGATTTTGAATCTAAAAGACCTTTAAACCAGCATTCAACAGATTTTGTCTCAAATATTTTTCTTGTTGATAAAAGTAAATATTTGCATTTTGTAATTTCAGCGTTTGATTTATTAGTTGATCAAATTAAACAAATTGATTCAATTGCTGATAATTTTGAAACCGTTAAACCCATTATGAAAGGGGGAAATCTGTTAAAATTGTTTTTTGAAAAGATTTCAAAAGATTTTAATTCCCAAATTAATGACTATTTACAAACAAAATTTGGAAAAAATTTTTCAAGTTCCGATTTTGATTTTGATTTTAAATTTAAACCAAATGCGAATATAAATTTAGATCTGTATAATGAACAAAGAGTATTTGTATCAAACTTATTATCTATTTATATGATTGCTTTACGTAACATTTTTTTTGAAAATAAATCATATTTTTTTAATTTTTACAAACTAAACCAAAAAACACAACAAAAACACATTATGGAACTTATTGGACAATATAATGAAAGCATTAGTCAAATGGCAGAAATGGATAGGGAATATAGTAAAATTACCGGTAACCCAAGAAAATATGCAGAATTAGATGGAGCTGTTATAACTGGACTTATTTATGATTATGACCCAGTTGGTAAAAATTACATCAGTTATACTGTTCCAGGTCAAGCACCGTTTACTACTAGATTTGTAAAAAAAGATTATCATATTATAAATGATGCTAAACCTATGCAAAAAAAAGCTATGTCAACAACTTTTTATTTAATGGGATATTCTGATTATTTTAATAGACTTAAAATAAATCCAAATGATAAAAATTTATCAGACCTAGCAAAATCAATGGTTGGAACTAATTTTTTTTACAACACAACCAATATTAATGTTGCATTTGGTGAAACTGAATTTTCTTTGTTAAGAATTAAAGTTAATTTTATTGGTCAACTTAAACTATCTGACGGTACTAAAAAACTTATACAATTGCCTGGAGAATTATTAGACTTGTCTTTGGCAAAAATTAATGATTACAAAACAAGAACTGCAAAACCAGAATATTATTCGAATTTTTTAATTAGAAATATAAATAAAACTATAGGTATACAGTCACTTACCGGTTTAATAAATGAAATTACAGTAATAATTTTTACTGAAACAAACAACACCCCATGGGTAGATAATAAATATGGGAAAAGATTAATTAGATTAATTTTATTAATAACATTAAAAATGTTATATGCAAATGACAATATTGAATTCAAAAACAAGATTATCGCATGCGAAGAATTTGTTAACTCAGTTAATAAAAATTTTAGCACAAACCTAAATCTTACCACACCCCAAACTCAAGTATTTCAAGAAAACCTAGCCCGATTTTACGTGGAAGCCAAAAATACCTATGAAAAACACGGAGCTTCTCCTAATTATCTTAAATTTAAAGATGTGCTAACTGAAATTTTTAATAAAATGATTAATGTTTTTAAGCTTCATTATAATTTAACTCTTAAAAAAGGCAATGTGCATAAAATCACTTATTTGGATGGTTTTAAATAATGGCAAAATAATGGTAAAAATTGATTAATATTAAAATTGTATTGGAATTTAATATTATACAATGTCAAAACAAGTCGAACAAAGCAAATATATGAGTTGGGTTTTACGTCATGGACTAGATAAATTAGGCATTAAACCAGACTCTGAAGGTTATATTCCATTACAAGTATTACTCAACACTGATGAAAAAAACGGACTAACTCAAGAATCAGTTTTAGCAATTGTAAAAAATTGCCCCAAACAAAGATTTGCCATTAAACAAAACGGGTCAGAATACTTTATTAGGGCAAATCAAGGTCATTCTCAAAATGTTGGAGAACAAATTAATTCTGATAAATTACTTAAAAAACTTTCAAAACCAATTCCTGGAGTTTTTCATGGAACCTACAAAAAACATATTGATTCAATCAAAGCAACTGGACTAAACCGAATGTCCCGACAACATATTCATTTGGCAAAAGGTTTAGATGCTGCCAGCGGTAAACGCAACGATAACAATTTAATTGTTTATGTGGATATGGGCAATGCAATGGCAGATGGAATTGTTTTTTATGAATCTGCAAATGGGGTTATTTTGACCGAAGGTGTTGATGGAATTTTACCCGCAAAGTATTTAACTTATGCTGAACTCATTAAAGGTGTGCCTGTTAATTTAGTTTAATTTGTTTAATTTTTATAAGCATTGCTATTATATTTTTTTTAATTTTAGCTAAAATTAAAAAAATTGAATAAATTTATTTAAATGAATATCCATTAAATATATAATGACGAAGTTTAATTCCCTGTGTAATAAGTTAATTCAGGAGGCCACGAATAGCCCCATTCAGTACCGCTTAGCAGCTTGTATTATTCAAAACGGTAAACCAGTATGCGAACCAAAATGTAACGATGAACGTAATTATTGTAGAGGACATTTTTGTGGTAGCCTTCACGCTGAAGCCCGCGCAATACTCACGCATTTTGGCACGTCAGTGAACTATGATAGGAAAACCGGGTGGCGTTTTCAAAGAATCAAAAGAAAGAAAGGCAAAAAAGTATGATATATTTGTTGTAAGAATCAACAAGTGTTCTGACACAGTTAAGCTTGTTAATTCACGGCCTTGTTCCCATTGTTTAGATATGATGAAATCAGTTGGTATTCGTCGTGTCTATTATACTGATGATTCTGGAGAAATAATAAATGAAAATGTTAAAGACATGGTATCTATACATACATCCAAAGTGACCCAACGTTTTGATGTTACTAAAACTAAATCAAAGTCAGGTCCATTAGTTGGACAAAATCAAATTGACCAAACTAAATATTACGACAAATTAATAGAAAAAATACCCAACATTATTAAAAATATAAATTACAAATATTTTATAGAATATAATTGGAAAACAATTTCTGATAATTATCGATTAGAAACAAAACCAAATGGAAACTCTGGATGTACTAATGTACAAATTATTAATGTTTCAGGAATTATTTTAAAAACCATTTGTGTCATTTAATTTTTTTTAATAAAAATGCTTTACATAATAAGCAAATATTTGCTTACAGTCATAACGTTTTGTTTTATCCGAATTTAACAAATTAACAATTAATTGTCTATATTGACAAGGAACTTTTTTAAAGTCAATTTTCCCATGAGTAATATTGTTAAACAGTGCTAATATATTTGTCCCTGCAAATGGTCGAGTCATAGTTATTAATTCATAGTAAACACAACCTAAACCCCAAAAATCATTTGAATAAGAATATGGATATCCATTTATCATTTCTGGGCTCATATAAAAAGGTGTTCCTATTTGAGTATATGCATTTGAAGTTGCTGATAAAATTTTACTAATGCCAAAATCTGCAAGCTTAACATTATAATCTGGAAAGACTAACACATTCGAAGGCTTAATATCCCGATGTAATATTTTATTTTCATGCAAATCTCTTAACCCACATGTTGTTTGGTAAATTATTTTATATATAATTTTATCATCAAGTGTTTTTTTTAATTCTTTTTGTTTTTTTATAACCAAATCTAAATCTCCATTTTCAGCATACTCCATAATAATATAAACATTGGTTTCTGTGTAAAACCAGTTTATGATTTTAACAATATATTTAGAATTAAAGTTTTCCATAATTTTAATTTCATTTATAATATCAGTTAAATTTTCTTTTTTAGTAATTTCTATAGTTTTTAGTGCAAATTGCTCTTTAGTCTTAATATTTTCTATTAATTCAACAGTACCGTAAGAACCTCTTCCGATAGTTCTAATGATATTATAGTTATCAAGTAAACTATTAAATACCATTGTCTCTATAATAAATTAGAAATTAAATATATTTGCTATAATAATGCTTATTAATACTCAGAACCTAAATATATTAAAATTTATAAATAAATTGGAACAAATTACACCTTATTTTATTTTAGTAGTGGTTGAAAAAATTACATCATAAAACCTTCATCTTCATTGCGTTCGGCAAAATATTGCGCTATTTCTTCAAGTAATTTGGCCGGACAAGCTGGGGTAGGTACTAACAACCCAGATGGTTCATTGGTTACATGGGCAGCCGGGTCATAAGCATTGTCTATTAGGATTTGCCAACGTTCCAAGTATTTTCTGTTGGCTTTGGACCCATGAAAGTAATGTCTAATTACTCCGGGAACATAACCTAACCTTAATCCTGAACATTTGGCTTGATAATCTAAAACTGCTTGTTTGTATCCATCTGTGGCTTTTTCATTAACACTACGAGCTCCTTTACCAATAAAACACAATGCCATATTATTGTCACCTGAACCTAAAATACTGGATTCAAAAACACCACCTAACTTGTTGTAAGCTTTTCTTGTCATTGCCCACGCAAAACCAGGGTGCCAGTAACTGTTTGGTTTGTTAATTCCATATGGTTTACCTTTAGTGTATTGGAAACCAAAACTTTGAAAAATTTGCATGGGGTCTTCGTGTTTGTCCATGTCAACTGCGTGTGAAAACAATTGAACCACATCCCTACAACCATTCAAAACCTTTAAAGTGTCAAGCGCCCAAGTACCACTCTCAAATTCAATGTCTGCGTCAATCCATGCAAATGCCTTCCAATCTGCAGGAAGAAGGTGCTTTACACCCATGTTAATCATATTTTCCTTATGCCATATTGCTGGTGTGTCAGTTCTAATTTGCAAATGAGCAGGGTTGGATTTATCAGTTACCCAGAACTGTTGGGTTTTACCATAACACAGTTCTACCACGTATAACTTGACGTTAGTTTCAGCTTCAAATCTCTTAATAAATTCTCTCGCTAAAATAAACCTACGAGCATATTGGCAGGGGTTGGAAATTACAATGACCACATGAAGATTAGATTCAATAGGATCATTATTATGAATAGCGGCTTTTATCTCATTATGGATATATTGAATATTATCAATTTCAATTCCATTAATTACTGTCATTACAAATAGACCATAAATTGTTTGTTAGGCTATTAAACGCGAACTTAAAATAAAAAATCATTTCAAGAAAATTGATTTTACAAACAATTAATTAACAACCAATTAAATTATAATGTTCGCATTCTTTAAAACTTATACTACACCCAGCGCTGAGTCATTGGATAATTTATCTAATCAAGTTAAACAAATAGAAAATCAAAAAATTGAAGCAGATTGTAAATATATTTCAAACCTAATTGCCAAGTTACTAACTGAATCAATTGAGTCACCAACCGCACAATTCCACTCAGTTAATATTAACCCTTTAAAGTTAATATACTGGATTAACTTGGGTAATTGTGTTGGGAAGAAATATGACCCATTAAAACAAATGGGAGAATTGGGAGTTAAAGTTCATGCACAATTTGACAGAAATTCATCAAATGAAATTGTTTATGACAAAGTAAATAAACGGATGTTTTTTTCTTTTAATTAAAAAATTGAATAAGTTAATTATTACATTACATCCAATCTAATAATTAATGTTTCTTAAAGATAAAACCTATGAAACTCCTAGTGCAGCTCAATTGGACAAGTTAGCAGCTGATGTAAAATCTAAGTCAAATGAAAAACTTAATTCTGATTGCGCGTATTTGCTTAACGCATTTAATCAAACCTTAACAGAATCATTTAATTCACCAAATAAAATTACTCATTCGGTTGATATTGATGGTTCTAAATTAAATAACTACATTAAAATCACAGAATGTGCCGGTACTCCCTATGATATTCCTGCTAAAATGACAACAGCGGGAGTCACAGTTAAACAAGGTGAGTATACAACCGGTTCACTAAAATACACATATTATAATAAAATTGACAAAACACTTAGTTTGTATTTGTAAGAAAATATTGATTTATTTATTGGTTGGAATTGAATGAGTATATAATTAAGTAATGTCTCAATCTATTGAACTCAAAGTAAAACTATTAAATACTGATACCAAGTTACCTGTTTACTCAAGTACTTGGGCTGCTGGTATGGATGTACATGCTAGTACCAACTTAATCATCCCACCCAAATCTACAGGACTAGTCAAAACAGGTATTGCTGTCAGCTGGACTGGCCCAGATGCAACCGACTACTATTTACGTGTGGCACCAAGGTCCGGGTTAGCCCTCAAGTCCGGTATTTTTGTAAACGCCGGAGTTATTGACTGGGATTATCGGGGTGAAATTGGCGTGGTTTTGTACAATTCTTCTGATGTTGAATTTGTTGTAAAACCTGGCGACCGTGTAGCACAAATGATTTTGGAGAAGATTAACCGGGTTTCCGTGGTACAAACTGAGACCTTGGACCCAACTGACCGTGGTGCTGGAGGGTTTGGATCTACTGGGGTTTAAGTTGTTAAATTTTAGCTGTCCGAAATGCACATGTTATTATAATTTGTGAGAGAATCTAATTTATTTTATTTTAAACGTGTAATTTACTGAATTGCACATGTGTTTTTCTGAAATGCACATGTGTTTAACAGGAAAACAAATTATTATTATTTGGAAGTTTTTCAAAATAATTTATTGGAAAAAAAATAAAAAAATTTCACGCGTGTAAAAAGTGTATGTTTATTGACGTTTTTAAATATCAAATGAGATGGCTATTTATTCTGTTAAGATACACTTTTAATTTTAGTATGTAAATACAACCAAATATTATTTTATACATTTTAATATATATTATAATAGAATGTTTAACAATCTAATTTCCACATACACTCGAAAAATAAACATTTTACACTATTTAATAAACATTTACACTTGAAACATTATATTGACAAAAATGTTTATGTACGAGTGTAAATGTTTATATGATGATACACATATAATTATTATTAAATAAATTATATTTAGTACAATGATATAAGATGATTTTACATATATAATATAATTAAGTGTATCTTTGTATACATGAATTTATTAAATGGTTAGCTTATATAATTTAATTATTCGGATACACTCGAGAAAAAACCTTCGCGCGCGCGAGTTATTTTTGTTCACTGTGCGAAAATTTCCATTATTTTTTCATTAGATTATTTACAAATGTTTATTTTTCAAGTGTATCTTAAATTATGATTGAAAAACATGTATTATTTTAATTTGTATTATATATAATAATTATTAAATGTTGTAATATCATCTGATTAATTAAAGTGTATCTTTAAAAATTATTTGTCTGCTTATTTAATTTTAAAAACACCCATAAACATACACTTTTCACGCACGCAAAATTTTTTTATTTTTTTGAACAAAATTAATTTGAAAACCTTTTACAGAGTTACAAGTTTTTTGTCTTTTAGCGGAAAGAATCCAAGTGTATGTTTATGATACACTTGGAAAGATTTTCTAACTGATACCTAAAATTTAATATTAGCCAATACACTTTTTAATAAACATTTACACTTAAAATTTATACACTCTGGATTTAAAGCTTTAGTTATTATAATATAGTAAAATACAAATGTCTTACGAATGTACAATTTGCAATAAAAAATATAAGTCTCCACAATCTTTATGGAATCACAAAAACAGATACCACCAAACTATTGAAGCTCCTGTTAAAAAATACAATTGTGAAAAATGTGGAAAATCATTTAGTTATCTACAAAGCAAGTGGCGACACGAGACTCAAACATGCAAACCAAAAAATAATTCACTAGAAAACGAAATCACTGTTTTAAAAAATGAAATTAAAGAATTAAAAACAAAACCAAGCATTATTGTTAATAATACTCAAAACAACATAATAATTTCTGCGCTTCCAGGAAGTGAAACAATTGAACATCTTACAAATAGCGAAAAAAAGTTTATAATGAATAAAGGTTTACAATGTTTGGTTTATTTAATTGAAACAACTAATTTTAATCAATCTGTTCCTAAAAATCATTCATATTGTGTAACATCACTTAATGATAAACACGCATCAATGATTGACACTAAAACAAATGCAGTAATTAAAACAGAGAAATGCGAACTATTTGATATGGTCTTATCAGGAAATTTAAAAAAATTAGAACATTTAAGTATTGACACTTGTTTTACGCCTGAAGAAAAGCAAGAATATATTTCAGTTGTAGAAAGACTTAAAAAAATATTATTTACAAGTAAACGTGGAATTAAAAAATATTATAATGAAATTAACTTGCTTAGTTACAACAATAAGGAAATGATTTATGACACATGGAAAGGTTTAGCAAACTTGAAAGATATGGTTAATGAGCAACAGATTACAAATAATTCAGAATCATCAGACGAATCAAGCTCTGATTCTGATACTTCATCTGACGAAGATGTTAATACTACTAAATTATTTAGCCTTAAAAAACAATTTGTTAATAATAATATAATTGCACCTAAACCAGTTCAAAACCCAACAATTAAAATTGGTGGACAAGAATATTTTATTGATGGTTTTAATGTATATATTAAAAATCCAGATAACACTCGTGGAGAATTATATGGGGCTTATCTAAATGGTGTGCCGATTGCTAATGAATCAGCCACAGCGCTTCGCTGTAAAATTAAAAAATCCAACCTTTACAAACCACGAGAAGTTGAAATTGATTTATAAAGTTTAATTGTGTATGAAAAATTGAACATGAAATACTTTGAAAATAAGTTATACCCAACCAATGCAAACAAAACAAGTAACAAAAAGAATATTAATACAAACTAATTTATTTGATTTTATTAAAGGGTTTTACTTTAGTAATCAAGAACTTATTATTTGTACAATTTACTGGATATGGTGTATTGGTGTTTTTTATTTTTTAAAAGACAATTACTCCCATGTTAAATTTGAAGTTGATGGGGTTAATATTACAAAACAATACATTGATGTACTAACTAAATGTAATTACATCAATTTAATCTGTCTAATCCTAACATTTGTGTATGCTAGTTATTCTAACTTTACAACTAAAGCAAATGGTATTGAAAAAATACCAGATACACTATTGTTTGGTTTGATTTTTGTAAGTATGGTAATTAAAGGTTTTTTATGTTGGCAAAAAATTGCCGATTGTGACGAAAAATGCTTGCACGGAATTTCTCCTCCAGCAGCAAAATTTAATGCATTTTATACTGTAACAAATATTTTTAATATTTTTTCTTTTTTTGTTTTCTTAGGGTGTATTTGCATTGGATGTTTATGGATGATTGGTGTGATTTGTGGGTTTCTGGCCTATGGGGTTAAAACATTATTAAAAAAAATACCTGTTAATTATGTTAAAGAATATGAATCCAGTACAAAAACCAGCGTTTAAAATTCCCCAGTATCTGAGTCTGAATCTGAATAGTTACCTCTTGCTAGATTTTTTTTTAAATTATCTAATTTTCTTTTAGCTTCTTTATTAATTTTTTTATCCAACCCGCGGGAATAATAACTTGCTGCAGACCAATTGAAGCCATGTTTAAACATTTTGTTAGATTTATTTATTGTGGATAATTGATAGCCAACTAAATCATCCGATTCTAATTTTGATTTTTTAGGATCAGTTTTGTTTACTCCATATGCTGCAACTTTCATAAATGGAACTCCAAAATATTCGGTTGGTACAATACGCAATTCATTAGTTTCAATACCATCTGAATGTCCATTTGAGAATTCCGTTAAATCAATAACCTGTTCTTTTGTTATTGCATCAAACCAACTGGTTCCTAAGGAATAGTTTTTTAACCAAACCCATTTTTTAGTTTTTAAGCTCTTATAATGCAATTCAAATTTTGTTATAAATGCAGGATCAGTATTAGCATAATCAAAAAAATGAATTCGCTCATTATTGGTATTTTTTTTAATGGATAAAATACAAGGACTAGAACCAATTAACCCAATATGGGTTATAACAGGTTTAGATATTTGACTAAATTTAATTGTTATTGCTGGTGATTTAGCTGAAATTAAGTTATTCCCATTGATATATTTTGGTTCTGAATTATGTTTGTACACATAGTCACAAATATCTCCGTCTGATTTAAATTTATTTTGGTATTGTGTATAACAATAAGTATAACTGGGGCTTTCGTGTGATAAATTACAAGAATAACTTCTTGTACCGCGCTGTGTTGTAGCTCTTGTTGCCAATTGCACAGCTGAATTACCCAACACAGGCATGGGGACAGTATCTGGAAATAGCGGGGTTAATTTACCGGAATCTGCCAATCTATATACTTGACCATAAGTATATTTTCCAGTAAGAAAAGTAAATGCATTTTTAATTTTTTCTTCGCGGGCAATATTTTTAATGTATGATTTATCAACATATTCTTCTAGTTCACCAACGGGTTTTAACCAATATATTTTTTCTTTTTGCATACTAAATTTATTATATTGATGAGTTGTTTTTACTTGATGTGTTTCTAAAAGTTCAGGAACTTGTTCGAATAACCAAGCTGAATTTAATGCTAGGTCACCTGTTGGACTGGTAAATAACTCATTTGCAAAACTGGGCTTTTGTTCAATTAACTCTGCTTCTAAATTTGTTACCTTGTTTCCAGTATAAAATTGTACAATTTCATTACTAGACTGAAGTGTTGGTCCATAATAATTATAACGGTAGTCATGATGATTAAACATCATTGATTTACCATTATGTTTGTCGGGTTCGGTATTGCGCAATTGTTCTTTATATGCCCAATCCATGTTACATATTAATCAAATTATTTCTTTAAATAAAAAATATTTTTCTAGTTGAATTATATAGTTGGAAAAATGTCTGGGAATGTTAATTGGAATCCAGAAGAAAGAAATGCTATGGGTCTTGTAAATTGTTCCAAAGTATATGTGGACAAATCGCAGTATGGGTATGGTGTTTTTGCTAAAAAAGACTTGGTACAAGGTGAAATAATTGAAACTGGGTTAATGATGAGAATGAATAATGTTGACGGTAATGAAAATCCCCATTTGTTTACTTGGTCTGATGATAGAAAAACATGGGCCGCTGGCTCAGGTTGTTTACCATATTATAATCACACCTCAGGTGAACCAAACATGAAAAAACATGGAGACCTAATTGGAGATACCATGGTTGTTGTTGCTCTACGCGATATAAAAGCAGGAGAAGAATTAGTATCCCAATATTATTCTGCGTCATGGCGAAAATGTTTTTCAGATTTAAAATAATTTTTTGCACCTAAACATAAATTATTTTATAGTTTATTATAGATATAAAAGCAATATGAATCGAATATATAATTTATTAAAAGAAAATATTGTTAAAGGTAATTTATCCAGTATTAAAAATTTAATATCCGGAATTAACGGAATCTTAAATTCTGCAAATATTTTTGCAGAACTTAAAAAAAATAATTTGGTTGAATGGTTGGAATCAAATTACAATAAAAAAAGAATCGATTCAATGTCATGTGATGATTTTGACATGTATGTAATATCTTGGTTGCCTAACCAAATAACCCCGATACATGACCATCCGCGGTATGGTTGTATTATGTACTTGATGGAAGGAACTTTAGAAGAAAAAATATATAATAAAAAGTTAGAATTAGTAAAAACAAATATAATTAAAGCTCCTTATTCTGGATACATTGATGATAATGTTGGGTTTCATTCAATTAAATGCATTGATAAAGCAGTAACATTACACATATATTCACCTGGTAAATACAAGGCATTTTTAATGTCTGCTTAAAAAAATTAAAACAAATCAAATATATTCTTCTTGTTTAAACTCTTCATCGTTAATCATTTGATTATCCTGTTCAATGGGTTCTTCTGTGATATTTGGACCAACTCTGCTTGTATTTGCTGGTCCTGAATAAATCCAATACACTAAAACTTGAATTACACACATAGATAGACCAAGTGCGTTGGTAATGATTTGGTATATATCATGTAATATTAAACCATAAGCTAACCAACAAGATAAATTTATACAACCAATTAAGGCTTGAGGCAAATAAATTAGTTCGTTTGATTTAGTTTTAATGACTTGGCCAACAATTAAAAACGGCGAAAAATTAGTTGCAATAGATGATAACATAGAAACTGTTCCCACAATTGGTAACAATGTGTTTGTTTTATTTATTTGAGTAAAACTTATCAAATAAATTATGGAAACAAAATACAAAATAAAAACACCAGATAACATTTCTAATTTAAATATAATATTTTGGTCTGCATGTTTGTATAGGATATGAATAAAACCAAAGTCAAAAAACAATGATGATACACAAGAGAGATAAATAAGATGGTCACGAGTTAATACCCCATATACCATCCACGATAAACAATTAAAAAATATAATATAAAAAAGATATTCATTATATTTTTTAATTTGGGTACTTCTATTACTATAGTATGAAACCATAATATTAAATCCTAAAATATTAGTTAATATGACTCCGGTTATTGGAAAAGCAATTGACATTACTGGAAACTGGGTGGGCAAATGTACAAAAGAGAAAAATATCAAATTTTACAAAAAAAGTTGATTTTTATTTTAACTAGGACATAATCCCTTAATATTAATGAAACGTAAAAGTGATGATATTAATTCTAATGTAGATACAACTTTTGGTACAGCAAAAAAAATTGTGTTACTTGGTGATGGGTGTATTGGTAAATCTACCTTTTTTAACAAATTAACTAATTTAAATAACGACAACTATCGATTTCCAAAAAAATATCAGGCAACTGACAACTTTGATTTTGACCGTGTTAATTTGAAAACAAATGTTGGCACCACAACAATTGACTTGTGGGATACAGCTGGACAAGAAAATCGTGGCGGAAAATTAAGGGACGCTTATTTGAAAGGTGCTGATGGAGTTTTACTATTATATGATGTGTCAGAAAAACGTACCATTGAAAACATTCCAACCTGGTTAGAACAAATTAAAACTGTGTGTCCTAATGTGCCTGTTGCTGTTATAGGAAATAAATCTGATAAGTTTGATAATCTTCAACAATCTGAAATGGTCAAGTTACGCGAATGTAATTTACAACGAGATGTCGGACATAAAAATATTAAAAACTTTTTAATTTCAATTAAAGAAGATACTCATTTAGATTTTCAAACAAGCTTTTGGTCTAGTTCTGTAACCGTAAAGGAAGCTCCTGGATGTTTGATTGGGCTTGAATACTTACTAAGCAATATTTACGGCCAAACTATAACTACCGCTTAATTTATAATTTGATATAATTATTTTTAAGTATGTTATTAATTAAAAAAATTGTCACCTGATATAATTATTTTTAATTTATATTAAAAAAAATTGAATTGATAATATATTAGTTTGATAGATTCCTTTAGTAATGAATACTAGATATATTGTAAAGTTTTGTAAGAATATTGAAACTGTCGACCCTGTTGTTGATGGTTTTGTTGTACTAAAATCTAATCCATCAGGTCATAATATTATTGAAGTAAGAACTTGTGCAGAAGCTACTGATGCATCTAATTGCACATTATTTCATAAATTTATTACTAATAATTTTGCAACCGTAACTTTTGATGATATTTCAATGGAATGTTTTTTAGAATATAAGGATTATAACTTAACATCTGGAGAAATAAAATCAGTAATTAAATTTGATAAATCAAGTGCAAGTGCATATACAACTTTTAAAAAAACCTTTACCGATATGACTAAGACTCAAATTGAAACAATTTACTATCCTAGTGGTCGTGTGTGGTATGTAGGTGAAGTTCTTAAAGTTGAAGAAGCCGGTAAATTAGTTGACCGTGTTGCTCATGGTACAGGTACTTGGTATTATGATGGTGTTGGTTCACGTGTAAAATACCAAGGTGAATTTGAAAATGGTAATTTTGACGGTGCTGGTGTTTTTTACAGTTATGATGGCAAAATGTCCATTAGCGCCAATAATATTAGTTCCGGTATTCCTATTGGTAATGCCAAACTATCTATTGGTTTTAATAGAACCAGTGAAATTATTCCAATTAACTTTACTGAATTTTTTGACAAGTATTGTTTTGGTGGTATGAACAAACAAAATAAAATTATTTTTGTTCGGGCTGACAACTTTGTTAAAAATTTAGCTCAATGGTACTGGAAATCTGGTGAACCAATTGAACGGGTCATTTTCCGTGAACAACCTGTTGAAGACAAACAAGTTGAACTTTGGAATAAAATTAACGAACTAACTGAACGTGTTGAAAAATTAGCTTTGGAAAACGAAAAACTTATTGCAAAGTCCCAAAGAGAATTAACTAATATTATATGCATTGCATCAGTTGCTGTTGTTTGGGCCAACACATTGTTATACATGCTAAGTTAAATTTAAATTAATTGATTATAGTAAAATAAATTATTTTAATTGACCTAAAGATTGTGAAATTCTTTGGATTTCAGTAAGAATATTTGATTTTGCATTTGATAATATTCGCGTTTTTTTATTGATAATTTTAATATCAATGTAATTTTCATATAATTTTGTAATTAATGGTTGAACTTGTGGATTAATTTCTGTAATTTTTGCGATATCTTGATTTCTAATTAAGTATTTACATTTATTTAAAACATCTCGATGTTTCTTTTGTAAAAGCACATAAGAATATATCATATTTTCATTTAATGCTTGTAACTTTCTAATAGTATTTGCTATTGTTGTTGCTTCTTCTTCAGTTAAATAACAAGTAATGTCCGCATAAATTCTAATAATTTGGTTATAAACTTTTTTATCCAGGTTAGTTTTCTTCTTAATTGCAGAATAAGTGGACTTGAGAGTTTTCCATTTATAAATTTCGTAAACTTTCATTAGCTCAGCGAAATGGATAAATTCAATATGGTCTTCCAGATTTTGTTGCAATCTTAAAGTATTTGGTTCAAGATTAGATTCAGCATAAAGGATTTTTTCTTCAAGTATTTTTTTTGCTGAATTAATCTTTTCTTTTTTTTCTTCCAATTTAACAGCTTGAGATTTCATTATCTGCATTTGTTGGTATGGATAATATGTTTTATAATCAATTTTTCTAGACTGGTTCGAATAAAAAATTTTTTATTCGAATACAGTCTGCAGATGATGTTCTTAGAATCGCAGATTCTATAGACATCAGCGCTAGGTTGGTTCCAATTATTTTAAAGCCAACTAATAATTACAAATTAATATTAGACCAACCTACAAACCAACTAATAATTACAAATTAATATTAGACCAACATACAAACCAACTAATAATTATCAATTAATATTAGACCAGCCTAGCGCTGATGTCTATAGAATCTGCGATTCTAAGAACATCATCTGCAGACTGTATTCGAATAAAAAATTTTTTATTCGAACCAGTCTAGAAAAATTGACAATTATTTTATTATTAAACAGTACCATATCTTTCAATGAAATCCCTTGCGCAATTTGTTAAATACAATAATTGGGAAAAACTTGATGAAAATATTCAAGCGGTTACCGAATCTAATTATGCAACACTAGTAACAGCAACTGTAGTATATCACAGCAAAGAGTGCTTTGATATACTAATGAAACATCCAAATAAAATCCCTTGGATTAATAAATCTCGTGGTCACTGGAAACAAAAGAAAATTTTTGAAAACTATCATTATGGACCCAACAAACTAAACGAATACTATTTGGTAAAAGTATTTGAATTATGTGAATACACCGAAAGAGAAAACTTAAAATTTTTACTAACCAATAAAAACATTTTTCACGGGACTTTTAATAGAATTGTTAAAACACACAGTTCTATTAAAGCTGTATTTAGTGAAATTTGTAAATCAGATGATGTGGAAGCATTTTTTCTTGTTGATAAATACATGAGAGACAATGTACAAACATATCCATTTTATAATAACGCATATGTAATTAATAATTTATTTCCAATAAGTATTGGTTATGGCTCTATTGGGATTATTAAACAATTACACCAATTAGGTTTTGACCTGAGTAAAACTAAATTTAAAAATCAAGACGTGTCATCTGTTGTTTTTGCGTTAGGATGCATGGGCTATGGTAAGGTTGACCAAGTATTTGAATTTTTATACGAGCAATATCCAAATCAAAATCAAAACTTGTTGTGGAGTAATTTTATTCATTGGGAGTGGTCTGATACTTGTGATTATTTTGTTCAATTGAGTTTTCCTTGGGACCCAACAGTTGATTTTGCTAAATTATTAGATGATTACAGTGATTACAATCAAAACGATCCCAATGAAGTTTTTGTCCAATTAACTCATGATAATTTAGTTCTTAAAATTCAAACAATCATTAATGAATTGATTGAAGACGATGCACTTGATGAAGTACCATACCACTTTTCTACTTTATTTTCCAATCTAGATTACTTGATCAAGTTAATACCCAAATACCCCCAACTTGAGGCACAACTAAAGTCCATGTTAAATATTCCCGGTATTGATATGGGGCAATTACTTGCCCATTATTTGTGTGCGACTTTTTCGTCTATTCAACATGATAAAATTAGAAGAAGCTCCCGATATTATCGAAGGTCAAGTAGATTTAGAAATTTTAAAACAAAACAAAATGTGGAAAAACTTGAACAAATTTTTAATATTATTAAGTTTTTAAAAGAAAACAAAATATCTGAACACAATTTGTTACAGGTTGAATATTTTAGTAAATACATTACAAAAACCAAGCAATATCTTAAAGTAATTTTAGCCCACATGACGAAACTTGGCTTTGTAGTTACTGATGAATTTAAAAAGGAAATAGTGGAAAAAGTTTTTACTAAAGTTGAATTAAAATCTCTTGATGACAAAGTCAAAAATCTTAAATCAACCGGATTTGTTAGTGACATTAAAGGAGTTGTCAAGCCAAAAAAAATTAGAAAAAGTAAGTCAAGAAAAGGCAAAAAACCAGTCCCTGCGATAGATGATACTGATTCTGATGAGGATATTTTTCAACCAGAACAAGTAAATGAAAATCAAGAATTAGAAACAGATTCTGAATCGGAATCAGATTCTGATGCAGAGCATGAAATTGAGGTTTAATTTTTTTATATTAGTAAAAAATATTTTCTTATAAATTTATAGGAATGGGTTTTAAAATTATAAAAACCATTGGTTCTGGTTCATTTGGAACAGTTTATCTTGTTCAAAATGATTCATTAAATAATTTTGCATTAAAACGTATTAATTTAAACGAACTTGCACACAATGATTTTAGAAGACAACTTCATGAAATTTCTGTGCTATTTTTTAACAAATGCCCTTATTTACTCAAGGGGCTTGATATCAACATTATAAACTCTCATTATTTAGATATTGTTACTCCATATTACGACGGCGGAACATTAGATAACTTTATTTCATTACATAAATCAACAGGTAGAAAAATTAATCCTGAGGTGATACTTGATTTATTTACTGATATTGCTATTGGGCTAAAATATTTGCATGCGAATGATATAATTCATCGAGACATTAAACCAGCCAATATATTGGTTGATCACAAATCAAATCCAAAAAGTGCAACCATTATTGATTTTGGTGTTTCTATTATTTTACCTGAAGGAAATTTTGATTACGCGCGTACAAAAATTGGTACTCCATACTTTATGTCACCAGAACAAGCAGAAGCTAATCGTAAATATAATAATAAGTGTGATGTATGGGCTTTAGGATGTATCTTGTATGAAATGGTTACATTAGAAAAACCATTTCAAGCTCACTCAATTCCGGCACTCCAACGTAAAAAATCGTTAGGTAGCTTTAAAGAAATTTCCAATCCTGATGGAAATAAATTACTTGGGCTATTCGGTAAAATTATTTCCATGTGTTTAAAAACTTCTGATTTGTCCAGAGCAGGGATATCAGACATACTTGATTTAATTGAATTAGAAACCAATTGTAAAATAAACCAAAAAATTCAAAGAAAGATGAATATACCGGCTTGTTTTAATAAGGCTTTTGTTGGGAAAGCAGATATAATTAGTTGTGCGAGTGCAATTAAAAGATATATTGATTATAAAAAACCAGAAATTGAACCTGTTGTTAATCCCAATGTGAAATTACCACCATTGGTGCCATTGCAACCATTGGTGCCGGTGGTATTACAAAAACAATTGGATGTGCAAAATCCAGATCCAATACCTGAGCTTAAAAGATGTTCCAGTCCAGTAATTGAGCCAAAAAAATTACCTCCGATTTTATTACCAGTTATAAAACCAACCCAATATGCCAGACAAAATCATTTGTTACGTGATAATATATACCCACACAATGGGAACCAAAATAACCTACCTAGAATAGTTGTACATCAACCAAAACCTAGAAATAATATTTTACCACCTGTTTGGAAAATATAATAAACAAACCCAATAATTCTTATAAATCAATTTCAGTTTGTTTGGGTTTAGGTTTTGTTTATAAATTAAAATTGAATAATTATTTTATTATTTTTGGTTTACATATATTTAATAATGTTTGGCTTTAGTAAAACTGATAAATTAAATGGTTTTAAGTATGAAAAGGAAGTTTTAGAATTAATTACTAATGTTACTTCAAGTTTAAATCAAAAAATTACAATGTTAGAATTACAAAATCAACAGCTAATTTTACAAAATCAAGTGATATTAAATGAGTTACAATCAGTAAAATTACAATTATTTGACAATGTTGATAAATTAGAAAAAAGAATTACTGATTTTACCGACAAATGGCATCCAATAATGACAGAAAACATTATAAGAATTAAAAATGAATTAGAAAAAACAATAAAAGAAGCTGAAAGAACTGACATTAATAATATTAAAAAAGAGTTAATTGAGAACACAATTAGTATTGTTAATAACTTTAAAAACAAAGAAGCTCTTAGTTGCTTAATTGATAGACCAGCATATAATGAAAGCATCGTTAAAATATCAGATATTAAGGAATATATTGATGAACAAAATAGTATTTTTGAGAAATTTTTTAACAAAAAATATGTTAAAGGGGAAACAGGTACTGGATGGAATTTTTATCCAGGAAAAGTTTATAAACATAAAATTAAAATAGTTGATGAAAATAATAATATTTTAATTGATGGAAATTTAAATAATAATAATTATTATGGGTTTGAAATACCAGAAGAATTTTATAAACCAAGTGTTATTAATGATTTAAATAAGTTTGAATTATTAATTAAACATATTCCAACACTTAGACTTGCATATTCTGGTCAAATGACACCATGTTCAGGACAATTTGTTTTATAAAATAATGTAGTATTATTCCAAATGCTCAAACATAGTTAAAGCATTGTTATTATTAATTATTAATGACAGACAGGTTTTGCGATAAATGTAATGAATCTCATGATATTTCTATGTTTTTTAAATGTAATAATAAAAGCTTAATGGCAAATGGTGAATATAAAGTATATACTGTTTACCGATGTAAAAAAGTATATACTTGAAAAACAAAAAGCACATAATGAAGCTAATAAAGAAAAATTATCTGATAAACAAAAAAAATACTATAACAACAACAAGGAAAAATTTGCAGAAAAATCAAAAATATATCGAGAAGAAAATAAAGAAACAATAAAAAAATTAAAACAAGAATACCATCAAAAAAATAAAGAAATTATATCACAAAAAAAGAAAAATGATTCAAAGACGTTTGATGGGTTTTTTACAAGAATGATTTTAAAATCAAAATACACAGATAAGTTAAAAAATTTTGAACAAATTTGTGATGTTGATATAGATTACATTAAAGAAATGTTAAAAACACAAAATAACAAATGTTATTTTTGTAATCATGATTTAGTTTATGAATGTACAAGTAATAAACTAAATCAGGCATCAATTGATAGAATAGATTCAAATAAACCCCACATAAAAACAAATATAAGCATAACTTGCATATTTTGTAATCACGCTAAAAACATAAATAACAATGAAACTTATTTTGAATTTATAAAATCACTTAAGACTGGTAAAGTAAATAAACCCAATAATGATGATCCTAACGGTAAAATGAAACTTTATTTATTAAATTTACAGCATAGTTGTAGAACAAGCGACAAAAGAAAATTTAAAGATATTGACACTAGCACAATTATTACAAAAGAACAAATAAAACAATTAATAGAAAAACAAAATAATAAGTGTGCGATTAGTGGATTGCCTTTAATTCCGTCAAGTATTAATATGTTTCCATATAAACCATCTGTAGATAGACTTGATAACACAAAACCCCATACACTTGATAATTGTCAGATTGTTTGTCTTGCAGTTCAATTTGGAAAGTTAACATATGACAATCAATATGTTATAAATTATTTAAATGAAATTAAAAATAATGTCAGTAATGAAATTGAAGTTTAATTAATTATGTTTTTAAATAAATATTTTTTTATAAATTTAATTTTATAAATCAATATCCATTTGTTGATTCTTTTTATTTTTTTCTTTATGGCCTTTACTACCAGCTTTAACCGAACTTAATGACATGTCAGAGCTGGACATTGGATTAAACAGACTCTTTGTTTCCATTGTATCTTGTGATTTTTTATGATCATCACCTAACAAGGTTTGTATTGGTTCTTGTGGAGATTCGTCATCATCAGATTCATCGTCTGAATTGTCTTTGTATCCGTTATTAATACCATCAATTTTATAGGTATCAAAATCCCCGTCATTTAATTTGGATAAGTGTTCTAGTTTGTATTTGAGTGTACCGCAAATAAATTCTTCTATAGTTCCTTCACAAAACACTACCTTTTGGATGGCTGAGGTTTTTGCGCCTGCCCGATGAATACGACCCAAACACTGAATAAAATCCTGTGCACTCCATGTTGGACTAATAATTGATACGCGCTGATGAGAACCAAGAAGGTCATGCAATGAGACCCCAGTTCCACCTGCTTTTATGTTGAGAAGTATGATGGTCTTTTTATTAGCTTGAAAATCGCGAATGTTTTGATTGCGGTCTTCAATAGATTGTTCCCCATGAACCACACAGTCAATATCCAATTCATCAGCTATAGTTTTTAAGGTTTCGTTATAATTTAAAAACACAACTGATGATTTGCCATCAACAATATTTTCTTTAATTAGTTGAACAAAGGTGGGAACTTTTAGCAATTCCACTGCTTGTCGAGCTCTGATGATTTTAGGCAAAATATAAACAGCATCAGCTGCCTTGGCTTTAATATCAGTATAAGCGTCCTCGATAATTTTATATTGTTCAGCAATTTTGTCCGCATTAGTCATTTGATAACAATTGGCTCTGATATCATTAGCTGGAAACATATCACCCAAATCCTTAATTCGCATTCTCCCACCGTAATTTGGAAATAGTTTTTTGTTTAGAGCAATAGATTCATCTGTTTTCAATTGGGCTGCTAACTTTTTAAGCCAAAAGGGAAATTTCCTGGGATAATCGTAAAAGCCCATTAGGTAACCAAAGTTTTTGAACAATTTAATTTTGTCAGCTAATGTTGCACTTAACATAATAACTTTATTATTTACTCCTTTCAAACTCAAAAGTAATTTAGAATGTAAGGTTTTATCGTTTTTACATCGGTGTACTTCATCCAAAATCACAATATGATTAGGTTGTAAAAGCCATTCGTATGTTTTGTCTTCGGAATTAAAAAGTACAAATGGGTATGATTCATGATTTTTTGAACTAAAAGAGGTATTAATAACTTTTTCATAGTTAATAATATTTTCTGGGGTTATTTGAAAATATTCACATACATTGGTCCAATTTTCAATCACACTCTTGGGACAAACAATAATCGGTTTTAACTTGAACTGTTTGCAGATTGCGAGCGAACAGTATGTTTTACCAGTACCCGTGTCTGAAGCATCAATAATAATATTTGAATTTTCAAAAGCAAATATCATGCTTAAACAATGTGGGATTTGGTAATTTAATAACTTGGCTATAATATCTTGGTCCATTATATATTGGATAGTAATGGGATTTAACTTATAATTTATCAATATTTTTAAAAAAATTTCGCGTCCCAAAATATATACAATACTTACAATATTAACCAAAAAATACACATATAATTATTAAATGTTATAATTTTACATTGTATAACAATATTTATTTTAGTTATATTATTAAATAATTAATTTTCCCATGCAACAAAATTGTATATTTTTTGTAAGTATTTGTCAATATTTTTTGCAATTTTGTCAATAAAAACGTCAGGAATATTTTAGTTATTGTTTTTTGTATATGAAAAATTCCATTTTTTGATAATAAAATAATACAATTTTATACAAGCCAAATAACTTTTAAATCAAAATTTATTTTGTCCCGCTTAAACAATTTGTGAGTCAACTTCACCAGTAAGTTTAGGTGTTTGATATTCAAAATGTAACTTATACTTACCGTGTGCGAATACTTCTTTAACACTTTCCCCTTGAGATACTTTAATTGCTAATTCTTCCATTTTTTCTTTTCCAATATAATCCGCAGTTAGAATTGTAGAATTGCCTAAATATAATTGGGATTGAAATTTTTTATATTCTTCTAATAGCAAATTAGTTCTATCGGTTTTTGGTTCAAGTTTATTATAACAGTTATATGCATGTTGTGGCACATACATATTAACATAAAAATTATATTTTCTAAATAATTCCATATTTTTTTCTTCCGCATAGTGTGCCATCAAGTTCCAATATCCAACACGGTAGCCATTTTCTGCTCCCATAAGCCAATATTTAACTGCATTCGCTTTATCGCCTCGTTTCGAATAAAATACACCAAAATTACTCATGGCATTAGGTTCTCCTTTTTCTACAGCTTCAGTAAAATATTTAATAGCTAGTTTGTCGGAATTTTCTTCCTCTTCACCCATATAATAAACAGCTAAATTTCCGGCAGAAAAGCCTACATTGTGTGAGTAAGCATTAAGCAACCAGGCTAATTTTTCTTCTTTGGTTTCTGCAATAATTGACAAACTAATGTACCCATTATAATTACCAGCCTCAATAGCTTTGTTAAAGTATTCGCGTGCGGTAATCTTATCCGATTTTACCATCGAATACCACAAACCAAATATTTGCCAAATAATCGGATCCGTTTCTAAGAGACTAAAATATTCTTTGGGGATATTAGTTTGATTAAACAGAAAAACAAAAACCGACTCGTATTTTTCTGTCTTGAAAATGTCAGAAAACCAGGCAAACCTATCAATTTCTATATCATAAATAGTTTTATATGTCATTAAAATTGTTCTTACTATTTAATAACATATATATAAATCAATTTTTTGTCTGCAATGGTTTTAATTGTAAGCAGAGTGAGTATACTCGAAACAAATTGTTAAGTTTTCATTTGTTAAAGTTTCATTTAACACTTCGCCAGCTGCAACCCTTTCAGAAAATTCTTCCATTTTTTCTTTTCCAATAAAATCTCCCAAAAGTATTTTTGTGTTATGTAAATACATGTTGGATTTATACTTTTCGTACTCGGCTAATTTTATGTTAACTAAATCATCTTTATCTTCCACTTTATTGTACAAGTTATACATGTACCCTGGTAAGAAAATATTAACATAAAAAGTGTATTTGGCAAATAATTGGGGATTACTAACTCGAGCAAAATGCAACATTAAATTTAAATAAGCCATTTTGTATCCATGTGCTGCTGCCATTAACCAATATTTTATTCCATTTGATTCATCCCCATGGTCCACATAGTATGCTCCTAGATTATTCATTGCACCAGGTTCGCCACATTCAGCACCTTCTAAAAAATATTTAAGAGCTAAGTTATCGGATTTTTCTGCCAAGTAAAATAGACCTAAATTTACTCGAGCGCATTCAATATTATTTTCATAAGCAATTTGTAAATAATTTAATTTTTCTTCTTTTGAGTCAACAACATTTGATAAACTGAGATACGCATTGGCATTACCAGCATCAATTGCCCTTAAAAAATATTCCTTTGCTTTGGTTTTATCAGATTTCACCAACCAATACCACAAACCAAAAATTTGCAAAGTGATGCCGTCAATTTTAAAAATATTAAAATATGCATCGGGAATGTCAGTTTGGTTAAAAACATAGACAAAAACTGGTTCATATTCGTTGGTTTTAAAAATACTGCTAAAGTATTTCATATGTTCAACTTCTATGTCATAAATAGTTTTGTACATTATATACATAAAAACCATTAATAAAATAATTTAAGTATCAATTTTTTCCTAATATAACAAAATTATATTGGATTAACTAGCGCGACCTCAGGTGATATTTTCTTTTGTAACTCTTCAGATATTTTAAACGTCCAATAAAACCACACTTGAAAAATTTCAATAATTTTATTTGCATAAGCTGGATTAGTTTTTGAAAACTGTTTGAGCCAATTGATTAGTTCAAACTTGTCAGGAGCACAAGTTGTAGCCATTTGAAAAAATAATGTCCATCCTTGACAATATCCTTCAAAGAATGACTTTTGATAATTCGAGTTTATCCGATAGTTAAATACAAAATTAATTCCAATGTCATTTAATTTAATGTAAGTATATCCTAAAAGCCCGCAATAAAATTCCATTGTTGCATTTATTAGATTTTTGTAATTTGAAAATCCAAAAGCCGGATTATCAAAATACGATAAGGAACCATTTGAATCAATTAAAAAACATACACGAGTAACTTTATCAAAACAAACACAAACAGAATGACCAGCCTTGGATAGCAATGAAACAAAATCAACATCAAATGACATATATCGTTTAGTACTGGTTATTAACTTGTCTTCTAAACAAGTGGCATCAATAAAATCGCATAATAATCCATCATCAACTAAGTTAAAATGAAAAGGTAAACTTTCATCTGTAATATAATTAGTTTGTCCAAGTATTTCAATTACTTCCCCGTATGAAATTTTAAAAGTAAAAAATGTATCGGATAAATTCATTGCATTTATTGGATTGTTTGACATATGCATTTTTTGTTGAAAGTGAGTTGGAAGTCTTGAAATGGTTTCATAGATGGTTTGATGAAATTCTTCAAAATAATATGGATTAGTATCAGCGTCATAGATAAACTGTAAATGGTCTGGTACTTTGTCAATACATTGGTTTATATATTCATAATCACACATTGGATTCTAGATAATTATCAGTAAGCTTATTCCAAATCAATTTTTCTGGGTTTAAGGAAAAAACATTATAATTTAATATATAATAATGGACATTGTAAATTTAATATCAAACTACTATTCCACATGTATAGGAAAAAAACCGGTTGTTTTTGCTAAACCCAATTTAACTGGATTTATTAAACCAACTTTAATTAAACCTGTTTATCCTATTTATTTTACAAAATTTGCTCAACCAAAAATTTATGAATTATCCGACTTTATAAAAAATGAAGCCATTAAAAGAAAAAATGCCCAACATAAAACTTTACTTGATATGTTAAATAATGAAAAAAACCAGTTGGATAACAAAATAAATAAAAAAATTAATTCAATTTCAATGGAAAACATTATTGGAGCTGGTATAGTTGGTTTAGGTTTATGGGCTTTATATACTTATTCTGGTTATACTATCAGCATTTTGCCAACAAAATTAAAAATACATGGATAAAATATATTTTAATTTAACATTTAGCAGGTATTATATGCATAATTTTACCGACATTAAAAATACAACCTGAATTTACATCAACACCAAAATACCACATATACATATTTAAAATAAAAATTTACTCCACCTATATTAATTATTAACTTGATTTATTTTTATAATTTTATCAGTTGTAAAAATACATCCCGAATTTATATCAACAGTAAAATACCATAGATATTCATGAAATAAATTTTCTGCTCTTAATTGTTCCTGTATCGAATAATAATTGTCAAAATATACTCCATCGTATTGACTAGCGACTTTGCACCAATCGATATTTATACCATGGAAAATAATATTATCCAAACAAAACTTTGAACTCAACCATTTGAGTTTTTCTATTGAATCTATAACTAGTATATTAGTAAAATCAATTGATAATTCATTAACTATAGCTGAATCTTTTGAAAGAAACAGTTCTTCCGATTCACACCAATCAATCCATTCAGTATTTTTGCTGAACCACAAGCCTTCAGGTTTGGCAGAATCTTCGTTTTGAATATATTTTTTAAACTTGAGTGTAAATGGCTCTGTTGAATAATGAAAATATTTATTTTTAATGTTGGAATTTGTGTTTTCCATTAGATTTAATTACTGATAATTATTGCTTAATAAAATCAATTTTTTGAACTGGTCTTTTTAGCACCGGTTTTTGTTCCTTTTTTAGTACCGGCTTTTGTTCCTTTTTTAGTTCCAACTTTAGAACCTTTCTTGGAACCAGCTTTAGAACCTTTCTTGGAACCAGATTTAGTCCCTTTTTTAGTACCGGCTTTAGAACCCTTCTTGGAACCAGCTTTAGAACCTTTTTTAGAACCTTTTTTAGAACCAGCTTTTTGTTGACTTGGTTCCTGCTTTGCAGGGTCAACTTTAGTTGGAATAAATACTGGCATCATTATAAACCTTTATATAAAAAAATTTAATAATATTAAATAATTTATTTCTAAATTGTTATAAATGTCAACAGTCCCAACTGTAGAATCAGTTATCAAACATACAGGAACAGTGCTTCAATATACAGAGTCAGCCGTTAAAATAGTAGATTCAACTTTAACCACAACTATAATGTATGTTGTTACTTTTTTTGTTCATCAGTCAAAGCAAATTTTAAAGTTTCTCATTGAAAAAAATATTATTTCAGCCGGAATTGCAATAATTGTTGGTAGTCAAGTTGGACAAATTACAGGAGCTTTCGTTGAAAATCTTTTGTCCCCATTTATTAATTTGATACTTGCTGGCGAAACAAAACATTTAGAAGATTATCAAATAGAAATGTATGGAGTTTATTTTAAAGTTGGAAAATTTTTATCAACCCTTATCCAATTTACAATTAACATGACAATGGTTTATTATATATTTAAAGTAACTCAGCTTAGTAGTTCTGGATTTAATGCATTTCTTGGTCAATCAGCAGCAGCTAATGCAGTAGCGATGGGTCAATAAAATTATATTTTGAATCAAATTGTTGTAAAGCACGTAGTGTATGAGTAAGAAATTTATCATATATTTGATTCTGTTCTAATGGTTTACATTGTGCTAATATTGGCAATAAATTGTGAATTTTATTTTTGTCTCGAGTATGTCTAATTGGAAGAAATGCAAAAACAGTGTAAGCAATTGGTTCTGTTAAATAATATTTGTTTTCAATCCAAATGTTACTAAGTATTTCCGCTTTTTCAGTATAAGCAGGAATATCAATTTGATTTTTAATTCTTGAAATATTTCTAGAAAATTGATCTAATAAAATTATATCTGTTATTAATTTTATTGGACCAACACAATGATAATTTTTCTTGTTAAAATTAATAAATGTGTTAACCATTTCCTGATAATATTTATTATAAATTTCCCTATCTAATTCTTCATTACTGGTAAACCACCATTTTCTAAATTTAAAATTATTTCCAAACCAAAATTCTAAAATTGAATTGGAATTGTTTGAATCTAAGTTATTTGATTTATTTAAGTCATTTAGGCCATTTGATTTGTCCATTAGAATATTTCCAATAAATATTTTACGATAAATTAATCAATTTTTAATTAACATTTGCAACAAGTTACCATAAGTCTTGATTACAAATATCACAGTAAAATGTAGTACGATCATAACAACATCTATCTGGTATCTTATTATGCTTACAATTGTTAACTAATGTTTTAGAATATTTTTGTATATTGGTTCTGTGTTGGTTTATTTGTTCTTCTAAAAATCTTATTTGTGAATATTCATCTTTAATAAGTTTTTTAAATCTGTCTATTTCTTCTTTATCAAAGTAAACCTTGTCTTCATCGTAGTTTGATTTTCTTTTTTTCTCGGTTGTTAATGTAGAGTCCATTGAAATATTTAGCTACTAGATACCATAAAATTTAAACATCAATTTTTTTTTGAAAAAGTTGATTTTTTAAGTGATTGACTCAGGAAAGAAGTAGTTTTACAATGTCATTATTTTTACATCAATACAATCAAGCTCAAATGCGAAATAAATTTTGTAACACTGAATTAAGTTTTGAAGAGGAAATTAAAACAATTAAAAACTTATGGATTGGAGGAAATAGCGATATTAACAGCATCATCAAAATGTTACAACAAAAAAAATATCAAGTTAAAATATTAGGTGAAGAGCATGTTATGACTTTTTCATTGAAAGAAGTTGAGAAAAAGTCTTTATTTTTATTTTCTGCCGACAGACCGATGAAAAGTTTTATATTAAGTGCAATTGAATATTTTAATCGGGGAAATTCCCAATATCCAGTTTCTTCTTGGCAAGCACAATTTGATGGTACAGATAAATTAGTTTTGGTTAATTTTGGAAAAGTTCCAAGTGGTAATTACATATTTAATAAGTATGTATATACTTTTAATTACTTTGAATTAAAAATAGCCAAATAATTTTTCCAATAAAATTGAAGAATAAAGTATATTAAAAACATATTTCTTTACATATAATAATCTCATGAGTAAATCAAAAACAAAGACTCTGGAACTTGATATAAATTCAAAACCAATTATTTTGGTAGACACATCTTATACATCATTTTATAGATTTTTTGCCACAATCAGGTGGTATAGTTTTTCACATCCAGAAGAATTTGCTAAAGTAAAATCAGACAATAAATACGATTGGACAACCAACAAATTATTCATGGAAAAATATGAAAAAATGTATTTGGATTCAATTATTAAACTAGTAAAAAAAAAAATTTTTGATAATTCAATAGTAATATTTTGTATGGATTCACCTAAAGAAAAATTATGGAGAACTCAAATTCAGTGTGATTACAAAGCAGATAGAGCAGACATGTCACTTAAACATAACTTTAAACCAGTATTTGCTTATACATACGATACAATGATTCCTCAATTCATCAAGTCAAAACCAGAATCAATCCATAAATTGCGTGTGGAATCGATGGAAGCTGATGATTTAATAGCTATTATTGCCATGTATTTAGAAAGAACTAACTCAACCAGACCAGTTTATTTGGTATCGGGAGATGCAGATTTTTTACAACTTGGACGAGATAACTTAACTTTTATTAATTACAAAGCAAAGAAACCAATTGTATTAACAAAAGCTGAAGCCTTAAATGCACTAAGAGAAAAAATTATTACAGGTGATACATCTGATTGTATTCCAAGTATATTTCCAAAAGGTAAACGGGCTAATAAAAAACAAATACTAGAATCAGATGATAAACTTGATGAATATTTAAATGCTAATCCTGAAGCAAAGGCTCAATATGAAATAAATAAAAAAATGATTGACTTTACAAATATTCCAAAAACTTATGTAAGCAAAGTGGAAAAACTATACAAACAATTGGTTGTGTAGGTTGGGTAATTTAATAAACTAAACCAGTAGAAATTATTTTATTTAATTATTAAAATCAATTGAATAAAATAAACATTTATACACTTATAGTCCGAGTAATTTAGATAATTCTGCAATTTCATTGTCAACACGTTCAAGATCAATATCAATGTTGCCACCAGATAATCTAAAATTAGGATTAGCTGACATTTGTGCAATAATTGGTGCTAATACTTGGGCTTGTTGAGGTGTAACTTGTAATGTAACAAGACCAGATTGACCAGGTTGAGCAAAGCCAGAAACTGAATTAGTTGGGTTGGCCAAGTTAATTAATTGAGGTACAGGTTGGGGATTTGACACATATTGTGTTGGTTGAGTATTAGTTCCAAATAAACTAGAAGCAAGAGATGCCAAACTTGGAATACCATTTTGAACAGGTTGAGGCTTTATAATAACAGTAGTATTCGCAACGGGTGTATCAGATTCAATGTGTTCAAGTAAACTATCAGAGTCAGAATCTGTTTTTTTCTTTTTATCTTTCTTTGGCTTTTTACTTTTTGATTTTTTTTTACTTGACTTTTTTTTAGGTGATTTTGTTTTGCCTTTTCCGCCTTCTGAATCATAAGAAGATTCAGAATCAGAACTAGCAAATAAGTCAAGTATTGAACTAGTGTATGCGGTTGATGAAGATTCAGAATCATCGACAGTATCAACAAGCATATTTGCTAAACCATTTATTTTAATTTCATTTGAACCACCAAGCTTTTCCATAAAACTTATCAAGTCTTTATTATTCATATATTAACAATTAGATTTTTTGAAAATTCTATATTAATTTTACAATTTTACAATTTTACTAAATTATACATAATAATATTATTTATAATTTGCTAAGTTAATAAAACAAATTTATGCAAGAGCATGTGATAAAGCCTCACCAATAGTTTCAATTGCAATAACTTTTAATGTGTCATCAATTAATGTAGGATTGCGTTCTTTAATTAATTTAATGTCTTTTTCGTTTTCACTTGGATATAGTACCAAAGTAACGCCAGCCTTTTTGGCACCTTCAATTTTATTTTCTAAACCACCAATTGCGGTTACTTGTCCTTGGAGATTAATTTCGCCAGTAATTGCAACATTGTGTTTAATTTTTTTACCAGTTAACATAGAATAAATAGCACAAGTAATTGCAGTACCAGCACTAGGGCCATCTTTAGGAGTAGCGCCTTCTGGGCAGTGAATATGGAGACCCTTGGGTCTTTCTTTTAATTCTACAAGCAATTTATCTTGTTCTTCTTTAGTTAAATAGTTAAAAGCAAGTGATGATGCAACTTGAGTTGATTCTTTAATCACGGTTTGGAGGTTACCAGTTGCTTTAACTTCAAGTGGTGTAGATGAAGGTACCCATAGAATTTGAATAGGCATGATTCCCCCACTTGCTCCATCAGAAGTAGCATATAGACCATTAATTATTCCACATGAGTCCTGAGTATGAATTTTTTCAGGAGTAATTTCACGTTTGTATTTGAGAATTTGCTTAATGTTATCTTGACTAACATGAAAGGGAAGATGAACTTCGTTGTCTCCTAGTTTTGCTTTAGTTAAGTTTGCAATGTTAACTTCTCTACAAACGCTGTACAGTAATGACTTGAGTTTACGAACTCCCCCTTCATGAGTCCAGTTATCAATCATAAATCTAATAGTGTCATCATCTACAACAACATCACCTGGATTTAATCCCATATCTTTCATCATTTCTGGAAGCAAATAGTTTTGTGCAATGTGTAGTTTTTGAGCAATCATGAGATATTTGGTTTCCACAGTAGTAATGCGGTCCATTAAAATAGGATTAACATTTGATGGGTCATTAAAACTGAAAATCATTGTAGCTCTTGATAAGTCAATATCAATACCATGGAAATACTTGTCTCTAAAGTGAGAATTTTGTACGGGGTCAGTTAAATGGACAAGAATGTTGGTAATTTCATCACCTTTATGAGTTTTAGAAATTTTATCTAATTCATCAAAGTAAATAATTGGGTCCATGCACTTGGCAGTAATTAGACCATTAACAATACGACCATAAATTGAACCTTCATAGGTATACGAATGTCCTTCTAAGAAGGAAGAATCTGTAGCTCCACCTAATGAAATAAAAATAAATGGTTTATCCATCGCTTTGGCAATACCTTCTTTAATTAATGTAGTTTTACCATTGCCTGGGGGTCCGTAGATTCCAAGCATATTGCCTTTGGATTTAGGATTACGAATTTGCTGACCCATCATTTGGATGATTTGGCGTTTGGCTTCATCATGACCATATGCTGCATTATTCATTGCAGTTTCCAATCCATTTAAAAATCCCATAACTTTTTTAGGTTTGATGTCATTTAAGTTAATTCCCTTGTATTTACCAAAAGGAATAGTCATAAGAGCATCAAACCAAGCACGAAGTTTCTTTTCGGGAAATCGTGAGGACATTAAAGTAGTGTATGTTTTAAGAATATGATTTTTTTGTGCAATACTTAGGGGCATTTCCATAATTTGAAATAAAATGGGTTTATTACCTGATTGAAAATTATTAATTTCCTTAATGTGTGCCATTATTTCTTTACGTTCTTTTTCGGGAAGTTTACTATAGTATTTAACTATTTCATCTTCACCTTCATCTTCTTGGTTCTTAAAAATTTGATGAATAAAATCTTTTGATTCTTTGTTACCTGTCTTTGGGTTAATTGATTTAGTTTCATCTTCTTCATCCCAAGTATCAGCATCTGAATCTTCATCAGAATCATCATCCATGTTGTTATTATCTTTTTCATCATCGGATGACTCATAAGCAGAATCATCTTCATAGTCTTCATCTTTATCTTCTTTTACATCATCTTCTTTTTTAGATTTTTTAGGTGCAGGACCAATAAGTTTTCCAGCAGATTTTCTTGCTTTTTCAGATTTGATGCGACAATATTTAAGACATTCAGCAAATGTTTTAGCACGATTTTCAGTTGCATAAGTATTAACCTCGCCAATAATATCAACACACACAGAAAGTTCAGCAATTAAAGCCAAACGAATAATATCTGGTAATTCTTTTTTTAGTTCAGGATCAGACTTTAAAGCAGTATTGAGTTGAACAAAAGTTTCTTTGAGGTTTTTAAGAAACTTGGTTAATTCACGTGCTTTAAATTTAAGAATGTCCTTATCTAAGTTTTCCAAACGTTCAAAGGCAGTTTCTTTCAAATCAAAAATTACATCATTAAAACTAATTTGATCGGCATGTCTTTTGCGACCGGATGGGTTTCCAGTGTTTTTATTTAAATAATTAACAAAGTTATCTACGTCATTTTTCATTATATTATCCATCTTTTATCTTAGCCAATATAAATAACAATTTTTTTTATAGTTTCAATTATTTTTATATAGGATGGGGTTTAAACAAATAATTATTTCTAGTCTAATGTAATGGGAATTGAGAGGTTTTTCTCAACGGTTAACCGTACTTTTGATATTATAACTTCGGTAGATTTGTCAAACTCCGATGAAAACTTAGATAACACAACTTTAAATAATAGTAAATATTTACTATTAGATTTTAATTCAATTATACACCATACATCAAGTAAATTAATTGAAGAATTAAATCAATCTCGCAGTAAAAATTCTGAATATAAAAATTTATCTTTAGATGACATCGAATGGATGATTATTCGTGAAGTAAATAAGTTTTTAATTTCAATACTTGAAAAAATTAATCTGGAAAAATTAAGTTCAGTTTATGTTGCACTAGATGGTGTACCAACATTTGCAAAAATAATTGAACAAAAAAAGAGAAGATTTGTTGGAGATTTTGTTGAAAAATTATTAGAAAATTATTCGTTGCCAATTTCTTGGAGTAAAAACAATATTAGTCCTGGAACCGTTTTTATGGAAAAAATACACCTGTACTTATCAAATATTAAATCAATTGTTAAAAATAAATTAGTAAAAAAAACAGACATGATATTAAAACCAAAAGATTATGAGTTTTTTACAAAACTTGTACACTTTGATTATTCAGATACTAATATTCCGGGTGAAGGGGAAATGAAAATCTACGATTTAATTTCGAAATTACCAAAGGATGGGAAAATATTATTTTATAGTCCTGACGCGGATGTTATGTTATTATCAATGATATCAACACATTCAAATTCAATTATTGTGCTAAAGTATGATCCAAATGAAAATATATTAAATTTAATTGATATAAAATTATTAAAAGAAACAATTTATAACTACTGTTTGGAAAGAATTACTGGGTCAGTAATTGATTCAATTCAATTAAATAAATTAATTAGGGATTTAGTATTTGTGTTTACTTCATTTGGTAATGATTTTTTGCCAAGATGTGAATCAATACAAACAAATCAAGATTTTTTATTTTTAATTGATATGTATTTAATAAACTTGATAAATTATGGACACTTAATTTTGGACACGGAAATTTCCAATATAAGTTTTTTTAATTACTTGAGTTTAATTGGAACCCATGAAAAACGTCTATTATTTAGAAATGCTTATCTTAATGTTAACCAAAATTATTCTTATGCAAACCAAAAAAACTTTTACTTGGATTTATTGGCATTTAAATCAATTGATTTACAATCAGATAGTTCTAAATTAATTAGTAAAAAATTTGCAGACCCCTATTATAATTTTTATAATAATATAATTCACTATATTGACCCGGGTAAAATTACTAGCCTAATTGAGAAACATAAGGAACCAAAAACAAAAAAATTTCATGGATGTCTTGAATTTTACTTATATTCTAGAGATAAAGTTTACAAGATATTACAGGAAGCTTTAGAATCCGATTTTCCAACCAATGCGTTATTTACATTAAACCTTGAAAATATTGATAACAAATATGAAAAACTAAAAACTACTCAGTTTGAATCCAAAATAAAAAAACATCTGGTAAACATGCGGGATATGAGTCCAAGAGAGCGAGAATTATATATGATAAATAATAAACTTGATAAATATTATAGTTTGTTTAATCCATCAAATGAGTTTTTTCAAATGATTTTGTCAACTAGAAAAGTAAATGACCTGTTTTATTATCAAAAATATTTTAAAAATCCTGATAGAAAAAACCCAGTTAATGCTTATTTAAAAGGTTGGAAATGGTTGTTTCAATATTATTTTAACAGAACTAATGGGTCTAAATCTCAACTTAACATTGATGAAACTTGGTATTACCCATATTACAAGGCCCCATTATTTGAATCAATTGTTTCTTACTATTCTCCAAGTTTAATAGATACAAATTTCAAACCAGTTGAACTAAATATATCACCACTAACTCAATTACTGTACATTACACCGGTCAGATTAGCTGATTTGTCCAAACCAGATTTTTATAAATTATTTGCTGAATATAAATCAAATAAGTTTACTGATGAAAATTTCATAAAAAAAATTAGAGGCTTTATAGAAAAACATCCACAATATTTTTATAATTTGGATGAAATTTATACAGGGATAAAAACAGGTAGCATAAAAAAAAATATATTTGATTGTTCAAATTCTGCTTTTATTAGTAAATGTCATTACTATATATTAGATTACGTTGTTGATATAAAACAATTTGCTAATAAATTAAGTGGAATTGAAGATACAGCTCCGGTTAAATCAAGAACAAAATCATTTTAAACGTCTTTAAACTTATTATATAGGTCATTAAGACGATTCAATTTTCCAATAACCTTAAATTTAATTAAACCATAGTTATTAACTAATAGGTTTAATAATTTATCTGTTTCAGGTTTTTTCATTTTAATAGCATCAGGATTAACTTTATTGTGTTCCGCCATTTTAAAATATTGTTTAGCTTCTGTGTACTCAAACTTTTCTGGAACCGTATATCCCAAACTTTTAATTTCTTCAAGGGTTTTATCAATTGATTTATGTTTAATGTAAATTGAATATATTTCATTTGCCTTTATTTCAGACAAGTTTGGACAGTAATCACAACCAAATAAAATACAGAGTTCAACAAATTGGTCATATGTTAAATTTAGTTTTTCCAATACTTTTTCTAATTCAATTTCCAAAGGAATTTTCTTGCTCGATGTCAAGTTTCGAATAATTCTTGGAGAACCAAATGTTAAAATATCCATATCTTCGGTTAAAACTGCGTAGACCATATTGGCTTTACATAAGTAAGATAATTGCGAATCTGCTTCTTGTGGTGCATCAATGAATGGAACACCCATTAACCCAAGCAATTCTCTGCACTGATCAGTTTGTTCCCGTGAAATCCACACACTCCGTTTAAGATATTTAATTTTATCCGATTCAGTTTGTGCATCTGATAATTTTTCTAATGCTTTTTTTCTTACTTGTTTTCTTGCATCTAAAATTTTTTGTTTTAATTGTGGAGGTTTGCCATCAAAAACAAAAACTGGAATAATTCCTTTTTCCAAAAAGCTAATTGTTTTATTAAATAAGCCCAGTATATGCGAAGTAATATCGCCTTTATCATTAGTTAAGTCAGAACCAGAGTTTCTAATTGCAATTACAACTTGATACATCAAAATCGAAATATCAATAGCAATTTTTTTACCATGGTATTCGTTGTGTTCTTTTTCTTTAATTATATCTGGATGTTCTGACAAAAATTTCAGTAAATTTTTTATACCCATATCAAGGTTTAATTATTAATAAAAATATTCCTTTTAATCAAAAACTAATCAATTTTTTTTAGTTTAAATAAATTAAACAAAAAAAATATTAGCGGGCAATTGAGGAACTAGTATTGTTTTGGTAGTTAAGTAAATTATTATACAATATTAATTGTTTTTTAGAAAGCAAACACTTACACTCAGATTTAAAATTTAAATTTGGTTCATAGTCCCTTTTGAATAACTGAAGTAAAAATTCCCATTAATAATATTCAATTAAATAAAAATATTTTACGTTTTCAATTTTTATTCTTGTAATTTAAATTTTTTAAAAATCATTTAAATATTTTAATTCTAATTATATTTTTTTCCTAACCAATATATAATGATATTTAACGTTGTATCACCTATTGTTGCAACCATTGATGGAGATTCTTTAAAAGACGCCATTAAAAATTTTATTAAGATTAATCACAGTCTTAATATTACCGACATGATTATCAGAGACCAATCTAACAATATTCAAGCTAAAATTAATTATTATAAACAAGATGGTCGCAATAAAGTTGGCATCAACATGTTTCCCGTTGGTTTAGAATATCCAGTTCCAATTGTAACTAACGATACTTTTATTCCCCAAACCATCGTGCAACAACCAACTAATTTATGGCCCTTGTCTCCTATTCCTCTTAGTCCTTTAGGATTTGCACCTTTTGTACCTTCTGTTGTAAATATTCCAACCAATCTTTAATCAGATTCATCAAAAATTTGTTTTTCAATATCTGTAATATGTGAATTAATTATGTGATATAACTTAATTTTTTCTTCTATTGTGGTAGCATTTTTAAAATTAGAAACTAAATTATTTAAATCTTGTTTCTTCTTTTTTTTTCCTTCAACTTGTCCAGATTCATTTTTAACTACCTGAGAAACTAACTGAGATAATTTTTCTTGTTCTTGACTTATTTGTTCACGTAATTCTTTCATTTTTTCAACTCGTTCTGTCCAGTTTTCAATTGATTCTAATTGATTTACTTGGGTTTCTAATTTTAAATAAGTTTCTGAACTTACAGATCCATTGTTATTGGTTAAGCCATTTGACATTTGATAGTATTTGATTTTATTACCTTAAAATAAAACTAATTGTTTAAACGGTTTTCATTAAAATTACCCTTATTACCCAATTATTTTAATTTTATATTCTTGTTCTCCCCATATTAGTTTAACTGTTTGTCCAATTAACTCGTCTAATTCATCAGAATTTGTAATTTGAGTTTTTTTATTAAATAACTTAATTTCATTTGGATTTTTAATTATGACTTTGGATTCTAATTGAGTATATCTGTGCATGATATTTCCAATATCTTGTCTTAATTCATTTAACAATTGTGATTTTAAATTACTCAAGGAGTTAAATGTTTTATAAAGTTTTTCACTTAGTTTAGAATATTGGGATTGTTGTTCAGTAATCCCATCTAATAATTCCGATTGAATATCTTCTCTTATTAAATGTAATTTTTTAAGGTATTTCTTATTATGGTCGACAATAAATTGAGCAGCTAACGAAGGTGTTGGTGTGGAAATGTCGGCAACTAAATCTAATAATGGATTATCAACTTGATGACCAATTGCACTTAATGTGGGTAAATTAAAATTATAAACTGTTTCAATTAATTCTGGTTGTGAAAATCCAAATAAATCTGAAAAGCTACCACCACCTCTCATTATAATAACCAAATCATATTCACATTTATCTTCTTTAACTTGTTCTAATACTTCACAAATATTACCGGGGCAATCCACACCCTGTACAACCACATCAACAATATCATAATTAACTTTGGATTTATTGTTTTCCAAATTATAAATGAAATCTTGTAAAGCAGCTCCAGATGCACTTGTAATAACTAATATATTAGATAAAACTGGCACAAGTGATTTTTTCCTTGCTGGGTCAAAATACCCTTTGGATTCAAATTTTTTTTTAATTTTTTCGTATTTAACAAATAACTCACCTTGGCCCTCATTTGTAATAATTTTTTCCACAATTAAATTTAAACTTCCAGAACCCCCATAAAAATCTAATTTACACTCCATGGTAATTTTTTGTCCCTCGACAACTTCATCTTTATTAATATTTTTAAATTTCCATATAATTGATTTAAGATTATTAGTATCATCTTTTAATGTAAAATATAAATGCCCATTAGATATTTTTGGTTGTGATACTTCACCAGTTACTTTAATTTTTTTATTTGAAACAACTGACTTTAAATATTCAGTTAATTCACTTACAGAAAATACATGTTCTTTTGATGTCATTTATTAATAAATTAAAAATTTCTTTTTAAATATAATATGAACATAAACTTAATATTTGGATTAATTGTGTTGGTCGGGATTATATGGTTTTGTACCCGGTCTGATTTTTTAAAATCATTTGAATTATTTAACCCAGTCAGTAGCAACCAACAATATGGACCTTGGGAACAAGATTACAAGTCTGATAAGTCTGACCCTACCCCAGAATATTATTCACAATTAGACTTTAAAAAAGTTCCTACAATTAATTGTTGTTTAATTGAAAAAAAATATATACCCGATTCATCTGGTATGTATTTTGGTAATTTTTCTTACTTGTACACTAAGAAATCAGGTTCAGAATGTAACCCAATTCAATATAATTTGGATTCAAACACTCAAATACTAATTGACGGAGATAATGGATGGTCTAACGAATTTTGTACTATGGAGAAAGAAAAATTAGGTTCATGTCGTAATATAAATAAAGAATGTATAGATTTTGTTGACAAAAATTTTTGTAACAAATATAGAATGACATGGTCGGCAAAAACATGCCATCAACCACTTGAATATACTTGGATAGATCCAATTAAAATAGAATTACCAAGTAAAAAACCAACAGATGGAACTTTTAAAATGTTTTAACTTTATTAATTTGCCTGTTCCTTATTTAATGATTTTTCATATTTACTATACAATTTGAAAAATACATTTGCGATTAATTCTACGTTTGATTCGTTTGATTCTTTAATATCTTTTAAGTGCAACTTCATGGCAAGTTCCTTTAGTTTTAAAAATCCATATGAATGGAAAAAACTAATTGTATCAATTACCACATAATTACTAAAGTCTATTGCAATATTATATTTGAGAGCTTCAGCCAAAATGGTTTTAAAATGAAAATCAACATTATGTGATATAATTATATCAACATTTTTAATATCGGCTTTAAATGTTCCAATAACTTGTTCAGGGTCAACACCATTAGCACATGCAAACTCTTGTGTAATTCCATGATATTCAATTGTTTCATCTGGTATAACCATACATCTTGGCTTAACAACTTGTCTAATTGATTTTTCAACATGAAATTTGTTGTCTTTAAAAACACCAATTTCATAATTTAATACAACTAATCTTGCATAAGTATATAATTTTTTTTTATTTACTTCTCCTGATGAATGATGTAATCCATTAGTCTCAGTATAAACAAAGCATAATCTTTTTGACATTTTTATTAGGATACTATGGGATGGTATCTTTAATTATATTATATCAATTTTTTTTAATTCATTAAGAATTAATAAAAATTATATTGAAAACAATTTTTTTTAATTTATAAATCAAATTCATCAACTTCATCGAAATCTATTGATTGATAACTATGGGTATTTATAAAAACTCCAAATAATAAATAACATAATAAAATTCCCGCGATTATTAAAAAACAACCAAATCCAATAGCTTTGTCAGATTCTCCAAATAATAATAAGATTATTCCAAATATTATTATTATTCCTATAATACTGGTTGTAAATACTTTTTTAATTTGTTGGGTTGTCGTAATATCCATTAAATAAGTCAATATTATGACAATGAGTATTTGTATCAAATTTTTTAACAACTAACTTTCTGGTAGTATTGGATTTAATTGAGTTAGCATGTACAAAAAATTTTCCTTGTTTTGTTTTGCATAATATTAACAAGTTATGTTTATTGTATTTATTTGATTTTAATATTTTATCGAATAAATTATTTTCCAATTTTATTTTTAGTTTTTCTTTTGATAATCTGCCTTTGGTTTTTAAAAATATAGTTAGGTTTTCCCATGTTTTACGTTTTATACAAAACATTTTACATCCATTAGGATTTGGCGCTGGCATGTTTTCATAAATACATTTATCATTATCTGATGCAACTGTATATGTTGAAGTAGATGGAATATTATTTACATAAAAATCACCATACATACATGACTTAAAATCCCAATAGTTATTCTTAATGTACTTGTATAAACTTTCATTTTCAAAATAATCTTTTTGACTAATGGTTACTATTGTATATTTGATATCCATTAAATTCAATGCACTTATTGGTTTTAGAATTTTTTTTGCAAATTTTTTTAAATTATAAATTTGCCAAATATCCTTTAAAAGGTATTTAATAACAATATATAAAATGAGCTACTACTTAATTGATTTTTCAAAAAAGCAAATAGATTTTAATTTTGATAATTTAGTTATTGGAAAAAAAATTAAATTAGATCAAGATAATTGTAAATACTATTTGTATTACCAAACAGAACAATCTGAAACACCTTGTGAAATTTATGTAAAGCTACCAAAGTTAAGATTAATATACAACATGGCTAACCACAAATATGATAAAATATCAATTCCAATTTATCCAAATTGGGATTTAACAACTAGTACAATTGAATGGTTTAAAAAATTTGAATCTGATATTCAAGATTGTTTTTCTGAAAGCAAAGTACAAAGGGAATTTGTAAGTATTTTATCAAAAGCTAACACGCTAAATTTAATAAAATGCTACATTAATGATAATCCAAAAATTACTTCAAATATTGAAAATAAATCTATTGGTCTAGCGGATTTTAAAATTAATGGACAAATTGAATTAGTGATAAAACTTAGTTATATTTGGGGTAATAAAACAAAGTATGGATTATCATCAAGTATATATCAAATTAAATATCATGGACCACCCGAACAATTAGAAATTAATTTTATTGATCCTGAACCCCAAGTAAAAAAACCAAATATAGCCAGTATAATCGCTTCAAGTATTCAAACACATCCAACACAATCAGTTATTTCAACAATTTCAAATAAACCAGTTGAAAACGACAATCAAAAATCAGATAAACCGTTGCCACCACAAATGACAGTAAAAATGATTCCCACACTTAAAGACTTACAAAAAGCAATTAAAAGCTTAAAACCTGTAGATGATAATAACCAATAATTCTCCCCCATGAGCATTTTAAAACCAGAAGTGGAAGAAGGAAATGTAGAGTACAAAAGGGTTTTAATTAATATTGATAATACAAGATTAGAACAATTAGCAACCCAAATGAATTGGCGTTTAGCAGAAGGATCTAATGAAGCCATTTACTATTTGGGAGTAAATGATAATGGTTCAGTATATAATATGACGCAAGACGAAAAATATGAAACTCTTAATAATTTTAAGTTACTTGTTGGTAAAACCAACGCAGAAATCATTAGTTTCAATGAAATAGAATCAAATGGTGTTAAATATTTTAAAATCCAAATAAGAAAAACCAATCCAATTCTTCCAGAAATTCGAGTTTTATTACTTGGAGATTCAGAATCGGGAAAAACAACTTTTTTGGCTAATTTGTTATTAGGTAAAACATATAATGAAAAATCAGATTCGCGAATCTACCTGATGAATCACAAGCATGAACTTGAAAGTAAAAAAACATCATCTGTTAATTGCAACTATATTGTACATAACAAAGTTAAATATGCATTTATTGAAGCTCCTGGATATTCAGAGTATTCAAGAACAAAATTTAAATTACTTCTTGGTACTTGTCCGGATATTGTTTTATTGTTTGTTAACCCCAATGGATATCCAAATAAATTCGATAAATTTATTATAGACAATTTAGCGATCCCACATATTCCAATAGACATTTTTAATTCCAATTCTGAATTAAATTCACGAAAACAAATTAATAAAACAATTTTTTTTGAAAAAATAAGCAAAATAGTTAAATCGACCCATTTTAATAAATCCCATGTAAAAATAAATGTGTTAAATGTTTACCCACACAATGATTTGGGTATTGTTGTATCTGGATTTTTAGAGTCGGGAAAAATCAAAGTCGGTCAACAATTAACTTGGACATATCGAGACGAAACATCAACTTGTAAAGTTAATTCAATTCACATTAATTCAGAACCAACAAATGAAATTGCCACAAATCAAATGCTAACTTTATGTTTGGGAACAAACCATGAAATTAAAAAAAGTTGGAAACATGGGATATTATCAAGTAAAGAATTAAATGAAACTAAAAAAGAAATCAAATTTACTTTTTACAAATTTTCCAACTCCGCTAATTTACCAAATTCTGTTTATGGGTTTTGTTCAAATAGAATTGTTCACATATATAACATAAAATTTTCAAATGGTCAATTCTCAGGAACCATCAGAAATTATATCCAAGGAGATAATTTGGTTGTGATTGATTTTGAATCAACTAAGGGTATAATAAAGATATTTCCAAACTAAAAAAAATGAAAATAGTTGTTATTAATAATTCATATTTATTAATAATAATATATTTTAATGGGCAACAGCATTGCATCTGTTTATAATTTTCAAGACCATGTGTCGGGAAAATATTTTATAATTGAAAGACAATTAACCAATGAACCAATAAATATTAAATTTGGTGTTTGTGGAGGTGCAGGAGAACCATCTAACCCTTACAAAACCCAATGCATTAAAATTGACAATGAAAATCAGCCACATTCACTACTAACATTTTGTGAAACCCCAAATACTATAATTATGGATTTTGAAGATGACATTAAATTAACTTTAATGAAATCATCTAATGGAACAATAAATTATAATGTTAAAACAAATAGTATTAACATGACAAATGAACTAGATGATTTTCATAGAAGATGGATTAAACCTGTTCATATGGGAGCACCTGAATTAGATAAAATGGTCAGTTTTGTTAAATTACCCGATAATAATCCACAATAAAACTAAATAATTATTTTAAATTACCAATTAACTCTTTCTTCTTTTCCTCTACCCCATGCTTTATCAAAGTAATTAATAGGCATTGCTAATATTCTAACACCAGCTCTGTCATCTGGACCTTCTAATTCACCTCTAATGCACCAATTATTATCTTTATTAACAAATGTGTATAATTCAATACGTCCTCCCATCTTGTCCCAGTTACTGTCTTGGTTAAATCCGATAATGCCTAAAATCCATCTATCAGCATTATAAACACTTCCTTCAGGGTCTATAATAATTTTGTCGCCATTGTTAACATAGGAGTTTAAAATCCATGTGCGCATACCAATACCATCGGTTATTAAAGAACCATCAATAGATGTGTTTCCTCTTATATAATTTCTATTATCTTCCCAATCAAAGTGTGTTGTTCTTCCATCTTTTCTTGGAAATCTTACACCGTGTGATTTATTCATATCCATTAATGTACCTACTCCATGAACACCAACTCTAAATATCGGTGTTTCAGTATGAGCATCAACATTTTGAATATAAATTTTCTTTTTATCCCATGTATCTGTTTTTCCTAATGAAATATATGGATTATTACCGTCACCATTAATATGTAATGCGTGGTCTCCTGTATGACGAGTATATGTATGACCATCGTGATTAACTCCAAACATATCCCCAGCTCCTTGAGCATGAACTTTAAAATTACCATCACGATTAATTAAATAAACATTTTTATTTTCATCTGCCTTTGTTTTTAATCTGATATGAGCATCAGCAGCATTTTCAACTGACAATCCTAACCATTCGGGAAAATCCTTAGCATTTGCATCAGGGCCAATATTCATCCTACCCTTAATATTCATGTGTGCGGGAACAGTAAGTCCACTAGCTTGTATCTGAGTAGCAACCGCGGAAAGATTTCTAATTGCTTCAACATCTGCCATATAAATTTGTTTAACAGCTTCCTTTATTTGGTCTGTATTACCAACATCTGCCATTGATTCAACCTTATATAAAACAAAAATATAAGCAATTACAATTCCAAGTACTATTAAAAAAACTAAATCAGTTTTCATATATAAAATATTATATATTTTATTTGTACATATTAATTAAATATACAGATACTGACCCAATTACCCCAGACAAAAATGTCCCCCACAAAGTATCAACCCAAAACTCTTTTGCACCCCATTCATTTATTGTGGCCATATTTGTTCCATTATAAACTCCATAAATTACAAGACCAAGTAATGCAGATTTTATTATTATATTTGTGTAATCAGATTTTAAAGACTGGTTTAAGTTGTTTGTTTCTGGATGAACAATAAACAAATAAATACCCAAGGCTAATAACAAGTAGGCGAAACCACCTGCTAACCAAATATGTAAACCTTGTATTATAGGCTGTTTATTTATTCTTGCAAATTGAGTTTGATACATTGATTTATTTGCAAATAAAATAACAGGTAGATCAATTATAAAAAATAATCCAAGTACAATAGCAAAATGGAAAATTTTAATCATTTAATTGGTTTAGAAAAAAATGTCATTTGATACAAATTTTTTTAAAATTAACAAAGTTTAAAAAAATTGTGCGTCTTTAGCTTAGCTAAAGCCACAGAGCAAGGCTGTCATTTGATACAAATTTTTTTAAAATTAACAAAGTTTAAAAAAATTGAATTTTTAATACCATAAATATAGATTATTAATTGTAATGTCTACTTATAATTTTGAAGAAATGGTCAACGAAGCTTACCAATTACTGAATCCCTCAGATTCTGGTAGTTTATTAATTTTACCTGATATCATTGTTGATATCGACACAACCCGTTTACATTGGAAGAATGTCAAAGCATATCTCCAAGTCATTCGCCGTCATCCAGACTACTTTATGGCGTTTTTAAAGTATGAGTTTCCAGAATCCAGAAGAAACGACATAAACTGGTTTTCAGGTTCTAAATCCGACGGACTTGTAATTCAAGGGAAAAAACAGAAGAAACATGAAATAGTTGATTTGGCAAAGAAATTTGTTGAAAACTGCGTTATTTGTTCCGCTTGCAGAAAGCCAAATACAGAAATGGAAAAAATGCCAAACTATTATGAAATTAATTGTTTAGATTGTGGTTCAAAGAAAACTGTCACAATGAAAAAATAATTTCGATTTGATTTGTTTTATTTATATAATTTGTTAATTAGATATTAACAGTTATTAATAATTTTAGCTATAAATATTGTACACATAATAAAGCCTAATTTTAAGTGAAGTATTGTAAAGAGTTTAGCGCATTTGGATTGTGGCACAATGTCATACCCAAGTGAGAAAAACAATGTGTGTGAATAATAAAAGAAATCAAAATATTCAATTGTTTTTTGGTCTTGGTGAATATTTTTAAATGTGGTAGGATCATTTAAATAAAGCTTATAATATCCAAGCGAAAATATTATATTAATAATAAAAATAATTACAATTATTTCAGTAACTAAACCAGCTGGTATCTTGGATATTTTGTCAAGTATATGAGATGAATCAAGTTTTTCTAAAATTCCCATTTTTATTGTATTATATTTAAATGGAAAATTATTTTATAGTATTGAACAACAAAATTTATTATTAGTTTTTTTATCAAAATAATAATGAGTTGTACTTGGTGTTACAGTTGAATGTGAAAAACTTATTTCATATAATCTATCTTCCTCATCTGTATTTGCAAGTAGGCTTGATTTATCTTCTTCCATAATTATGGGAAAACTAACCAAATCTTTAATTTCAGTATTTCCAAAGTCAGTTCTTCCACTACCTCCACGCAAAGCCAAAACCAAATGTAACAATGTATCAGGTTTAATTGCAGTGGTTGATATTACTAAATCATCAGCAAGTAAATACCCATGTAAAAGTATACGTTGTTGGTCTGGGCTTATACCTTCCATTTCTTGGACTCGTGATTTGATTTGACCAATGGTATCAGTTTGATTAACATTTATGGTAATAATTCTTCCGTTTAATGATTTGAGTTTAATGTCCATTATTAGATTTGATAAATTAACTTTATGTGCAAATAATTTTCAATTTTTTAAATTAATGCTTTTTCTAACCCTTTTTAGAACCCTTTTTAGAACCTTTTTTAGAGGATTTTTTAGATGCTTTTTTGGAGGGTTTTTCAGAAGGTTTTTTAGAACCCTTTTTAGAGGCCTTCTTTGCCCCTCCACGTAAGGAAAGAACGAGGGATAATACTCCAGTAATTTTATTATCAGTAACTTGGTTAGTCATTTAGCTTAATAACAATTTGAGATGAATTTAAAATAATAATTTTGTCAATTTTTTTATTTTTTGGAACTTTTACTCTTCTTTGACTTTGACTTTTTTGCCCCTCCGCGTAAGCAGAGTACAAAGCCTAATATATCAGTAGATTTAATTTCATTATGATGATTTGTGGTCATATCTTAAATATTTAAGATATCAATTTAAAGTAATTATTAGTCAATTTTTTTATTTAGACCCTTTCTTAGACCCTTTCTTAGACCCTTTCTTAGAGGCTTTCTTAGACCCTTTCTTTTTGCCTCCACGTAAGGAAAGAACGAGGGATAATACTCCAGTAATTTTATTATCAGTAACTTGGTTAGTCATTTAGCTTAATAGTATAAGACTTGGGAACCAAAATAATTTAAAATCAATTTTTTGACCAAGTAATATTATAGTAATTACAACAGTTTTTATTATAGGTTGTAATATTAGCGTCAGAAAATGTTTGAGCTATTTGTGCCATAATATCGACTTGAACCTGAATAGTTTCTACATTGTAAACAGCCATTTCATGCCAATAGTTTTTAGTTTTCCATTGTTCATATCCATCTGTACAATTTGTATAAGGCAAATTTTTACTTGAATTTTTTAAAGTACAGTACAAAGTAAATGGTCTTATTGGTTGGTTTTTGGCAACTTGGTCAATTACTGACCAATAAACTCGATTAAACATTTGCTTGGAATGAAATATTATTATTGATTCAACTAAATCGTTTGCAGAACCTCTTAAAGTTTTTCCCTGAATCATTATCAAATAACAAAATCCCAGTAAATAAATTATTCGTGACATTAAATTGTTAAATTAAAAAGTGGAAAATAAAATCGAAATTATTTCAATTTTATTTTTGTAAAAATCTGCGAGTATTAAAATTATCTTTCAAAATTTAAACTTCAATTTCTGCCTGAGCAGCTCTCATAGCTTTCTTTTTATCATTTGTACAAGATTTGCACCATGATTGATAACCATCAGCCGATGCTGCTTTTTTACAAAAATTATCAATTGGTTTTACTTGTGCACATTGGCCTTTACACTGTTTACTTTGAATATTAGCAATAGTTTCTTCTTTTCTAGCTCTCATTGTTTCACTTCGTTTTGCTACAGCTTGTTCTTTTGATTTTTTTCCTGATTCGCTAGCAAAAAACTGGGTCATTTTGTTAGAGATTTTTGCTTTTGTTTCGCTTGTTTGTTCAAGCCCACAGGTAGGACACCAGATATTACGATATACATTTTTAATTTTTGTGTCCCAAGTATGATTAGCATTACATCTAATTCTAACAGTAAAGTTTCTATCGGTTATTTCCACACATGGTCCTGTTAATAAAGTACCTGCTTTTTCATTTATAATTTGATTTAATCTTTCATTAACAAGAACTGGTTCTTCATCCGAATCAGATTCCTCAATCTGACCTCCTTGTTGAACTTGAATTACTTTGGGTTCATTGGGGGTGTCAGCTTGTTCAGGTTCATCAGGTTCATCCTGTTCTGTTTTACCGGCTTTATATTTTTTACTAGATGCGGATTTACAAGTTTTGCATCTGCGGTCGAGTCCATCATAATTTTGCTTGTTCGCAAAGTAATTAGAAACTCCAGTCCATTGGTCGCAGCCCGAACAATATTTGTACTCAGTTTGTTCGTGGGTCAAGTGGTGTATTTTTCTATCAGGAGTTAATATGTCTGTACCGGGAGTAAAATTTCCGTTTATTAATTTAAACTTGTTATAAATTTCTTTTTTTCCGGTAATGACAGACAATGTTTCTTTCTTATTGTCAATTTGAGTTGCTTTGTTATTATCTACATCCCAGTTATCTAATTCATCAATATCAGACCACTTGTACTCACCAGCATATTGGGTCATAATAGTTTCAAATTCTTTTGCTAAGGTTTTTGCTTCTTCTGACATTTCCGCATATGCTAAATCCAATTCCTTAATTTTATTACGGGCCCATTGTTTTGCCAGTTCCATTGAATTAAACTTTTCACTTAGAGTAACTTGTGGTTTAGCTGGATTGGTGCGATAAACAATAGTTCCAACAAATTTATCACCCGACTGGGTATATTCCATAGAATTAATAATGGATTTGTTAGAATTATTTACCGAATGAGAACATTGTCTTAAATTAGCTTCTCGGTTATCTAGCGGATATCGGTTAATATGGTCACCAAGTACTTTATCACCTGCATCCAATATACCTAACACATGTCGATGGAATAATTTAACAACAGAACCAAATAAACAATATTGTTTTGCATTTTCTTTTCCACTTTTCCCGACAAATAAGTTGTTAGTTTTAACAAAATCTAAATACTTGTAATCAATTAAAGTACAATAGTTTTGACTTAGTTTAACAATTAAATATTTTGGTTTGTTTTTGGTGAAAATTACCTTATATTTATTTTTAGTTTCTTCAAGTTCATCTGATAATTTTTTACGGTGTTTGTCGGCTTCTTCTTTTGTTTTGGTTTGGTCATTGCCATATTCTACAAACCTAAATCTTTTTTGTTTTCCGGCCACACAAGCAATTACACCATTTTCATCACCTGTTCTTTGAAAGACAGAACCCGCATACTTGCCTCCTTGCCAATTGGAATGAGTTAGGTCTGTTTGTTCAGTGTCAATTACTTGTTCTTTTTTATTTGGAGAATTTTTGGCTGCTTTAACACAAGCTCTACATCTTTTCTCTTTTTCTGGGTTAGAAAAACACTCTGGGCGTGTTTCACCACATTTACATTTAACTTTTATTTCTGGCATTTTATTGTACAACTGATATTTATTAATAGATTAATAAAATATCAATTTTTTATATATGTCATACACATATATTGATTTTTTAAAACAAGCCCAGTCAAAAAAATTACGCTGGTTAGAAAATTTAAACGAAAAATTGCTAATAAATAATATCACATACTATATAATATTATAAATTAATTTAGTTATTTGGTATTACATCATACCACCTCTAAGTCGGAGAACCAAATGCAAGGTACTTTCTTTTTGTACATTGTAGTCTTGGAGGGTTCTACCGTCTTCAAGCTGTTTTCCAGCAAAGATGAGACGTTGTTGGTCAGGAGGAATGCCCTCCTTTTCTTGAATCTTAGCCTTAACTGATTCAATGTTATCGGTGGGTTCAACATCGAGGGTAATAGTTTTACCAGTGAGAGTCTTAATAAATACTTGCATACCACCTCTAAGTCGGAGAACCAAATGAAGGGTTGATTCCTTCTGTACGTTATAGTCTTGGAGGGTTCTGCCGTCTTCAAGTTGTTTTCCAGCAAAGATGAGACGTTGTTGGTCAGGAGGGATACCTTCCTTTTCTTGAATCTTGGCCTTAACGGATTCGATATTGTCGGTAGGTTCAACATCGAGAGTAATAGTTTTACCAGTGAGAGTCTTAATGAATACTTGCATTACTATATTTAAGCAGTTGAAATCAATAAATGTATTTTTCAATTTTTTTTAACATGATATTCCATTAAAGGGTCCATGTCAAGTGTATTCGGGTGGTATAATTAACCAAATTCCCACGAATCCAATAGATTAAATTAAAAACCATATGGGAATTTAATTTAATTAATAAATGAATAATCATCAGGAACTATTTTTTTATGTCCTGGCATTACACTGCTGGTATCGCTACCAAGTATTTTTTGGTTTTCTTTATAAGTAATTAGAGCACTTGCTACATCAATATCTTTTGCTTCCAAGTACTTAGCTTTATACTTGTAATATTTTTTAGTTGCAATATGTAATTTCATTTCTAATGCTAACACATCTGGTGATTTCTCTTTATTAGAATTTTCTTCAAAACTAATTGACTCTTTGTCCCATGTTAAATGTTTTGCCAAATATCCCAAGTTAATATTTGCTTTTAAATGAGGAAAACATTCACGAATCTTTATGTTGATGCGATTAGAATCTAACACCAATTTATTATTTGTGTTGCAAAATTCAATAAAATTAATATAAGTTGGTTCTTTTACATTTTGTTCAGTAATATTAAATAATAAAAAAATCATTTGTCCAATTTGACTAAAATCTTCAGATGATAAAGAAATTGGCACCAAATACAACTGAATAATTTTATCTGAAATAAATTTTGTCCATTTTTCAAAATCCTTTTCTTTCCTTAAATATCTATACATTTCAAATGGATTTTCAATTACTTTTTTTATTCTTGGGTCAAAATTATCTGGTATTATGTTTTTGTTTATTTTATCTTGATAATGAATAATATCTTCATTTTTATAAAATACATTTAAATAATTTAATTTTTTGGGAAGATTATTCCATGTTAACTTACTAGTGATATCTATAAGTAATAAATTAGTTCCAACAATATTTTCAAATTTAGAAAAGTTTATTCCAGATGCCAAGCTTTTAAATAGACCAATAGATAAACTATTTGTGTCTGAGAAAAATAGTTTAATGATATTTTTATGTAAATAATCGGAATAAAATTTTTGGTTATATGTGATAGCATCAAAATCACCATTAATAACTTGACTCATTACTTTAACCAAGTTAATATACAAGTTTTTAAGTTTTACTGGAATAATTGTATTGACATTTGGATGTAAGATTTCATTTGAATAATTAGAAAATCCATGAGTTTTGGTGTTAACTAAAATAAGTTTATAGTTATACAAACTAAAATAAAGCAAGTTGTCAAATGTAGTATCTAAGTCATGTCTATTTGTTTTTAAAGGATAGGTATAGTTTTCAAATAGAATTTTTAATATTTCGTAAACTTTTGGATTTTCTGGCGATGAGTATTTTTTTGTAATATATTCAAAAAATGCTTCTTCATATGAACCAGACTTTAAAATTTTAAAATCTTCTAAACTAGTTTTTAATTCATCAAAAACATTTTGTAAAACTATTAGATTGCTAAGCTTGTTATCTTTTTGGTAATAATCCAGTATTTTATTACAATGAACAGGTTCAATTCCCAAAATATTTCCAACAACTTCATTAGTAAATTCTCGACTATTAAAAGTATTATAAATTATGTATGATTTATTTATTAATAAACCTGGATGGTAAAGATACCACTTATAATTTTCATAAATAATATTTTTAGTTTCACTTAAAGAAACAATATTTTTATTTACTTTTTTGGTAAAAATTTTAATTACTTTATTTGACTGGATTGAATCTGTTACTATAATATTTGTATCCGTCGCACTTGAAATATCAGGTTTATTAACGACAATGTAGTAATGACAATTAGGTTTAACATCAATTAATTTTACAGGTTCTAAAAATTCACAAGTATAATATTCATTAAAACTCAAAAACTGTTCCATAGTATTAGAATTTGTTAACGGGTATTTAACATTTTTAAGTTGATTAGCAATTGTAAAAATTTTTTTTGGATAATTATATTTTTTAACAGTTTCTTTTAAATTTTTATTTGACAACAATGGAAATTTAACAAATATATAAATAACACCTAATTTTATTAAACAAATTGTCATCCATAATTTACCAACTAAATCATCAAGCAAAATTTGGTCTGATTTTAAATTAACTAAATCAAACACCCCATTATAATTATCATTTATTGTTTTTAATAAATTAAAAGTTTTATACTGTTCTGAAATTAAGTCATTAAAGCTTATAAATTGGTAGTTAAATTTATTTTCAATTGTTGTTTCTAAACATTTAAAAAAATCAATATCATTATCAGTTTTAAAATTAAAACTGGATAAAATTAAATAGGGGTTTAATATTTTTTTATTTATTAAAATCATTTTTAGAGGAAAGCTAACACTTATATAATCTACACCATTATATTGATTATATACTGGAACTTTAATTATTTTTTCTTTGCAATCAATAGACTTAATTTGAATATAGTTATCGTATTGTTCAATAGAAAACTTGTTCATTACAATTTTCCCATCAACACAAATTTGCATTTTAGTTATCATTTTATTATAAATAAAATGAATCATTTTCTTAAATCAAAATTTTAAATTATTTAATGAGATTGAGCTACCATTTTATAAATAATTTTTTTATAACCATCCCAATCATTTCTCCATAATACAGAAGCATCAACATTTGCAGGTGACTCAAAATTAGGATTTGTTAACATTGATAAAATGCTCATGAGTACTGAATTGACACTATGTGATGGATTCCATCTTTCAGAAATGTCTTCATACCCCCATTCGTCTTTTCCTTCGTGTAAAATACTAATACAAACCTTACCATCTTTATAAATATTTGGATGGTATAAATTTGAAATAAATTTAAATTCTGGTGCTTTATTTGGATAGTCTTGAGTAAATTTAAATTGACATTTAAAGATACCACCCTCGAAAGGAGAATCAGGAGGTCCCATAAGCAACACATTCCAAACAAAAAAATTCTTTGGATCAGGTTCTATACTGAAGAAATAGTTAGGTTCTACAGTTAGTTGTTTAAATTCCGCTTGTAGTCTTTTTAAGGCCATTAAAGATAACAGGAATGTAATCTAATGGAATGATTTATCAAATTTTTTTGATTTAGGTTAAAGTAATTTTTTTGACAACCCCAAAAGGGCACCAACTGTAAAGTTGGCGATTAGATACCTGGGAATGCAGATTCTAAAGAGGGAGAACGTATCGTGTTTCTCATCCGGTGGTTGTGTCCACACCATTTCCGTCTCTAAACAAGCCTATAATAAAAAATTATATTCGATGGCCTTGTTTGTTTTGTACCGATTTAAGCATCAGCACTTGACACTGACTTTGCACAACTTGCGCAAGTTTGGTCCTTAGATGCAGTTCCAGTTGCCTCAGAACGAATCTTGATAAGGTAGCGCACTCGACCCCAGAAATGAGAGTAGGAGCACTTGTCGCGGTAGCAACGAGTACCTTCCCAGGGCTTGTCATAACGACAAATGTAGGCGGGAATTTCTTCAGTGTCGGTGAGAAAAGGCTGGTCAAAATGATTGTGGTTAAAACCACATCCGCCTTTTTTACCACGACACTCAAGACCGAATTTACACTCGTATTCGTACCACCACTTATTGTGGTCACTTTTAAGATGAGCATCGCGCTCTTCTGCTGTTTTAAAGTATTTTGGTTTGCCTCCATTTTCAGGATGCTCACACTCAAAACAGTGGTGATGTACGGTAGTTGTGTAGGAGTCACAAGGCTTGCAAATAAACACAAGCTTACCTGGATTTGTCTGAAGTCCCATACTCTTGGAAATAGAGTTGTGGTTCTTTCTAATGTGTTCAGCGATTTTACGAGGATTCTCGTTAACATGCTGACCACAATGATCGACAGGGCAACAAAATGTCTTGATGCCGGTAGAGGTATTATTATTCATAGTAGAATTAGTAGATGACATTAATAGTCAAAAATATATGTGCGCTTAAACCAAGTAATTTTCAATTTTTTTTATATCGCAAATGACAATTTTTTTAATTTCTTGATAGAAATAAAAAAATCATTAATAAATATTCAACTAAATAATCAACTGAATTGGATTAATGGGTTTCCTATGTGGGAATTACCAAATCTTCTTCCGGTTCATTTAAATTTGCCAATATTTTCATACCAATATTAGCATTAAAGCGTTGAGGTTTTGCAATTAATAGCAACTCGTTTTTAGCAGTGTTTGCAAAGAAAAACTTGCGTTGGTCTAACATTAAACTAGCTGGTTCACACAAGTCAAAACTTAATAATTGTCCCACATTAACTTGTCCAGGTATTTTTTCCGGAACATCAGAAGGAGACTTTAAAAAAGCATTTAATTCGCCAAGTTTTTCAATACTACTTGATGATTTATTTTGTAGGTCATGTCTTAATTTTTCCTTTAGAGATTTAGTATTTGAAAAACTTTCTTTAACATTATTAGATTCCAAACTAAGCGGAAAAATAACCTTGGTAACTTTTCCTGAACCTGGTTCAACATGAGTAAATTGTAATTCTAACCCAACTGGTTTATCATTATAATTAAAATAACTTTTTTTCCATGAAATTTGAGCTAGACCTTGTAGTTTATCTCCGATTTCAGCTTTTTGGTCATGAGGTTTTGTCATGTTTTGATAAATTTTAGAACCATCATTTACTATATTATTTGTATTTGATGAATAGGATACACGAAATCTTTCATCACAAAATGGTAAATCAAGTAATTCGTATCTTTCTCCTTTTTTAAGCAATGGAATTTTTGGAATTGGAACATTTGGTAAATTAACTTGGCTAAATGGAGTAATATTACCTGTATTGTTTTCATCAAGTTCTGTGAAATTTTCTTGTATTCTTATAAAATAAATTACAATTACTGCCAGTAAAATATAAATCCAATATTTGTTTATCATAATAAAATTACTTAGAAATTTTTTATCTAAATTAAATATAATATAAATAAATGTCATCATTAAACTATAGTGTAAATAATTTTAAATGTGATGTTACAAATTTTATGGATAAAATGAAATTAAAACATGATTATCTTAAGGACAGTTCTACACAACCAGCTGTACCCAGTACTAAAACTCCTGGAAGTAAACTTTTTACACCAGATGTTTTTAAAGCAGAAAAAAATAAATTGGACTTAACAATTTTTTCAAAAGTTCTTGCAAGCAACCTATTAACTGAACAAGAAAAAAAATTTTATTTATTACAAAAATTTATGCTTGAATTAGCTGATAGAGATTATAAGGAAGTATCTAATATAACAGAAAGATTAACTCAAAATATCGCACATATTAAAGAATTAATGGCTAATTTACAAAACGGAAAACCGAATAAACTTGTTTATTTAATTCCAAAAGATAATAAAAACAAAAGTAATTTTTGGCTTAGTCTGTATTTTACTGAACTTGCAAAACCCCATTTATATCCTGACTATATGATTGATATAATAGAACGTGTTAATATAAACCAAATTATAAATTTTCCCAATTATAATAATTTTAACTATATTGTTGTAGTTACTGATGACATTTCTTACAGCGGTAGTCAATTAAGTGAAGATAATTTAAAATTAAAAACATTTGAACCTAAAATAGCTTCAAATGTTACTGTGCTTTTGAATTTAGTTGGTTATTCAGAAGTTGCTAAAAAAAGAATTGAAGATGACAAAATAAAATCTGGAAATGATCAGTGTAAAATTATTTTTGGAAGAGGTGCTAAACACCCTTTAACTAAATTATCTGCAAAATTCAATGATGTTGTAAGTTTAAATAATGTACTTGTTGCTAAATCTAATGTTGATTTTAGAAGTTTAGCTTCGCCTTATGTAAAGGTAAATGTAAAAATGATGGCAAGTTTAATATTAAATGATGTTTTTTGTTTTTTTACAACAACATCAACTGATGGATTTTTATCAAATTTATTTAAATCATATACTTATTATGAAACACATAAAAAAACCGAAAATAACAATGGGTCTATTCAATATTTATCAATTAAATATCCAGATGGTTACTCAACAATTGAAAATATGTGTAAATTTAAAAAAATTCAAAATATGGCTATATTTAGAATTGATAAACTTATTCATTACCTAAACTTACCAAATATGTCTGATAATGAAAAATTATATTGGTTAGCAGAAAAAATTATTGATGGTAATCTTTGGCATGATACAAGTGATAGAGTTACTATTAAAAAAGAATTATTTAACCAAATATTATTTTCAAAAACTTTTCCAGTTATACCAAATAGCTTTGATGAAAAATTCATTAGAATATTTGAAGAAGTTGAAAATGGAGTATCAAAAAAAAAATTTGGTGAAAACCCCAATATGGAAAAAATAACAAATTTTTTTACTGGTAGTTATAATGACACTAATTACAATAATCTTGTAATGACAAAATTTTGTAATTTAAATAATAAAATTAGTAAATTCAATAAAAAACATTTGCTAGAGTTCGTAATGCCAAAAAACCAATACCAAACCATAAAAACAACACACCCTCTTATTAAAAATTGCAACAAAAATATTAATAAATTATGTAATCAAGATTGTGCACTTAACTTTTATAAGAAAATTAAGTGGGATTAAAAACTAACTCCATATTTTTACCCTTTGTTCTGGTTTTAAATATAGCTTATCAGTAGGTTTTATATTAAAAACTTCATAAAATTCATCAATGTTTCTTACACTTCCATTAACTCTAAATATTGGTGGCGAGTGAACATCCAATAACAATCTTTGTTGTGTGTCTTGGTTTCTAGCTTTAGATTTCCAAACATATGCAAAATTAACAAAAAATTTTTGCTCTGGTGTCATTTCTAAACCATAGTTTATCCTTATTCTATTGGAATTAATTTGGCATTGAGAATATTTTTTAAATGCACGAAAACTTAATGAAAGACCACCAATGTCTGCTATGTTTTCGCCGTTTGTTAACTGACCATTAACATAATTTCCATTAATTTCATATTGATCATATTGTTTGGCAATTTTTTTTGTTATTGCTTCATATTTTTTAAAATCTGATTGTGTCCACCAATTGTTTAAATTACCATATGCATCGTATTTAGAACCTTCATCATCAAATCCATGAGTTATTTCGTGGCCTATTATCATTCCAAATCCACCAAAATTATATGCCATATCTTGTCTTGGAGAAAAAAATGGTTCTTGTAATATTCCAGCAGGAAATACAATTTCATTCATATTTGGTGAGTAATATGCATTAACAATATGTGCACTCATTAACCATTTGTCTCTGTCTAGTTTTTCATATAATGACGCTAACATATATTTGTTGTGAAATTTTTTTGCACTTATTATGTTTGAAACTGGACTGGCCAAAGGATCCAATACAAGTTGAGAATAATCTTTACTAATAACGTCTGGGTATCCAATTTTTGTTTTCATCATTTGAAGTTTTAATAAAGCCTTGGTTTTTGTTTCTGGCTCCATCCAATCATTATTAATTAAATAATCTTGTAATTCATCTTTAATTATTTTTACAATTTCTAAAGCAAGGGACTTTGAACTTGGTTTAAAATATTTTTTAGAAAACATTAATCCTAATAATTCACCAACAACCATATTTAAATTATCTAATGTTCTCATCCATTGAGGACTCATTTTTTCTGTTCCTTTTAAGTCCTTCGAATAAAAATTCCAATACTCTTGTTCTATTAAATCAGAAACAACAAAATGAAACTCAACTAACATGTGAAAAATAAAATATTGTTTCCATATTTTTAATTCTATTTGGTTAATTATATTATTTAAAAATTCCATAAAATCTAAATTTGTAATATTAACCTGACCTGGTTTTTTGTTAGCAAATTCAAAAATTTTTTCCAAATATGCTAGTTGTGGATTTTTTTGAATAAAATGGTCAAATGTCATGAGGTTGTCGAGTAAATCTTTGTTTCTTTTTTGAACTCTGGTTAAAGTTTTTTGAGCCAACTTAAGTTCAACATTAAAAATTTCTTGAGCATTTAATGATATTCCAAATAAGTTTCCATATGATTCAATAAATTTAAGATATTTGTCTCTAATTTCTTGTTTCCCAGGTAAAAAATAAAAATCACGATCTGGTAATCCTAAACCACCAGATGTTAAATGCAATATATTTTGTTCTGCGTTTTTAAAACTTGACTGAACAACAAAATTAACTGGTTGATTTACACCAAACTCTACATCCAACTCAATCATTAAACAAAATAATTCTGTTACGGAACTTGTTTCATTAATCATTTTCATGAAATTATTTATTTTTATGAAATTTACAGGAGATTTTCTTAATTCAATGTCATTTAGTTGATTATATAATAAAAAAACCTGACTAAAATTTTGTGTTGGTGGTTCTTCCAATAGTTTTTTAATTTTTTCTGAATTTGTTTTTTCTAGTTCTTCAAATGTTCCCCATCTTTGGTAATCGTTTGGAATTTTATTTTCATCAATCCAATTTTCATTAATAAAATTATAAAAGTCATTTCCATAATGTACACTATCACTAAATTTTAATACTTCTAAGTTCATTACATTAAACCATATTTTAAATGTTTAATTAATTAAAAAAGTTTTAAATATAATTAAAATAAAAAATATCTCAAAATAATTATAATATGAAGAAAACTGTTCTTATATGCATTTTAATTTTATTAATATCATTTGTTTTGTTTAGCAAATCAAGTTCAGAAAGTTTTGCAAATGACGAGAATCCAATTAAAGAAATTATATGGGAAAATAAATTGTTAAAACTCGATGATGTAATGGATAAACTTAAAAGTTCTCTTAATGAATGTGGCGTAAATAATATTAATTTAGAAAAATCAGATTTTGATGTTATTGATTCAAGAAAAAGATTAATTGAGTTACTTCCAGTTACTAAATTACTTGATAAAGTAACCTATGACCAAATTCAATGTTTTGTTAGCAAGTTTGACCCTGAAAATTACTTAGTTATTGGTAAAACAATATCAAATGTGCCAAAAATTCTTCGTCCTAAAAACATTGTTATTGTAAATAATATGTTATATCAATCAACCCCATATGGTGTTATTAAATATAAAATACCCCTTCTCGGTAATTTTGCTGGATTAGATTCATTAAATGCATCAATTGAATGTGGTATAATTAATGATTTTAATACTTTTAATATGTCAACCGACCCTATTTTCCATTTGGACGGAAAAATTATTCAAAAACGTGGAGACAAATTTGTTGACATTAAAAATAACGACAATTATGAAATTACTGACATTAATAACAAGATTGAATTACTTAATAAAAAAATTATTAACAAGATTGAAAATGAAAAACTTGAAAACAAACAAGTTCAAACTCAAATTGTTCAAGCTAATACTGTTAATTCAACAAAAGTTTTAGAAAACATGGTCGATGTTGGTGGAGTTATTCAATTGGATATTACTGATCCTGCACAACTAAAAGTTATTGATACTAAAACTTTTCTTCCTGTTGTTACTACAGCAATTAAAGCTGAACAAGAAATTAAACCCGAAGTTGTTGTTGCAGGTGCTGTTATAATTGGCGGCAAAGTTGTCAGTGAAGAAGTTGTTAGACAAGAAATTAAACAAGAATTAGTTGCTCAAGGAATTCCTACCAGCGAACAAGAAGCTATTATTGAAGAAAAAGTTGCTGCAATTAAAGAAAAATCAGATGAAGCAGTTAGACAAGAAATCAAACAAGAATTGGTTGCTCAAGGAGTTCCAACAAGTGAACAAGAAGCTATCATTGAAGAAAAAGTTGCTGCTATTAAAGAAGAAGCAGTTAGACAAGAAATCAAACAAGAATTGGTTGCTCAAGGAGTTCCTACAAGCCAACAAGAAGCTATTATTGAAGAAAAAGTTGCTGCTATTAAAGAAGAAGCAATTAAACAAGAAATCAAGCAAGAATTGATTGCTCAAGGAGTTCCCACTAGCCAGCAAGAAGCCATTATCGAAGAAAAAGTTGCTGCTATTAAAGAAGAAGCAATTAAACAAGAAATCAAGCAAGAATTGATTGCTCAAGGAGTTCCTGTTAGTGAACAAGATGCTATTGCTGCTAAAAAATTAGCAACTTTGAGAGCATTAGAGGAAGCCAAAATAAAATCAACATTACCTATTATTCAAAAAACAGATGTTGACATTGGTAAATTACTTAATACTTTAGTTTCCATTTTTGAGTATGATGGAATTATTTATATGGCTGAACCCAATATTATAAGACCATTTTCTAACTGGGCACTTAAAGTTAACAGTATATTGGCTAAAAATAAATTAGAAATTAAAGGTGTTATTCCACATTTTTATCATTTGAACAATGTATTTAATTATAGACTTTGTATTATTTTATCCGATGACTTTTACATTTGGGTTAATAAAGAAAATGTTTCTGGTGTTTTAGACCTAAAGAAGGATTGGGGTATTACATTTAGTCCTAATGTTCCAGATGTTTTGCCATGTGATGAACTCAAAACTATTTTAGAACAAATGGAAAAAGCTAATGTTATAACAAAAGCAAAGTCTGCATTAATTATTAAAAATTACAGATGTTAAATAAAATACTTATGTAAATGATTAGGTAATTCTTTTGAAATTTCATCCTTATTACATCCAGTTATCCCATTTATAAAACGAAGATAAATATCAGAAATATCAGATACGTCTGATTTTGTAAACTTTGTATTAAAAATCATTATATGTGTATTATTTTTAATTAAAGTCGCCATTCTTGTACCATCTAATGTAATTGCTTTATTGGACTTATTTATTTGGTCTGAATTAATCAAATCCATTATTTTATCTAATGATGTCCTTCTAATCATTGATTCACCTGATTTGTGTAAAGCCTTTAGAATCACATGAGAATAGATTAACTTAGGTTGGGGTTTAATTGGAATTATAATTCCTCTAGAACCAATAATAACTTGTTCCATCCAAGGGTCAATCACATATTTTCCAATGTATTCTCCCCATTCAATAGATTGGTCTCCCAATTGTTTTAGCTTGTTATGCCAGTCTAATCCAAAAACTGAATCTAATAGAGGAAATATTTCATTGCGCATCTTGCCTCTACGAGACCATTTGGGTGTAGTATCAAGAAAGTAAGGAACATTAAATTCATGAGCAAATGCATAAATTTGGTCTTTGCGATAGTTAAGAAAAGGCCGGTAAATATTAATCCCATGAATTTTACTTTCTGATTTCATAACCGGTAAATCTAACAAATTACCGCCTTTCATTGAATTTGTAAAAATATTTTCAATAGTGTCGTCTTGATGATGACCAACAAATACCCCGCAATCTGAATCTAACCCATTATCTTCAATAATTTTCTTATAAGTATTAAAACGCAAGTTTCTTGATTCTTCTTCAAACTCAGATCTAGAACCAGAATCATCTTTTTTTCTACTTACACCATGAACATAACTTACATAACTTTTAATGCCAAACATTTTTGTATATGCAATCAAAAATTCAGATTCATCTGCTGATTCCTTTCTTAAACAATAATCAATTGAAGCAGTGTAAATTCGAAATTTATGTGTTTTTTGTAGATGAATTAAAATAGCTAAAGTTACCATCGAATCAACACCACCTGATAAACTTACAATGGCTCCTTTGGAGTAAACTTGATGTTCTTTACAATATTCATCTAAGCACTTAATCAAGGGACTAGATAAATCTGTTACTGAATTTAAATAAGAAGAATCAAACTGAAAATTAGTTGGTCTTTCTAACAAATACTGAAAATCTTTTGCAGTTTTTACTTTATAAGCTGGTTTATCATCAAAAAGGTTTATTAGTTTTCCTATTAAACCACAAAGCCATATCCAAATATAAGCTAACGGTTTTGGTAAACTATCGGTAACATAACCATATATTAGAGTTTGTATATTATCCATTAAATAATCATATTAATATAACCAATTATATTTTTTTCAATTTTTTTTAAATAATTACACTTCAATGCTATGTTCTTCGGATTTTTCATAATCATTGTCGTGGTCAATATCATTTGTCATACCTGGAAATGTTTCAAAATCGTATGAATTTAAATTTGCCAAGTCCTTGTTTGAATTTGATAAAATTATAACATAGGTATTTTGAATTGTTTTATTCTTATATAATTCAAAATTATGATCAACATATGTAAACTTTTCCTTTGGAATCATACGTAAACCTTTAAAAAACACTGAATCTCGTACATTATTTACAATTGGAAAATCTCCATAGTCAATATTTTGTTTTTCCAATTCATTTGCATAATGTGACTTCATGTAATCTCTTCCAATATTATCCCATATTGGAATTGTTATTATAAATGTTAAAGGTTGAGTACTATTTGTTAAAAAACCAAATAATTTATTAATGCCTAGCTCAATTATGTCTTTTTGATATGGAGGATTAAAACCAAATGTACCCTTTATTGGCGTTATATTAAAAAAACTACCAACAGAACCAAAGTGTTTTTCCAAATCATAATATATTGAACAATATCTTGGATAAGTACTATTAATTGCTGATGCAAAACATTCAAAATTTAAATTATAATCTTTTGTCATTGATTCCATAATATTTGGTAAAACAGCTAACTGGTGATTGTTTGAACCAAGTAATTGATAACGAAAAACAATTGCCCATAAAAATTCATCTACTTTACCTTTAGGTCCTGTATAAGCACAAACTAGTTTATCATAAATTTTTACTGGGATAAGTATGTTGTTTAATATATTTAATAATCTTTTATCTTTTATTGCAAATGCCACTGTAATATCTAATTTATAAAATGTTGATTCAACACTTGAGTTTTTATTTTTTTTAATATTAACCATTGACTTTTTAATTTTATAGTTGGTTTTATTTTGTTTATATATATCTGACTTGGAATAACCATCAAGAAGTTCTAATTGATATTTATAATTGGATTTTAAATTTCCAATAATTTTATTTATTTTATCAGTTGGGTTGGAAATTTTTGAATCATATTTACAAAAATCATATAATGTACCTTCTAGGGCTTTCGTATTAGTATAATTGCTTGGTAAAAAGTAATCGCCAGTAAAATCATAGGTGACATATAATGAAAACATCCAACTTGATAATAAATTAGTTAAAGTGCGTGAAAATGATTTTTTTATTGAAAAAATCTGAGTACCAAACTGACTTATACAATCGTTTGTAAACAATTTAATCAAACATGAAAAAAGCTTACCCTTATATAATTCAATCAAGGGTTCAAACGTTTTTTGGGAACTCTGTGTTGTAGAAAAAATAAGATGAGTGCTTTTTTCTTTATCAATTTCTATTATTTGATTCATATTAAATGAATATCTAATTCTTTTTTTAAATACCTACACGAAAAAAAAATCCAACTCTTTATAGAGTAAAAGTTAATTATGATTAAAAATATTAATTTAATCAAATTAGTTAACTGTAAAAATAACATTTATGATTTTAACACAACACTAACATCTTCAAATACTATACTGATTAAAAACTGTTCAAATATAAATATATTTGTCAATTCTAAAATAAATAAAATAATTGTGGAAAATTCTCAGTTTGTTAATTTAAATATTGTTCAACTCATTAATGGACTTGAAATTACCAAATCAAAAGTAATATTAAATCCACCAGAAAACTATTTTATTCCTATTATTGAGTTGTTTAGGTCATCTGTTTATTTAGCCGGTGATATAAATATATTTTTAAATCAAATTGTACTTAGCGAAAATTCTGACATTTATAATGTTGTTAAATAATTATTAAAATTAAAACAAATACTATTGGAATTATAATGGAAATTATTTATCCAATTTTATAAAATAATCGCCTATTTAGGTTTCACTTAGGCATCAGCACGACGCTTCATAATACCCATGCAGTAGGTGTTTTCGTCACGTCCAGGGAAGAAACGAATCCAAGCCATAGGAATGAGGCTGTCAAATTCTTCTCGAACCTTGTCTTGGAAGATTCGGTTCTCAAAGAATCGAGTACGAGAAAACTCAAACTTCTCACCGTCAACATCGGCAACAATCGCATCATC